>ENA-OQVM01000110-OQVM01000110.1-marine-metagenome-genome-assembly--contig:-NODE-110-length-126133-cov-5.620201_pt1 | contig 126133 bp, 124 predicted proteins | sample MGYA00237776_ERZ505498 | MGnify/ENA primary metagenome ERZ505498 (study PRJEB26159, sample SAMN06265151) | marine metagenome | isolation source: Helgoland LTER site | place: Germany:Helgoland, sampling... | reverse complement strand
CGGCAGCGCATCGATATTCGAGGTGAGTTGGCATATGGCACGGACGTTGAGATCGATATCAACGTTGTTTTTGAAGGTCAAGTTAGCCTCGGTGATGGCGTTAGAGTTGGCGCACATTGTGTGTTGAAAGACGTTGTCATCGGCTCAGGGACCGACATCCAACCTTTTTGTCATCTTGAAGGAGCTGTTGTCGGCGAGCGCTGTCACATTGGCCCTTATGCCAGGCTGCGACCGGGAAGTATTTTGTCTGAGACAGCGAAAGTAGGAAATTTTGTTGAAACTAAAAACACCACCTTAGGTGTGGGTAGCAAAGCAAACCATCTCGCGTATCTGGGTGACACCCATGTAGGGGCTCAAAGCAATATTGGCGCGGGCACCATAACGTGTAACTACGATGGCGTGAATAAGCACCCCACTACATTGGGTGACTCGGTTTTCGTGGGCTCTAACAGTACTTTAGTGGCACCCATAAATTTGTCAGACGGCGCTTTTGTGGCAGCCGGATCGGTAGTGACTGACGACGTTCCAGAGAGTGAATTGGCGGTGGGTCGGGCGCGCCAAAGAAATATTTCAGGTTGGCAGCGCCCCGACATTAAAAAGGATTAACCCATGTGTGGAATAGTCGCCGTTGCTGGTCGGCGTGATGTGTCTGAAATTCTCCTTGAGGGCCTGCGGCGCTTAGAATACCGCGGCTACGATTCCGCGGGGGTGGCTGTGCTCAATGACCAGGGAGACCTTCAGTCTTGTAAGCAGGCCGGTAAAGTGTCGATACTTGAGGATGCCTTGGCAAGCGCACCCGTTGAGGGGGTAACCGGCATTGCCCACACTCGTTGGGCGACCCATGGTGTGCCTAATACTGACAACGCCCACCCTCACATTAGCGGCAACCGCATCGCCCTGGTGCATAACGGCATTATAGAAAACCACCAATCATTGCGTGAATCTTTAATCGCTCAGGGAGTAACTTTCACCTCAGATACCGATACTGAGGTGATTGTTCATTTAATCAATGCTGAAATGCAGAGCGAGCCCTCTTTGTTAAAAGCGGTTCAACAGGTGTTGCCGCGGTTAGAGGGCGCTTACGCACTGGCGGTGTTAGATGCGAACAACCCGGGACAGTTAGTGGTTGCACGTGCGGGCAGCCCCTTGGTGTTGGGTGTGGGTATGGGCGAGACCTATGCCGGCTCTGACACCTTAGCGCTGCGACCAGTCACGGATCGATTTGTGTATCTTGAAGAGGGTGATATCGCAGAACTTTCTGCCGGTAGCTATACGATTTATGGCCGTGATGGCCATATTGCCGATCGTGAAGTGACGCGCATTGAGGTCAGCGATGACAGTGGCGAGCTGGGTGACTATGACCACTACATGCTTAAGGAAATTCATGAACAGCCCGCTAGGCTTCAAGACACGGTTTCTATTGATTGGCGCAGCGATCACTGCTTCGGCACCAACACCCAAGCGCTATTATCTCAAGTTGAAGCTGTTCAGATTATAGCCTGTGGCACCAGTTACCATGCCGGCCTAATAGCGCGGCACTGGATTGAGAGCGTGGCCGGCCTAAGCTGTCAGGTTGAAGTCGCTTCAGAATATCGATACCGGCAGTCGGTAACGCTGCCCGGCACCTTAGTGGTTTGTATTTCTCAAAGTGGCGAAACCGCCGATACCCTAGCCGCGTTAAAGCATGCGTCAAATGACCATGTGGTCGCACGATTAGCCCTTTGCAATGTTGACCACTCAGCGATTGTTCGTGCCAGTGATCTCACTATTTTGACCCGAGCTGGCGCTGAAATTGGTGTCGCATCAACCAAGGCCTTTACCACACAACTGGCCGCCCTCATGTTACTCGTGGGGAAGCTCGCTGAAATAAAAAAGCGTGCAGATTTTAAACGTGATGAACTCGACGCAGCGCTTGTTTCGTTACCCGCAGCTGTTAAGGCCGTTTTAGCTGCGGAAGAGGCCATAAAAAGCATGGCCATTCATTTTGCGTCCAAACACCATGCACTGTTTCTTGGTCGAGGCATTAACAATCCTGTCGCGATGGAAGGAGCACTGAAACTCAAAGAGATCTCCTATATTCATGCAGAAGCTTATGCCGCAGGGGAATTGAAGCACGGGCCATTAGCGTTGGTCGATGCGGATATGCCGATTGTGGCGGTGGCCCCTAATAATGAATTGCTGGAAAAACTCCGATCTAATCTGGAAGAGGTTAGAGCTCGCGGTGGTGAGTTGTTTGTGTTTGCCGACGAGGCGTCAGGTTTCGAGGCAGGGCCGGGACTCCACGTACTGCAAATACCTCACTGCCCGGAATGGTCGGTACCCATCGTTTATTCGGTCGTGCTGCAGCTTCTGGCCTACCATGTCGCGATTGTTAAAGGCACCGATGTTGATAAGCCTCGAAATCTTGCTAAGTCGGTGACGGTGGAATAATTCAAAAAATTCTATGAAAAGGCGCAGATGATGGAAGCGTTCGCAATTTTGGGCTAGTGGCATTTGTTCGAATAGAAAAGCTTATAAAAACCCTAAAAGAAAAAAATATTCTCCAAGAAGATTACAAAGAAGAATAATGTAGTCACCTAAAATGCTCAGTGATTGCAGATGAGATTGCGGAGTTGACTTAAGAGGATAAAGCCATCGAAACACTGGGGTTTATATTTGGAATGGTAGGCATGTCTTTAGGGGCAGCTGGTTTTATATTTGCCGTGGTTTGTTTGGGGAAACTCAACAAAATAACAGCAGCCTTAAAAGAAAAGGGTGTTCTCGACGCGCAGGACAAAAACGGGTAGTTCCGAGCTTGAATACACGGGCCTATGACCCATCAAGGCGCTAAAAATGCAGGTGGTTGGCGCTAACTCGAAACTGATCGACCCGCGTTGAAACACCCAAGGGTTGGATATCATCCATCGACCGCTTTGTATGGGCTGGGATGCCAAGTATGTTTAAGAGCGCAACCTTTAAGAGAAACTTTGCCATTGTGACCGCGCTTTTTGCTGGTCTACATTTTATCTTAGAAATCTCCTATACGTTACGACATGGTCAAACCTTCTTGGGGTTATTGCCTGATCTAATGGCGGATACCCTGCTGCTCGTTGGGAGCTACTTTCTATTTAAGGACCCCAGGCTGACAGGTGTTATTTGCGGGGCCTGGGGTTTTACGTTTTGCTTGCACTATCGCGCTTGGGCCTGGCGGGCTGAAGGGCTTTCCGCGGGCACATTGAGTGAGGGTGAGCAGGCGGTCATGGTGCTGTTGGCCGTTACGATGGTGAGTTCATTTTTGTGCTTTTTGATTACGTTGGTTATGAATGGGCCCGGAAAGCAAAGCGTCTCAGCGCCGTAATACCTGATCGGGCCAAGGGCGTCTGTGTCGACGGCTCATACAGATTAAAGCGCGTTCTAACCTTGAAGGGATGGACGCATGCATAGAGCGAAATATGGGTTGCTGTCCGCGCCTGTCGAGCCCCGCGCTGCCGACTAAAGCCGCATCTGGGGTGCTGCAGGCCCTTCAGTAAGCCTGTGTGCACCCCGACCAGCCAGTCTCCCAGCTTTAGCTGGGGTTTGCGGCCTTATAAGCACGGATTGCCTGATTGAACTGTTCGGCAAGCTGCTCCTCCATGGCTACTGATTCGTTGTAATCTGCAGTAGCCGCTTCATATTTTGGTGCTGCCCCTGGGTTCCCCTCCTCAACAGAGGCTTTAAGCTCGGCCATGGTGCTGTCTTGGCAAGCTCGAAATTCAGCGGCGGCAGCTTGGAAGGCCTTAACGCCCTGCTGACCTTCAATCATCTCTTCCATAGTGGACGAGCTACCGTCGGGGATTGCGGGCATGGTGGGCAGTTCACAATCAGCGGCCAGTGCTTGGCCTGCAAAGATAGTGAATAAAAGGGCGATTGCGGTGGTCATTATTTTCATCGTTAAGTTTCCGTTATTAAAGGTCTGGGGTTATTGGAGTCAAATTTGTCGCAGTTGCAGATTGGGCATATCGCCACCTGCTACCAATGCCGTAATAATTTCTTCACCTTGCTCTCGTGAGTTAATACCCACAATTTGCACGCGATACAGCAGTTCACCGGAGCGATACTCAACCGCTACTTTGGCCGCATAACCGGCGTCTTCTATTTGCTGAGCTTTGTTGTCCGCATCGACTCCCTGAGCATAGGTGTCGACATAGATAAACCAGCCACCCACATCTTGATTAGTGTTGTCAGGGGCTTTGGTCTCGGTAACCGTTGGCGACGTTGCGGGTGCCATGGCTTTATCTACCGCAGGTTTGGGTAGCGCGGCTGGCGTGAGATTAGAAGCTGGAGGCGCTGAAGTCTTTCCTATCCATAGAGCCCCTAAATTGTAGGTGGCTTCAAGTTCAGCGGCGGTGGTTTGTGCCTCAGCCTTCGTGTCAAAGCCTACAGCGCGAACGCGGTATAGGGTACGCCCCCCAATTTCAACGCTTTGAGTTATGGCATTGTATCCTTCACTCTGAAGTTTTTGAGCCCAATTTTCTGCTGTTCCACGCCGTGAGTAGGCTGCGACATTGGCAAACCAAAGACCTTGGCCGCTGCCTTCTGAGACCCGGGGGGCAGTGGCTTTATCTGTTGCAGAAACCTCAGCGGCAGAAGGTGATGTATCGGGTGTGGATTGTGGTCGCTGCGCTATCTGCTGATCCGGTAACGGTTCGGATTTGCGTGCTTCCGCGAGCCGCGTGGCTTGCGCAGCCATCTTTTCGGCGTTTTCGAGCTCAACCTGCAGGGATTGTATGGTGTCATTGGCCGCAGAGTAGTCCCCCTTCAGTGTTGTGAGCTGCAACGCTAGGGCCTGATTCTCAGCCTCAAGGACGGCTTCGTCGCCAGCATCAAGATTACCTGAAGGTGCGGGCGTTGCTTGTTGGTCTTCAAGTTCAACAATACGGTTTTGTAGCGAAGAGCGCTCTGAAATTGCGCCCCAGCCACCAATAAGCAGCAGAACCACCGCGGCTATCCCTGCGATGGTTGGCCATAGCGGCAGTTTGCCAGTGGTGGTTGTACCGACAATGTGGTGATCAGTTAGTAAATCCATGGAAGAAAATTCAGAACTGTTGCTTCCGCCAAACGGATCTGATGCCGTCGACGTGGGTGCAGGTTCGGCTTCGGGTTCTTCTGAAGGTTCTGTTGGAGGCGTAGACATTGACGCCGTTAGTGGCCCTGGGTCGTCGGCCTGGTGGGGCGCGGTTGTTTCCGGGGAAGTGGTGATATCACCCCCTGCAAACCAGTCATCCGTAGAACTTTCTTGGCTTGTAGTCCGATCGGCGCTGGTGCCTGACTCTGCACCCTCAGATTCAGAGGTGAGCCAGCCAGCGTCGTCAATGGCGGGTCGTTCTGAAGGTTGCGGGGCGTCGGAATTCTCTTCTGAAGCCATGAGCCAGTCAGCCCCATCATCATCACCCCCCCACTCTTCTGGGGGCGTCATAACGCGACGTTTATCGTTTTCGTCATGATCATCCATTACTTACATTGCCTCTATTTTTCTCAGTTCAGCCACACGGACACTACCTTTCACTCGATGAAGCCATGATCACGCGCTATTTTCTATGATTTTCACGAGTTCTGCGACGAAAACAAGTCTAAAGTTGCCTCAAACTACAGGAAGTTGCCAGTGTAAAACGCGGTTACCCGTCTGTTTTCCGGTAGAATTGCGCAATGGATGTTTCCGATATTCTCACCGACCTCAATGTGGCGCAACGCGAAGCTGTGGCTGCGGAGTCGGGCAACTTACTCGTGCTAGCCGGAGCCGGTTCTGGCAAGACCCGTGTCTTGGTGCATCGAATGGCCTGGCTCATTCGGGCGGAGGGCGTTTCCCCCCACGCTTTACTGTCGGTAACCTTTACGAATAAAGCCGCGCGAGAAATGCGTAGCCGTATTGAAACAATGTTAGATGTTTCGACCCAGGGAATGTGGGTGGGAACGTTTCATGGCTTGGCTCACAGGCTGCTCAAACAACACTGGCAAGAGGCTCAACTGCCTCAAAACTTTCAGATACTCGATAGCGACGACCAGCTGCGTTTGGTTAAGCGGGTTTGTCGGGAATTGAATTTAGACGAGGCACAATGGCCTCCCAGGCAGGCCCAGTGGTACATCAATGGGCAAAAAGATGAGGGTCTACGTGCCTGCCATATAGATCCACCTTTTGGTGATTTATATGCGAAAACGATGTTGCGGGTGTACAGCGCCTATGAAGAGGCCTGTCAGCGCGGTGGATTGGTTGATTTCGCTGAGCTGCTGTTACGCGCCCATGAGCTTTGGCTGAAGTCCCCCGAGACTCTGCTGCATTATCAGCGTCGATTTCGCACTATATTGGTGGATGAATTTCAGGATACAAACACGATTCAATACGCCTGGCTTCGCGTTTTGGCGGGCCAAACTATACCGGTCGTGGCTGTCGGAGACGACGACCAGTCAATTTACGGGTGGCGTGGCGCGAAGATAGAAAACATTCATCGCTTTGGTGAAGACTTTAGCCCTGCAGAGACGATTCGCTTGGAGCAGAATTACCGCTCAACCCAAACGATCCTCAAAGCTGCGAATGGTCTGATCAGTCATAATTTTGGGCGCTTAGGTAAAGAGCTTTGGACAGCCGGAGATCCCGGGGACCCGATCAGTTTATATGCCGGGTTTAACGAGCAGGACGAGGCTAGGTTTATTGTCGAGCGCATTGAAGGCTGGGTAGACGAAGGGAATACCCGGCGCTCCAGCGCTATTTTATATCGCTCTAATGCGCAGTCTCGAGTATTGGAAGAAGCCTTGATCCGGGCACAAATTCCGTACCGCATCTACGGCGGCCAACGCTTTTATGAGCGCTTGGAAATTCGGAACGCTCTGGCCTACATGCGACTTCTCATAAGGCGCAGTGACGACACGGCACTAGAACGCGTGCTCAATTTGCCGCCTCGGGGTATTGGTAATAAGACGGTAGAGCAGCTGCGTGATCTGGCACGAGCCCGGCAAGTTCCCTTGTGGCAAGCCATTGTCATTGCCCAAGACGAACAGCTTTTTACATCTCGGGCGCTCAAAGCGTTGTCGGGGTTTACGGCTCTCGTGGACGAGCTAGATTCTTTCACTTTGGAGTTACCCTTAGAGGAGCTTACTGAACATGTGGTGGCGCATTCTGGCTTGGTGGAGTATCACCGTGCCGAGAAAGGGGAGCGGGGTCAGGCCCGGGTAGAAAACTTAGAGGAGCTGGTGTCTGCGGCGAAAACCTTCGTTCCCGATGACACCGACGCACCCACATTGCAGCAATTTCTTGACAGTGCCGCACTGGATGCCGGTGATGCTCAGGCCGATCCTCATGAAGATAGTGTTCAGCTTATGACCTTGCACTCAGCCAAAGGGCTCGAGTTCCCCCTGGTCTTTCTCGCCGGTATGGAGGAGAACCTGTTCCCGCACCGTATGTCACTGGACGAGCCCGGCCGGCTGGAGGAAGAGCGACGACTCTGCTACGTGGGCATTACACGCGCCATGGAAAAGTTAGTGCTGACTTATGCGGAAAGTCGCCGGCTGCATGGATCTGAGTCTTACAATATCGCTTCCCGGTTTGTACGCGAACTACCGGCTGAGCTGTTAAACGAGGTTCGATTGGGTGCGGCCGTATCACGTCCTTTGTCGTCCTTATCGCCCACTCCGAGTGCGGCGCATCTCGATAGTGGTGTGAGCTTGGGGCAGCGGGTTATGCATCAGGTGTTTGGAGAGGGTGTTGTGACAAACTTTGAGGGCGGCGGGTCTAATGCTCGTGTCGAAGTCAGTTTTGCTGAGGGGTCGAAATGGTTGGTATTACAATATGCCAATCTGCAGCCTCTCTAACTACACTGAAAGTGGCCACCACGATTCCAATAATAGGCGAAGGAGCGGTGTATGTTTGAAAGGCGATTTCTGCCTGTGGTTGTCATCTTTTTGGTGTCAGCTCTGGTCTTAGTGGTGGGCTTATGGGCGGTCGATAGCCGCGATCAAAGCCGTCCTTTGCCGGCGGTTGATAGCCTGAGTGATACGCCAGATTACCGCTGGAAGCTCGTCACGACCTGGCCAAAAAATCTTCCTGGCCTGGGTGCTGCGCCTGAAAATTTTGCGCGTTACGTTAATGAAATGAGTGGAGGGCGTCTCGAGGTTCGGGTTTTTGGTGCCGGGGAAATAGTGCCGGCCTTTGAGGTTTTTGACGCGGTCTCTCAGGGTGCAGCCGAGGTTGGGCACGGGGCGAGCTACTATTGGAAAGGTAAAATTCCAGCCGCGGTTTTCTTTACGGCGGTGCCTTTTGGTATGACCGCTCAAGAGATGAATGGCTGGCTGCACTACGGTGGTGGGCTGGAATTGTGGCAGGAGCTGTACGCGCCTTTTGGCGTTATACCCTTTGCAGGCGGCAGTACAGGGGTGCAAATGGCGGGCTGGTTCAATAGAGAGTTGCGCAGTGCCAAAGATTTGTCAGGGTTGAAGATGCGTATCCCAGGGCTTGCCGGGGAGGTTTTTGATGCTGCCGGAGGTACTGCGGTGCGTATTGCCGGAGGCGAAGTTTATACCTCTATGCAAACCGGGGTGATCGATGCGGTTGAATGGGTAGGCCCCTATAACGACCGAACGCTTGGCCTGAATGAGGTCGCAGAATTTTACTATTACCCGGGCTGGCACGAGCCCGGTGCGATGCTTGAATTTACGGTAAATGCTGCGGCGTTTACGCAGCTACCCCGTGATTTGCAGGCTATTGTCCGATATGCGGCCCGAGCGGCTAATCAGGATATGCTGGATGAGTTTACCGCCCGCAATAATGAGTCGCTGCAACAACTGCTTGCCGCCGGTACCCAGTTGCGGCCCTTGCCCGAAGATATATTGAGTTTGTTGTACGAAAAATCGGTAGAGGCGATGGCCAATTTGCGGACCAGCGATGAAATGGCAGAAAAGATAGCGATATCCTATGACGCGTTCTCAAATAACGTCAGGGCGTACCACGAAATTTCTGAGCGTGCCTACCTCAACGCTCGGGATAAGGTATTGCCCTCAGTCATGCCAGAAAACTTTCAGGCTGAGCCTGGGCGCTGAATCGCCCGGGTTCGCTTATCCCCCCCAATGGCGACATAAATAAAAGTGCCTTCGGTCACTTTTATGGGTTCGCCGTCTTGGCGAGAGTTAATCCAAACTTCCACAATCACCCGCACCGAACTGCGACCGACCTCCAAAATATCTGAGTAGCAGCTGACAACGGCACCGACATGGACCGGTGTCAGAAATACCATACCTTCCACCGCGACAGTGGCGACTCTCCCTCCTGCCACTTCACAGGCGGTCACGTAGCCGGCTAAGTCCATTTGTGACATTAGCCAGCCCCCAAAAATATCTCCGTGGGGGTTAGTGTCTGCAGGCATGGCAACCGCTTGGAGGCTGAGTTCGCCTTGAGGGGTGGGATTCATATCCAGATCAGTCATGTCTTTGCCTGTTGTTGTCGTGATAGCGCGAATGGGTGATTACTTAAGTATGAATACGGCAGTTTGGGCCGTTTGGGGTCATTAGCCAGAGCGGAAGACACTGGGCAGCCAAGTTACGAGATCTGGGACGCTCCAAAGGAGAGCCAACAGGCCTATTTGGAGCACCACAAAGGGAATGACCCCTTTATAGATGGATCCTGTTGTTAGGGTCGGCGGTGCCACGCCGCGTAGATAAAAAAGCGCAAAGCCGAAGGGAGGGGTCAAAAAAGACGTCTGGAGATTAACCGCCAACATGATGCCAAACCAGATGGGATCAAAGCCCATGGCAAGCAAGATAGGGCCCACAATAGGCACCACGACAAAAGTGATCTCGATAAAATCGAGTATAAAGCCCAAAAGAAAAATGACGAGCATGACCAATAGCATGGCGCCCTGGGGCCCTAGGTTCATATGATCAAAGAAACCCTGCACCAACTCTTCCCCACCAAAGCCGCGAAAAACCAAGGTAAAAACAGCTGCTCCTATGAGTATTAGAAAGACCATGCTGGTGACGCGCATCGTCGATAGACCGATTTCGTGGAGTTTCATCCAACTCATTTGTCTGCGCTGTAATGCTAAAAGCAGCGCCCCAACCGCACCGACACCCGCGGCTTCGGTGGGGGTCGCCGCACCCAAAAGGATAGAGCCTAAAACCAGCGCGATCAGTATGAAGGGCGGTAGTAGAGCGCTAAATAACTCTGGGAGCGACGCGCCTTCAGCGGCAATGGCAGGCGCCAGCTGAGGTCTAATCCGGGCTACGAGTAAGATCCATAACAAATAAAAGGCCACCAATATCAGACCTGGAATCAGGGCTCCCACAAAAAGGTCTCCCACCGAAACGGTGGCGGTATTCACAACGCCCAAATCCAATTGGGCGCGTTGATAAGCGCTGGCAATCACGTCACCCAATAAAACCAAAGCGATCGATGGCGGTATGATTTGACCCAGTGTGCCGGTGGCACAGATCGTACCTGCTGCGAGGGCCGGGCTGTACCCGGCGCGCAGCATAGAAGGCAGTGATAGCAGCCCCATGGTGACAACGGTCGCGCCCACAATGCCGGTACTCGCAGCCAGCAGTGCGCCAACAATGACCACTGCAACGCCTAGACCCCCAGGTCGGCTACCCAGCAGTTGCGCCATATTGTTGAGTAAATCCTCGGCGATTTTGGCGCGCTCAAGGATATTGCCCATTAAAATAAACAAAGGAACGGCAATCAGTGTTTCGTTGCCGATAGTGCCAAAGATTCGGGCGGGAATAGCGGCCAAGTAGCTGGCATCAAAGGTCCCCATAATCGTGCCGATGGCTGCAAATAGGAGGCCTACCCCGGCCAAGGTCAGGGCAACCGGAAATCCCGCCAAAAGCACAAGGCAAACCGCCAGAAACATGAGAGCGGGTATTTCAATCACCATGAGGTACCTCGTTAACGAGGATTTTCAGCGCTTTGATAATTTCTGATAACGCCTGGAGTGCTAGCAGCATAGCCATGACGGGTAGTAAGGTTTTTAAAATAAAAACAGCCGGTATGCCCCCGGGCTCAGGGGAAGTTTCTCGAGCGACCCAGGATTCGACCACATAGTCCTGGCTGGCAAAACCCACCAAAGCGCACAGCGGTAGCGTGAAAATAACGTGCCCCAGCGCATCGATCCAAGCCCTAGATCTGGCGCTAAACTGTTGATATAGAACATCAACCCGGACGTGCCCGCCCATTTGTAGTGTGCAGGAAGCGCCCAGCATAAAGAGCGTCCCGTGAAGATAGATCACACTCTCCTGTGCCGCGATAGCGCCAACGCCAAAACCATAACGCAGTACCACCACGAGCACGGTTAATAGGGCCATTAGCAAGGGCAGCCACCCAATAATGTGTGACAATCTTTGTGACAGCCCATCGAGTAGTCGGACTGATGAAATTAAAACGGCCACTTCTTATTCCTTATAGGCTTTTTCAGGGCGGTACACAGGTTATCATTGTCTCACCACAGACATCAGGGAGGCCCAATCGTGCTAACAGTCCTTTCCCCGGCTAAGACGCTCGACTACGAGACACCACCTCGCACACGCAAGGCGACACAGCCCCACTTTATTGAACGGGCTGCCCAGCTTGTTGACGATGCTAGAGACCTATCGCCAGACGCTCTGCAAAAACTCATGGGCGTTAGTGAGAACATTGCGCTATTGAACCATGAGCGGTTCATGAACTGGCATCCCGACTTTAACCTCGATAATGCCAAACAGGCTGTTCTGGCCTTCAAGGGTGATGTTTATACAGGCCTCGATGCCAGCACCCTTGATACTAAGGCGCTCACTTTCGCCCAAAAGCATTTACGAATTCTTTCGGGTTTGTATGGGTTGCTCCGTCCACTAGACCTGATGCAGCCCTATCGTTTAGAAATGGGCCTTAAGTTTGCTAACCGTGGCGGCCGTAATTTGTACGAGTTTTGGGGGGAAGAGATTACGCAGTTGCTCGACACCGCGATCGATAAAAGCGGCAGCATGGTGCTTGTTAATTTGGCGTCGAACGAGTACTTCAAAGCGGTAAAGCCACGCCAACTTCAAGCCGAAGTTATAACTCCGGTCTTTAAAGACCTGAAAAATGGTGATTATAAAATTATCAGTTTTTTTGCCAAGAAGGCTCGAGGCGTCATGGCACGTTACATTGTTGAAGAGCAATTGAATGAACCCGAGGGGCTGAAGGCATTTTGTGGCGCGGGCTATTATTACAGCCCTGAGCAGTCAACCGCTGGAAATTGGGTCTTTTTGCGTGACAAAGTGCCTGCGACTGATGCCGCCTAGGGCGAGTTTTTGGCTTACAAAGCGCCCTCTTTGAAGGGCAGTAACTTGGTGGCCTCCGCCTTATAAGATTTAACCTGTTCTATGTCTCTTGCGCAAAAATCTTTAATGGCCGGCTGAAACCCGGGTTCGGCGATCCAATGGTGGGAGCGCGTTAATGTGGGCTCAAAGCCACGCTGGATCTTGTGTTCCCCTTGGGCACCGGGGTCCAGCCGTTGAATGCCCTGTTGAATACAGTACTCGATGCCTTGATAGTAGCAGGCCTCAAAATGTAGGCCGTCGTACTCTCTGAGGCAGCCCCAATATCGCCCGTAAAGGGTGTCAGATGATTGAAAAAATAAAGCAGCGGCTACCGGCTGCTCATTGAGAAACGCTAGCACCATGACCGGAGCAGCACCTAACTTAGGACAAAGCTCGGTAAAGAACTCCCGCGACAAATAGCCGCCATGACCACTGCGTTTTGCATAGGTTGTTTGGTAGCAGTAGTGAAAAAAAGACCAGTCCTCAGGCAGAATATCTAAACCGACACGGGTGACCAGGGATAGCCCCTGATTCGTAACATGTTCTCGCTCTTTCCGGAGATTCTTACGTTTACGACTACTAAAGAGCTGAAGAAAGTCGTCGAAACTTTTATAACCTCGGTTGATCCAATGAAATTGGCAGGTGGCCCGGTCGACCCAATTAAGATTGTCATCGGCATCGTGTAAATCTGAGGTAGAAAATAAGATGTGCCAGCTTGAGAGGCCTTGTTCGCCGCAAAACCCTTGAACGGCCTGACAAAATAGCGATTTAGCGGCTGTGACCTCTGGGTTAAACCAAATCTTGGGACCGCTGGCGGGTGTGAAGGGTGCAGCGGACACTAGCTTGGGGTAATACGTCAGGCCACTGCGTTGCCAAGCATCAGCCCAGGCCCAGTCGAACACATATTCGCCGTAGGAGTGATTTTTTATAAACCCTGGGGCTGCACCTACGACGGTGGATCCTTCCCGCAGCACCATATGATGGGGTGCCCACCCACTCTCTGCGGTGGTACAGCCGGTATCTTCCAGCCCTAATAAAAAGTCATGACGAAGAAAGGGGTAATCACCACCGAACCAGTGATCCCAATCTAAGGCAGAAATATCCCTGATGCTGCGGTAAATATCGAGTTGCATGATGTCGCCAGAGCCCGTGTGTCAGACAGGTGATACGTGCCCAGCAACAAAGTGTCCCACAATACCTAACAGCATAATGAGACCAATCCATTTACTTTGGTTGAAAGCTTTAAAGCAGGCTTGCTCCTCTCGGTCACGAATTAACCACTGGTGCCAGCAAAAAAGCAGCGCAATACATAATACCGCTAAGTAGAACGGCCAGGTAAAGCTGAACGCAGCGCCGGTTTTTAGGAAACAGGCCAGCGCCCCGATTTGCATGACGGCTATGAGTCTTCGATCCAGGTGTCCAAACAATATCGCCGTAGATTTTATGCCAATGGCAAGGTCGTCCTCTCGATCTACCATGGCGTACTGGGTGTCATAGACCACAGTCCACAGTAAGTTTCCTAAAAATAACCACCACAACGCCGTCGGCAAAGTGTTGGTGACTGCGGCAAACGCCATAGGAATAGACCACGAAAACGCAGCTCCCAAAACAAACTGCGGTAAGTGCGTAAACCGCTTCATGTAGGGATAGAGCATCGCCAGGACGACACCGACTACGGATAATTTCACCGTCAATGCATTGGTTGACAGCACTAATGCCAGCGCCGTTAAGAGCAGTACCAAGAGCAGCACAAACGCCTCGGTTGCAGACACCAAGCCGGTGACCAGCGGTCGATCACGGGTCCGTGCTACGTGACCATCGAGCTTGCGGTCGGCGAGGTCGTTGGCAACACAGCCCGCGGCCCGCATGACGACAATACCCATCGCAAAGATGCACAGTATTTTTAAATCTGGCCACCCTTCGCTGGCAATAAGCAGTGCCCAGGTAGTGGGTGCCGCCAGCAGCCACGTCCCAATGGGTTTGTGAAAGCGCATGAGTCGCCAGAGTCCCTGCAGCTTACTGTCTGAGCTGGGGGACTCGGGCTGCGCTATCGGACTTTGAGTCTTAGAGGTCATAGTGCGGTGTCAAAAAAGTCTACGGTGAGGCGTAGTGTAACCTGTTCAGACTCGGGCAAAGGCTTGGCGTTCACCGGTCCAACGGTCAACAAGCAGCGCGCAGCGGTCTGGGTAGTGCTCTATCAGTTGCTCTGCTGCCTCCGCCACCTGATCTAGCAATATTTCATGGGCGGGCAACTGTGCCACGCGAAATGAGGTAAGGCCAGTTTGGCGTGTGCCCAGAAGTTCTCCGGGCCCCCGGAAAAGCAGATCTTGTTCCGCGATGTAAAAGCCATCATTGCTTCGCCGCATGACCTCCAAGCGCTCGCGCCCCCTTTGGCTCAAAGGGGCTTGGTACAAAAGAACACAGTGGCTCGCAACGGCGCCTCGCCCCACCCGGCCTCGTAGTTGATGTAGCTGAGCGAGCCCCAGACGTTCTGGGTTTTCAATAATCATAAGGCTGGCATTGGGGACATCAACGCCCACTTCGATTACCGTCGTGGCCACCAACAGCTCGATATTTCCGGACTTAAACGCCGCCATCATGGCTTCTTTTTCCGCGGGTGGTAAGCGTCCATGAATTAGGCCAATGCGCAAATTAGGTAGCTGGGTTTGCAACAATTCTGCAGTGGCTTCCGCGGCCCTGGCGTCGAGATTTTCAGATTCTTCAATCAAGGTGCATACCCAATAGGCTTGCCGACCCTCACTGCAAGCGGCTCCGACACGTTGTATCACTCGATCCCTGCGCTGACTATCAAGAAGTGTGGTTTGAACCGGTGTGCGCCCGGGCGGTAGCTCATCAATCACCGAACAATCGAGGTCTGCATAGGCCACCATGGAGAGGGTCCGGGGAATGGGTGTGGCGGTAAGAACCAGTTGGTGAGGGAGCGCCTCTCCCGAGGCTTTTTCGGTTAGGGCTAATCTTTGATGGACACCAAAGCGGTGCTGCTCATCGACAATCACCAGCGCAAGGGAGGCGAAGTTAACCCCCTCCTGAAACAACGCATGGGTGCCGACGACCAGCCCCACAGCCCCATCACTAATTTCTTGTAAGACCTCGCTGCGTGCTCGACCTTTTATCCTTCCACTCAACCAAGCAATACGAACATTGAAGGGCTCTAACCATTGCTTAAAGGTTTGTAAGTGCTGCTCCCCCAAAAGCTCAGTGGGTGCCATTAAGGCCACCTGTTGGCCGGCTTCAATAGCCGTGATGCAGGCCATGGCGGCAACAAATGTTTTACCTGATCCAACGTCCCCCTGAATCAGTCTCAGCATGGGGCTGGATAATCTCATGTCATGGGCTATTTCTTGGATCACTCTTTGCTGAGCGGCAGTAGGCTGGAACGGCAGGTCGGCGAGGAACGGCCCCCCTATCGATTGATCGCTTTTCATGGCCACTGCCAGGCAGGCTTTTTCTTGTGCCCTGAGCATTTGTAAGGACAAATTATGGGCGACCAGCTCTTCCAGTGCCAATCTCAGTTGTGCTGGATGCTGCCACTCTCGAATGCTTTCTACCGGTGCATTGGGCGGTGGGCGGTGCAGAAACTCAATGGCATCAGCCAGTGCAAAGGGAGAGTCAGCCACGCCCTGCAACAAGTCTTCAGGGCAATTTTTTTTGAGAATGGTCAGTGCTTGTTCGGTCAGTTTCCGCCAAAGCCCCTGGCCTAAGCCCTCGACGGTTGGGTAAATGGGTGTCAGGGCGGCTTCCAGCAAGATGCTTGCATCCTCAAGGCGGTATTCAGGATGAACCATGTCGAGACCGGCACCGGACCGACGGGCTTGCCCAAATAAAGCGATAGGAAGCCCCGGCTTCATTTGTTGCGCCTGCGCGCGGCGAAAGTGGAAAAATCTTACGGTAAGTACACCGGTACCATCTTCTATTTTGGCGATCAGTGTCGGCCTTCGACCGGGTACGATACTGGCTAACCGTATAGATCCCTGTACCACCGCATCCACGCCATCCTGCAGGCTGCCAATGGTTGTCACCTGGGTGCGGTCTTGGTAGCGCAATGGAAAGTGGTAAAGAATATCTTCGACACAAAACAGGCCCAACTCTTCGAGTCGCTGCTGAAGTTTGGGGCCAACACCGCGTAAAGTGCCGATGGATGCCCCCAGAGAGTTGGCTGGGGTTGAGGTCATTAAAAAAGATTCATCTGATTGCGATCACACAATAGCCTAAGTGAAAGGGCATAATAGAGTCATCATAGTCTGTGAGAGAAGTTTCGGTGAGTTCACCACACGTTTTGATGGTTGGTTGCGGCGATCTTGGCATACGCCTTGGGAAACAGCTTGCGGCTGAGGGCTGGCGAGTGAGTGCCGTGCGGCGACGTGTTGACCCGCTTCCTGACAATTTCAATGCCATTACCGGTGATTACACGCAACGCGCTGACCTGACGGGCCTTATCGATTTACAGCCCGATTATGTGGTGTTCACCCCCCTGCCAACGGCGAGAGATTCTGCTGGATATTATCAAGGTTATGCGGCTCCCGTAGCACAGATGGCGGAACTGGGGCTGTTGTCATCGCTTAAAGGGGGCGTTTTGGTGTCGTCTACCCGCGTGTACGCGCAGGCCGGTGGAGACTGGGTCGATGAAAGTTCTCCCCTTACCCAAACAGACCCCCTGGCAGCCAGCATTATAGAAGCAGAGCGTCAATTTCTGGCCGTGTGCCCGGGTGCGACAGTGCTGCGGGCGTCAGGTATTTACGGTGAGTGGCCGGGCATGTTGATTCAGCGATTACAAAAAGGCCTGTGTAGCCCGGATCCTGAGCGTATTAGCAACCGAATTCATCGGGATGATCTCGCTGGAATTATGGCATTTTGCTTGCGTCGTCTTGAACAAGGGGAAACCAATGACCCGGTTTATATCGCCAGCGATCAACGCCCATCACAAGTAGGGGAGGTTGAAGCCTGGTTGATCCAGCGGCTTGGTCTTTCTGCCATGAAAGGTGTCGCCACCAGCCGTCTCGCTAATCGTCGGTGCAGTAGTCAGCTTTTGCGCAGTGCGGGTTATCGTTTTAGTTATCCCGACTATCAAACAGGGTTTTCCGCACTGATGGCCCAGCACCTACCCTAAAACATGGACACGCTTCACAGGCTTAAAGACTGAGAATAGCCTCAATTTCTACCGCAACGCCCTTAGGTAACGCTGCAACTTCAACGCAGGCTCGCGCCGGATAGGGTTCGTCGAAGTGTTGCTCCATGATCCCATTTACGGCGGCAAAGTTACCGAGATCGGTGAGAGAAATGTTGATTTTCACGGCGTCGTTCAGCTCGCCGCCAGCGGCCTCAGCAATCGCCGAAAGGTTGGCAAACACCTGTTGCGTTTCTGCTTCTATCCCACCACTGACACAGGTCATAGTGTTTGGGTCGAGAGGGATCTGCCCTGAAATCCAGACCGTGTTACCCACTTTAATCGCCTGTGAATAAGGCCCGATGGCTGCAGGTGCGGCTTCAGTGGAAATGACGGCTCTGTTGGACATGGAGATTTTTCCTCGTTAGGACTTTGACAGGGTAGGCGTTAGCGTCGGCTGATACGGATAACGCGCCTTACGCCCTCAACCGTTCTTAGCCGCTTCATGATGCGTGCAAGGTGGATACGGCTACGCACCTGAAGTTCGATATCGACATAGGTGTATTGGGCATCTTTATCGGTGGTTGAAATGCGATCAATATTCATGCCGACGGTGCTTAGCCTTGTGGCAACAACGGCAATGATGCCACGTCGGTTCTCAGATTCTAGTCGCAGCCCGACCGAATAAAGGCCCTCCGCTTCTTCATCCCATCTGAGGTTCATCATTCGCTCGGGATGCTCGCGCATTTCCAACAAATTTCTGCAGTCCTCGCGATGAACTACCAAACCTTTTTCAGGGCTGAGATACCCGCCAATAGGGTCACCCGGTAAAGCACAGCAGCACTTGGCGTAGGTGACAACGAAGCCTTCTGTACCTCGAATAGCCACGGCCTCACTACGCTCGGGGTCGACCGGGCCAGCGGTGGCACCCGCGATACGACTCGCGACAATTTGGGGCAGTAAATTCCCCAGTGCAATATCGATAAACAAGGTATCGAGGTCTGGACTGCCCAATTTTTTGAGTGTGGGCTCTATCAGTTCGCCCATAAAGTCATCAATTCTGACGCCATGAGCGATAAGGGCTTTGTTGAGCAGGTTTCGGCCTAACTCAACCGAGTCCTCTCTGCGTTGGTCTTTCAAAAAGTGCCGAATATGTGTTCGTGCTCTTGCGGTGACCACGTAATTAAACCAATCAGGATTCGGCCTTCCATTGGGCGAGGTAATGATTTCAATGGTTTGACCGCTTTCAAGAGGCTCGGAAAGGGGCGCGAGACGCCGATTTATTCGACAGGCCACGCAGGCATTGCCAATGTCGGTATGCACCGCATAGGCGGCATCGACAGCGGTGGCGCCTCGCGGTAGTTCCATAATGTCCCCGCGGGGCGTAAAGACATAAACCTCATCGGGAAAGAGGTCCATTTTGACACTTTCAATGAATTCCATCGGGTTGCCGGCCCGCTGCTGCATTTCCAAAAGCCCCTGCACCCACTCTCTTGCTCGTGTGTGGGAAGCGCTCACTGACCCGTTGTCTGACTTATAAAGCCAGTGGGCTGCGATGCCGTTGTTGGCCATGTCCTCCATTTCGCCCGTGCGAATTTGTATCTCTATCGGTATACCGTGCATCCCTTTTAATACCGTGTGTAACGATTGGTAGCCGTTTGCCTTGGGGATAGCAATATAGTCAGTAAATTCTCCGGGAACGGGTTTGTAGAGGCTATGGACCGCCCCAAGGACGCGATAGCAATCATCGACAGACTCAACAATGATTCGAAATGCGAAAATATCCATGATTTCGGAAAACGATTTCCGCTTTGCCTTCATTTTCGAATAAATACTGTAGAGGTGCTTCTCTCGCCCGATAACTCGGCATTCAAGCTCATCTCGGGATAAAGCTGTTTTAATCTGGTTGCGCACCTGATTAATGAGGGACTTGCGATTGCCGCCGGCACTGCGAATCGCTGCATCAATGCGGCGTGCTCGCATAGGATATAAAGCTTTAAACGCTAGGTCTTCTAGCTCCATACGAACCGAGTTCATACCCAGGCGTAGTGCAATGGGCGCGTATATGTCGAGGGTCTCCCCGGCGATGCGTTTGATTTTTTCTCGACTGAGTACGCCTAAAGTTCGCATGTTGTGCAGCCGATCGGCGAGCTTTACGAGAATCACTCGGATATCACGCGCCATGGCTAACGCCATTTTTTGGAAGTTTTCGGCCTGCTTGTGTTCGAGGCTGTCGAACTCTATGTGGGTTAGTTTACTCACCCCGTCCACGAGTTCTGCCACTTCTGCACCGAACTGGGCGCCAATATCTTCCTTGGTAACACCGGTATCTTCGATGGTGTCGTGCAGCAGGGCGGCCATAAGGCTTTGGTGGTCCATGTGCATTTCTGCAAGAACACCAGCGACCGCTAGAGGATGGGTGACGTAAGGCTCACCGCTGCGGCGTACTTGGCCGTAATGGGCCTGTTCAGCGAAGAAGTAGGCGCGCTTCACGAGCAATACTTGCGTATCGTGAAGATAGGAATTGATCTGACGTTCAAAGCTTGCGAAGGAACGGTCGGCGTTGCCGCCAACCTTTGGCTGGGCACTGGCGGCGGTTTTTAACCGCAGCCGTGACCTAGCATCTGTGATAGAGCTACTAAGGACCTGGAAAGTACCGGCAACCAAAGGTCTCTATTACCCGGAGGTTAGTAAACGGGTGTTTCGAAGCTCGCTGCCAGCTCTTCTTCAGCTTCGATTTCGGTTTCGCGTGCGATAAGCTCAGGCGTCACCTTGCCTTCCGCAATTTCGCGCAAAGCAATGACTGTAGGCTTGTCTGATTCTTCATCGACAAGTGGGTCCTTTCCTTGAGTGGCGATTTGACGAGCCCGTTTTGCCGCGAGCATAACCAGCTCAAAACGGTTGTCTACGTTGTCTAAACAATCTTCTACAGTGATGCGTGCCATGGGTGAAGCGTTCTCCGGTTAACGTCGCACAAATGCGAAACAGTCCACCAGTATACCCCACTAAGGCCGGTAACGGACTATGGTAAAAATCACCTCAGTGGTCGGTTAGGGCTCTGAGAATCGTGGTCAGATTCTTCGATTGATAATCGAGAGTGAGCCTAAGGCTGTCAGTAATTGTGGTGAGCTCAGCAAGTGCACGATCAAAGTCGTCGTTGAGGACTAAATAATCGGCATCTGACCAGTGGGCCATTTCGCTTTGTGCTTCGTCCATGCGTCGCTTAATGGTGTCGGGGTCATCCTGCCCCCGTTTTGTGAGCCGACTTTCTAGGTCCGAGATTGAGGGTGGTAATACAAAAATACAGCAGCTCTCGGGGCACACGGCTTTAACTTGTCGGGCCCCCTGCCAATCGATTTCTAAAATCACGTCATTGCCTGCTGCTCTGAGCTGCGCGACTTGGGCTTTGGCTGTTCCATAAAAGTGACCAAAAACTTCTGCCCACTCAAAGAACTCTCCAGACTCCCGGGCGGCAAGAAAGGCTTCCTTGGAAATAAAATGGTAATTGACGCCATCAACCTCTCCTGGCCGCATAGGACGCGTTGTATGGGACACAGAAACACTCAGGTTTTTCCTGCGCTCAATCAGTGCGCGCACTAGGGAGGTCTTACCTGCCCCGCTGGGCGCGGATACGGTCAGTAAGTTGCCCGTTGGTGGATGCTCTGCCAAGCCTCTGTACCTCCTTTACTCAATGTTTTGAATTTGTTCCCGCATTTGTTCGATGAGCACCTTGAACTCTACAGCAGTCTGCGTCGTTAATAGTGAAGCCGACTTTGAGGCCAAAGTGTTGGCTTCACGGTTGAGCTCCTGCATCAAAAAATCAAGACGGCGGCCACAAGGCTGCGTGCCCTCTATCGCGACCTCTATTGCCATGAGGTGCGCGTCAAGTCTATCCAGTTCTTCATCGACATCGGTTTTCTGGGCGCTGTAAACCAGCTCTTCCTCCAGCCTTTTGCCATCGGGTTCCACAGACAACAGTTGTATTCGGCTCAGTAGCCGCTGTCGATTGGCCTCTTGAAGGTCGGGTAGCGCCGTTCGGAAGTCTGCTAGATAGTGCTTGAACGCCTCGCACCGACTCAAGATAAGGCTTTTCAGTTTACTGCCTTCTTCTTTTCTGCTGGCGACCAATGCGCTAAGCGCCTGTGATAGCGCGTTTGTGCCTGCCTCGACCCACACAGCTTCGGCGGTGGTTTCTCCAGAGATAACGCCAGGGGCCAATAGCAATGCGAGTTGATCAGGGGGTGCAGCGTCGGGGAATCGTTCGCCAAGCTGATTCATTACGGTATGTAATTCATCGAGGCGCCCTTGGTCTAGCCGCAACGACCCGCCCTGTTTTGAGAGGTCAGTTCGTACCGAGACGTCTACTTTGCCTCGGGTGATTAATTTTGCAATCTTTTGACGCCAGGATACTTCCTGTGATCGAAGTATTTCAGGGCAACGAAACTGCACATCGAGATAACGATTGTTGACTGATCTCATTTCTATTGTGACCGATGCCGAGTCAGTTGTTACAATGGCCCGCGAAAAGCCAGTCATGCTTTGTGTCAACTTGCTACCTCCCTGTTGTTCCTGTGCCGTTATCAGTGACGCTGCGTCCTGAGTTTAACAGTTAGGGCCGCCGTGGCGCTGCCAATGACACTTCCACCCTCTCAAAGGAGTTTGTTCTATGTCGGTTACGTTGGATCGCCCAAGCGGTAGAGCGCTTGATGAGCTTAGAGCAATAACCTTTGAACGTAATTTTACTTGTCATGCGGAGGGCTCGGTCCTCGTGTCGTTTGGACAAACTCGAGTGCTTTGTACGGCTTCATTAACTCCGGGAGTACCGGGGTTTTTGCGGGGTAAAGGTCAGGGTTGGCTGACGGCAGAGTATGGAATGTTGCCCAGATCCACAGGCAGCCGAATGAGCAGAGAGGCCAGTCGAGGCAAGCAGTCTGGGCGCACCGTTGAAATTCAGCGGCTAATTGGGCGATCGCTGCGGGCCGCGATTGATTTAAAGGCGCTAGGTGAAAATACGCTGACTTTAGACTGTGATGTCATTCAAGCCGATGGCGGTACCCGGACAGCGTCTATTTCGGGAGCCTGCGTAGCCGTTGTTGACGCCCTGAATACGCTACAACGCAAGCAAGCCTTACAGTCTGACCCGCTGAAGTTTTTAATTGGTGCGGTTTCGGTGGGCGTTTGGAAAGGCCAGGCTGTACTAGATCTTGATTATGCTGAGGATTCGACCGCGGACACGGATATGAATGTCGTGGTTGCAGAAGGTGGAGGCCTGATCGAGGTACAGGGCACCGCTGAAGGCGCCGCGTTTGAAAGAGCCGAACTAAACAACATGCTTGATCTGGCTGTTGCAGGTGGTCAGATTATTATCAACAAGCAGCGTGAGGCGCTGTCGGTTTAAAGCTCGACGTCGTACTCGATGATGACGGGTGCATGGCTTGAAAATGCATCGTCGGTATTGATCACAGCACTCATAACTCGACCCTCCAAGGACGAAGATGTGATGTGCGTGTCTGAGCGTAGTGCACCGCCATCATCTCCCTCGGGCCACCAGGTAAAGTCTTCAGAGCCTGTATTTAGGCTTCTGAAAGCGTCGCAATAGCCGTTCTGATACAACTCTTGAAGCCAGGCCTGCTCGATACTAGAAAATCCTGGAATATCAATTCGGTTACCCGCCTCTTCGGCATCGATCGGCGCCCCGATTAACTCCCAACCGCCGCAGAAGATAAAGTCCCTGCGTTTATTTTTGATTTTCTGCAGGTGCAGGCCTAGTTGCTCCAAAAATTTCAATTTAGTGTTCATGGCCTCGTCATTGGCTAGGCCACTCGGCATCAATAATGACCCTACACTGACATTGGGATAGTCGGCCTGAATGTACAGGCCGCGGCTGTCAAAATCAGCGAAGCCTAGGCCTGTCATAATCGCTTTTGGAAGTTTTTTACAGTAAATGGCGACGCCATTACGTTTCGGATTATCAAAGTCGTCAAGGAAGTAGGGACTGTAGTTCTGGGGGAAATACACGTCTTCTTTTAAGGTATATTCAGAACAGCGCGTATCCTGCAGGCACACGATGTCAGCGTCTTCCTCGTGGAGCCAGTCAAAAAGGCCGGCTTTCTGTGCCTGCTCTAGGCCTTCAACTACTAAACTGACGACTTTCATTGCTAGTCCTGTATAAACAACGCCAGTATCATAGGGCAAGGTAAAGCCACCTGCCATCACGACTGCAGAGAAATGTGAGATTGTCAGATTTTAATTGCCCAATAACCCAACGAAGAATACCGCTATGAGCAACGCAGCGCATACCGCCACACGCAAGGCGTTTATTGAATTGGCCATTCGCTGTCAGGTCTTACGGTTTGGCGAATTTGAGTTGAAATCTGGCCGTGTGAGCCCCTACTTTTTTAATGCCGGAGGGTTTTCCGGCGGCCAAGCTTTGGCGGAGCTAGGGCGGTGCTATGCCAGTACACTGGTCGCGTTTGACTTAATTCCCACGGTCTTATTTGGGCCCGCCTACAAAGGTATTCCCCTGGTGACCGCTACAGCGATGGCCCTCGCGAGCCACCATGGTCTGGATGTGCCCTATAGCTTTAACCGTAAGGAACCCAAAAATCATGGAGAGGGCGGTTTGCTGGTGGGTGCGCCGCTGAAGGACGATGTGGTTATCGTTGATGATGTGATCACTGCCGGAACCGCCATAAGAGAAGCGATTACACTCATCCGAGATGCTGGTGCTCAACCTTCTGGGGTTGTCATTGGTCTGGATCGCTGCGAATGTGGATCGGGCACTCGCTCCGCGGTGGAAGAGGTCCGGGATGAGCTTGGGCTGAAGGTTGCTAGCGTCATAACGATGCATGACATCATTGAATGGCTTGAGTCCACCCAAGATCTAAGCCAATATCTTGAGCCTATGCAACGTTATCGAGATCGTTATGGGGTTTAGCCCCCGCTTAATTGGTGCCCTTTTCACGGCATTGTGTGCGATAGCTGCTCATCAGGTTGCGGCTGAAAACTTGTATCGCTACCGGGCCGACAACGGGGTTTTGGTGGTGGATTTTCACGTCCCCGTTGAGTACGCCGACAACGGCTATGAAGTTTTAGATGCCAATGGCGTGGTGGTCTCTGTCGTTCCCAGGGCGATGACATCAGAAGAGCGTGCGAACGTGGCACTTTCTCGCGAGCTTGAGGAGGATGCCAAGTCAGAACAGCAGCGCCTACAAAACTGGGATGAGTCGCTGCTCCTACGCTACTCGACTATCGCCGATATTGAAGACGCCAGAGACCGATCTTTGAGCGATTTAAAAATTCGGGTTTCTATTCTTAAGTCCAACCGCAGAAGCTTGCGGCAGCAAGTAGAGAACGCCCAAGCCCGGGTTGCCGCGACAGAGCGTTCCGGTGTAGAACCGCAACCCGTCGACCTTGAGAATATTAAGCTGCTTAAACGAGAGATCGAGAGTACCGACGATAAAATTACAACGCGCGCGGCTCAAATTACTGAAATGACGGCGCTTTATCAGCGTGATATCGACCGATTTGAGCAGTTGCAAGATGTTGTTCGATTACGCCACCAACTGGAAACACCGCCCCAGTAGGTCGGTTAACCCGGTACTGGCCGCATCAGGTTAGCGGCTAACAATGCCCATTGCGTGTCCCAGCCTTGTATCGGCGAGCGTTTAAACCCACTGCGAACAAACTGTGAAATCCTGCCTTCGGCGGCGGCGAGTATTAAGCTGGCGCTGTCGGCGAGCAATAGGGTTGGCCGCAGCTGCTCTTTGACTTCAGCCTCCCTCAATGTTGTGCGCAGTTGGGTTTCGATGCGATCAAAGAGCTGCGCAACACGAAGATGCAGCCTTTCCGACTCCCCTTGCAGGGCTTCTCCATGGAGAATGCGGGTAATGCCCGGATTGCGCTCACAAAACCCGAGCAACAACTCTAGGATTCGATAGCAGCAATCGAGGCTATTTTGTTTATCTTCCGTGATGCGGCTGATTCGCGTGAACAAGGTCGCCTCTACGAACTCAATCAGCGCCTCAAACATTTTTGTTTTAGAGGGAAAGTGCCGATAAAGCGCCGCTTCCGACACCCCGACCTCTTTGGCGAGCCTAGCCGTGGTAATACGAGTATCTGGGCCTTGCTCAAGCATCGCGGCCAATGCCTGCAAGATTTGATCTCGGCGTCCTAATTTTGAGTTTGCCATGGACGGTAAATCCAGCGGAAGTCACTTTCATGCTAGCTATAGACGGGGGCTAGTGCAATTTTTAATGGCCCTCAGGGCTAAATATTATGGTGCACTAGTATTTATTGCTAATCAGCGTACCAATACCTTCATCGGTAAAAATCTCAAGGAGCGCAGCATGGGGCACACGGCCATCAATAATATGAGCACTTGTGACGCCATGTTTTACCGCATCGAGGGCGCAGCGTATTTTTGGCAGCATGCCGCCCTGAACCACGCCATCAGAAATCAGCCGGTCGACTTCTTCAGTGGACAGGCCTGTTAAAACGTCGCCCTTCTGATCGAGCAGCCCAGCTACATTGGTCAACAGCATGAGTTTTTCCGCATGCAGTACTTCAGCTATTTTTCCTGCGACTAAATCGGCGTTGATATTATAAGTTTTACCATCGGCACCGCCGGCGATCGGTGCAATGACGGGTATAAAGTCGCTATCGCCTAGCATTTTTAGAACCTGAATATCGACGGACGTTACCTCGCCGACTAAGCCAATATCACGAAGGTCCTCTCCTGCGCTATCGAGCTGCAGCTTCTGGGCCTTTAACAGCTCGCCGTCTTTACCGGTTAAGCCCACCGCTCTGCCACCATTTCGATGAATGCAGTCCACAATCTCTTTATTGACGCTGGCTCCCAGCACCATCTCAACGACATTCATTGTGGGTGCATCTGTAACGCGCATGCCCTCCACAAATTCACTTTTTATTTGTAGCCGGTCTAACAGCGCCCCAATCTGAGGTCCCCCACCGTGAACAATGACAGGGTTCATGCCCACCAGCTTCATTAGAACAACATCTCGGGCAAAGGTTTCGAAGAGCTGAGGATCAACCATGGCATTACCGCCGAACTTGATAACAATCGTCCGCCCAGTAAAACGCTGTATGTAGGGTAGCGATTCGGTTAAGACGCGGGCAACTTGCGTCGCGTCGTCACGGCTCAGAGACATGGAATTTTACTCTACGTGTAAATAGGTTAGAAAAGATCGCAGCATCATATCAGAAGGGCAAATCGAGGCCGGGTTCTGCCTCGGTAATAGCTTTGCGCAAAACCCCTTTGACTCGCTCAAGGCTGGCGTCGTCGTTGCCCTCAAAGCGCAGGGACAGTGCCGATTCGGTGGTGGAGTTGTGCACGAGGCCCCAGCCATCGGCATAATCAACACGGAGACCATCCAGTGTGGTGATTCGAGCTCCCGGGAAGTCGGCACTGCTGACCAGGGCGCGCATAATCTTTTTGCGCACCCGGCTTTCTAGTGCCAAGTTGATCTCAGGGGTACTGCTTGACTGGGGCAATGCAGCAACAATATCTCCGAAGCCTGAGCTTGCAGTGGCAAGAATCTCGAGCAGCCTGGCCATGGCATAGGGCGCATCATCAAACCCGTACCAGCGTTCGGCGAAAAACAGGTGTCCAGCAAAGTCCCCGGCCAAAAGGGCCTTGGCTTGCAGCATTTTCTCGTGAATGAAGGCTTGACCCGAGCGTGACATTTGCGCCCGGCCTCCGGCCCGAGTCACAAAGGGTGCGAATTGCCGAGTACATTGAATGTCATAAACCACATCGGCGCCTGGATTGCGTTCGAGCATATCCCGGGCAAATAACATCAGGAGCATATCGTTGCCTACCGCAACACCGGCCTCGGTCACCGTATAGAGTCGATCTCCGTCGCTGTCAAAAAGCACACCTAGGTCTGCACTTTCTGCGACTACATGCTCGCCCAACGACTTCAGAGCCCCGTCAAGTGTGCGTCCTGGGGGGCGCGGACCTTCCTCTGGCGAGTTGAGGCTGACCAAGTCACAGTCCAGTGCTTCAAGTAATGGTGCGGTGACCCGTGCCGCTGTACCGAAGTCGTTATCAACGACCACTTTTAAGGGCAGCGCCAGTGAAACATCCATAGCGATGCGATCAATATAGTCCGCTTCAATACGGGATCGAATAGTGCGCCCTGAACCTTGAGTCGTTTTCCTTGAGCGAATAGTTGCAAGAATCTCTTCGATTCCAATACCAGACAGCAGCTTTCTGTGGAAAACAACCTTGAAGCCGTTAATGTTTTCGTCACCGTGGCCGCCGGTGATCATGATTCCTGAATCTGTCTCTGCCTCATGTGTTGCAAAGTAAAAAGCGGGGGTGGGAATCTCACCAACATCAATGACATCGCGGCCGCTTGCCAAAAGAGCCTTGACCAAAATGGTCCGGATTTGTTTGCTGCTGGGGCGAGAGTCGTGGGCAACGACGAGAGTCTGAATATCGCGATCACCGCACATTACGGCCAAAGCCTGTCCAATGCTTTCAATCAGCGCTTCGGTTAATTCAGTTTGCACATCACCGCGAATACTCCCCGATCTAAATATGTGAACGGGAATTTCATCGATATCGGATGGGGAGTCGAGATCGGCGAGCAGCTCGTCAGGCTCTTGCTGGGCTTTAGTTGGCTCCGGCATCAAGATATCGGAGTCTTTGGTGCCGACATCCCCCACATCTTCCCGAGTTGCCTCGCGTCGAGCCTGAAGTACTAGCTGACGACGGCTAAGCAAGCTTAACTGCCGCAACATTTTGGCAACTGGCGTTAGGGCTGGAACCTTCACCCTGAGTGGGGTGCGCAACTCGGCAGCCTCGAGTATCCGTTTGATCTCCGATTTCAGCAGCTGTTCTGATCGCAGAGTGAGAAGATAAAAGCCTAATAAGATACCGCTAATCGCGATGATGACGGAAATAATGAGTCCCCACCAACTGGGTTGAGCGGCAGCGAGCCACTCCGGGTTGGGAGAAAACTCAACCCTCCAAAGGGTTCCCACCACATCAGCATTAACTAAAGGCTCTCCTCGCAAGGTCCCTGCAACGGTGTCGCTACTGGTGCCTGATAGATCCTGGACGATGCGATATTGGCCCTCATTGCCTGGTGTCATAAGTTCAGCGAGCCGGGGTTGACCGACCTCAACAATCACAACGCCTCTAACGGGCTTGCCCAGTCCCCGAGCGAATAGTGTGTAAGAGCCGTCATCGGTATCGACAAATTCGGGCGCTGGATTCTCTCCGCCAAAGGCGCGCCTGACAATATCGATATCGATATGTGAGCGCAGGCCATAATCCCCGGGGCTGATGCTAACGGTTCCCAAATCACCCAGAGGAATCAATGAGATGGCATCAGCATCGGGGAAACTTAAGGCAGCGTAAGACAAATCTTCTGCCTCGGATTGCTCCTCCAGCTGAGATGTCAGTACGTTAATGCGCAATTCAAGGTCTTTAATGTAGAGACCCACCATATCGGCACGGCTTTCAGCGGTGGCTTGGGCCAGGTTGATTGCGGTACCCGATTGAATAAGCGGTTCTCGGATGAGGCCCAGCCAAACAAATGCGAGCAAAGCAGGGGCAAGAGCAATAAGGCCTGCTTTATAAAGTAGGCCCCTGAGGCTGTCACCTTCGCTGGTGACTTCGCCGTCTTTTTGGCCTTTTTGCTCGGCGCTCAACGATTATCCTCCGCTGGTGCTGATATGTGTTTGTTTTGGTCTTCAGGCTGCGACAGTTTTTGACGACACCGCTCGATTAAAAGCTTGGCCAAGTTTTGCTTCGTGGTTAAGGGCATGACGTCGTGCCCGGTATCATCCAGCCAAGTCACCCCATTGATGTCGCTGTTAAAACCTATGTCGGCCTGGCTAACATCATTGGCAATCACGACATCAAGCTGCTTTGTTAAACGTTTGCCTTCTGCATACTCTAGGAGTTGCTCGGTTTCGGCCGCAAACCCCACAACCAAAGACGGTCGATGGGCTGATCCGGCCACCTCAGTAATAATATCTGGATTACGAACAAGATTTAAAGTCAGCGTGTCGCCGACTTTCTTTATCTTTTGTGGTGCGTTGAATTCTGCTCGGTAGTCTGCGACCGCAGCGCTGCCCACAAAGAGATCTGTGGGTTTTTGAATCTGGTCTATGCAGACTTCATGCATTTGTAGCGCGGTCTCTACGTTGATACGTGTGACGCCCTTGGGGGTGTCGAGCATGACAGGTCCGCTGATCAAAATAGTCTCCGCTCCGGCTTCAGCGGCGGCTTGGGCCAGTGCAAAGCCCATTTTTCCTGAGCTGTGATTCGATATGTAGCGAACGGGATCCATCGGTTCCCGGGTAGGCCCCGCCGTTATAATCGCGCGCTTGCCTTCTAACGCTCTGGTCGGGAAGTGGGCGCTGATTTCAGCGCTGATTGTTTCGGGTTCTGTTAGCCTTCCGGCACCGACGTCACCACAGGCTTGTTCACCTGCATCCGGGCCAATAATTTTTACGCCGCGTTCTCTTAGGGTCTGAATGTTGGCGGTTGTCGCTGCGTTATTCCACATGTGTTGGTTCATGGCAGGGGCCACAAACAGGGGCGCAGGGGTCGCTAAGGCGGCTGTTGTAAGCAGATCATCTGCTCGTCCTGCAGCGAGCCGGGCCACCGTATCGGCTGTTGCGGGGGCCACGAGGAAGATATCAGCCCATCGCGCCAATTCGATATGCCCCATGCCCATTTCCGCTGTTTCATCAAGAAGCTCGGTGTGGACTGGATACCCAGATAACGATTGCAGCGTGAGTGGCGTGACGAAGGCCTGTGCACCTCGGGACAAAATGATGCGCACTGATGCACCATCACCCCGGAGTAGGCGTATTAATTCGGCGATTTTGTAGGCGGCAATGCCGCCTGTGACACCGATGATGATGTTCCGACTGTGAAGGTGTCCCATTAGATAGCGCTAACCCAGAAAATACCCTGAACACTAGCACTTGGAGCGCTTTTTGGACACATTTAGCATTTCACGGTCCGGCAACAGGTTTGAAAGCAGCTGCCTTCGTAGCGACGCCGATTTGTTGGCGGCGGCTCTAGGGCTGCCGGCGGGAGCCGCTGCCGCTGAGGTCGCCCATTACCTAAGTCAGCACCGTGGATCTTTGCGTGAGGGCGTTGCCTCGTTACTCAATAGCGACAAGCCTATTGCCGGGGTCGGGGGGCAGCGACGCCGCCAGCTTAGCTGTGCACTTTTATTGGCAACACGGCTCGCCGAAGAGCAGCTATTTGACCGAGCGACACTAACAACCCCTCGCTGCTGCTATGACTATTTGCGGCACCATTATCAGTTGGAGCATAGAGAGGTGTTTACCTGCTTTTTTCTGAATACTCAGCGGCAGTTACTGGCGTGTCGTGATATGTTTTTAGGCACGCTGCATACTGCGCCGGTCTATCCTAGAGAAATCGCTGCCATGGCGCTGAAATTGAGCGCCTCAGCCATTATTGTTGCTCATAACCACCCTTCGGGGTCTTTTGCCCCTAGTGATGCAGACATTCGACTGACCGAGCGGCTCAGTCGCGCTCTCGAGCTGCTCGATATAGACCTTCTTGACCATTTAATTGTGGGGCATGGGGGGTTTTTGTCGATGGCCTCTGAGGGTTTAGCAAGGTTTCGCTGACTAAGGCTTGCGGTAATGTCGGGGCTTTGGTATGTTGCGCACCCTTTTTTTACTATCCTGCGACGGGTTTAACCATGTCTCGAGTCTGTCAAGTTACCGGTAAGCGTCCGGTAACCGGTAACAACGTGTCTCACGCTAAGAACCGAACACGTCGTCGTTTCCTCCCCAATCTGCACAATCATAGGTTTTGGGTGGAGTCCGAGAAGCGTTTCGTTTCTCTTCGTATATCCCCAAAAGGGATGCGTATCATTGACAAGCGCGGAATCGATACCGTTCTTGGCGAGTTGCGTGCCCGTGGTGAAAAAGTTTAAAGGAGAATTGATATGCGTGAAAAGATTCGCATGAACTCAACGGCGGGTACCGGCCACTTTTACACGACCGACAAAAACAAGCGTACGATGCCCGAGAAGCTGGAAATGAAGAAGTTTGATCCAGTGGCTAGGCAACACGTTATTTATAAGGAAGGCAAGATCAAATAGATTTTGCGGCTTTCCTTGAAATTACCCCGGTGCTGGACAGTCCCGGGGTTTTTTGTGTCTGATGATCTATGCCTGAACTACCCGAAGTAGAAACGACGCGCCGGGGGATAGACCCCCATGCGGTTGATCGGTGCATTGAGCGGGTTGTCGTCCGTAACCCTAAACTGCGTTGGCCTATCGAAGACACGCTCCCCACCCTCGCTGCAGGGCAGCGAATTCGAGGCACCCGACGGCGCGCAAAATATCTGTTAATCGACCTCGATCGCCATACGCTGATGGTGCACCTTGGTATGTCGGGTTCCTTGCGGATCATGCCGGCATCAACTCCGCCCCTGTTCCATGACCATGTTGATATTGTCCTTAGCGATGGCAATTGCCTTCGGTATAACGACCCTCGCCGTTTTGGAAGTTTGCACCTACTGACCTCCGATGATCACGCGCTGTTACGACATTTAGGACCTGAGCCCTTATCCAATGACTTTGATGGGGCTTGGTTGTACCAGGCCGCGAGGGGCAGAAAGGCGGCGGTGAAACAGTTTTTAATGGACGGGCGAATTGTGGTGGGTGTTGGCAATATATACGCCAACGAAGCGCTGTATATGGCGGGAATCCGGCCAACACGTAGTGCAGGTAAGATTAGTTTAGAGCGCTACCAGCGCTTGGCCGAGGCAGTGAAAGTGCTGTTGGCGGCGGCTATTGAGCAAGGTGGCACGACCCTCAGAGATTTTGTCGGTGGTGACGGGAAACCCGGTTATTTTGCACAAAAACTGCGTGTTTATGGTCGTGGCGGTCAGTCGTGCCGGGTCTGCGCTGGCCGACTGCAAGACATTAGGCTGGGCAACCGCAGCTCGGTGTTTTGCGCGAACTGTCAGCGCTAGCGGGCGAATTTCTTTTTTAGAGCTTCCGCCACGTTGGGCGCCACAAATGGGGTGATATCACCGCCCATAGAGGCAATCTCCCGAACTAGGGAGGACGAGATATAAGCAAGGTTTTCTGAAGGAGTCAGAAACACGCTTTCAAAATCAGGCTTCAAGGCTCGATTCATGTTGGCAAGTTGGTATTCGTATTCAAAGTCGGCGACCGCTCGCAACCCCCGCAACACACAATGAGACCCCTGCTCGGTCACAAGGTCAGTCAAGAGCCCAGTAAAACTGCAGACCTCTACGTTATTAATATGACTTAAAGCTTCGCGGGTTAGCGTTGTACGCTCTTCTAAATCAAAAAGCGGCTGCTTCTTTTCGCTTTGCGCTATCGCAATCACCACACGATCAAAAAGCTTCCCAGCCCGTTCGACCAAATCAATATGGCCTTTGGTGATGGGGTCGAAGGTTCCCGGGTAAACAATAGTTTGTGTGCGCATAACTGCGGATTCTCAGCCATAACCGCGATGAATGTACACAACGGGCCGCCTACAGACAAACATTATCCGCGATCGCTAATAACTGATAACGAACGTTTCCGGCCACCTTGTCTCGAATTACCTCTAAGGAAGCTGGTATGGGAGGGGGAGCCTGATTGCGCTCCATTTCAAGGTAAATTCTCGCGTCGTTAGCCAGTAAACCCTCGCGCACTAGATGCTCTAATGCGATACCCCCTAAATCTGATGAGTAGGGAGGGTCAACAAAAACAACGTCAAAGGGTGCACTCTGCCACTGTAGTGCATTGCCACAGACCACGGTTGCGCGCTGGTGGGCATTTAACTGGCTTAGGTGACCTCTTACCGCCTCTGCTGCTGCAGCGGCATTGTCGACAAAGGTGCAGTGGCTTGCGCCTCTGGAGAGAGCTTCCAGGCCCAGCGCGCCGCTGCCGGCAAAAAGATCGAGGCACCGGGCGCCATGAATGTGGTTTGTGAGCCAGTTAAAAAGCGTTTCTCTAACCCTGTCTGGAGTGGGTCTGAGGTTAGCAACTTCACCGGGAAAGTTAAGCTTCAGGCCGCGCCACTCACCACCAATAATGCGCAGTCGACCTGCACCGTGCCTAATTGCCTCTTTGCGCATGTCTGCTTCCTCGACGCAGTGCTACCATGTTGGGCTGTGGGCTGGGCCCAACCATCAACTGTCTGTCAAAACTGTAATGAGCACGTTGCCATGAAATTCTTTGGGCGCAAAGAAAAACCTGAGAAGCCAACCGAAGGGCAAACGCTGGACGCAACAAGCACCGGTCCAGCCGAAGCAGTCTCCACCGATGATGCCGGTTTGTACTCCCGTTTCCGCCGCGGCTTGAGTCGCACTGGCGGTCACTTTTCCAGTGGACTTGGGTCGCTTTTTTTGGGGCGCAAGGCGATCGACGACGATGTCTTGGAGGCCTTAGAAGAGCAGCTGTTAAGGGCGGATGTGGGCATGGAGGCGACCCAGCGTATCGTTTCCGCCATTACTGAGCGAATTTCTCGTAAAGAGCTCTCCGACGGTGCCGCTGTTATGGCGGCCACAAAAGCGGCGCTGCTTGATATTTTAGGCCCTTGCGAGCAACCTCTGGCAACTGAGGGTCAGAAGCCCTTCGTGATACTGGTGGTGGGGGTCAACGGCGCTGGAAAGACCACCACCATTGGCAAACTCGCCCACCGCTTCAAAGCACAGGGTAAGCAGGTCATGTTGGCTGCCGGCGACACATTTCGAGCAGCTGCGGTTGAGCAGCTTCAAGCCTGGGGCGAGCGTAATGAAGTGCCCGTGATCGCTCAGCACACCGGCGCCGACAGTGCTTCGGTGTTGTTTGACGCGCTGCAGGCCGCGCATTCGAGGGGGGCAGATATCCTGATCGCAGACACGGCTGGCAGGCTCCAGAATAAAAGTCATTTGATGGATGAGCTCGAAAAAGTGGTCAGGGTTATGCAGAAGATTGATCCTCAGGCGCCCCACGAGACGCTGCTAGTACTAGACGCGGGCACTGGCCAAAATGCGGTGTCACAGGCTGAAGAATTTGACAAGACTGTGGGTGTCAGTGGTATTGCACTTAGCAAGCTCGATGGCACTGCCAGAGGGGGTGTAATTTTTGCAATCGCTCAGAAATTGGCACGACCGATTCGATTTGTGGGTATGGGTGAGGGCGTGACAGATCTTCAGCCCTTTGATGCCCGTGTGTTCGTGGATGCATTATTTGATAGTGAGTCACTGTAGCTCGTGATTGAATTTAACCGAGTGAGTAAGCGCTACGCGGACCATGATGCTCTGCGGGATATTTCGCTCACTATCGGTACTGGTGAAATGGTATTTCTCACCGGCCATTCGGGTGCTGGTAAGACAACGTTTTTGCGCCTGCTTATGCTGCTTGAGCGTGCCTCCATGGGCACACTGCGCGTTGACGGTCGAGATACAGCGCGTATTAAAGGTCGAAATATTGGCCGATATCGGGGTGAATTCGGCATTGTATTTCAAGATCATCAGCTGCTTTACGACAGGTCAGTTCTTGAAAATGTAGCCCTACCCCTGGAAATAGCCGGTTTTCGTCCCCGTGATATTCAGCGTAGAACCCGGGCTGCCCTCGATAAGGTGGGGCTTTTGGGGCGAGAGAAAGCCAATCCGGCGGTTTTATCCGGTGGAGAGCAGCAACGAGTGGGTATTGCGCGAGCCGTGGTTGCAAGGCCCCGATTTTTGATTGCCGATGAACCTACAGGTAACCTCGATCCACAGCTGTCGGCAGAGATCATGGGGTTATTCGAGGCGTTTAATCGCGTTGGCGTGACCGTTATTGTTGCGAGTCATGATCTCGCTTTAATTTCTAGACTACGCCACCGAATTGTCACGTTAAAAACCGGTAGGCTCCTGGCAGGAGCCGGACTATGAATAGGCCTGCGGCGGGGCTTGGCATTGCCCCTAGGCGCACCGTGGTTTCATGGGTACATCACCATCGGCAGGCAGCGTCTAGCAGTTTACTGCGTGCCCTACGAGTACCGGTAGCGACAGGCCTGACGTGGCTCGTGGTGGGAATCGCACTGGCGTTGCCTGCCTCGCTGCTGGTGATTTTACAAAACATTGAGGCGGTGACCAGCGACATGCGCTCGCCGGCGCGTTTTTCTGTGTTGCTCGAATCGGGTACCTCGTTGAACAGCGCTCAAGATATTCTAAGTCGCGTTGAGAGCCGGGTTGATGTGCGCGATGTGACGCTCATCCCCAAAGATCAAGCGCTGGCAAGGTTTGCTGCTGATACCGGGTTGGTGGGGTTGCTGGATTCTATTCCGGACAACCCCTTACCCCATACGCTGCTGGTTAACCCCTTGGCGAGTGTTGAATCGGAGGGCTTGTCAGAGCTAGCCCAAGGATTAAAGGTTGTGCGGGGTGTTGATCAGGTGGTGTTTGATACGCTTTGGCAGGCTCGATTAGCCGGCGTACTGCAAGCAGGTAGACGGCTCGTGATGGGGATTGGCTTGCTCATGATGATGGGAGCTGTTCTTATTTTGGCCAATACGATTCGCCTTGCTATCGATGCCCGTCGGGATGAAATTGTTGTGATTAAATTGATTGGTGCGAATAACGCTTATGCGCGTCGTCCTTTTTTGTATACCGGATTGTGGTCAGGTTTTGGCGGCGGGTTACTGGGCGCCATTATGGTCGGCGCTTTTTTCATCTACTTATCTGAGCCGGTTAATCAGCTGCTACAGCTTTACAACAGTGATCGGCGTTTTACCGGGCTGGGGATCATGGGTGTTTTGAATATGATGTTTCTCGGCGGGACTCTAGGGTTGCTCAGCGCCTGGCATGCTGCAACGAGTCAGCTTAGAGAGCTTGAGCCCCGATAGCTTTTCATTCTCCACGGTTAGTGAACTTTTCCTTGATTAGCACTCTCTAACGCAGAGTGCTAAAATAAGGTATCGAGTGGAGGAGGATAACGATATGTCCGAATCAGGAAAAACAGTAGCCATGGGTCACGGGGCGGTCATGTTGATGACCCCTGGGGCTAATTTGCCGGCCTACGTTCAGGCGGTGAGCGGAATACCGATCCTGTCTGTTGAGCGTGAACGAGCACTGGCGGAAAAATTGTATTATGAGGAATGTGTTGACTCTGCGAGAGAGTTAGTACTTGCTCACCTGCGTTTTGTTGTACACATCGCGCGCAGCTACTCAGGTTATGGGCTGGCCGAAGCAGACCTTATTCAAGAGGGTAATGTGGGCCTTATGAAAGCGGTAAAGCGCTTTGATCCCAACAAAGGCGTGCGCCTTGTTTCCTTCGCTGTGCATTGGATTAAAGCAGAAATGCATGAATTTATTTTACGTAACTGGCGCATTGTCAAAGTAGCAACGACTAAGGCCCAGCGTAAATTGTTCTTCAACTTGCGCAGCGCAAAGAAGTCTCTGGGCTGGTTGAGTGCGGAAGAGACCCGGGCGATCGCCGCAGATTTAGGCGTTGATGAGGCTGAAGTTCAACGTATGGAAGGCCGTCTATCAAGTCGTGATATCGCCTTCGACCTTCCTACTGATGCCGATGACGAAGACGCCTGGCAATCACCACAGGCGTACTTAGACGACATATCGACTGATCCAGCCCGCTGTATCGAGGCCGAAGATTCTGCTCGAGACGGTGAAGATAGATTGCGCTCCGCGATCGGCAGTTTAGATGAGCGAAGTCGCAATATTGTGACTCAGCGCTGGTTGGCTGAACAAAAAGCCACGTTGCATGAATTGGCCGCTGAATACGGTGTGTCGGCTGAGCGGATTCGCCAGCTGGAAGTCAATGCAATGAAAAAGCTTAAAAACTCACTCGTTATCTGAGTGTCGAAAGGTGGTAGGTGAAGCGCCCCGTTGGCCAAGATCTATGGCCGCGTTATTGGGTTTTCTGGGTGTAGCAGCCGGCGCGTTTGGTGCACACGGGCTACGTAATTTGGTGACGCCCGAGCAGATGAGCACCTGGGAGACGGCGGCGGATTATCAGCTTTTGCATGCCATCGCGCTGCTTGCGGTATCGGCTTGGCAACAGAGCATCCATTCATCTCGACTTCAATTTTGGCTGTTGCTGGCCAGCGGGTTGATGGTCACGGGTGTGCTCCTGTTCTCGGGTTCCCTTTATCTGCTTGTGTTAACCAGCATCAGCGCCTTTGGGCCGGTTACGCCGGTGGGCGGGGTCGCTTTACTGGCGTCGTGGCTAATACTGTTTGGTTGTGCCATGGCCAAAGGTACTAACGTGGCAACGCCGCCGTCCTGATGAAAGACCTCAATCGACCTATTCGCAGCTTTGTTTTACGGGCGGGTAGAATGACAGCAGGCCAAGAACGGGGCTGGTCGGTTGGTTTCCCTCGATTTGGTCTAACCGCGTCTGCGGGACGGCTGAATTGGGAGTCAGATTGGGAGGCTCAGGGCCGACGAATTGTCGAGATCGGTTTTGGGATGGGTGATTCACTGCTGACTATGGCAGAGACTGCGCCCGTCGATCGATTTTTAGGTATCGAGGTGCATACCCCAGGTGTTGGCCGCTTACTCGGCCAGGCTTTGGAGCGGGATATAGCCAATATTCGCGTTTATGCTGAAGACGCTATGGTTGTATTTGAAGAGTGCATTCCCAAGGGCTCGGTAGACATTCTGCAAATCTTTTTTCCTGACCCTTGGCACAAGAAGCGCCATCATAAGCGTCGACTGATACAACCTGCTTTTATTGCCAAGGCGTCAGCGCTGCTCGCTCCGGGTGGGCGGATTCATTTAGCGACTGACTGGATGCCCTATGCTGAGGACATGTTGACGGTCTTGCAGGCTGAGCCGACCTTGCGCAATACGGCAGAGACGGGTGACTACGTTCCCCGCCCATCCTGGCGTCCCGAGACGAAATTTGAGCGCCGCGGCACGAAACTGGGCCATGGCGTACGTGACCTACTCTTTGAGAAGCTGGGCGCCTAGCACTTCTTCTGGGTCATCCATGAAGCTGGCCACCACATCGTTTAAAAATCTAAATCCATGGGTCGTCGTCGCGATGACTTCACGGTCATCCGACATTAGGCCCCTCGCCACAAGTTGGTCGATGTGCGGCTTCACAACGGCTAATTCGAGGCCAGTGTGCGCCTTAAAAAGTGATGCGGGTACGCCCTCTTTAAGACGAAGCGCGTTTAACATAAATTCTATGGGTAGCTCCGAATTTGGCAGTTCCTGATAGTGAGGCTTAACGCCTTCGGTGACACCGGCAAGATAATCTCGAGGTGATCGGCTTCGACGAGTGCGAACAACCGAGCCATCATCCCCAGTGATCTTTCCATGGGCACCCGCACCAATGCCTATGTAATCTCCAAAAGTCCAATAGTTAAGATTGTGTTGGGAACGCTGCTGCGGGCCGGCCCATGCCGACACCTCATACTGGGTAAGGCCAGAGGCGTTGAATCGAGCTTCTCCCGCATCCTGAATATCTGTGAGAATGTCGTCGTGAGGGAGTGTCGGCGGTCGTGACCAAAAGGTGGTGTTGGGCTCAATGGTCAATTGGTACCAGGAAATATGCCCGCGGGAGGCGTCGATGGCCCGGTCTAAATCTTCAAGAGCCGCCCCCACCGTTTGGTTCGGCAAGCCGTGCATAATATCGAGATTAAAACGGTTGAAATGGCTTTTTGCCAAATGAATGGCCTGAATCGCTTGAGCCTTGTCATGAACCCGCCCTAGGGCTGCGAGCTGTGGGTCAGCAAAGGATTGAATGCCTAGGCTGAGGCGGTTAACACCGGCACTCCGGTACGCAGCAAATCTTTTGGCCTCAGCACTACCGGGATTGGCTTCCATGGTAATTTCAACCCCTGAGCCAATACCCCAGAGCTGGTCAATGCCTTTAAGCAGCCTAGCGATACTGGGGCCGCTGAATAAGCTCGGTGTTCCTCCGCCCAAAAAGACCGAGAAAAGAGGCCTTGAGGGGGCTTTAAGGCGCTGTTGTCGCAGGTCGGTCAGTAACGCATCGATATAGCCGTCCTCTAGATGGCTATCGAACTGTTCATGAGAATTAAAATCACAGTAGGGACACTTTCGCTCACACCAAGGTAGGTGAACGTAAAGGGCTAATGGAATCAGATTAGTGTTCAAGTTTTTGGCGTAGTATTCGCACGGCTTGGCCACGATGACTCAGTGCTTGCTTCTCTGCGCGGCTCAGTTGTGCAGCAGTTCGGCCTGATTCGTCTACCTGAAATAAGGGGTCATAACCAAACCCCGATGTTCCTGAGGGCAATTTTGCAATGTGGCCATGCCAGTAACCCTCAGCAATGATGGGCGTTGGGTCATTGGCGCTCGCTATTTTAACCAGCACACACACGAACCAGGCCTTGCGGTCTTGTCCGTGCAGGGGAAGCATTTCCTGCAAAAGCTTTTCATTGTTTTGCGTATCGCCCTGACCAGAAAATCGTGCTGAGTGAATACCCGGGGCACCACCCAGAGCCGGAACAACTAGGCCGGAATCGTCTGCTAAGGCCGGTAGGCCCGTATGAAGCGCGGCATTGCGGGCCTTTTTTAGCGCATTTTCGACGAAGGTCAGGCCATCTTCTTCCGCCTCGGGTACGGCAAAGTCGCTTTGGGGTTGCAACTTAAGGCCTGTGTCTGACATGGCTGCCTGTAGCTCTTTGAGCTTTCCCAGGTTGCCACTGGCGAGCACAGTTATGTTGTTACTGCCGGTCACCGGATCACCCTTCGGTTTGTTTCCACAGTTGAGTCTTAAACTTGTAATGGTAGGTTTGGTCACTACCTTCGGGCCGGAAGTCAAATTCAAAGAAACGCCACTCGCGGTCAATGAACTCGAAGTCTGCGATGTAGTAGGTCGCGTTATTTTCGCGAATCTCTTTAAACTCTAATGTGTCACCGCGAATGAGGTCCCAGGTTTCACCCTTTATTAGCATGGGCCGACCCGCCGTTTCGCCCGCGTCGACATCTCTTACGGACAAGGTGAGGATGGCCTTAAAATCACCCCGGGCTATACCGTACTCTGCGGCAATCTCGGGGGATAAGAACGTTGTATAGACGACACTGCGATGGAGCTCGAAGCGGTCGAAACGCTCGGATTGCTGTGCCTGAGCCCCCATCGACATTAACGAGAGCGCCATAAACAAAACAAGGCTTAGTCGCATGCTCTGATCCTAAAAATTGCGGTTGAGCCAAAGAGGTTGGGAAGCCACTGCTTAAACAGAGCGGCTACAGGCCCCGACACGATATCCCGATCCATAATGGCGATATTAAGGTCTGAGCACAAAGCTTCAAAATCCTTAACCGTGCAGAAATGAATATTGGGCGTGTTATACCAATGGTAGGGCAAATCTTTCGATACTGGCATCCGCCCATTTAGGCCAAGATGCAAGCGACACCGCCAGTGGCCGAAGTTAGGAAATGTGACAATGGCTTCGCGTCCAATTCGAACCATGTCCTGCAACACCTTATCGGGCCTGTGAAGGACCTGCAGAGCATGGGCTAGAATCACAATGTCAAAGCTACTCTCGGGAAAATTGCTCAGGCCCTGATCCATATCTTGTTGCAAGATATCAACCCCACGTTGCGTGGCGGCAATAAGGTTTTCCGGGTCAAGTTCGAGTCCCATGCCCTGCACGCGACGCGTTTCTTGCAGTCGATTCAGGAAGGCGCCATCACCACAGCCCAAATCTAGTACGCGACTTCCCTCGGGTATCCAAGATTCAATTTGTGTGAGGTCGTAGCGCATTAGATCACCACCTGCTGCATCCAGGCGGTAAAAAGCCCTGTATAGCGGGGTTCGTCAAGTAAAAACGCATCGTGCCCGGCGTCCGTTTCAATTTCAGCGTAGCTGACAGGCCGCCCTGAAGCGAGCAATGCATCGACTAACTCTCTGGAACGGGCCGGGGAGAAGCGCCAGTCACTGGAGAAAGCGGTGATGAGCATGCGGCAGGTTGTCGCCGCCATAGCGTCGCTGAGTGAGTCATCAAAATCGGCAGCGATATCAAAGCGGTCCAAGGCGCGCGTCATTAACAGGTAGGTATTGGCGTCGAAGCGGGTAGAAAACTGCTTACCTTGGTAGCGAAGATAGCTTTCTACTTGAAATACCATTTCTCCGGGGTTGATCGCGTCTGAGGGCATCTCCCGGGTATCTCGACCAAAGCGATCGCTCATGCCGTCTGCCGACATGTAAGTGAGGTGCCCTACCATCCGAGCCAGAGATAGGCCCCGGGTGGGCGTCACGGTTTCTTGCTGGTAATAGCCGGCTAGCCAATCTGGATCTGAAAGTATGGCCTGGCGGGCGATTTCGTTGAATGCAATATTTTGGGCCGTGAGTTTGGGGGCTGCTGCGAGTGCGACACAGTTGCGCACGCGCTCCGGATAATGCACCGCCCAGTGAATGGCTTGCATGCCGCCCAGACTGCCGCCAACGACCGCGGCCCAGCTGTCAATGCCCAACCTATCAGCCAGCATGGCTTGCGTGGTGACCCAATCATTGACGCTGACCTGTGGGAAGTTAGGCCCCCAAGGCTGCTGAGTCTCAGGGTTCATTGTGTTGGGGCCCGAACTGCCGTCACAACCCCCAATATTGTTGAGTGACACCACAAAAAACCGGTTTGTATCAATCGCTTTTCCGGGGCCGACATGCAGGTCCCACCAACCCGGTTTTGGATCGGAGTGGTTGTAGCGACCAGCGGCGTGGTGATTACCGCTGAGCGCATGGCAAATTAATACGGCATTACTGCGCTGAGAATTTAACTGGCCGTAAGTCTCCGTGATGAGCTCAAAGCCCGCCAGCGTTTGTCCCGAGGCGAGGGCTAGATTTTCGGAGAAAACCTCTCGTATCGGTGTTACAAGGCCAACTTCTTCAGCGCCAGACACCTGCTAGATTCCTATCACCAGCTGCAGGGGAAGACCTGCTGCTGTGGCCATATGACCCAGGGCTATTTGAATGATATTGATCGCAATGAAAATAACGATGGGGGAAAAGTCGAGCCCACCCATTGCCGGCAACATGGAGCGCACGGGTGACATAATCGGCTCGACGATTTGATAGGTTAGCAGAACCGCCGGGTGCCGGGTTCCTGGGGCTACCCAGCTGATAACGATCATTACGACGAGGGCAATGAGATAGGTGTTAATCACTAAACCTATGACACCTAGCAGGCTCCAAATCAGTAATGACGTAACATCGGGAAGTGCAAATCCAGACAGAGTGAGCTTAGCGACAATGGCTAAGACCTGCACCGCCACTGCCAATACCAGTACCGCGGGATCAAAGCGCCCAGCATTGGGTATAGCGCGATGCATGAGGCGTAACGGGGGGTTGGTGACGCGCACAACAAATTGTGAAATTGGATTGTAAAAATCGGCCCGTGCCAGCTGCAGCATGCCTCTCAACACCGTTAGGATCAGATAAAACGACGCCGCTGTTTCTAGCAGGTATCGTGCAATTTCATTGAGTGCCGCCATCGTTAACCAAACTCCTTAGCCATTTCTTGGGCGCGGTCTAGGCACGCCTGCATACCCCGGTCTACCAGCGCGGCAAGGTTATCCTGATTGAAGCTGTTCAGGGCACGCTCGGTTGTTCCTCCTGGGCTGGTCACATTACGGCGTAATTCAGTCACGGGATCAGAGCTCTGTGTCGCTAGTTTGGCAGCGCCTAGGGCTGTTTGTAGCGTGAGTTGACTCGCCGTTTCGTGGTCTAGCCCCATTTTTTCGCCCGCCGCGATCATGGCTTCCATGAAGGCAAAAAAATACGCAGGGCCGCTGCCTGAAATGGCGGTGACGCAATCAATTTGATGTTCTTCCTTGAGCCAAACTGTTGTGCCGACTACACCCATGACGGCCTGAATTCCAGCGCGTTGATGGGCGGTGACCTCGGGGCTGGCGAACAGACCCGAGGCTCCAGCGCCGACGAGCGCCGGGGTATTGGGCATGCAGCGTACGACGGGCAACGCAGCGTTAGTCAGCTGTTTTTTTAAGCCATCGACACTGATGCCTGCTGCCACCGACATCACGACGGCTTTTGAAGAGAGGTGTTCTTTAATGCCTTCGGTTGCGGCATGCATGTATTGCGGTTTTACCGCCAGAATGACGAGCTCTGAATTTTGAAACCTTGGCCCAGGCTGCCCTCCAACCTCGCCTACGCCTAGGGTTTGAAGCTTGGTTTGCGCAGCCTCACTGGGGTCGACAGCACACAGACGCTCGGGAGCATAGCCTGCGTTTAGCAGTCCGCCGATGATTGCGGAAGCCATATTTCCAGCGCCTACGAAGCCAATCGTCTCAGGCAGTTGCGTCATGTCCAAGGTCTTATTCCTGTTTGATCTACCAATCTCTGGAGTATACCGCGACGCTGAGTCTCCCGGGGTGTTGAGCAGGTCATTCAGCGCGCTCCAAAAATATCGGTGCCTACGCGGACTAAAGTAGACCCCTCAACGACAGCGGCCTCGAGGTCGCCAGACATACCCATAGACAAAGTGTCCGCCTGGGGGTGCTGTTTTTGCAGTTCGAGCAGCAGCCCTTGGAGCTTGCTAAAAGACCTGCGCTGTTCTGGGTAGTCCGCTGTTGCTGCCGGAATGGCCATTAAACCCCTTAGACGTAACTTGGGAAGTTTGACTATTTGCTCTGCGAGGTTCGGTAGTTCTGAAGAGGCAACCCCCGATTTGCTGGGTTCATCTGAAAGCTTTACTTGCACGCAAAGATTGAGCGGGGGTAGATGTGCAGGCCGCTGGTCGCTGAGCCGCTGGGCAATTTTTAAGCGGTCTATGCTGTGAACCCAGGCCATTGTTTGCGCCAAACCACGGGTTTTATTGGACTGGATAGGCCCTATAAAGTGCCATTCAATGCCTAAATCCGCTAGCCGCCGGGCTTTTTCTTCGGCTTCCTGGGCATAGTTTTCTCCAAAGGCACGCTGCCCGGCATTCCAGGCGGCTCGGATCAAGCTGTCGGGTTTTGTTTTGCTGACGGCCAGTAGTGCGACGGAACCTGCATCTCGATTCGCAAGTTTTTCAGCAGCGCCTATGCGCTGCCTGATACTGTGTAAATTGGTCGCTACATTTATTTCTTCCATACTGCCATCATAGCGCGGTTGATGGGTTTACAGTGTTATCTCTCAGGAGGCAGTTCATGGATATTACGGAGTTGTTAGCATTCAGTGCCAAGCAAGGGGCTTCTGATCTGCACCTATCTTCGGGCCTTCCCCCTATGATCCGCGTCGATGGTGATGTTCGACGAATCAATATACCGCCGCTAGAGCATGCGCAGGTTCACGACCTGGTCTACGACATCATGAATGATCGGCAGCGCAAAGACTTTGAGGAGTTTCTGGAAACCGATTTCTCCTTCGAGGTGCCCGGTGTCGGACGATTCAGGGTCAATGCCTTTAACCATAATCGGGGTGCAGCGGCGGTTTTTAGGACGGTGCCCACCAAGGTCGCCTCTATGGAGGAGCTTGGCCTAGGCGAAGTTTTTAAAGAAATTGCGCTCCTTCCTCGGGGCCTTATTTTGGTGACGGGGCCCACGGGTTCCGGTAAGTCCACAACACTCGCGGCTATGGTCGATTTTATTAATGACAATCGTTACGACCATATTTTAACCATTGAAGACCCGATAGAATTTGTACACGAGTCAAAGCGGTGCCTGGTTAATCAACGTGAAGTTCATCGCGATACTCTGGGGTTTTCCGAGGCACTTAGATCGGCCCTGCGTGAAGATCCTGATATTATTTTGGTGGGTGAAATGCGTGATCTTGAAACCATTCGCCTTGCCCTGACGGCGGCTGAGACAGGCCACTTGGTACTGGGCACTCTACACACGACCTCTGCAGCCAAAACGATAGATCGCATTATCGATGTATTTCCCTCCGCAGAAAAATCTGTCGTGCGCTCCATGCTTGCCGAATCACTGCAGGCCGTGGTGTCGCAAATTTTATTGAAACGTAACGGTGGTGGGCGTGTAGCTGCTCACGAGATTATGCGCGGTACTGCGGCTATCCGAAATTTGATTCGAGAGGACAAAGTTGCGCAAATGTACTCCGCTATACAGTCGGGTCAAGCACATGGCATGCAAACCATGGACTGGGCATTGCAGCATCTGGTTGAGAAGAAAATTGTTAGCCTTGGGGTGGCACGTGAGAAAGCGCGTCAACCCGATCTAATCGTTTAAATTGATGCCAACAACCTTGGAGCATTAACCCAGCATGGAAGACATTCTCAAGGTCATCGTCGAGCAGAGAGCTTCCGACGGCTTCGTGTTAGTGGATGCACCTATCACGATTAAAGTTGATGGCAATTTCGTGCAGATTAATAAACGTCACCAAACTGAGGACGAAGTGCGTGAGCTCATCATGTCGACCATGAGCCCTGCCCAGCGCAGTAGCTTTGCACTGCAGCATGAAGCCAATTACGCCATTACGCACCCTAAATATGGACGCTTTAGAGCGAGCGCTTTTGTACAGCGTGGTTTGCCGGGTTTAGTGCTACGTAGGATAAGCTCGGAAATTCCTAGCTTTTCTGAGCTGGAATTACCTGAAGTTATTTCGAAGCTGGCCATGCTCAAGCGTGGCCTGGTTATCTTTGTGGGCGGTACTGGAACCGGTAAATCAACATCGCTAGCCGCTATGCTAGATCATAGAAATACCAACAGTCACGGACACATCGTTACCGTTGAGGACCCTATTGAGTATCTCCATCAGCACAAAGGCTGTTTAGTCACACAGCGGGAAGTAGGTCTCGATACCGAGTCTTATGAAGTGGCGCTAACCAATACCCTGCGCCAAGCGCCCGATGTCATAATGATTGGTGAGATCCGTACAGCGCGCACAATGGAGGCGGCGCTGGCCTTTGCTGAAACAGGCCACCTCTGTTTATGCACCCTGCACGCTAACAACGCAAATCAGGCACTGGATCGCATACAAAGCTTTTTCCCCCCTGAGCAGCATAATCAGGTCTGGATGGATTTATCACTCAATTTAAGGGCGATGGTGGCTCAACAGCTGTTACCGCGACAGGACGGCCAGGGCCGTGTTCCCATTGTTGAAGTCTTATTGGCCAGTGCACTGGTGCAAGACCACATTCGTAAAGGCGAAGTGCATCTGATCAAGGATGTGATGGCTCGCTCGACCGAGCAGGGCATGCAAACTTTTGATCAATCCTTATTTAAGGCTTATCAGGCAGGTGATATTTCGAAGGAAGAGGCTATTCGACACGCCGATTCGGCCAATGATGTGCGTCTCAATATCAAGCTTGATGAGCGCGGATCGGACGGCTTTACAAACGAAGTTGATTACGAAATTGAGCGGGATACGCGGATCTAGCCCTCTGAATGCTCCGATAGCCAAGTTTGTAAAATGAGCTGAGCGGCATGTGCGTCTACAGCGCCGTGGTACGGCAGCCCCTGATCTTCCAGCTGAATTCTTGCTTCTCGTGATGTCAGTCGCTCGTCTATTAGCGAGACGGGCAGGTTGAAACGACCCTCTAGTTGGCGGCTGAAGCGCCGTGCGCGCCGCGTGATCTCTGCGACAGATTCGTCCATGTTGAGGGGGTCGCCCACTACGAGCAACTTGGGCTGCCACTCTTCAAGCAGTGCCGAGATAGCCTCCCAGTCGGGAACCCCATCTCGAGCCCTAAGCACGCATAGGGGTTCACTGGTGGCCAACAGTGTATTGCCTACGGCAACGCCTATGCGCTTAAGACCCCAGTCAAAGGCCAAGACTCGCCCAGAAGGCCGGTTCATGAATGCCCCGCAGTGTTAGACATTAAGTGAATATCGATACCTAAACGGCGTCCGGCGGCCTGCAACCGTTTGTCGTAGGGGGTTTCAAATAATATTTCAGCATCGGCCGGTACGGTTAGCCAAGCGTTGTCAGCCAGCTCATCCTCGAGCTGGCCGGCAGACCAGCCGGCATAACCCAAGGCGACTAAGGTTTTACCCGTATTGTCGCCATTAGCAATGGCGGCCAGCATATCTTTAGAGGTTGTGAGCCAAATATCGCTGCTTACTTGGACCGTGGACTCCCAAGAGCCTGCTACGTCGTGAAGTAAAAAGCCGTGCTCCATGTGAACCGGACCACCTGCGAGCACAGCTTGGTCAGTAGTGCAGTGCTGAGTGTCCAATTCGAGCTGCTCAAAAATTTCTGTCAGCGGTATGTCTAAAGGTTGGTTGACGACGATACCCATGGCGCCTAATGCGTTGTGTTCGCAAATATAGGTCAGAGATTTGGCGAAGAAGCCGCCTGATAATGCAGGCGTGGCAATCAGAAAATGATCTTTCAGTGACTCAGTGTGCGTTGGCATTAGCGACATAATGCGTTTCTTAGGTCCATTGGCGTTACGGGTTCTCTGCGGGTTGGGAGCGGAATTGCCAAGTCCGAACGATATCTAACCTAGGGGTTCTTGCTGCCAAACTTTCAGAAAAAGGGGGAAAGGGGGCGGCTAAAACCACGGTATCTTGAGCCGCTCGGTCTAGCCGGGAATCCCCACTGGATTCAAGGACTCGAATGCGTTCAAGATTTCCGTTAGCGGCAACGGTCACCATAAGGCGGACATCGCCGTTCGCGCTGAGTGGTCGACCTCGGTACAGTACGTTACCGATTTGCTCTACACGGGCGCGCCACCGCGACAGGTACTCTGCATCGAGGGATCGGCGTGCTGCTACAGAGCCAATTCGGGTATTGGTTTGCACGTTTTGATCAGCGATCGATGACAGTGCTTGCTTGAGGTCTTTGAGTTGGCGGTCAATGGCATCGGGGGTAACCTCTTCCGGGGCTAGCTCGCCGTCGGCGCCATCGAGCTCCCTTGAAATGGTCATTGTTGTTTGCATTTGGAACTGAGCCGCTGCCGGCTCTGGTTCTTCTGCGTAACCCAGTTGGTCCTGAGCCGCAACGTGTTGAGCTTCAACCGGTGCCTGATTGGAAGGGGTTAAAAGCACGGTAACGGCGATACTTTGTTTTTCTATTTCTGGCCAACTCACGCCGAAGCCAATTGCCAAAATAACGAGAGCATGAATGGCTAACGCGGCAACCAAAGCTGGCGCAATGGGCTCACTTAGCTGTGCAGATGCCGAAAGCAGCCGATCAGCGGCCAATGCGCAGGCACTCAGATTCGATGCAGTCCATGAGCTTTGCTGCGATCCCTGGAGAGGCCTCAGCTTCTAGTTCCCGTAAACAGGTTGGGCTGGTGACATTGATCTCTGTCAGGTGTTCGCCAATGACATCTAGACCGACGAATAAAAGGCCACGTTTACGAAGGTCGGGTCCCACTTGTTCTGCAATCCAGCGATCACGGTCGGTTAACGCTTGAACGCGCCCAGAACCTCCCGCGGCTAAATTGCCCCGGCTCTCCCCTGCTAAAGGGACTCTAGCGAGGGCATAGGGTATAGGTTCACCATTGACCATAAGAATTCGTTTATCGCCATTGCTAATATCGGGAAGGTAAACCTGTCCCATGATGGTTTGCTGGCCGTTTTGCGTGAGGGTTTCTAGGATGACACTGAGGTTGGGGTCGCCGTCGCGGACCCGAAAAATAGAACTGCCACCCATGCCATCGAGAGGCTTGTACACCACGTCACGATGCTGCTGGTGAAAGGCGCGCAGCTGCAAGGGGTCTCGGCTCACAATGAGTGTTGGGCAACACTGCGGGAATTCTGTTGCGTAAAGCTTTTCATTGCAGTCACGTAGGCTTGCGCAGCGATTGACGATAAGGGTGCCGCGTCGCTCAGCGTTTTCCAGTAAATGGGTGGTGTAAACGAATTCCATATCGAAAGGCGGGTCTTTGCGCATTAATATGGCGTCGAGATCTGCGAGATCTCGATCTTCTACTGCGCCAAGGGTATAAAAGTCACTGGCATTTTCACGCACCTCAAGGGGGCGCATGCGAGCCCGGGCCTGACCGCCATCTAGATAAAGGTCATTTTGCTCCATGTACCATAGGCGCCATCCGCGGTCCCGGGCTGCCCACAGCAGCGCGAGAGAGGTATCCTTCTTGTAATTAATGGCACTGATGGGGTCCATGACCACACCGATATCGCGACTCATGTTAGGGCCTCGGTAACAAAGTGTCGTTACGTTACGGCTCGGCGCCTTGCCATGCAACCAAAATGGAATAACTAACTATGGCCACGTTTTATCTGGTGTTCATTTCGTTGATGGGAATAGCGACGCTGACAGCGCTGATTCCCGGTCGAGCTTTGGGCTGGTGGGTGCCGCTTTGGTTTTTGGTATCTACGGCAACAAACGAGTTAGCCGTTTGGGGCCTTATCCTGCACTTATTGATGTTGGCCGTTGGCGTTACTTTTTTTGATCCCGGTGACCCCTTCGTGCGCTACGCTTTGTGTGTGTTGATGCTTTCTTGTGTGGGCACGCTGATTTTGTTGAAGCGGCATTTTGAAACAGGCGGTCAGCTAGAGCGTGCTTTACAGATTGGGCTTCCCCCAAACTTTGAGGAAATCATTCCTCACGAAAGACGTCGTCGTCTCAGTCATCAGATATCGGCGAAAGACTGGTTACATCCCCTTAGGTTTGCACGCCATGGTGTAAAGAGAGAGAGAAACATTGCCTACGGTGAGGCAGGCAAGCGCAACTTATTGGATGTTTTTACGCCTATCCGGCCAGGCTCTGATCGACCGGTGTTGCTGCAAATTCACGGTGGTGCGTGGCTGGTCGGCAAAAAAGAAGAGCAGGCACTGCCTCTGATGCACCATATGGCATCTTTGGGTTGGGTCGTTGTGGCCATTAATTACCGACTGTCACCTCGGGCCACGTTTCCCGAACACATAATCGATGTGAAGAAAGCGATCGCATGGGTGCGTCAGAATATTCATGAGTGGGGAGGCAATCCTGACTTTATTACGGTAACGGGAGGGTCTGCCGGTGGACATTTAACAGCCTTGACGGCCATGTCGGGCAACTACGCACCCTGGCAGCCGGGCTTTGAGACTTCCGATACTCGAGTGCAAGCTGCGATGCCGCTGTACGGCGTCTATGACTTTTGCAATCGCGTGGGCATTCGCCAAGGCACCCGAATTGACGATTACGTCATGAAGAAAGTGATGAAAAGCACCCCTGAGGACGATCCAGAGGCTTTTGATCGAGCCTCGCCGGTTTGCTGGGTTGACGGTGAGGTGCCGCCCCTATTTCTCATCCACGGCAGTCACGACACATTGGTTTGGGTAGAGGAAGCGCGACGCTTTGTGGCCGAGCTATCGGCAGTGAGTTCAACCTCTTTGGTGTACGCCGAACTCCAGGGTGCCCAGCACGCGTTTGAAACGGTTCATTCGCCCCGGACTTCGCACTATCTAAATGCGGCGGCATGGTGGTTGGAATGGGCCTATGCCGATTGGAGTGCCCGACGTCTTCAAGACTGACCCATATCGCCCCAACGTGCGCCCAGTATTGCCAGAGCCACTACGGGCGCCGTCTCTGTGCGCAAGACCCTAGGGCCCAGCTTGACGCCGATGAAGCCAGCGTCATTGGCATGACCTCGGTCAATGTCGGAAAGCCCACCCTCTGGGCCTACTAGCAACGCGATTGAGCTGGGCCGAGTTTCGGGCAGTGTTCTCGTTTCGCGGTGGTGCAAAAATAGCTTAATGTCAGTGCTCTGTTCCCGGACCCAGTCTGACAGAGGTGTGGGATGGAAGATTGTAGGGACAGTGGCTCTTCCACATTGCTCACAGGCACTGCGAACAATTTGCTGCCAATGGGCCATACGTTTTGGAATTCGGTCGGCGGGAAGTTTTACGTCGACGCGATCGCTATATAAGGGCGTGATATTTGTCACGCCAGCTTCGGTAGCCTTCTGGATTGCCCAGTCGAACCGGTCCCCTTTGCTGAGGCATAAACCCAATTGGGTCGCCAGCGGCGATTCTGTGTTGGGGTTTGAAGCGTTTCCTACCGATACCGTTACCGCACGTTTTTCCAGCGCGCTGATCGAGCACTGCCAATCAAGGCCTGTACCATTAAACAGGGTAATGGTATCCCCCACTTGGGCACGCAATACTTTAACTAAGTGGTGGGCTGCTCCCGCGTCAAGCTGAACACTGCCACCTTCTTCAAGCGACTGATCGCTGTAGAGCCTGATCTCCCGCATCGTTGTTGCCACCCTTTAACAAACCAATGTTTTGAGCAATGGTACAGACGGGTTCAGCCTGATTCATAGTATAAAAATGAATGGGGGGTGCGCCGCTGTCAATCAGCGTTGCACAAAGCTGTGAAATGACCTCAATGCCAAACTGATAAGCGCTTTCAGAGTCTTCAGCAAAATCTTCCATGCGCAGGCGAATCCACCGGGGTATCTCTGCACCACAGGCCGCAGAAAAACGCATGAGATTGGTAAAGTTAGTTATCGGCATAACGCCCGGGTGAATCGGTTGAGTAATGCCTGCTGCTGCGCAGCGATCCATAAAATAGAAATAGGATTCAACGTTGAAAAAATATTGGGTGACGGCAGCGTTGGCGCCGGCGTCTAATTTTGCCTTGAGGAAGTCAATATCGCGACTGTAGCTGACGGCCTCGGGGTGGATCTCGGGGTAAGCAGCGACCTTAATGTCAAAGTGATCACCCGTAGTTTCTCTGATAAATGATACGAGCTCGTTGGCGTAGATGCAGCGCTCGTCTCCGGTCTCATCATTTACAGAGGCGTCGCCTCGGAGGGCAACCAAGCGCCGTACCCCCAACTGTCGATAGTTCTCTAACAGACCCTGCAGTGTTTCCCGGTTATCTGAGCCGAAGCTCAAATGGGGCGCCACATCTTGTCCTGCCGCTGTAATTGCTTCAACAGCGGCCACGGTGGTGTCGCGAGTGGACCCACCGGCGCCGTAAGTGACCGAGCAGTACTCAGGATTGAGGCTTGCCAGTGCCGGTAGGGTGTCGTTTAAAAGTTTTTCCCGACCCGCAGAGGTCTTGGGTGGGAAAAACTCCAGACTGCAGTTGCCGTCCTTGGCCATCACTGATTTCCTAGTACTTGTAGCTGTCGGTTTTAAAAGGACCATCGACGGTGACGCCAATGTAGCTGGCCTGCTCTTCGGTCAGGCGAGTGATAACGCCATCGAAGCCTTTGACCATCAGTGTTGCCACTTGCTCATCGAGATGCTTGGGCAGTACTTCTACGGTGATGTTGGTTGCTTTCTCGTCTGCGGGCAAATCGGCAAAGCGCTTTGCGTAGAGGTGAATCTGCGCCAGTACCTGATTGGCAAAAGATCCGTCCATAATGCGTGAAGGGTGGCCTGTGGCATTGCCAAGGTTGACCAAGCGGCCCTCAGAGAGCAGCAGCAGGTGGTCATTGCTGGCACGATCACGATAGATTTTGTGGACTTGAGGCTTAATTTCTTCCCACTCCCAGTTCTCTCTCATGTAGGCAGTATCAATTTCGTTATCGAAGTGGCCGATATTGCAAACGACGGCACTGCACTTTAGTGCCTTGAGCATGGCTGCGTTGCACACGTTGAAGTTGCCTGTTGAGGTCACCAGCAGGTCGGTTGTGCTCAGCAAATCGGTGTTGATGCATTCCGGTGTGCCATCGTTGATGCCATCTTTGAACGTGGACACGACTTCAAACCCGTCCATACAGGCCTGCATTGCGCAGATCGGGTCTACCTCTGTAATACGCACAATCATGCCTTCTTGGCGCAGAGACAGGGCTGATCCTTTGCCCACATCACCGTAGCCAATGACCAGCGCACGTTTGCCTGCAAGCAAGTGATCCAGGCCGCGCTTAATGGCGTCGTTTAGGCTATGGCGACAGCCGTACTTGTTGTCATTTTTTGACTTGGTTACTGAGTCGTTGACATTAATGGCGGGCACTTTCAGCTCACCGTTGGCAATCATTTCGTAAAGGCGATGCACACCTGTCGTCGTTTCTTCGGTGATACCGTGAATACGCTCCAGCATCTCTGGATACTTTTCATGCAGCATGCCGGTGAGGTCGCCACCGTCATCGAGGATCATGTTGGCTTCCCAAGGCTTGCCGTCTTTTAAGATGGTTTGCTCAATACACCACTCGTACTCTTCTTCGGTTTCGCCTTTCCAAGCGAAGACAGGTACCCCAGATGCGGCAACAGCGGCAGCAGCGTGGTCTTGGGTAGAAAAGATGTTGCACGATGACCAGCGAACTTCGGCACCCAGTGCGACCAGTGTATCGATGAGTACGCCAGTTTGGATGGTCATATGGATGCAGCCCAAGATTTTTGCACCGGCGAGGGGTTGCTCCTCGCGATACTGGTCACGTAAGGCGATTAATGCGGGCATTTCACTTTCTGCAATATCGAGTTCCCGTCGACCCCAGCCGGCCAGATTGATATCGGCGACCTTGTAGTCGGTAAAATTGCTAAGTTCTACAGCTGTGTTCATGAGTTTTTCCTTTCAGTAAGTTCAGGCTGAGGCGCGCAGCGCGTCGGCTTTATCGGTACGCTCCCAAGGGAAGTCGACGTCGTTTCGGCCAAAATGGCCATAGCTTGCGGTCATACGATAGATGGGCCGCTTCAGGTCAAGCATTTCGATAATTCCCTTAGGACGTAAATCGAAGTGTTCCCGCACCAAACGGGCTATTTCGGCATCACCAATTGTGCTGGTGCCGAAGGTGTTAACTGATATCGATGTGGGCTCAGCCACGCCAATCGCATAGGAGACTTGAATCTCACAGCGTTCGGCGAGACCTGCCGCCACAATATTCTTGGCGACGTAGCGCGCCGCATAGGCTGCTGAACGATCGACTTTAGAGGGGTCTTTGCCTGAGAAGGCGCCGCCACCATGACGTGCCATACCGCCATAGGTATCGACAATAATTTTCCTGCCGGTTAAGCCGGCATCGCCAACGGGACCACCAATAATGAATTGGCCCGTGGGATTGATGTGATAGCGCGTATTGTCGTGCAGCCAGGCCTCGGGGAGTACGGGTCGTATGACATGTTCCAAAATCTCAGCGTGAATGTCGGCTTGGCTAATACCTGGATCGTGCTGGGTAGAAAGCACCACAGCATCGACCCGCGCAGGCTTGCCGCTCTCGTCATAGGCCAGTGTGACCTGGCTTTTCGCATCGGGGCGCAGCCAGGGTAGGGTTCCGGCTTTGCGTAATTCGGCCTGCTTTTCAACCAGACGATGGGCGTAATAAATGGGTGCTGGCATGAGCACGTCAGTCTCATTACTGGCATAGCCAAACATGAGCCCCTGATCTCCAGCGCCCTGTTCTTTGTCTTGGCCTTCGTCGACGCCCATGGCAATGTCATGGGACTGCTTACCGATGGCATTAAGAACGGCACAGGAACTGCCATCAAAACCCACCTCTGAGCTGTTGTAGCCAATGTCATTCACCACGCCGCGCACTACTTCCTCGAGGTCAACGTAGGTGTTGGTGGTGACTTCACCCGCAATCACGACCATGCCGGTTTTCACTAAGGTTTCAACGGCGACTCGCGCTTGACGATCATCGGCCAAAATCGCATCTAAAATGGCGTCAGATATCTGATCGGCCATTTTGTCGGGATGTCCCTCAGAGACAGATTCAGACGTAAATAGTGAGTACTCACTCATCGTGCAGTTCCTTTTTTTAGAGTGTTGGTCTTTGAAATAAACGAACTTGAATTTGAAAGCCATTGCGCTGGGCGATAAACAACTCAGCCTGACTTTCTAGGCCTGCTTGCTCGGCCCACTGGGTCAGTGCTGCGGGCTCAAAACCCAGCCATAGGTCTCCGCAAACCTCACGAGCCCAATCTTGGTCATGAGGGCACAACTCGCTCACGATAAACACGCCTCCGGCTGCCACCAACTGAGCGCCATCGTGGAACGTGGCCTCGGGGTTGGGGGTATGGTGCAGCACCATATTGGCAATGACTGCATCGAAGCGTTGCTGCTGCTCGATGAGCAGATTGGCTTCACCCAAGGTAAAACAAATATTTGGAGCTTCAGACGCCTTTACCTTGGCTTGCTCTAGCATGGCGAGGGAGTTGTCCAGTGCAACCACGGTATCGGCTCTCTCAGCTAGGTCTGCTAAGAAGCTGCCATCACCGGGCCCGAGTTCCAATAGGGCGCGCAGGGGTTGGGTTGTTTGGCGGTCTAGTAACAGCAGTGTGGCCTGTCGGTAATCGTCCCAGGAGGCGATCAGTTCTTGCTGCTCACGAAAACGGTGGCTGTTATCTTGAAAAAATGCCAGTGAATTTAGTTCACGCAGCTTTTGGACTCTCGCCATGCCCGCAGCCAACGTCTGGGAGGGTGCTGCGATATCAACGTGGTGTAGCGCTTCGTCAATAAGTGTCGCGTGATGGCCTTCGGCCAGCTGCCGGCGGTAAAAGGTGACGGTGCCCTCACGTCGGCTGGTGAGTAAGTTGGCCTTTACCATCACCTTTAAATGGTGGCTCAACGCGCTTTGCCCTAGCCCGAAGATGTCGCACAATTCAGTAACGTTGAGCGAGCCCTCCTTAAGGACACGCAAAATATTTATCCGCAAGTCATCGCCCAACGCCTTAAACAGCGTCGTCAGAGGGACTGCGCTAGGCCGGTTAGCCAGCGCAATAATGTTAGATTTGGTGGACATTGATCCGAGTTTAGCACTCCTCGTGCGCAATCATCAAAATATTTTGATGTAATAAATGCCCTCACCCTGTGTCACTATCAGAGGGCGACAAAGCACTGGCGTAATATCGAGGGGTAAACCGAGTGGATCAACAAGCGATGAAAGAGGCCGTAGCCTTGGCGGCCCTCGAATGGGTTAAGGCCCTTCCCAGCGACAATCTGGTTCTGGGCATTGGCACTGGCAGTACCGCCGAGTGCTTTATACGCCTGCTGCCTGGCATTAAAGGGCGCATCGATATTACGGTGTCTAGCTCTCAGCGCTCTGAAGCCTTGCTGAAGGCGTTAGATATTCCGGTGGGAGACCTCAATGGCGTCGGTGTACTGGACGCCTACATTGATGGCGCTGACGAAGCCAACGAACAGTTGCAGTTGATTAAGGGGGGCGGGGCGGCCCTCACCCGAGAAAAAATTGTGGCTGCTGCCGCTGAGCGCTTTTTGTGTATTGCAGATGCGTCCAAAAAAGTAGCGACCTTGGGAGCGTTTCCACTGCCGGTGGAGGTAATACCCATGGCACGTAGTTTTGTGGCCAGGGAATTGGTAAAGCTGGGTGGGCAACCGGTTTGGCGTGATGGGGTCGTCACCGATAACGGTAATGTGATTTTAGATGTTCACGGTTTGGCGATTGATCGCGCCCTGGAGACAGAGGCCACCATTGATCACATAACCGGTGTGGTTTGCAGCGGTCTGTTTGCGCGCCGGCCCGCTGACGTACTCATGCTGGGGACGCCCGAGGGTGTCGAGACTTTACAGGCAAAGTAAATCTGCCCCAGAGCTTTTGGCGAGCCCCGCGATAGGCTGCAGCAGATGGAAATGGGTGGCGGGCAATAAGGGTGTGCCAAGCTGTAGCTGCACAAAGGCCCAGGAAAGTGTGGTGGCTTAGGCGTTAAACACCTTGCCGGGATTAAAAATACCGTCAGGGTCGAATTGGGCTTTAATACCGCGCATTAGCGTGATTTCTGCTGGATCGCGACTGAAATGTAAGAAATCTTTCTTCAGTAGCCCAACCCCATGTTCCGCAGAAATCGAGCCACCGAGCTCCTGAACGACCCTGAATACATGATGGCTGACAGATTTACAGCGCGCTTGAAACTCCTCCACGGAGACCGTGTCGGGTTTGAGAATGTTGAGGTGTAGGTTGCCATCGCCAATATGGCCGTACCACACCACTTCAAGATCGGCGTAATGGCGCGCTACCAGCGCATCGACTTCACTCAGCAGCGCCGGTGTTTTTTGTACCGTTGTTGAAATGTCGTTTTTATAGGGCGTCCATTGCGCGATTGTTTCAGATATATCTTCCCGCAGGCGCCAAAGGCTGCGCCGTTGGCTCTCGCTCTGGCTCAGCACAGCATCGTCTACCCAGCCCTGGGTCATGCAGCCCTCGACCAGTTGTTCGGCTTGAGTCTCGGCTTCTGCTGAAGCGCTCTCAAACTCAACCAACGCATAGAACGGATAGCGGTCTTTGAAAGGCGGTTGAATCCCCTGCCCGGCGGTCACTTTTTGCAGTGCAAGATCAGAGAAAAACTCGAAGGCGAGCAGCGAAAGCTGGGCCTGGCAGCCTGTCAGTACGTGCATGAGTGACGCCATTGATGGCACCCCAAGCACCATGACACGGGGGTTTTTGGGTGGATCGGTGAGCCCGAGGGTCGCCTCTACTATGACGCCTAAAATACCCTCCGAACCAATAAATAAGTGGCGAAGGTCCAGGCCCGTGTTGTTTTTAACCAGTCCTTGGTTGAGCTCGAGTAACTCGCCGGTTCCTGTCACCACCTTGAGTCCCGTGACCCAATTACGGGTCATTCCGTATCGAATGACTTGAATGCCACCGGCATTGGTGGCGATATTACCCCCTATTTGGCTTGAGCCACTGGAGGCGAAGTCAACGGGATACATAAGTCCGTGTTCTGCGGCGGCGCGGTGGATTTCCCCCGTGATGGCACCCCCTTCACAAGTGAGGCTGCGCCCTGCCTTATCGACCTGCAAAATTTTTCTCATTCGCTCTAGGGATAAAACCAGCTCGCCCTTGGCCGCCATGGCGCCTCCGCTCAACCCGGTCCGCCCTCCCGACGGCACCAGCTTGACTTGATATTGTCGGGCCAAAGACACGATGGTTTGTATTTCGCTAATCGAAATAGGTAGCAGTACCCCGGAGGGCGCGGGAGCCACAAACCGCGTCCAGTCCCGGCCATAATGCGCTAAGGATTCAGCATCGGTGAGAAACCGCTCTTCTCCCAGTAGGGAGCGCAATGCATGAGTCATAGCATTGGGCAATTTGGCAATGTCCGCTGTCTGTTTTCCTGCCGTCATGGTTATACCGTCCTTTATTGCAGGTAATTCTTAGAAATGCCCGAGTGGCCCGGTACTCGGTTTGGGTAATGAAAATACGCCCATCGCCCATCGCCCATCGCCCATCGCCCATCGCCCAGCACGCTGCAGCGAGTCTAGCGTGGGTAGGGCTGTTTATAAATGCTGGGCGTGTTGCCAGGGCGCTTGTCCAGCCGGCCAATGCGCAGCGCTCCCATAATAAAGCGGGTTGTGTAAACTGTGCGTTTGCACCGTCGGGTGGTGACTGCCGCACAGTGGTTAAGCTTCAGCACTGAAGGCCCGCCAGCAGTCACAGCTCGCAATGAGGGATATCACCTATGCCGCGCTCCATCATCGTTTGTCTTATGTGTTTATTGCCCCTATGGGCGTTTAGCCAGTCAAACCTTTTTCAAGGGCTGGCTGAGGAAATGACCTCTGAAGAGCGTGAGGCGTCGGGGGTGGGTCAGCTTTCAGGCCAACAGCAGCAGTTTCTGAATGACTGGTTGCGCGACCGGTTTCTAGCAAATGAGGCAGAGGCTGCTGTATCAAGCCCAACCACAGCAGGTAACGTTGCGAGTACATTGAGCGAGGTTGAGCAGGCGCAGGCGATTGAGGCCGAGGTGGAGCGTCGGGTCACCGAGGAGTTGGCGGCAGCTGAGGAACTCGAGGCTGCAAAGGCTCAAGCCCTGACAGAGCCCTTTGACGCCACGATTGTGGGCAATTTTTCGGGCTGGAGTGGTAAGTCCATTTTTGCCCTTGATAACGGCCAAGTTTGGCGGCAGCGCACGGGCAGCAGTAAATACCGGCACACTCGAGGCGACAATAAAGTGCACTTTAAAAAGAACTTTATTGGGTTGTGGACGATGACCGTACTGTCTACCGGCCGTTCGGTGGGTGTCCGACGTATCGACTGACCCCACAGAAGGGCCGCTACAGGGCGCAAAATTCACAATTGAATGGGTTGCAAAGCGTAAGTTCCCGCTCCTAAGCGTGAATAATGCACAAAGTAGCCTCAAAAGACTCTCACTTGCTCTGACAAATTGATTACTCTGCGAGTTCGGTCCGGATATACGAGCCGGAATGAGCGCTCTTAACAAACACTAGAACACATTAGATGACGAGGTTTTCCCATGAAGTCACTGCATAAGCGACAGCTTAGCCTTGCCGTTACCGCGGCTTTGGCAACCACGCTGACCAGCGGTCTGGCATTCGGACAAGACGAAGATATTGATGCTACAGACGAAACCGTAGAAGAGGTAATTGTTACCGGTACACGTATTAAGACAGAAGACGGCTTTGGTGCTACCAGCCCGGTAACTGTTGTTAACGCTGAAAACATCAAGAACTTGGGTTTTGTAAACATTGAGCAAGTGCTAAACAGCTTGCCTTCAATCGAGACCAGCCAAAACGCCAACATTTCCAACGGCTCAACGGGTACGGCGACAGTCGACCTGCGTGGCCTAGGCACTAACCGAACTTTGGTATTGATTAACGGTCGACGCATGCAGGCGGGTGGTATTTACTCGCAGGCTCCAGACGTGGGTCAGGTTCCAACTATTGCCCTTGAGCGTGTCGACGTATTGACCGGTGGTGCATCTGCAACCTACGGCGCAGACGCGGTTGCTGGTGTTGTGAACTTTGTTACCCGCAAGATGGATGGTATTGAAATCCGCGGCGGTTGGTCAGGTTACCGACACGACAACGACAACGGCTACATTCAGCCACTGCTGGACGCGCGTAACTTTGATTACCCCTCCGGCACCGAAGGCCCCGACGGTGAGAACTACCAAATCGATTTCATCATGGGTAGTGACTTCGCTGATGGCAAGGGTAATGCGACTGTTTACGGTACATGGCGTGAGCAGAAAGAGCTGCGTCAAGAATCAAGAGACTTTTCTTCAGGTGCTTTGACAGGCTCCGCTACAGGTGTCGGCGGTTCGGCTAACGCCATCATCCCTAACTACTTCTTGGCACCTACCGTTGTTGGCGGACAGGGCCCTGCGGGTACCAATGGTCGTAACTATGACTACGATCAAGAGTTCTTTGGCAACATCAACTCTTCGGGTGGCTTGACACCATGGGACGGTACTAACCGTTACAACTACGCACCGATTAACCACTTTCTGCGTCCTATCGAGCAGTGGTCAATTGGCGCTTTTGCTGAGTACAAGCTAAACGATCACTTCACGCCTTACTTTGAAACTATGTATGCCAGCAACGAGTCACGGGCTCAAATTGCTGAGTCAGGAAGTTTCTTCGTTGAAGCGTATATTCTTGACCTCGATGACTTTCCTGCTCCTTTCCAGGATGCACTGGTCGATCTCTATGGCCCAGGGTATGACGAGTTTGGTGTCTACGTTGGTAAGCGAAACGTAGAGGGCGGTCCACGCTCGAGCAACACGACGCACGATTCGTTCCGTATGGTTACCGGTATGAAGGGCGATATCAATGACACTTGGTCATACGATATCAGCTACTTGTACGGCCAAACACGATCAACGGCGACGTACATTAACGACTTCTTCGCACCTAAGATCACCAAGAACATTGACCCTGATACGGCCGATATCTTGTGGGACGTTTTCACCTATCAAGGCGTTACTCCTGAGCAGGCTGCAGGCCTGACAGGTGTTGGCGTACTGAACGGTACAACGTCAACAGAAGTGATTAACGGGTTTGTAACCGGTGATTTGTTTGCACTGCCTACGACTAGCAACCCGATCAAAGTCGTTGTGGGTTATGAATGGCGCGGCGAGAAATTTGAGCGAATCGCTGACACAGTCTTTGAAGAAGGCCAGCTGTTAGGACAAGGTGGTCCAACACCTTCACTGGGAGGCAGCTACAACGTCTCAGAATTCTTTGGTGAGGCAAGTGTTCCTGTACTTGATAGCTTGGTGCTTGACGTAGCTTATCGTTACTCTGACTACAGCACGGTAGGCGGTCAGGATACCTATCGAATCGGTGCCGACTTTCAGCCTATCGATTTGCTCCGTCTGCGTATGGGCTTCAACCGTGCGGTACGAGCGCCTAACGTTTCTGAGCTTTACTCACAGCAAAACCTAGGCCTTTGGGCCGGTGTCGACCCCTGTGGTGGCATCATTGCTAACGGTGAAGCACCAGAGTATTCACAAGCACAGTGTGCGAATACCGGCGTTACAGCAGGCCAATACGGCAAAATCGCTTTGAGCCCAGCCGACCAGTACAACCAGATCACGGGTGGTAACCCAGGCCTGGATGCTGAGGAAGCCGACACCATTACGATCGGTGTGGTACTGACGCCTACTGACAATCTGACAATTTCTGCCGACTACTGGAGCATCGAAATCGAGGAAACCGTTACAAGTATCGGTGCCGAGAATATCGTTCGCCAGTGTGCCGAGAACGGATTGTTCTGTGACGCGATTACGCGTGCAGGCAATGGTTCATTGTGGCAGGGCGAGACAGGTTCGGTTCTTAACGCTAGCTTGAACGGCGGTAAGAATACCTGGGAAGGTGTTGACGTAGCCGGTTCTTGGGGCGTAGATGTCCTTGGCGGATCTCTCAACGTCAGCTTGATCGGTACTTACATGCTGACCAAGGAAGTTGAGATTCCTGGTGCTGACACTTACGACTGTGTTGGTCTGATCAGCAGCCGTTGTTACCCCTCTCCCGAGTGGCGTCACACGGCCACTGCTTCTTATGACAGCAACGGTTTCTGGGCAGCCAGCATCCGATGGCGTCACTTTGGCGGTGTTGACTATGACGGTGGTTTGACCAACGGTCGTAGTGAAGGTATCGATACCATCGTCCAAGACGAGAGCGACGGCGGTGAGAACTACCTCGATCTGAACGCAACCATCCGCTTCTTGGGTGATTCAGAGATCCTGGTCGGTATCAACAACGTCCTAGACGAAGAGCCACCACTGGTCGGTGGTTCACTGTCTTCTAACGCAAACGCGACAGCGGGTTTCTACGACACCCTCGGTCAGTACTTGTTTGCTCAGGTGACTTTCCGTCTGTAAGTAAGGCTTGAACGAAGCAGCGTAAGCTGCGTCAATAAGAAGCGGGCCCATGGCCCGCTTTTTTTTGCTCTGGATTTTGCTGAAATGACGGAAGCCAAACAACAATACCGCCACTGGCTGGCACAGTCGAAGAGGCAGCCAACCGACGCGATCGCTTGGTTCAACTTAGGCTGGTGGTCGGCGAAGGTCGGTTTATTTGCCGAGAGCGTGCAAGCCTATGAACACGCTTTAACTTTGGGCATTGCTTCTCCGGAAGAGGCCATGGCAAACATAGCGTCGGTGTATTCAGAGCGGCTGGGTCAAACTGCGCCTGCTGGGCAATGGCTTGATCGGGCTTTACTGGAGAACCCCAATTATTATCCGGCGATTTTTAAGCGCGCTCATATTGCGGAGCAGGTCGGTGATCGGGATACCGCCTGCCAATATTTTGAGCAAGCGGCTGCCCTTGCCCCAGAAGATGCCTATCCGGTGGCCCGTTGGGTGGAAGCGAATTTGACGCTTCCGCCAGAGTCGCCGGCCATACGGTCGTTGCGCCGATTTGCTAACAACAAAGATCCTGATGCCCTGATGGCGCTGGCTCGTTATGAAGAGCGAGCAGGCCGCTACGATGCCGCTTGGGAGGCCCTTGTTGCGGCGAACGCCGTTGATCAAAAGGCCTATCCCCCTTGGCAAGCACTGCCTTTGCAGTCGCAGCTGAAAAGCCAACTGGAAACGATCGCAGGTAAGCAGCAGACTTCGGGGCAACCCGACTCAAAGGCATTATCTAGCGACCTCGAAAGGCCGGCGCAGACTGCCGTTTTTATCCTGGGCATGTTCAGAACCGGGTCGACTTTATTGGAGCAGCTATTGGCCGGGCACCCGCGTTTTGCGCCATTGGGTGAGTCTGAATTTTGGCCCCGGCAGATTCATGCTTTGGGTGGCGGCATGGTCTCCCCCGGCCGAATGCCCAATGCGCAGCAATGCGACCAGCTGCGTAAGCAATGGCAAGGGCACCTCACTGAAAGGGGTAGTGGCGCTGATGCAATAACGACAGATAAACGGCCTGATAACTTATTTCATATGGCCACTATTCGTGCGGTACTGCCTGAAGCCAAATTCATTATTACAGAGCGCGATTGGCGCGATACGCTGGTGTCTATGTTGGGTACGCGCCTGCATCCCCAGCATGGCTATGCCACGAGCCCTGAAGGTATTGCACAACATGTTGCTTTTTGTCGCGAAGTTGCCGATTTTTGGTGGGAAAATTATCCGAAATCCGTTTATCGTGTTAATTATCAGGCGTTAGTGACCAACCCGGAAAAGCAGTTAAAATCGCTGCTAGAGTGGTTGGGAGAGGCTTGGCACCCCGGGTGTTTAGACTTTCATGCCCTGACAAACTCGGTACGGACTGCGAGTGTCTGGCAAGTCAGAGAGCCCATAACCACTTCTAGGCAGGGGCGTTGGCGCAACTATGACGGGCCCCTTCGCGCTATTTTTGGCGATCGCTTGGACAGCTCAGAACCTCCTGCCTAGCTTCTGTTTGACGTGCAATGGCCATTGCTATTGCTAGTGCTTGGGGGTCGGCCCAACGTCTGGTCGACTCGGCTGAGACCGTTTGGGCGCTCGCTTGTATTGGACACACAGCAGCCCGCTCAAGATCGTACGCTAAATGCGTATCGAATGAGTGGGTGAGTTACGTGCCGGGTTGACTTCATGGCCATTGAACACCCGCAACAGCCATTGAGCGCTGGCTCATTGGGGCTTCAATGGCGTGTTTAAACTAAGGCTTGAGTCCTAGAAGTGGCCTTCGCTATAGGCTTCTTGAACTTTGGCAAGGGATAAGGGTTTGATTTTTGACGCATTGCCGGCGGTGCCAAAGGCTTCGTAACGGGCGACACAAATATCACGCATGGCCACTAAGCTGGCGTTAAAATATTTTCTGGGATCAAACTCAGCCGGGTTTTGGGCCAAAAACTGGCGGATTGAACCGGTAGACGCAAGACGTAAGTCGGTGTCGATATTGACCTTACGAACACCATATTTAATGCCCTCAGCCACTTGTTCGACCGGCACGCCATAGGTCTCGGGTATTTCACCCCCAAATTCATTGATAATCGCGAGCCAGTCTTGGGGTACGGCCGATGATCCGTGCATGACCAGATGTGTTTTTGGGATACGGCCATGAATGGCTTTGATTCGGTCTATGGCAAGAATGTCGTCGGTGGGGGGGCGGGTGAATTTGTAGGCACCATGGCTGGTGCCACAGGCGATGGCGAGGGCGTCAACATGGGTATCGGCGACAAACTGAGCCGCTTCCTCAGGGTCTGTGAGCATTTGTTCGTGGGTGAGTTTGCCCGCGGCACCAATGCCATCTTCTTCGCCGGCCTCCCCCGTTTCAAGGGATCCCAAGCAGCCGATTTCTCCCTCTACAGACACGCCACAGGCGTGTGCCATGTCGACAACGGTTCGGGTGACTTGCGCGTTGTAATCGTAGTCCATGGGGGTTTTACCGTCCTCACCCAGAGAGCCGTCCATCATGACCGAACTAAAGCCCAGTTGAATCGAGCGCTGGCAAATAGCGGCTGAAGTACCGTGGTCTTGGTGTACGCACACAGGAATATGCGGAAATTCCTCCATTGCGGCATCCATTAGCGCTTTTAGAAAGGGGGCTCCGGCATATTTTCGAGCTCCGGCACTTGCCTGCATGATCACCGGCGAATCGGTGGCGTCAGCGGCTTCCATAATGGCCCGGGTTTGCTCGAGATTGTTGACGTTGAACGCGGGTACGCCGTATTGATACTCGGCTGCGTGGTCGAGTAACTGTCTGAGGCTGATCAGTGCCATGGTTGTGCTCCTTTTGTTTCATTCTTTATCGCACTGTGGGTCTTTATGCGAGAATTTGCGGTAATGGCTATGGTGTTCTTCGAACAAGTTCATCCAGTTACTGGTGAGCGCGCTCTTCGAGTATGGCCACAGCAGGTAAAATTTTGCCTTCAACGTATTCGAGAAAAGCACCTCCACCGGTGGAGATATAGGATACCCGGTCACTTATCCCAAATTGATCAATAGCGGCTAGTGTATCGCCACCCCCAGCCAGAGAAAAAGCGTTTGACGCTGCCACGCCCTTGGCCAGCTCCGCAGTGCCATGTGAGAACGATTCAAACTCAAAAACGCCGACAGGACCATTCCAGAGAATGGTTTGGGCGTGCTTTAGCTGTTCTACCATAGCCGCCGCAGACTGGGGTCCGACGTCGAGAATCATGTCATCTTCGGCAACGTCACTAGCCAACTTAAGGGTAGCCTCGGCGTTTTCACTGAAGTCCTTCGCGACAACGACATCGAGTGGCAGGGGAATGTGGCTTTTTTGCATCAGCTCGCGCGCGGTATCAATAAGATCGGGTTCATGAAGGGAGCGGCCTACGGGGTAACCCGCTGCCGCTAGAAAGGTATTGGCAATACCCCCACCCACAATCAGGCTGTCACAGGTGTTTGCCAGCTGCTCAAGTACGGCGAGTTTGGTCGACACTTTCGAGCCACCGACAATGGCCAACATCGGACGTGCGGGTTGTGCCAACGCGCTTTTCAATGCCAATAATTCTGCTGCAAGTAGCGGCCCCGCGCAGGCTACAGGGGCAAATTGGGCAACGCCGTGGGTCGATGCTTGAGCTCGATGGGCGGTGCCGAAGGCGTCCATGACAAAGACATCGCATAGCGCTGCGTAGCGCTGCGCAAGCGCTTCTGAATTCTTCTTTTCTCCGGCGTTGAAGCGCACGTTTTCCAGCAAAAGCACGTGGTCTTCCTTGGGCGTCGCCTGCTCCCAGTCTTTGATCAGCTCAACAGGTACCCCCAGAAGCTCGCTCAACCGATGAGCAACCGGTGCGAGGGAAAAGTGATCTTCCCAAACCCCTTCCTCTGGCCGCCCTAAATGAGACATCAGCATAACGGCTGCGCCAGACTTGAGCGCTTGCCGAATGGTTGGCAGCGTTGCCAGTAAGCGTGCGTCGCTGGTAACGCATCCGTTCTTAATGGGCACATTGAGATCCTCGCGGATCAGTACCCGCTTTCCACTAAGATCAAGCTCGTGCATTAGCCTCATGGCAGACTCCTGGTTGGGTTTCAGCGCTTAATTAGCGTACCCACGTATTGAACAATATCGAGCAGTCGCTGGGCATAGGCCCATTCATTATCAAACCAAACCAGTACTTTGACCAAGCGATCTCCTGCAACTTGAGTTTGGCTGGCATCTATTACACCGGAACAGCTCTCACCGTTGAAGTCGCAGGAAGCCAGAGGCTCAGTCGCAATACCTAGAATGCCGGCAAGACTACCTTCTGCAGCAGCAACAAGCGCATGGTTCACCGAAGCTGCGTCACAGCGCAGTTGTGTCTGCAGCGTTATATCAAGTGCCGAGACATTGAGGGTGGGCACTCGTAGTGCGTGTGCGGTGAGCTTGTTTGCCAGCTTGGGTAAGATTCTGGGAATTCCTACCGCCAACCCGGTATCCACCGGAATAATCGAGTGGAAAGCGGCTCGGGTTTTGCGCAAGTCCGTGTGATGGTAGGCGTCTAGCACTGGCTGGTCGTTCATTGCCGAGTGCACCGTGGTGATCGTGCCGGCCTCGATGCCAAAGGCATCATCAATAATTTTTAGCACCGGGCAGAGCGCGTTAGTGGTACAGGATCCCGCCGAAATAACCCGGTGATCAGCGTGCAGTTCTGATTGGTTGAGACCCCAAACAATGGTGGCGTCTACATCAGGCTGTGCTGGTTGAGAGAACAAAACACGGCGAGCGCCACTGCTAATATGTTGCTCTGCCGTTAACCGGTCGCTAAACGCCCCCGTACTTTCAATAACAAGATCAATCTCAAGGTCGCGCCATGGCAGGCTGTCTATCTGCGCCTGGCGCAGCAGCGCAATACGTTGTCCATTGACCTGAAGCGAATCATCAGTTCCCGTAACCGTGCCTGGAAAGCGACCGTGTGTTGAATCGTATCGCGCTAAGTGGGCCACAGTCTCTGGGTCGGCAATTTCATTGATCGCGGCGATCTCAACAGTTTCATGCAGCGACTGTCTTGCCGTCCAGGCACGCAAAACAGTGCGCCCTATGCGCCCAAAGCCATTGATGGCGATGCGTTGTTTCATGGGTATGTAAGCCGTGCTCAGCGGGCGCTAGTCAAGAAATACGTCTTCCACTGCCGCGATAACGTTTTCGACGGTAAAACCGAAGTGGGCCATGAGTTCACCCCCAGGTGCAGATTCACCGAAACTTTGCATGCCAACAACCCGGCCATCAAGACCCACAAACTTAAACCAATAGTCGGCATGCGCGGCTTCCACCGCAACCCGTGCCAGTACGTCACTGGGCAATACGGATTCCCGGTAGCTGACATCTTGCGCCATAAAGCGTTCGGCACAGGGCATAGAGACCACTCGAATACCTCGGCCCTTTTCGGTTAAGGATTGGGCGGCAGCGACGGCAAGACTCACCTCAGAACCCGTTGCAATAATAATGGCATCGAGCTCACCCTCCTCCGTAATCAAGGTGTACCCGCCGCGCTCTATGGCTTTGATGCCCGCTTCCTCGCGGTGTTGGTGCGCCAAGGTCTGCCGTGAGAAAATAAGGGCTGCAGGCCCGTCTTCGCGCAGCACCGCCATCTTCCAAGCTACCGCAGACTCTACCGTGTCGCAGGGGCGCCAGGTCTCGAGATTGGGTGTACTGCGAAGCGCAGTGAGCTGCTCGACAGGTTGATGCGTGGGCCCATCTTCACCCAGACCTATCGAGTCGTGGGTGTACACAAATAACACCCTTTGGCGCATGAGTGCTGCCATGCGAACAGCGTTTCGGGCGTACTCCATGAAGATAAGGAAAGTGGCGCCGTAAGGGATGAAGCCTTTATGCAAGGCGATACCGTTCATCATGGCGGACATCGCAAATTCACGGACACCGTAGTAAACGTAATTGCCCGAGGCGTCGGCTGCTGTGACGCCTTTGGAGCCCTGCCAAAGTGTCAGGTTAGAGCCAGCGAGGTCAGCTGAGCCACCCAGCATCTCGGGTAGCAAGGGTCCTAGAGCGTTAAGGGTTTGCTGCGATGCTTTTCTTGAGGCCATGTCTGTAGCAGCCTCGGCACACTGGGCAATGTAATCGTCAACTTGTGCCTCAAACCCGGCAGGAAGCGCACCTGCTAACCTTCTTGTCAGTTCTTCGGCTTGCTCAGGCGCGGCCTTTGCGAAGTCGGCAAATCTTGCCTGCCAGTCTTGCTCTTGCTCGGCACCACGTGTCCGTGCGTTCCAGCCGTCGTAGACAGCGTCAGGAATTTCAAAGGGCCCGTGTTCCCACCCCAAGGCAGTTCGGGTCGCTGCAATTTCATCGGCGCCCAGTGGAGCACCGTGACATGACTCAGTACCCTGCTTATTCGGCGCACCTTTGCCGATAATGGTGCGGCAGCAAATGAGGGTTGGTTTTTCTTCATCCTGCAGCGCGAGATCGATCGCTGCGCTGATACTCGCAGGGTCGTGGCCATCGACGTTTGGAATGACTTGCCAGCCATAACTTTCGAAGCGCTTCGTCGTATCGTCGGTGAACCAGCCGGTAACCTCGCCATCAATGGAAATACCATTGTCGTCATAAAAAGCGACGAGCTTGCCTAACCCAAGTGTCCCTGCGAGGGAGCATGCTTCATGAGAGATTCCCTCCATCAGGCAGCCATCTCCGAGAAATGCCCAGGTTCGGTGATTAATGAGTTGATGCTTTTCTGTATTGAATTGGGCTGCAAGGGTCTTTTCGGCCAATGCCATACCGACGGCGTTTGCCAAACCCTGACCTAAAGGACCGGTTGTTGTTTCTACTCCGGGTGCATAGCCATACTCGGGGTGACCGGCGGTTTTGGCATGAAATTGTCGAAAGTTCTTTAGATCTTCAATGGTCAGGTTGTACCCCGAAAGATGTAGCAAACTGTACAGCAGCATGGAGCCATGGCCATTGGAGAGCACAAAGCGATCGCGGTCGGGCCACTCGGGATTGTTGGGATTGTGTTTGAGGTAGCCATTCCAAAGAACCTCTGCGATGTCCGCCATACCCATAGGGGCACCTGGGTGACCACTATTGGCCGCTTGCACGGCATCCATACTTAACGCCCTGATGGCATTGGCGAGTTGCAAGCGTGACGTCATAGTGACTCCGAGGGGTTAAGGGGGCAAAAGCGGTATTGTCGGCGATGCAACGGCCTCGGGCAAATGAAACTCGACGGCATCATGACGTAATTGCCGATTTACACGTATTATCCCCCCTCGACTCCCGCGGGAAAGCGGCCATGACAGATGCTTACATCAAACGAATCTTAAATGCTCGCGTCTATGACGTGGCGCATGAAACACCATTGAGTGATGCGCCCTTGATGACGCGGCGCCTGGGCAATCAGATATTTTTGAAACGAGAAGATCTCCAGCCTGTCTTTTCATTCAAGTTGCGCGGCGCGTACAACAAGATGATCAACCTAGATGAAGCCTCTCGCCGGAGAGGCGTGGTGGCCGCCTCTGCGGGAAACCATGCGCAAGGTGTGGCACTGGCTGCTCAGAAATTATCAGTTAAGGCCAAAATTGTGATGCCGCTAACCACCCCAGCCATTAAGGTCGACGCGGTGCGAAACTACGGGGCCTCGGTGATTTTGCATGGTGATACCTTTGATGAGGCGGCCCAGCTCGCTGCTGAAATCGTTGATGCCGAGGGGATGACTTTCCTTCACCCTTTTGATGACCCTGATGTTATTGCCGGCCAAGGTACCGTTGCCGTTGAGTTATCCAGGCAGGCTCCGGCTCCTCTGGACTACGTTTTTGTTTGCGTCGGTGGCGGCGGGTTAATTGCAGGTATGGCGACTTACCTGCGTTATGTTTGGCCGAAAACCCAAATCATTGGCGTTGAGCCCGAAGACGCAGCCTGCGTTCGTGCGGCTCTTGATAAAGGTAGGCGGGTTCGCTTGCGTGAAGTCGGCTTATTTGCCGATGGCTGTGCCGTTGCTCAAGCGGGTAAAGAAACCTTGCGCCTCATCAAAAGGCACGTTACCGATGTCATCACAGTGAGCACCGACGAGATATGCGCAGGCGTTAAGGATATCTTCGAAGATACCCGTGCAATTGCTGAACCAGCAGGGGCCTTAGCGGTGGCGGGCATGAAGAAATATGTAGAACAACATGGCATTGAGGGGGCCACCATGGCGGCCACAGTAAGTGGCGCCAATACAAACTTTGATCGTCTGCGTTATATCTCTGAGCGCACTGAAATAGGCGAGCGAAGAGAGGCCGTTATTTCGGTCACTATTCCTGAGCGCGCAGGGGCTTTTCGTCGGTTCTGTAATGAGTTGGGTAAGCGCAATATCACGGAGTTCAACTATCGGTATGTCCATGATCACTCGGCGCAAGTTTTTGTGGGCCTGTCAGTCACCCCAAACAGCACAGATCTGCAGCAGCTGACCCTCAAGCTTGAGAAAAAAGGCTATACGATTGACAACCTTACCGACAATGAAACAGCGAAGCTTCATGTTAGACACATGGTGGGTGGTCAGGCGCCCTGTGATTTGGGCACTGAGCTGGTATTTAGAGTGCAATTTCCCGAGCGGCCCGGCGCCTTACTCAAGTTCTTAAATGCCCTCGGTAACGACTTTGACATTTCTTTGTTTCACTACCGAAACCATGGTGCAGCCTACGGCAGAATTCTGGTGGGTTTCAGGTTGGCGGATGGCCGCCGTTCTGCCCTGTTGAAGGTCTTGGCCGATGTAGGCTATCCCCACTGGGAAGAAACAAACAATTCGGCGTATCAGGCTTACCTCAAGCCCAGCGCACCCTCTGGAAATTAATTTTGTGAAATATTGACAAAATAGGGTTGATGGCGCATTCTGCAGGCTAAGTTGTGACACGCATCACCTTTTGGCACAAGCGCAGTCACTGGAAGTTATTTCTAAAAGGCTGAAGCGCTATGGGGCACAAAAGACCCGACATTCTGTTGATTATTGCTCTCGTGGTGGTTTTGGGCGCTGTTACGGGTTCGTTCATAACAGACGCTGCGCCCAGTACTAGCATGGCGCCCCAGCAGGCAGGCATTATTGTTCAGTAACAGCCCTCTTCACCGGCGGTCTTTAAAAGATTTCAAACCCCGACTCTGACAGGAATGCTTGCATCCGCACGTCATGTTGTTCCCCCGGTAAGTCCGCTACCTTTTGAAAGTTGAACCCTAACCCGCATTTGAAACCCACTGCTCCCTCGAGCAAGCGATCGTAGTAACCCCCCCCATAACCCAGCCGAGTCCCGTATTGGTCACAGGCCAGCAGCGGTACAAGAAAGAAATCTATCGTTGCTACGGGTATGGTTTCTGCGGTGGCTGGAGGTTCGGCGATGCCGTAATGGCCAATCTCAAACGCGTCTGTGGTCGTAGGGGCTTTGAACACCATTTCCCCAGCGCCCAGGACACGAGGAAAAACGACAGTTTTACCCAATTCTTTAGCAGCCTCTTCAATCAGAGTTGGGGTCTGTTCTGAGCCTGTTTGGCAATAGCTCGCTATGGTTGAAGCGTCTATCCAGACGGAGGAAGCGGTTAGTGCTTCAAGTAGGGGCGGCAAAGCCCGGGGCCCTTGCTGGTCCCGCAGCTGCCGCATGTCACGGCGCCAATCGGTCTTGGGCTTGGTGGCGCTCATGGCATGACCCTTGTTGGAAGGCAACCCAACGTACCGCTGACGGTGTCGCCCTTGAACCCTGAGGCTCAAGGTGGTGACCGCCGTGCTGCATCAGGCTCTCCGGTCAGGCCGGATTTGCGCAACAACAGCGTACGGTGGTCCCCGGGTGTAGCATTATCGGCTCGAGGACTGACTGTCTGGCTAATACGCCAGGCTGCGAGCACAGTATAACGGAAAGGTGTTAGTTGATTTCCAGTTGTCTTAACTGGTAGAGAGCCTCATCTAATTTGCTCGCTAAGGTCTTGAGTCGATCTTCATGCCCATCAAACGGTTTCGGCGCTTGGCCTCCTCGAAGGCCGAGAACTTCATGGCTTAAGTTGAGGGCTGCCATAATGGCTACCCGCTCTAAGCCAATCACTTTCCCCGCCGCACGAATATCACGCATTTGTTCATCGAGGTGGTGTGCGGCAGATAAAAGTTCAGTTTCCTGTTCTGGAGGGCAGGCGACTTGGTACTCTTTATCGAGAATTTCTACTGTTAAGGTGGGTGTGCGACTCATACCCCGCCCTCAATTTTCCGCAGTCGCTCAAGGGACCCGTTGATAAAGTCTCCTGCTTGCCGTTGCCGCTCTAGCAATTCCTTGCGCTCACGCTGAAGTTCGGCGGTTCGCAATTTGAGCTGCCTGTTCTCACGATTCAACTCATTGCTTAACTCAATGAGCTCGGCGATTTTCTTTTCCAAAGATTGGATGAGTTTCTCAGCCACGGCCATTACACTTAAAGAGGTTATCCTGCACTATATGTGCAGCTAGCGCGATGGGTCAATGCATTGAAAAGTCAAACATATCAGTGTTCTGGATCATAAAACGAAGAATTAGTTGAGAAGTTGGGTGGTACAGCTAACAAATTGTTTGTTTGCGCCGCCGAGTCAGAGGAGAAAAGTCTGTGCTTGATGCCCTAGGTGACTACGAAACCATGCCCGACTGGCAGGAGTCAGCCGACGTCTTGTTGGGTGTCGGGCTCATGTTGAACCCATCGGAGCTCCATGGTGCTGCAACGGGCTTGCTGGCCACCGGGATGGCCCATGACACAGATGAGCAAAGGACTGCGGCACTAGGGCTACTGGAAAAGGCGTTGGCCGTTGATTTACACGGCGAGTCCGCCGATTTTGCAACCCGCCTACTGGCGGCGACGCTATCGGCGGCTCGAGACACCGACTTCGCTTTTGGCCCGCTGCTACCCGAAGATGACGAGGCGTTCGAGACACGACTGACGTCATTAGGCCGGTGGGCAACGGGTTTTTTGACCGGTTTTACCCAGGCAGTTGCAGCGGCTAATGCGGCGTCAGAGCCCGTCGATCCCAATACGGCAGATTCTTTGAAAGATTTTGCCGCGATTGCTCAAATCGACATTAGTGAAGACGAAAGCGATGACAACGAACGCGAGCTGGAAGAGTTGATTGATTATCTTCGACTCGCGGCATTGACCATATTAACTGATGCCTTGAGTCATCAGGATTAAGCTCACCACCGAGAAGGAAACACCCGTGAATATTAGTAAAGCCGAGTACAGCCGCCGCCGCAAAAACTTGATGGCAATGATGGAGCCCAACAGCATTGCCCTGGTGCCTGCAGCTCGAGAATCTACGCGCAGTCGCGATACTGAGTACACCTTTCGTCAGGATAGTGACTTTCTGTATCTCACCGGCTTTGATGAGCCCGATGGTGTTCTGGCATTGATTCCCGGACGCCGGGCAGGCCAGGTTGTACTATTTTGTCGCGACCGTGATCCTGAAATGGAACTTTGGAACGGTTATCGAGCCGGCCCCGAAGGTGCGGTTACAGAATTTGGTATGGATGACGCCTTTCCGATTGACGATATCGACGATATTTTGCCGGGGCTTTTAGAGGGTAAGCAGCACATTTACTATTCGATGGGTCATAACGATGACTTTGATCGACGCGTGATGGGCTGGGTCAATCAGATTCGACGTCAAATAAGAACCGGCGCGAAGCCTCCGGGCGACTTTACCGATTTGGCTTTTTTGCTGCATGAGCAGCGACTGTTTAAAACGGCTCAAGAGCTAAAAATTATGCGGCGTGCGGGAGTCATCTCAGCCGAGGCACACTGCCGGGCCATGCGTGAGAGCCGTGAGGGTCGGTACGAGTATCACCTTGAAGGCGCGATTCTTCATGAGTTTATCGAAAATGGTGCCCGAGCCGCGGCCTACAATAGTATTGTTGGCGGTGGGCCTAATGCCTGTGTGCTGCACTACACGGAAAATCGCGACAAGCTACGAGATGGGGATCTTGTCCTGATTGATGCCGGCTGCGAATATCAGGGCTATGCCGCAGACATTACGCGGACTTTTCCAGTCAGCGGGCGCTTTAGCCCGGAGCAGCGCGCTTTGTATGAGGTGGTCCTGAAAGCACAGTTGGCTGCCATCGCCAAAGTAAAGCCCGGTAACACTTGGAATCAACCCCACGATGCTACGGTTCGGGTAATTACCCGGGGCCTCATTGAGCTTGGTTTGCTCAAGGGCAAAGAGAAAGATCTGATTAAATCTGAGGCCTACAAAGATTTTTACATGCACCGTGCGGGCCACTGGTTGGGTATGGATGTGCATGATGTGGGTGATTACCGAATCGATGGGCGATGGCGACAACTCGAACCCGGTATGGTCTTAACCATTGAGCCCGGAATTTATGTGTCACCGACTAACACTAAAGTGGCAAAGAAATGGCGAGGTATTGGCGTGCGCATTGAAGACGATGTCGCGGTAACCGCGGAAGGCTGTGAGGTTTTCACCGATGGCGTGCCTAAAACCATCGAAGGTATTGAAAAACTCATGGCAGCTGGCTGAGCCGCCACCATGCGAATCGAGATTGTTGGCGGTGGCATGGTGGGTCTTGCTTTTGCAATAGCCCTCAAGCGCAGTCTACCTGACGCTGCAGTTCGGGTTTTGGAGGCGCGGGTTTTGCCCTCAGGCGCGCCTAGCCCCCTTGATTCTCGAGCGACAGCACTAAACTTGGCGAGTCGAGATATTCTGGCGTCATGGGGTATTTGGTCGCAAATTGAAGTCCTAGGAGCTGCAATAAAAGCGATTCATGTGTCGAGTCGCGGACGATTTGGTAGTGCCGTTATCGAAGCGAATGACGTGGGAGAACCGGCTTTAGGCTATGTTGTAGAAAACCACCATGTTGGCTCAATGCTCCTTAAGCTCGCGGCTGACTATGGTGTTTTATTGGAGGCTCCGGCTGGTGTTACTGGCGTCGATGTCAGTGGCCCTAACCCACAGATCCTTAGGGGTACAGCAGCTCCAATATCCGCTGACCTGGTGGTTATTGCTGACGGCGCTGACTCACCGCTGTGCCATCAGATGGGTGTAGACATGGCGCGGCGTGATGTAGGGCAGCGAGCTGTCGCGGCCAATGTCCGCTTTGAAGGTTTGTCCCTGGGTACGGCTTGGGAGCGTTTTACCGATCATGGTCCGATTGCTTTGTTACCCTTGCCTGATGATGTTGCTGGTAAACAACGTTACAACCTGATTTGGTCCATGCACCCTGATGAATCGCGTGTCTTAGAGGATGCCAATGACGCTGAGTTTTTGCAGGGGTTGCAGCGGGCTGTAGGGTGGCGATTGGGAAGGCTGACCGATGTGGGTCGGCGTACCGCTTGGGATTTATCGAGAATTGCAGTTCGGGAACAGGTTCGTGCGGGTGTAGTGATTGTGGGAAATGCTGCCCACACTCTGCACCCTGTCGCGGGTCAGGGTTTTAACTTGTCACTGCGGGATGCCAGCCGGTTGGCTCAAACATTGGCGGCATCGCATGCCCGGAGCGAACACCCCTCGTCACTGCGGGTTTTGCGACGCTATGAATCTGCCGTTGCCAGGGACCAGCAAGAAACAACTCAGGCGACAGATTTTCTTGCCACACTTTTCCGCTCGCGAGGTATTTTTTTAGACCTGCCAAGAGATGCTGCACTCGCGGGTTTAGACTTGCTGGTGCCTCTGCGCAGAAGTATTGCTAGGCGTGGTACGGGGAAGGGCATGGAACTTGTGCATGAGGTAGGCCGCTAGTGGTTGCCCCACAAAGCACAGATGTTGTGATTGTGGGCGCTGGAATTGCGGGTTTGTCCCTCGCTTTAGGATTGGCAAGGCACGGGATGAAAGTCACTATTATTGAGGCGGGCAGCCAACCCGCAACGCCTTCTCTAGCGCCAGATCTTGCGGCCTGGGACTCTAGAGTAAGTGCACTAACCCCCTCATCGAGTACTTGGTTGGCCGAGCATGGAGTTTGGCAGGAAATTGAGCGCCATCGAGCCGGTCCTTACACCGATATGCTGGTCTGGGATGGAGCGGGCACGGGTCGTATCGCTTTCTCTGCAGCATCTTTAGAAGTGCCACTGCTGGGGCATATTGTTGAAAATCGAGTCACGGTTCAGGCCTTGCTTAAGTCGGTACAGCAGCAGGCAAATATCACGGTGCATTGGGACGACAGTCTGGAGTCTGCAGATTTTGCCCAGCACGATGCGGTGTCTGTGAAGACGCAACAGGGGCGACACTTGACGGCGGCGTTGTTGGTTGGGGCCGATGGTGCGCGGTCAAGAACCCGGGACTTGGCGGGTTTTGCTGTTCGGACATGGTCTTACCATCAGCACGCCATTGTTGCTACCGTGAGACTGTGCGAGGAGCACCAGAAAACCTGCTATCAGGCATTTTTAAGCACGGGGCCTTTAGCGCTGCTACCGCTGTCTGATCCGCGATTGTGCTCTATTGTCTGGTCTCTGGATGATCACCAATGGGAGTCCCTGCAGCAGCTCGATGATGCCGCTTTTATTGCCCAACTCAACCGCGCCCTTGCATCGAATATGCCGGCAGTCGAGGCTGTTGGCCGGCGCGGTGTGTTCCCCCTGCGTCAGTGTCATGCCGTCGACTACGTGCAGCAAGGCATTGCCTTGGTGGGTGATGCAGCACACAGTATCCACCCTCTGGCTGGACAGGGCGTCAACCTTGGCCTCAAAGATGTTGCGGTGTTAGTAGAAGAACTTGGACGGGCTTGGCAACAGGGAGGTGCTCTGGGTAGCGAGTTGACATTGCGTCGCTATCAGCGCCGCAGAAAGACGGATAACTTGTTAATGATGTCGGCGATGGAAGCTTTCAAGCGGGGTTTTGGGTCCACTCATCCAGCGATTACTGTGGCTCGTAACATGGGCTTATCCTGGACCGATGCCGCCACACCCCTTAAGAATTGGCTTGCCCGGCAGGCTTTGACTTAGGCCTCCTCGCGATAAACGCCAAGGTTCACTGGGCGGGGTTTATGTGTGCGGAGTCTGAACAAACGAGAGAATGCGATCGCGAGCGATCGACTTTAACCAAGCTGTAGAGAGATGAAGTGATGAGTAATAATCCGTCGGAACTGAAGTACGCCAAAAGTCATGAATGGGCTCGAATCGAAGAGGACGGCACGGTGGCTATTGGCATAACCGACCATGCCCAGGAGAGCTTAGGAGACGTGGTTTATGTCGAATTGCCCGATATCGGCGACCACCTCGCCGGTGGAGATCAGGCAGGACTTGTTGAATCGGTGAAGGCCGCCTCAGATATTTATTCCCCGGTAACAGGCGAAGTTATTGCCCTTAATGAAAGCCTCGAGGACGAGCCGGAATTGATTAATAGCGACCCTTACAACGACGGCTGGTTTTTTAAAGTGAAGGTAGAGGACCTCAGCGAACTCGAGGGTATGTTGACGGCGGATGACTACGCCGATGCCTGTACAGGTGACGATTGAAGTGGTTTGAGCACCGCTTTAGACCTATCGCAGAGAAATAATTGGCCAGCCCTGGGCTGCTGCGAATGCCTCTAGGCGCGGATCGGGGTCAACGGCGGTTGCATGATCAACCCACTTCAGAAGGGGTAAATCGTTGTGGCTGTCGCTGTAAAAGTGGGTCGTATCCCATGATGTTTGTTGGGTTTTGAGCCATTCCTTGAGTCGCGTGATCTTACCTTCCTGAAAAGACGGAATACCTGTGGGGCGCCCGGTATAAACGCCGTTGAGGCACTCAGCCTCACAACCGATAAGGTGTTTGACATTGAGCCGGTCAGCGATAGGCCGGGTTACCACCGTGTTAGTTGCTGTGATGATGAGTAAGGTGTGGCCCAGTTCCCTGTGTTTTTTAAGCAGGTTTTCGGCGGCAGATAGAATCAGTGGTTCGACCCAGTCCTCCATGAACTCTTGCTGAAGACGGGCAACCTGCTGTGTTGTTAGGCCTGCCAGTGCCCCCAGAGCAAAATTGAGGTAGGCCTGTATATCGAGGGTGCCGTCCTGATAATTTTGTAAAAAGGTATCGTTTTGCGCGGTATGCTGTCGGGCGTCGACTAAGCCGCTTGCACAAATAAATTCTCCCCAGCGATGGTCTGAGTCGCCAGCAATTAGGGTATTGTCGAGGTCGAAAATTGCGAGGGCCAATTGGGCTCCAGTTTAAGTTTTTCTCAAGTTGCTAAGGCGGGGACAGCGGCTTTGTGGAAGAATATCCTGATCGCTAAGGTCCCACAAACCCAAAACAGGAGCAACGCATTGACCGGTTCTGACAAAGAGCGTGTCATAGACAAACAAGGGTTTCGCCCCAACGTTGGCATTGTCGTGGTCAATGCCGGGGGTGAGGTTCTGTGGGGGCGGCGTGTTGGCGGACGCGATTCATGGCAATTTCCCCAGGGCGGTATTCATGGTGGCGAAAGTCCTGAGCAAGCGATGTATCGCGAGCTCGATGAAGAGGTGGGGCTTCAGCCTGACGATGTGAGCATTCTTGGACAAACCTCAGATTGGTTGCGCTACCGCCTGCCGGATCGCTATGTGCGCCGTCGGGAACGGCCCGTTTGTATTGGTCAGAAGCAACGCTGGTTTTTGCTCCGGCTGTTGTCTGATGATGCCGCCGTAAAGCTCGATGCCCACGCAAAGCCCGAGTTCGATGACTGGCGGTGGGTGAGCTATTGGTATCCGCTGACCGGTGTTGTTGATTTTAAGCGTGAGGTTTATCGAGAGGCCCTGGCGGCCTTGTTGCCAGCCCTGTTACCCCGCCGCCGTGCACGTCGGAGCACTAAGCGGTGATTGAAACTCTGCGCAAAATTGTTCAGGCGGTCAGTGAGGCAGACGACCTCGAGCAGGCGTTATCACTCATTGTCCATGAGGTTCGCCGGGCCATGGCAACCGATGTGTGCACGGTATACCTGTCTGACAGAGCGACGGCGCGATTGGTTTTCCGAGCCACTGAAGGCCTCAATCCCGACAAAATTGGCGCGTTTTCTCTGGCTAGAAGCGAGGGTTTGGTGGGCTGGGTAGCCACCCGTGGGGAAATGCTCAACCTTGAAGATGCGAGTGCCCACCCGAGTTTCCAATTGGTACCCGGGCTGGGAGAAGAGCGTTTTAACAGCTTTATGGGCGCCCCCATTATTCACCAGCGTGATCTGCTGGGTGTGTTGATTGTTCAGCAAGCCGACTCGCGACGCTTCAGCGATGATGAGGAAGCCTTTTTAATCACTATCTCGGCTCAGCTGGCGGGCATCATTGCGCACGCTGAGGTATCGGGCCTCGCGGCTTTACCCGACACCAGCTCAAAAACCATTACGCGCATCGTGGGCGTGGCAGGATCGCCAGGTATCGGCATAGGCGAGGGGGTCTTTGTATCGCCAACGGCAGATCTGGGTGCTGTGCCCTCACGCAAAGCAGATAACCGAAAAGCTGAGTTACGGGCCTTCCGGGCGGCTCTGGCCCGTGTGCGGGACGACATTGAAATCGTGTCTGACAATCTTAAGGACGAGCTATCGCCAGAAGATCATGCGCTTTTTGGGGTTTATTTAAATATTCTTGATGACTCTACCTTAGGGGGTGAGGTGGCCTCTCTCATCAAGTCGGGTGAGTGGGCGCAGGGGGCTTTGAGTCAGGTCCTCTTAAAGCACATCAAACATTTTGAGCGCATGGAGCACAGTTACTTAAGAGAGCGTGCGGTCGATGTGCGAGATCTAGGCACCCGGGTGCTTACCTATCTTCAGGATGATTCTGAAAGTCGGCGCGATTGGCCGAAGAAAACGATTCTTATTGCTGAGGAAATAACGGCGTCAGCATTGGGCGAGGTGCCTCGGGAACATCTTGTTGGCGTGGTATCCCTACGGGGTTCCGCAAATAGTCATGCGGCCATTATTGCCAGAGGCATGGGCGTGCCGGCTGTCATGGGCGCGGCCGATTTGCCCTACAGTCGACTTGATGCCCGTACGCTAGTGATTGACGGCCACAATGGGCGGGTTTACATCAACCCGCCTCAAGAAGCGCTGCGGCGGTTTCAACAATTAGTCGACGACGATCTGGCCCTATCGGAAGAGCTGTCGGTGTTGCGCAGCGACCCCAGCCAGACGTTGGACGGCCATACTGTGCCGCTTTGGGTCAACACGGGCTTGGCGGCTGATTTACCCAGAGCGCTGGAGTCAGGGGCTGAAGGCGTTGGGCTTTACAGAACCGAGGTGGCTTTTTTGTTGCGGGATAAATTTCCCAGTGAAGAGGAGCAGCGACAGCTCTACAGGGAGCAACTCGAAGCTTTTGCACCTGCGCCGGTGACTATGCGCAGTCTCGACATCGGTGGTGACAAATCCTTACCCTATTTTCCCATCAGTGAAGACAACCCCTTTCTTGGCTGGCGCGGAGTTCGGGTCACCCTTGATCACCCTGAAATCTTTTTGGCACAGATTAGGGCCATGCTCAAAGCTAATGAGGGCTTGGGTAATCTTAGAATTTTGTTGCCTATGATCTCAGCTATGGAAGAGGTTGATGAGTCTCTGGCCCTCATTCAGCGCTGTCATGATGAAGTGATTGCGGAGGGGTACACGCAAGCATTTCCCCCTGTGGGTGCCATGATAGAAGTGCCTTCAGCCGTGTGGCTCACAGATGCCCTCGCCCAGCGGCTCGACTTTTTATCGGTGGGGTCCAATGACCTGACGCAGTATTTATTGGCAGTAGATCGCACTAATGCTCGGGTTGCCGACATGTACCACGGATTACACCCTGCAGTTCTTGGCGCCTTGGCTAAAATCTGTCGCGATGCCCATAAACGGTCGTGCCCGGTGAGTATCTGTGGCGAGTTGGCGGGGGATCCACGGGCCACGCCCCTGCTAATTGCCATGGGCTTTGATCAATTGTCGATGAATGCAGCAAGCCTACCGAGGGTAAAAAAGGTATTGAATTCTGTGACGCTCACCGAGGCTAAAGAGGTGCTTGAGCAGTTGACGGGTTTACACACGGTGAATCAGGTTAAGCATTTGCTCGATGATTTAATGCAACGTCGAGGCTTGGAGCGCTACGTAAGAACAGGGCAGGAGCGCGCTGAATGATCAACTACCCGATCATCGACCCCGTGGCGCTCAGTCTGGGTCCTCTCAAAGTGCATTGGTATGGCCTAACGTATTTGGGTGGATTGCTCTTTGCTTGGTGGTTGGCCGGTCGCCGAGCCCAACGTGCAGATTCGCCCATAGACCGCGCTCAGGTGGACGACCTTATTTTCTATTCTGCCGTCGGTATTATTGTGGGGGGGCGTTTCGGTTATGTTTTGTTTTATGGCCTGGACCGCTGGCTCGACGACCCCCTGTGGCTGTTTCGCGTTTGGGAGGGCGGAATGGCTTTTCATGGCGGCCTACTGGGGGTTATTGCAGCGCTTTGGCTGTTTGGTCGCCGTCATAACATTGCGTTTGCCGGTGTTGCAGATTTTGTGGCGCCGCTAACTCCCGTCGGCCTCGCTTTGGGGCGCCTGGGCAATTTTATTGGGCAGGAACTTTGGGGGCGACCCACGGATGTGCCTTGGGCAATGATTTTTCCACGGGACCCTCTTGCACTGGCGCGTCACCCCTCGCAACTTTATCAGTTTGCTTTAGAAGGCTGCCTATTGTTTTTTATTGTGTGGATCTTCAGCTTGCGACCACGTCCTCAATGGTCTGTGGCGGGCGTGTTTTTAGTGGGTTATGGAATTTTGAGGTTTATCGCTGAATTTTTTCGAGAACCCGATGCTCACCTAGGGTTCCAAGCCTTTGGTTGGCTCACCCGGGGTCAACTGCTGTGTCTACCCATGCTTCTTTTGGGTTTATGGCTGCTCCATTATGCCTATCGCAGCCGTCAGCAATAATGCGGACACCAAACTATGGAGGATCTTGATGCACGCTTATCTTGATTTACTAAGAGACATTCGTGACCACGGTGCGGTTCGCACTGATCGCACAGGCACTGGAACCCGCTCCCTTTTTGGGCGTCAACTGCGCTTTAATCTCGGCGACGGCTTCCCGTTGTTGACCACTAAAAAAGTGCACTTTAAAAGCGTCGCCAATGAACTCATTTGGTTTCTCAATGGTGATACCAATACCGAGTGGCTGAAGGAGCACGGCGTTTCTATTTGGGACGAGTGGGCCACCGAGCAAGGGGAGTTGGGCCCCCTCTATGGCGCTCAGTGGCGGCGCTGGCCGACTCGGGACGGCCGCGAGATTGACCAGTTGGCTTACGTGCTTGACTGCCTGAAAAATCGTCCTGACAGCCGTCGTATTCTTTTTCACGGGTGGAATGTGGAGTATCTGCCCGACGAAACGCTGTCGCCCCAAGAGAATGTGCTTGCCGGACGCATGGCATTGCCCCCATGCCACCTTCTGTACCAGTTCTATGTTGTTGATGGAAAGCTTTCAACGCTGCTGTTCATCCGCTCCAGCGACACGTTTTTGGGGCTGCCATTCAATATCGCCTCGGTAGCGCTATTGACCCACATGCTCGCTCAACAGGCAGGTCTGGGGGTTGCTGAGGTGGTTGTGTCAATCGGCGACGCGCACATCTACAGCAACCATGTTGAGCAGGTCGAACTGCAGTTGTCCCGGTCCCCGGGCCCGCCCCCGACCCTCAAGCTGCTGCGACAGCCCGACAGTCTGTTCGACTATTGCTACGAAGACTTTGCTTTGGAGGGCTATAGCCCCCAGGCGCATATCTCTGCACCGGTGGCTATTTAATGACGGGCTTACAAGACGAAGGTGAAAACGTTCCAGTCATCTTGGTGCTGGCGGTTTCCGAGAACGGTGTCATCGGTCGCGGTAATGCGCTGCCCTGGGATTTGCCCGACGATTTGCAGCACTTCAAGCGCGCGACAATGGGCTGCCCGATACTGATGGGTCGCAAGACCTTTGAGTCTGTGGGTCGACCCCTGCCGGGCAGAACTAATCTAGTACTAACCCGTGATAGTGCTTGGCAGGCCGCAGGCGTTTCGGTTTTTGCCAGTGTTGATGAGGCTTTGGCTCGAGCCGAAGCCCAGGCGCTGATTGATGGCTCTCCGGGGATTTGCGTTGTGGGTGGGGCTGAGATTTATCGGCTGTGTTTATCAAGGGCTGACCGTATATTGTTAACCCTTGTTCACGGCGATGTGTCGGGCGATGCGACCTTTGATCTGGCTGTTTTGAGGGATTGGCATGAGGAGAGCCGCGAACATTTTGAAGCGGGATCCCGAAACAGCCATGATTTTAGTGTTGTGGAATTCGCTCGGTCTGGTTAATCTGCAGCCCGCGGAATAAACACAGAAGTGTTATTCCGCATTGATTTAGCCGCGTCGGCTCAGGTAGAGTCGACATGTGGACATCGCTTGAACGTTGTATGTAAGTAATACTCTTCGTCTTGCGCTAATAAAAAACCTTAGATCAGCGTCTTTGGCTCTTGCGGCCGAAGGTATTAACTGCCTACTGAGAGGAAGTATCGACCCCATGACAACCCACCGATTCAAAACCGTTTTGCTAGCGGCCTGCGTCGCAGGCGGCTCCCTGGGTGTCGCAGCGTCTTTGAACGCCGCGTCCATTGACCAAATCCTCGATGTCGGCCAGAAGCGTACTGCTGAAGCTAAGTCGTCCCAAGCTAAAATTGATCGACTTGCCGATGAGACCCGAGACCTCTTGTCAGAATACAAGACTGTCATGAAGCAGGTTGACGGCTTGCGCGTCTACAACGCGCGCCTGGAGCGACAGATCGCCAACCAGAATCGGCGTATTTCAGATATTGACGGTTCGATATCTGAGGCAGCTATTATTCAGCGTCAAATTCCGCCACTAGTCGGGCGCATGCTCGATGGTTTGGAGCAGTTCATTAATTTGGACATGCCCTTTGATCTCGATACTCGCCTTGGCAACATTGAAGCCGTGCGAAATAATCTTGATCGTTCCGATGTGACCGCAGCTGAGGCCTTCCGACAGGTGCTTGAGCTGTATTCGATTGAGTTGCAATACGGTCGAGGCATTGAATCTTACAGCGATACGATTGAGATCAATGGAACACCTCGGGAAGTCGATATTCTTCGAATAGGCCGCATCTCTTTGGTTTATCAAACAACAGACGGTGCTGAAACTGGCGCATGGGATACCCGTAGTGGCTCTTGGGAGGCACTGCCTGCCGGAGATTATGCCGCTGCAGTACGTAAAGGGGTTCGCATCGCGAAGAAGCAAGCCACCATAGAACTCTTGAATATGCCGGTAGCGGCGCCGGAGGCTAATTAAGATGACTGCCCAGTTTATTAAAGCATCAGCACTAGTGGTAGCGGGGGCTCTCGCTTCAACTTACGCCTTCGCACAGGACGAAGCTCCTGAAGTTCCAGCAGGCCCCACTCCTCAGGAAGTGGCCGCTGAAAACCTTAATCAGCTCTTGGGCCTGGTAAAAGACGGTAAGGCGCGCGCCTCAGCCGATAACGCCGCCAGAGAGCGAAGATTTTCTGAAAATAAGGCCACTCAAGCTGGCGAATTACGTCGGGCTGAGCAAGAGCGTACCAACGAAGAGCGACGCTCGGCACGCCTGGAAAAGCAGTTTGAAGACAACGAACTGTTGATTGCCGCCAAGCAGGAACAGCTGAAAGAGCGATTGGGAACACTGTCTGAGCTGTTTGGGCACCTGACCGCTGCAACGGGCGATCTTGCCTCACAAATGGATGTTTCGTTGGTTTCCTCACAGTACCCCGGCCGAGAAGTCTTCATGAAGGCCCTTATCGCCAAGATGAGCGGTTCCGACAAGCTTCCCAGCGTTGCTGAAATTGAGCGGGTTTGGTACGAGCTGCTGCGTGAAGTTAAAGAGCAGGGTTCCATTGCAAAGTTTTCCGCTGAGGTGGCCACGCCATCAGGTGAGCTGAGCCAGCGCGACGTCGTGCGTGTTGGTGCGTTCAATGTGATCGACGCCAGCGGTAACTACCTCGCCTATGCCAATGGCAAGCTGAGTGAGTTGCCTCGACAGCCCGGTGGTGCCTTCGGTGGACAAGCTAACGAATTGGCTGGCTCGTCTTCAGGCTTACACCAGTTTGGTGTCGACCCTACAGGCCCTACGGGAGGTTCTTTCTTGGCCGCTATTATTGATAGTCCTACGCTCGAGGAGCGGTGGCATCAGGGTGGCTATGTCGGATACGCAATTACGGCAGTGGGTGCTTTTGCCTTCCTGCTAGCGATCTACCGTGTCTTGGTATTGACCATGGTAAGCGCCAAGGTTTCCAGTCAGCTGAAGTCGAATACGGCTAATGCCAATAACCCGCTGGGTCGCGTGCTGAAGATTCATGAAGACAAGCCTGATATGGACCCAGAGACTTTGGAGCTCAAGATGGCAGAAGGCGTACTAAAAGAGACGCCGAAGCTTGAGGCTGGACTGACGCTACTGAAAATTATTGCAGCTGTCGCGCCGCTTATGGGACTGCTAGGTACGGTGACGGGTATGATTATTACCTTCCAGGCCATTACCATTTTTGGTGCCGGCGATCCCAAGGCAATGGCAGGCGGCATTTCCAGCGCGTTGGTGACAACGGTACTGGGCCTGCTAGTGGCTATTCCCACAGTATTGCTTCACACCATTGTGAACGGGCGTGCTCAGAAAATCATTCACATGATTAATGAGCAGGCGACAGGCATCGTGGCCGAGCACTCTGAGCGCGAGCACAATGGCTAAGCGAACGGCTGAGGGGAGTTTCGATGCCAGGGGTTTTTGAGGTCATACTCGCGTTCATGGAAAAAGGCGGTAACGTTCTTTGGCTGATCGCGATACTTGTGTTTTTCATGTGGACGCTGATCTTCGAGCGGCTGTGGTATTTTTCGGCCACTTGGCGTTCAGATCGTGCCAAGGTGGTGGCTGTTTGGGAAAATCGCAGCGAGCGACGGTCATGGAACGCTAAGCAGATTCGTCAGAAAATGCTGTCTAGCAGCCGTGACATGATTAATAACAACATGAATGTCATCGCCACTTGCGTAGCACTGTGTCCGCTTCTGGGATTGCTGGGTACTGTGACGGGCATGATTGAAGTGTTTAACGTGATGGCCGTAACCGGTGGTGGAGATGCCAAGTCGATGGCCGGTGGTGTTGAGAAATCAACTATTCCAACCATGGCCGGTATGGTCGCGGCACTATCCGGATTGTTTGCCAACACGTACCTGCAGCGGGTAGCCAGCCGTGAGCAGTTGTTCCTTGAAGATCAACTCACGTCTGACCATTGAGTTGGTGCTCGGGAGGAGTAGTTAGCCATGCGTAGAATTGCTAAACAGCAGGAAGATGACGGAGCAGAGATCGATCTGACTCCCATGCTCGACGTCGTCTTTATCATGCTGATCTTTTTCATTGTAGTCGCGTCATTTATTAAAGAAGCGGGTATCGAAGTTAATCGTCCCGACGATAATCAGCAGTCTGATCCTGATGACTCTGTCAGTATCGTGGTTGAAGTGGCCGCAGATAATCAGATTTGGATGGAAAACCGTCGTGTTGATGTTCGTGCCGTGCGCGCCAACATTCAGCGCTTGTTGGCCGAGGATCCCGAGGCGCCGGTCACGGTGAAAGTCGAAAAGGGTGCCGAAGCCGGTGTGGTGGTAGACGTTGCGGATGCCGCCAGAGAATCGGGTGTTGGCGTGGTGAACTGGGCGAGTAGTAAGTGAGGGGTATGGCATGAGCATGCGAGATCAGGCCTCTCGGTCCAGGCAATCATCTGAGCAGGAAGGTCAAATTGACTTAACACCCATGCTGGACGTCGTGTTCATCATGCTGATTTTCTTTATTGTGACGTCGTCTTTCGTCAAAGAGCCGGGCGTGGAAATTTTCAAGCCACAGGCTACTACCACAGAGGCTTGTGCCCGCGGCACGATTATTTTTGCGGTTGATGCACGCGGTGATATTTATTACAACAAGAATAAGTTGAAGCTAGATAAAGCTTTGCGAACTGCAGAGGCTGCCAAGAAAGAAGCCCCGCAGGCAAACATTGTTGTACAGGTGGATCGTGAAACACCGGCATACGCGGTTGAGGAGCTTATTGATATCGTGCGTCCGGTGTTAACCGCCCCTCCCTGTATCTCGACTGATGATGAGGCTTGATTGAGATGGGTAGTTCAGTACGCATTGTTGTTGGCGGATTGCTCGCGATACCTGTCGCTATAGGTCTGTTTTATATCATGCAGAGCTTGGTCGACAGAGATTTCAAGCAAGAAGACTCAAAGGCCCGAAAGATTGCCGACATTATTGTTCCCGATAAGGTCATTGAGACTAATCTGAAGGAAGTGTTACCTGAAAAAATTGAAGATCCCGAAGAGCCGCCACCCGACTTAGAGCCTATTGAGTTTGATAGCGATGTCGATATGGGTGTGGTGAACAATGCCCCGACAACAGGGATTACACTGAAGCTTAACTCTTCGGGAATGTCCTCAGGTGACGGTGAGTACCTGCCTATCGTAAAGGTGGCGCCTATCTATCCCCGTCGTGCACAGACCCGCGGGATCTCCGGATACTGTATCGTCGAGTACACCGTGACCAAAACAGGATCTATCCGTGATCCTCAAGCGGTGGATTGCCAGCCATCAGGCATTTTTGACCGTGCTTCAGTAAAGGCGGCAGCCAAGTTCAAGTATAAGCCGCGAGTCGTCGATGGTGAGCCCATTGAGGTCGCTGGCGTGCAAAACAAGTTTACCTACGAACTAGAGCAATAGGACGTAAAGGCTAGGGCATCCTAAGTATGAAGAGAATTATAAGTACTGCTTTTCTGGCAATCGTCTTGACGAGCGCTGGGGTTGTTGTTGATCAAGCTCTGCCTCTGGGCTGGGTATCTTCAGCCCAAGCCCAAGACAAAGGTGCGGCAAAAAAAGAGCGCGAAACACGTCGTACCCCAGCCCTGCGCAATAAGGTTTACGAAAAGCTTGCCGAAGCACAGGCTTTTGCTGAAGCAAAGGATTACGTCAGCGCTGAGCAGGTGCTTGACCAAATGATTGCCGGTGAAGGTAAGCGTGCGCTGAACAGCTACGAATTGGCTAACGTATACAATTTGTATGCGTTTTTGCGTTATTCCGCAGAAGACTACAAGGGTGCTCTCAACTACTACAAGCAGGTCGTCGTGCAGCCCGACATTCCCCTAGCGATGGAAATCAATACAAAGTTTACTGTGGCACAGCTGTATTTTGTACAAGAGCAGTGGCGCCCGGGGATTGATGCTTTGCTTGAGTGGTTTGAACTTTCTGATAAACCCAATGCCACGGCTTATATTTTGCTGGCACAGGGTTACTATCAGGTTAAAGATTTCGACAGTGCGCTCAACAACGTAGAGACAGCCATTGCGATGTATGAGGGCGAAGGTAAGCTGCCTAAAGAGCAGTGGTACAACCTCGCACGCTTTCTCTACTTCGATAAGAATGACATCGACAACGCACTTTCGACACTTTATACCCTGATTGAGTATTACCCGAAGAAGCAATATTGGGTTCAGGCCTCTCACCTCTACGGTGAAAAGAAAAACGAGCCTAAGCAGCTTGCCATGATGGAAACTGCTTATCTCCAAGGCTTACTTGATAAGAGTTCAGAGGTTGTTCAGGTGGCTTATCTGTATCTGAACGCTGAAGTCCCCTACCCCGCGGCGCAGGTTATGGAGCAGGGGTTCAAAGATGAGCTGGTTGAAGAGAAATCTAAAAACTACGAACTCACTGGCAGCGCTTGGCGTCAGGCTCAAGAAGTCGCCAAGGCCATTCCTAATATGGAAAAGGCGGCGGAGCTCTCGGACAAGGGCGAGCTGTATACCCGACTTGGCAACGTTTACCTCGATAGTGACGAGCACAAGAAAGCCATCGGTGCTGTTAAAAAGGGATTATCTAAAGGTGGGGTTAAGCGACCCGACTCGGCGCGGTTGGTGCTGGGTATGGCTCATTTCAACCTGGGCGACTACAACAGCGCCAAGAAGGCCTTCAGAGAAGCAGCCAAAGATGAGCGTTCCGAAAAATACGCCCGGCAGTGGATTCGTTACATAGCGAGTGAAGAAGAGCGCCAGCGAGAGATGGCTAAAGATATCTGATAGGTAGGCGCGTATCCCGGATGAATATTCCGCCGGCGCTATGAGGAATTGCAAGGATAAAAAAAGGGGCTCCGTAGGAGCCCCTTTGCGTTTCTTGGATCTTACTGCTGATTAGACGGGAACTACGTTCTCAGCTTGTGGACCTTTTTGGCCCGTTGCTACCGTAAACTGGACTTTTTGGCCATCCGTGAGGGTTTTAAAACCGTCACCCTGGATTGCACTAAAGTGGACGAATACGTCGGGGCCGCCTTCTTGCTCGATAAATCCGTAACCCTTGGTTTCGTTAAACCACTTTACGGTGCCTGTAACTTGTGACATTGAGTGTACCTTTGTTTCATAAATTGCCCCCGAACATTGGTGCAATACCAATTGTCGAGGTTGTAACGGGTTCTGCCCGGTGTTTAGTTTTCGACTCCCTAAGGAGAACGAACAACCTAACACACTGAGTGTAGCATTGGCAGAGGCTTGTTTTACGTAATAATTTATTAATTATTGAACTTATTCCGCATTAATGGCGCCTATTGGACCGGTAAAAACTTCAGCAGGTCGGTTGTACCTGTTTTGCCCATGGTACTGCCCATGGTCAGCAAGATGAAATCTCCCCGACTTAAATACCCGCCATCCAGCAAAAACTCCATCACACGTCCCTCAATATCTTCTGGAGCAAATGCGGTTGCGTCAAAATAAAGGGGAATCACGCCCCGGCATAACGCCAACTTTTGCAGCGTTTTGTGCTGTCGACTGAGCCCAAAAATAGGCAGCCCAGAAGACAGCCGGGACATGGTTGTGGGGGTGACACCCCGTTCTGTTAGTGTGGCAATGCCTCGTACCTCGGCGAAATGGTTAGCCCCGTACATCGCAGATAAGGCAATAGCTTCCTGAGGGCTCGAAAACTCACGATCTAGGCGATAACGAGAGGTGCGCGCAACCGGATGTGCCTCCGCACCTAGGGCTGCCTCTGACATGGCCGTTACCACCTCAATGGGATATTGCCCTACGGCTGTCTCCGCGGAAAGCATGACGGCATCGGTACCGTCCAGCACGGCGTTGGCAACGTCGAAGACCTCTGCACGGGTTGGCATACTATTGCTGATCATAGACTCCATCATTTGCGTCGCCGTAATCACTAGCCGGTCAAGGCGGCGGGTTCGCTTGATGAGATCTTTTTGGATACCAATGAGCTGAGCGTCACCCACCTCGACCCCAAGGTCTCCCCGCGCCACCATGACGCCTTCGGCCGTCACTATAATGCTGTCGAGTAACTCGTAGTCAGCGACCACTTCAGCACGCTCAATTTTTGCGATAATGGCGGGGCTTACCCCGACCTCGTCAAGGAGGGTGCGTGCGAGCTTAATATCGTCACTACTGGAAACGAAAGAAACGGCAACAAAATCGGGGTCGACCGTTGCCATACCGGCAATGTCTGCCCGATCTTTTTCTGTCAGTGCCGGCGCAGCGAGACCGCCTCCGAGTTTGTTGACGCCTTTTCGCGACGACAAGCGACCGCCAATGATCACCGTGCAATCCACAGCTCTTTCGGTAACATCGTCAACACGAAGGCGCAGCTTGCCGTCATCTAACAGTAGTATGTCATCGACGATGACCTGCTCGGGCAGCGCGCGATATTCTATACCCACACGTCTTTGATCGCCGGCGTCATGGGCTGTATCGAGATCGAGACAAAAGGGATCCCCTGCTGTGAGTTCCACCGAGCCGGCATCAAACCCACTGATTCTGATCTTTGGTCCCTGCAAGTCGGCGAGCACACCAATATAGCGCCCGGCATAGCCCGCTTGACGCCTAATACGTGCGGCAACTTCTGCGTGATGCTCTGCCGAGCCGTGACTAAAATTGAGGCGAAATACGTCTACGCCGGCGGCAATTAACCGGTTGAGCATGTCCTCGCTGTCACAGCCGGGACCGACGGTGGCAACGATTTTTGTACGTCTGTGAGTTTTCGGCCCTTGATTCAAAGTTACCTACTCCTGTTCAACAGCCTTAGCTGCCGGCGCCATCTGTACTGACATGGGTGTCGATAAACGCCCGTGTAACGTCGGGGAAATCACTAAACACCCCATCGATACCAGCGCCAAGAAAAACTCCTCTATGCAGTGACTCAAAGTCTTTAAAGCCACTCTCTAAGCTGTCTGCCCGCAGAGTATAAGCATGTACCACCAAACCTCGAGCGTGTGCCGCGGTAACAAGGTGACATGGCGTCAGTCCGTCTGCCTCAAACAGCTGAGGTATCCAGGGGCCTATACCATCCGCATAACTAGCCACGTCATCGAGGCCTTGCTCGGTGCGCATTAAATCAAAATCAACACCGGGAGGCTCCTGCCAGCTGTTTTCGCCCATCAGCTGTATCCGCGGTAGCGGACTGTGCAAATCATGTTTGAGGTAGCGCAGGGTATCTGGATCGAAGCACTGAAAAAAGACGGGCGCATTCTCATGATGCAACTGAGCCGTCTCAAGAACTTTGATTACAGAAACAGCAATGTCTAAACCTGCGGCAGCGTGAAAAGCCGGTGATTTCAATTCGATGTAGTAGCCGGTGTGCGTGCCTCGGGATTTATTCAGACCCTCAATCAAAGTAATTTCTTCACCGAGGGTTGGAATACGCAACTGCAAGTCAGCAACAGGAAATCGGTTGGCAAATACAGCACTTCCTTGGTCGTCAACACGCTCATGCACGGTAAGTGACTTAAGCTCGGCTAAATCGAAATCAATCGCGTAGAAACGGCCGTCGTTTCTGCATCGACCGGAAAATTGCTGAGCAACATTGGTAGTGCTCTCCAGATAAATATCGTGCAAGACCATCGGTACGCCATCTCGCGACAGCACAATGTCCTGTTCAATGTAATCTGCCCCCAGAGTATGCGCTGCTGCGACGCAAGGCAGTGTGTGCTCAGGTAAGTAAGCACTAGCTCCACGATGTGCGATGACGATTGGCTTCACAGGCCTTTAACCCTTGTGTGTGAGTTGTGATTAGACAACCGAGTTGCCTGTGCGGCTTCCCGGGATAGCCGTGACTTCGGGTTATCGCACATCTATTCATGAGCGAAGAGCCATTGCTGAGCATAATACCGCGTATCGAGCGGTAAGAGCGTTAAAGGTCTTTGTTGGTCCTTGGTACTTTGCAGGATCTTCGACCCCTGCTATAAAGACCGCCATGACTGTCGCTGATACCAGAACCCCCTGCCCGCCCTATGGCTACAGCTGTAGCTGTCACTTGTCCGAGCGGCGTCAGATTGAACTGGTGGCTGAATTTCACGCCTATCGAATCAGGCCAACACGGATTGCTTACCGCCTGGGTATTGATATTGCGTTGATTGATGCCCTGTTGGGGGGTGAGCATGAAGCCAAGCGATTCGAAGCCTTGGTTGCGCATTATCGCAAGCGGCGCTTTAACCAGCGACTCAGGGACTCAGAGAAAGTCAAAGGGCAAACGGCCTATGAGCAGCGAGAGAAAGCCCTGCAAGACCTTAAAACCCAGACGGGAGTCTGACCTGTCATTTAGTTAAGTTCGCTTCCTCAGATTCCAGCCATTTGAGTTGCCGTTCTAGGCTCTCTAAAGCCGACGTTTCAGATGCCCGGGTCTCATCGGAGGCCGCCTTGATCTTCTCCTGTTGTGCATCAATCTCAGTTTTGAGCTCACGAATTTGTTCACGCAGTGCTTCTGTGTTGGCCGCTGCATGCGCGCTATCGAAGATCTTGGTGTCCGGTTTTTGCGCTGGGCTGCGGGTCGGCCTAGACACGACCTCTTCGGGCAGGGTTTGGGTGTCGCCGCTTTGCTGCCGTTGAGCGACAATATTGGGAGAGGCAATCTCTATGCCAGCGCCATGAAGCGCGTCGAGCATCTTCTGCCTCAACTGACTGCGAGCGGTGAGTGGATTCACAACATCCTCTAAGAATCCCGCAGCGCGATAGACCACGGCGTGGTCAAGTAACTCGGCAACTAATACATAAGGATCTGCGAGACCGGCATTCTCGGCCGCTTTCAGTAACTCTCGCTTCGCTAAACTGTGGTGAACGTCATACCCCAGCGACACATCAGCCTGAATAATCGTACCCTCACGATGTTGGACGGTGACAGGCTGAGTGACCAGCAACAGATTGGGGAGGTTGGTAAAGTCACGGGTTTCCGTTTGAATGCGGGTACTCACCAGCGACCTTCGTGTGACTCTGCCAAAGACGCCATTAACTAAAATGAAATCACCCGGCTTAAAGGGCCGAGTCGCCTGCAACATAATGCCGGCCATCGCGTTGGAGACAAAGGTCGTTGAAGACAGAGCGATGATAGCGGTCAGAACAACGCCAATTAGGCTGAGTATTTGCCCACGCACGCCAGCCTCGAGTGGCAGGGCGACCACCAGTGCGACCACCACAGCTAACCCTGCGCCCCAAAAAATAAGCTGGAGCACCAGCGAGGGGGCATCGATGTTTGAGGCGCGCTGGGTTAAGCGACTGAGTATTAACAGGCTGATACTGCCCAGCACTAGGGTTGTTATCGCCGGAGTGTAATGACCTAATTCCATCATGGTTCCGATCATCCCGTATTCGTTATGACGAGGTTGGCGCTTGTTCTTTTTTCTTATGAAGATGATACCATCGCGCGCCGGAGGACAGTATGACAACAGCGTTTGATAGTTGGATAAAAATGATGGAGACGGGAAGCCACGAAGGGCTTTGGGAGCTGCTCGATCCCGACTGCGTTTTTTGGTCTCCCATTGTGCATACCCCCCAAGAAGGCAGGCCCATCTCTCATGCCTACCTATCGGCAGCAGGTCATGTCTTTAATGAAGGGTTTCACTATACTAATTCGGTGATTGACGGAGACCACGGCGTGTTTGAGTTCGAATGCCTTATGGATGGTATCAACGTCAATGGGGTCGATATAATCACGCAAAGAAATAACCTAATCGTTGAATTTAAGGTTATGGTGCGTCCATTGAAGGCGATCAACATGGTCCATCAAAAAATGATGGCGATGTTGCAAGAGACAAAGAGCTAGCGAATACAGTGAACACCAGCACGCTACTGAGGGTTATGGGCAGGTCTCGCAAGAGCTCTGGACGATGGCTTTTGGTTGCCGCCATCATTGCCATGCTGTCGCTGCAAGTGGTCGCTGTAGATCATTGGCATGGCACTGACGACATACAACATTGTGAAGTGTGCCTTCACGCCCTTGATGCCTCTATTCCTTGTGCCCTAGGCAGCGTTGCCTTACTCGGTCACCAACAAAATCTAACACCCCGCAGTATTCCGGCTTGTTCCGCTGGCCCGAAGCTGGGAGCGGGTAATCGAGACCCCCCAATACACTCCTGAGATTGCATAAATCGAGGCCATTGCGATGGCCGCACAATGTTATTCTTGTTGGAGAGCATCATGACCGTGTTTAAGTATTCGGTAGCATTTAGCGTTGCTATTGCATCTAGTAGCGTCTTTGCGATAAACGAACCGCAACCCCTAGAGCATGTCCTAGTGACATTGCCAATACATCAAACAGCGACAGAAACGAGTCTGCCTGTCACTGTCCTAACCGGAGAGGAGCTTGCCCGGGAAGCTTCCGCAACGTTGGGCGAAACCCTTGAGAGATTGCCTGGCGTACACAATGCCAGCTTCGGGCCCGGTGTCGGTCAGCCTGTTATTAGAGGGCTTTCCGGGCCTCGCGTTACAACGCTGCAAAACGGCACCCGAAGCGCTGACGCATCTTCCCTAAGTGCAGATCACGTAGTAGCGGTCGAAGCTTTACTTGCGGACAGTATCGAAGTACTGCGCGGCCCTGCAACGCTACTATACGGCGGTGGCGCGATTGGCGGCGTGGTCAACGTACTCGATAATCGGATTCCAACCACCCTACCTGAACAGACAAGTTGGGGGCTGGATTACCGTTACAGCGGCGCCAGCGGGGGCAATACGGGAACCTTTCGAGTTGACACAGCCTTAGGGCCTTTTGCTGTGCATGCCGATGCTCTATTCAGAGACACTCAAAATCTAGAGGTTCCGGACGGTGCCGGCACGGACGGAATGGACCTGCTGCCCAACACCGATACGTCAGCAACGGCAGGCACCTTAGGTGCCGCGTTTCACTTTGACGGTGGGTTTATTGGTATTGCGGTAAATCGCCAAAAAAATAAGTACGGGCTTCCAGAGGGTAGTCACGGCCACCATGGCCATGGTGATGACCACGACGACGATCATGATGATGACCATGATGAAGATCATGACGATGACCATGATGAAGATCATGACGACGACCACGATGAAGATCACGACGACGACCATGATGAAGATCATGACGACGACCACGATGAAGATCATGACGACGACCACGATGAAGATCATGACGACGACCACGATGATCATGATGACCATGAGGGCGAAGAGGAAGAGGTTGATATTCGTCTTGAGATGGAGCAAACCCGCTACGATATTCGACTGCAGCTCGATGAGCCCATGGCCGGTATCGCTCGATTTTCAGGTGTTGTCTCGCTAACGGAATATGAGCACACCGAGTTTGAAGGCTTGGAAGTGGGCACTGTCTATAGCAGCGATGCGATTGAAGGCCGATTAGAGTTGGTTCACAGCCCTATCGGCGATCTGCACGGTGTGCTTGGGCTTCAAATTAGCGAAACGGAATTTAGCGCCGTGGGAGAAGAAGCATTTATTCTGCCTACCGATACCTCACGCATGGGTTTATTCCTGGTAGAAGATTGGCACAGTGGCTCATGGAAACTTGAGGGCGGCCTGCGATTTGACCGTGATGAAATTGATCCTCAAGGCAACATGGCACCCGCGCGGGAGTTTGATACCTTTTCGGCGTCCTTTGGTGCCCTTTATGAATTCACTGAAGCCTGGCATCTATCGACAACACTGACGCGATCTGAGCGGGCTCCCAGCGTTGAAGAGCTGTACTCCAATTACGGGAATACGGGCCCATCGACGTGGGTGACCCACGCGGCGACTGCGGCTATCGAGGTGGGCGACGTTAACCTTGATACCGAGGAGAGTCTCAATATTGATGTGGGTTTGTCATTACACGGCGAGACCCAATCGCTGCGCCTTGGTGCTTACTACAATGACTTCGACAACTTTATCAACCTAGCCAGTACCGGTATGGAAGTGGGAGAAACCCCCGTGCGACGTTATGAACAGGGGGCTGCGGAGTTTATGGGTTTGGAGCTTGACGCCCACTGGGAGGTCTTAGAGACCAACCTGGGACTTCTCAACTTGGAAGTTGAGATGGACTTAACCCGCGGCGAGCTCGCAGATGGAAGCGATGTGCCGCGATTGCCACCGCTATCAGGTGCTTTGGGGTTGGTATGGGAGCAATCTTCAGCGCGATATTTTACGCGTCTGACTGCTGCTGATAAGCAAGACCGAGCAGGCGACAACGAGGAGGCTACCGACAGTTGGGTACGTTGGGATATCGGTGGTCAGTGGCAGTTCGATTTCAGTGACTCTCTTATTACGCTATCCGCGGAGGTGCGGAACATTCGTGATGAAGAAATTCGTCTAAGTACTTCGGTACTGAGAGAATATGCCCCAGAACCTGGACGTTCCTTTAACGTGGGTGTCCGAATGGAGTTCTGAGGCGTTACAATGCCCGCGTGAATCGGTTAATTATTGGAATCAGCGGAGCCTCAGGGGTTCAATTTGGTGTCAGAGCGCTCGAGCTACTGGCTCCGCTGCCTATCGAGACGCATTTGGTGATGTCGCGATCGGCGGAGTTGACGGTCCACCACGAGCTCGATATGCCGGTTGCCGATCTTCGTGGTTTGGCTGACGAGTGGCACCCTATAAAAAATGTCGGTGCCTCAATAGCCAGCGGGTCTTTTCGCAACATGGGAATGCTTATTGCCCCCTGTTCGATTCGCACTTTGGGCGAAATTGTTTCGGGGGTCACTTCTACGCTGTTGACCCGATCCGCTGATGTTGCGCTGAAGGAACGTCGGCCCTTGGTTTTAATGGTGCGAGAAACCCCCCTCCATCTTGGACACTTACGCAATATGGTAGCGGCCACAGAGATGGGCGCTATCATCGCACCTCCAGTACCGGCTTTTTATACCCGCCCAGAATCGGTTGATGCTCTGGTCACCCAGAGTGTTGCTCGTGTGCTTGATCTGTTTGCCATCGATATCCCAGAGATTCATCGATGGACTGAGTCGTGAGTCGATCAGCCTGGCGCTTTCCCCCAGAGTGGTTGGTCTTTAGCGTTATTGTTGTCGACCTGATTGGCTTTGGTATTCTCATTCCTATTCTCCCTTTCATGTCACCCGCCTTGGGCGGCGATGAGATGGATGTCGCTTTAGTCATCGCTATTTACAGCCTTTGCGCCGGCATTGCGGGTCCATTTTGGGGAAGCCTGTCTGATCGTATTGGTCGAAAACAGGTTTTGATGGTGTGCTTGTTTGGTGGTGCGCTGTCCTACGGCATGATCGGTGTTGCGAGCGAACTATGGATGCTTTACGCGGCACGTGCGGTTGGTGGTGTTATGGCGGGCAGTTTGCCAGTGGCCTCCGCCTTGATGGCCGACGTCAGTGCCCCGCACAGAAGAGCTAAAGCGATGGGCCTTGTGGGCACGGCTTTTGGCCTGGGGCTCATTCTTGGTCCAGTAATTGGTGGTGTTCTGGCTGGGCCGGAGGGCGCATTTTTGTGGCCTGGATTGTTCGCGGCGGTCATGTCGTTGGTTTCTGTGGGGTTGGCTGGGTGGTTGCTACCCGCTGACCGACCTAGCGTTGAGAATACTAAAAAAGCCCAAAAAGCATCCGGATCTGAAAATATGCTGGCCTTCATTCGACGCCGGCATGCCCTGCTACTGACGCTGCAATATACGTTGCATACGGGCGCAGTAAGCGCGGCCATTTACCTAAGCCCCCTGTGGTTAGCGGCTTATCTTGGTTGGGGGCCCAGAGAGGTCGGCATATTGTTCGGGCTCGTGGGTGTGGCCATGATCGTCGTTCAAGGTGCCATGATAGATTGGATGACGCGGACCTTCGGATTGATCAATGTATTGACCGCAGGTGCGGCTATTTTTGCGGCCAGTCTGGTTGCGGCAGTATTAGTAGAGACCGAGTTTGCCCGTGGTCTTGTCATCTTTACCGCATTTGCGGGTGCTACTTGTTGTTTACCTGTTTTGAACACCGTAGCGAGTAGCATTGTGGGTGCGCAAGAACGAGGGCGAATGATGGGGGTGACCGCGTTGGCGGCTTCAATAGGCCGCGTGATTGGCCCACTTGCAACAGGCTTAGTGCTGGCTGTCAGCGATTACCCAGTCTCTTGGTTTGTTATCGCGTTACCGGTTTGTCTGGTGTTGTTGTGGTCACGAACAGGTGCTGCTCGTTATGCGCGCTCTGGCGGTTTGCAGCCATCAGATTCTTGAGGTGAAGTACCTCCTTCCCACAGACAATGGCTGTATTTTTTTCGCAACCTCACTACGGGGCTCCAGCGCAAAGTGCCTTGATTACCGGGTTTTTGCTGCTATGTTTATGGCACCTTAACTTCGGCGATCCCCTGTCATGAAGTCACGTGTTCTTATTACCTTGCCACTGCCAGCCGCTGTTTTGGACGGTCTGTCCCAACAGTTTGACCTTCAGGTTTGTGATGAAAGCCCTATGCCCCCGGGTGACATTGCCAAATGGGCTCAGGCATCTGACGCTATCCTTTGTTCTCTGGGGACGCCCATCACTGCCGATCTCATTGGAGCAAACCCACAGCTACGCACAATTTCGAGCATTTCAGTTGGCGTTGATCATATTGATACCGATGCGGCTACGGCTGCCGGCTTGCCCATCGGCCATACCCCTGAAGTTTTGGTCGACAGTACAGCTGACTTGGCGCTCGCTCTAATGCTAGCGACAACCCGCCGGATCGTGGAGGCCGATCGTTTTGTTCGTCAAGGTCAGTGGTCCGCCGACTGGACCACCGACTTCTTTCTTGGCAGTGACCTCAGTCGTGCCACCGTGGGCATTGTAGGATTGGGGCCCACAGGTCTGGCGGTCGCCAAGCGTGTCATAGCTTTTGGAGCCCAGGTGATCGGGTGGAATCGAACGGAGCGTGCCGTGCCAGGTGTCCGAAATATTGCCCTCGATGATCTTTTTGCAGAGGCCGATATCGTGTCGATTCATACTGCGGCAACCGCGGAGACACGCCATCTTGTCAGTGCCGAGAGGCTCGCTCTCATGAAACCCGGCGCGGTGATTGTTAATACCGCCCGTGGTTCGGTCATTGACGAAGCCGCACTGATTGAGGCTTTATCCAGCGGTAAAATCAGAGCGGGGCTTGATGTCTATGAGCAGGAACCCCTTGCTCAGGACAGCCCGTTATTGGCGATGGACAACGTGGTGTTAATGCCGCACTTAGGGAGTGCGACGGCGGCTACCCGCCAGGCGATGATGGAACGCGCTTATGCAAATCTCGTAGCGGGACTTGAGGGTAAGCCGTTACCGTGGTGCGCCAACCCCCAGGTTTATACAACCGTTTAATTGGCTTTAGGCAAACGTCCCAAAGCGCGGTTAACGGCTTTATCGACACTTGCTGACATGCGCTTTGCATCGAAGTTGGCGTGATCAACAACCTTACTCATCCCCGCGGCCCAAACAGGGTTTTGCGTGCTTCCATCTGTAAATGTCAGGAGAATACTGGTGACCTCCCTGGGTCCTGAAAGAGCGTAGGCGTTATCGATCAGCGCCTGATCTGCACGCCGGTTGATCACTAGGTCTTGGCTAGAAATCGGATTGTCTTGGTTGTTAGCATCTGTCGCCGCCGTGCTAAGCGCGCCCTCAGTGATCGAGGCCTTAAACTGATAGATAACTTGAAAGTCCCCGCCACGATCTACAAGTTGATACCCTTTGCTCGCCAGCTTTTGATCTACAGAGGCGCGTAACGTGGGATCAAGGGCGTAGAAGGGATCTGTCGTGACCCCCGAAGCTTCTAGGTCTAGGGCTGCCGCTTGCCAGTTGTAAGTGACGTAGTTGCCGGCTTCAAAGCGATCATTAGGCGTCGTGTCGACTTGAACACCAGAACACCCGCCAAGAGCCAGTGACCCCAGGAGCCCAGTGCACAAAAGCCAGAAGTTTACGGATCTAAAAATCATGGTCGCGTCCTTGATGCCTGCATGTTGTGTCGAATTGACGGTATCCCACCAAGTTCTCGATGCCATGGTGAGAATTTCTTAAGAGAAGAATAACAGCTTTATCACCATTCCTATTATGGTTAAGGCAAGTACTCGGCGTATTAAACCCTCCCCGTTTCTCAGGGTCAGTGTGGCACCCAGATAACCCCCAAGGGAGTTACCGATAGCAAGCACCGCTCCAATGAGCCACAACACTTCACTTTGGAGACTGAAGATCACCAATGCCCCCAAAGTGTACACGGCAACAATGAAACACTTGTGGGCGTTGGTGGCCACCAGATCGAGGCCCATGACGCGATTTAAAATTGGCATCAAAATGAAGCCCACGCCGATCTGGATAAAGCCCCCCCAGAACCCTGCGAAGACCATCAGTACATGACCCCATAGCAGATTTCGAGGCTGTCGATTTCCACCTTCTTGGGCGGCTCCGCCTCGGTACATTAAAACCAGCGTGGCAAGCATGACTGCGGCCAAAGCTGCATTGAATTGCGCGCCAGAGAGCTGCACCCCCGTCCAGGCGCCCAATAAAGCGCCCGGTAGCGCGCAAAGAGCGAGGGATATGCTAAGACGAAAATCCCCTTGGCCACCGCGCATAAAGGTGCCTACTGCGATGAGATTTTGCGCCAGAATGGCGATGCGGTTGGTGCCATTTGCAATAGGGCCTGGGACACCTAAAAACACCATAACCGGCACAGTAATGACCGAACCACCGCCAGCCATAACATTGATAGCACCGCCGATTATGCCTGCGGCAATTAACGCGCCGTAGTGCCAGAGTTCCATGGCTTAGTCGCTGTCCACTTCGCGAAGGGTGACTAATTCTTCAGCGGCCGTGGGATGGATGCCGATCGTGCGATCGAAATCCATTTTAGTGGCCCCCATTCGCAGGGCAATTGCCATGCCTTGTAGAATTTCTCCGGCATCGGGCCCTACCATATGGACGCCTATTACTCGCTGACTCGCCTGATTAACAATAAGCTTCATCATTGACCGCTCGTCTCTGCCGCTGAGCGTGTGCTTCATGGGTCGATATTCAGAGCGATAGATATCGAGTTTACCAAAGGCCTCTCGGGCTTCGATTTCGGTATAGCCTACCGTACCGACATTGGGCTGGCTGAAGACGGCAGTTGGAATAAAGTCATAGTCGACCACGTGCCCGCCGGCGCCAAATTCACGGTGAGCAAACGCCATGCCCTCAGCGAGGGCAACGGGGGTGAGTTGTTCTCCACCAATCAAGTCACCCAAAGCGTAGACCGACGCCTCCGTGGTTTGAAATTCATCATTGACGGCGATGAAGCCACTCTCATTCAACGTCACGGATGTGGATTCGAGATTGAGGTCAGCAATATTGGGCCGTCTACCTGTTGCACATAAAATGGCGTCAACCTCTGTTTCGGTATCGTCTTCAAAAACCACCTTGTAACCGCTAGGACCCGGTTCAATGGACTTTGGGTTTGTGTTGAAGCGCAGGTCAACACCGGTTTTCCGCACTTCCTGGGCTAAAAATTGACGAACATCGTCATCGAAGCCTCGCATGAACAATTCTCCGCGATAGGCCTGTACAACTTCTGCGCCCAATCCATTAAAAATTCCCGCAAATTCGGTGGCAATGTAACCACCCCCGACAATGAGTAAACGTTTTGGAAAATGTTCAAGGTCAAAAATCTCATTGGACGTGAGCATATGCTCTTTGCCCGGCAGGTCGGGAAGGTAGGGCCAGGTGCCCGTGGCAATTAAAATCTTTTCGGCGCGAAAAACTTGGCCCTCAACATCGACGGTCTGGGGGTCTAGAAGTCGTGCGCGCCCCGAAATGATGGTGGCTCCAGGCGCTTCCAGTAGCCGTTCATAGATGGCATTTAAGCGGGATATTTCGGCTTTTTTACGGTCCCTCAGAGTTGGCCAGTCAAATGCCGGGGCGTCGCCCTGCCAGCCAAAACCGGCACTGTCGGTAAAACCTTTGGAAAATTCGCTGGCGTATACGTACAGCTTTTTGGGCACGCAGCCCACGTTCACGCAGGTGCCGCCCATATACCGATCTTCAGCGATGGCAACTCGGGCCCCTAGTGAGGCCGCGACCCGGGCGGCTCGCACGCCACCAGAGCCTGCGCCAATCACAAAGAGATCAAAATCGAAGGGTTGGGATGCCATAAACTTTACCTGTCATTCGTCACTTATTGCGATTTAAATTGTGATAGAGATACCGTAATCTCGCATCTCTTTCAGAACGAGAAAACCCGCATGTTTATTGTAACCTCTGCGTCAGTGCAGCGCTTGTTGCTGGCGCTATTGTTTGTCGTCGCGGCAATGCCACTGCGCGCCGCCATTGATCCTGATTTAACCGAACCTTCTAATGCCGGACGCATTCATCTGACCGACGGTACGGTGATTGTGGGAGTTGTCACGGGAATTCGAGACGGCAAAGTGAAGGTAGAAACCGCCTTCAGTGATGATGCGCTAAAAATTCCCGCCGAGATGGTGGCAAATTTTGAGCAGATTCAGGAAACCCACCTGTTGCTGGAAGATGAAAGCGTGGTTACGTTGCCGGCCATCGAGGTGGTAGAGGGTGCTCTGGTACTGGAGAATGAGACGATTGCTCTGGTTGATATTGATGTCATGAACCCAGAGCCTTGGGAGGAGGGCCAGGGCTTTAAATGGACGGGAGATACCAGCGCAGCACTCGCTGTTGCAAGAGGTAATACCGATACCAACGAGCTCGACGTTGCCTTTAACACCGTTTTAAAGTCCGTGAAAGACCGATATACCGTAAACGGTAGTATCGACAAGGACGATACAGGTTCCGCCGGCACTGATGTGCGGACCGACACGGCCGACAAGTGGAAGCTGCTGGGCAAATACGATTATTTTTTAACAAATGACCGCAATTATCTGGGGTTTAACCTTGCTGTTGAATCTGATGCCTTAGCAGATATCGATATACGAACTTACGTAGGTCCCTATTTTGGCCGGGTTCTTTTGGATAACGACATCATCTCCCTCGATGGTGAGCTGGGATTAGCTTATGTCAGCACTGAATATTCGGCGCCTCAGGTTGAAGACATCGAATGTTTAGATAGTGCCGGGGCGAGTCGTGGGCCCAAAGCCTGTGCTTTTGATAAAAAAAGTTATGGCGCCCTGAATTGGAACCTGACGGGTGAGAGCAAGTTCTTGGGCGGAAGTTCTAAACTTTACTTGCGTCATGTGGGTATTGTTGGAACCGACCGTACTCAAGATGTGCTGCTCAAAACAACCGCAGGCCTCGCCTTCCCGCTGGTCTTTGGCTTTCAGGCAGCCGCTGAAATCTCAGTCGATTACGACGGCTCACTCGAGCAGGAAGTCGACCAAAAATACAGTTTCCGTGTGGGGTATGCCTGGTAGTAATGAACCCTCCAGACAACGCCACGTGGTTTTTGCCTCTGGGTGGTACCGGTGAAATTGGCATGAACCTCAATCTGTACGGCCATAAGGGCCGCTGGTTGCTGGTCGATTGCGGGATCACCTTTGAACATGATGCGGCAAGCACCTCTGGGCGGCCGCGAATTCAGATGCCAGACCCCGCTTTTATTGTTAGCCAGAAACATCTTATTGACGGGCTGATTATTACCCATGCCCACGAGGACCACCTGGGTGCTGTGCCCTACCTGTGGCCTATGCTCGATTGCCCGGTCTATACCACGCCGTTTACCGCATCGGTTTTGCGTAAAAAAAGTGGCTGGCGAGGTAGTGTGTTGCCTAACCCACTCATTGAGGTCAGCCCGGAAGACCGGCTTCAGATTGGGGTTTTCGATGTTCAGTGGCTACCCATTACCCATTCGACTGCCGAAACTTGTGCGCTGCTAATACGCACCGCTGGCTGCAGTGTGTTGCACACTGCTGATTGGAAGGTCGATAAACGGCCTGTTGTAGGTCCCAGCTGGCAGGTGTCGGACTGGGCTGGAAAAGAATTTGAAGGTCTCAATGCGATCGTTTGTGATTCAACCAACGCGTTAAAAGCTGGGCGCTCTCCCAGTGAGGGCGATGTGGCGGATGGTTTGCTTCAAACTTTGGCGCCGTTAACCGGTAAGGTTGTGGTGGCTTGTTTTGCTAGCAATGTGGCCCGATTGCAGTCGGTGCTGCGTATTGCCCATGCCACCGGTCGCAGATCAGCTCTGTTGGGGCGGTCACTAGAAAATATGTATCGGTGTGCACTGGCCAACGATTATTTGCACCCAGACTTTAGGCCCATTTCCCATGAGCACCTCGAGTACCTGCCTGAATACGAGGTTTTGGCATTGGCGACAGGAAGCCAAGGCGAAGTCGGTGCTGCCCTGCATAAATTGGCTTTAGACATCCACCCACACTTATCTCTGGGTGAAGGCGATACGGTTATTTTTAGTGCCAAAACAATTCCGGGCAATGAAGTGGCTGTAGCCCGCCTTGTCGAAAATTTGCAGGCTCGCAATATCGCTGTTATTCACGCCGACAGCAGTCAGCGTACGCTGCACGCATCGGGGCATCCCTGTCAGGATGAGTTGGTCGACTTGTATCAAACTCTCGCCCCTGACTTGGTCATACCCGTTCACGGCGAGGCGGCGCACATGGCGGCTAATGCAAATTTAGCGAGGGCGAACGGAGCTGCGTCTGCGTTGACCGGGCTTAACGGCGACTTATTTCATCTTGCGCCTGTTCCCGGTATTCGGCGGCGCTGGGCGGAGACGGGACGACTTGAGTGGTTGGAGAATGATCACCGGTTAATTTCAGTGTAGGTTAGCCCTTCGCTCTAGGCGCTACAGCTTGTCGTTTTGAACTGTCCTTTCAAGGGTTAACCGCCGCTTTAACCTTTGCCTGCTAATTTTGAAGCTATTTGTGGGAGGGTGCGCCGGCGGCTTGGCGTGCGGCCTCACGGCGAGCGCTCTCGCGGTTGATCATCTGATAGCTGAGGTAGTACTTAAAGATATTAGACACGTACTGAACGGTTTCGCGGCCTATCTTCTCCGCGGCGATCACTTCGACGTGGTCAAACCATCGGTTTGGGTCATAGCCTCTGGCACGTGCTGCTTCTTGGAGGCGACGGACTTTGGCGGGCCCTGCGTTGTAGGCCGCTAGAGCGAGCAGAGCACCGTTTAAAGGGTCCATACCGGGGCCACTAAAGTAGCGTCGCTTCAGAAATGCGAGGTACTTGGCGCCGGCCTCAATATTCGGATCGACTTCATGAATATCGGGAATTCCTACATTCTTATCGGCCGCCGTGCTGGGCAGTAATTGCATAACCCCTACCGCACCGACGTGGCTGCGAACATCCTGATCGAGGCGTGATTCCTGAAACCCTTGGGCCGCTAGTAGCGCGGGGTCGATACCGTAGCTGATACCGTGACGGCGAAAAAGTCCTTCTAGGTCGCGATATCGCTGCAGCTCACTCTCGGCGTTGGTATTAGCGGCCCAATTAAAATCTCGGACGTAGCGATTTTTCAAAATATTCCCAAACAAAGTGCCCTCTTTATTGTCTTTAAGGAAGTTGTTGAGGAATTTTTTAAGCTCAGGGTTGTTTTGACGAACAGCCCAGGCAAGGCGGCTGCCTTCCCTAAATACAATGTCGTTACGAATGCGGAGATTAGTGAACACCCCGGACCACTGGGTAGGCTTGTAGTCATCGACAATCGTCCAGGGCAATAATCCGGCATCGACCATTTCAATCAGATCTTCATCTTCCAGCAATTCTGACATGGGTTCTATGGTCACCGGGGCTTTACCCTGGCTAGCGAAGCGTTGATTGAGCTGTTCAATACTTTCCGCATAGCTCGACGAGGCTCTGAGGTATACGCTTTTTCCAGAGAGGTCATCAATCGAGCTGAGGACGGGGGCACTGGGGCCCGCTACTAAAATTTCTTTCAGCGGTTTGCTGGACGGTATGGTGAATGCGGCTTGCTGCTCGCGAGCAGGCGTCACCGTGGTGCCCGCCATAATGATATCTCCCCGCCCCTGCTCTAGGGCTACAAAAAGCTCATCTCTGGCAACGGGTAGTACAAAGACCACCACTTTTAGGTGACCGGTCTCGTAGCTGTCATTGATGACTTTTTCCAGTCGGTTCGCATATTCCGCAGTAATGCCTTTGGCGCCATTGTCCAGGTAGTAGCGCCCGGGCCCATAGACGGTCAGCACACGAATAATTCGCCGTTGCACCATGCCCTCAAGGTCACCGGTGTACGGGCTGTTGTCGACTAATGCGGTGGGGTTTCTTAGATCATTGTCCTGAGCTTGAGTAAGCGGCCCCATAAGCAGGGCGAAAAAGACCATGAGAGACATAACAAATCTGGGCATTATCGAGGCTTCCTACTTTTTATAAATCGATCATCGGTCATTGGCTTTAAAGTGTTGCTACTGATACTCGGCAGGCTGACCTGGTAGTTGCTGGGAAAAAAGATGTCATTACGGTCTTCGGTAATGGTGATGACTGCCGGTGTGTCGGCAGTGGGCCAAGCGCCACAGGCTTCACCGGCATCGCAGATGAAGAAATCATTATCGTTGTCGGTTCCTGCCCATATCTCATAGGTCCCAACGGGAAGTGAATCAGCCTCGATTCCATCGGGAGCGAGTAGCAAGTTGGTCGTAATGGCATAGCCTTCGTCAACATACCAAAGATCGCTGGTTGCTGCTGTGGCACCTTGCCAAATCTCTTGGGTTTCGGAGTTGATGAAAAGGACGTACACCACGCCAATGTCCCCAGCTTCACCGCTACTGACTCGGCTTTCAACTGATACCGACAGATCTCCTACGGTTGATTGAAAAGTGGCGTCGGTCCGATAGGTTCCCTCGGCTAAACCTTGGCGGTCGACACTAAACCGCCAACTGCCCAATCCACTCTCATTGGTATTGCCCTCGCTAATCGTTAACCATTCGGCGCTGTTCTTCACCCCGCTAATAGAAAGCTCGCCCCCACCCTGATTTGACAGGATTAAATTGGCCGCGGTGAGCGTACTACCAAAGTTTAAGATCGTAGTAGAGGCGCCCAGTCTGGGAGGGATGTCGATTTCGCCGCCCGCGTAGGAAATTGTTGCTGTTACGGCTTTGCGGGCATTGATCAGGCCCCAGCCGTAGGTGTCGTCGCGACCGGTATCGCCCAGATCGTCGGTCAGCGCACCCTGCTGGAGTAAGCCATCAACGATATCTGCGTCCAGATCGCTATACACAGATTTCATGAGTGCAAACACGCCTGCAACATGGGGTGTCGCCATACTGGTGCCTTGAAGAAAAACGTACTCAGGTAGCTCATCTGAGACGTAGGTGCTAATCACCCCATCGGGCTGACCGTCGCCATTGGCATCGGCTTCTAGTCTACCCCCGGGTGCCACAAGATCGAGTGCGGCGCCGCGATTGGAGTAGTCGGCAATGCCATTTAGAGCGTCAGTGGCACCGACGGCAAAGACCCCGTCGTAGCTGCCCGGGTAGTCAACGCTATCACTACCATCATTACCGCTGGCTGCGGCGATGAGAACGCCCGTATTGGCAACGGTCGTATAAAGATTCTGAGCGGTTTGACTGAAGCCTGCGCCGCCAATGCTGAGGTTGATAACGGCGGCGGGATTGCTGGGTAACACGTTGGCATCGTTGCTAAGGCCTGCCGCATAGCGCACGGCCTGGAGAATGTCATAGGTGGAGCCTGAACCGTCGGCACCGAGTGCACGCAGCGGCATGACTTGCGATGAGTAAGCGATGCCGGCGATCCCCTGATTGTTATTGCCGGTTGCGCCAATAGTGCCTGTAACATGCAGACCGTGGAAATCGCCTGATCTCAGGGGATTACTACCCTCACCGATATCCGTGGGGTCGGGGTCTATACCGTCGCCATCACCGGCACTTTCAACATCGGAGATAAAGTCATACCCGTCGACCAGCTGCCCCTCAATATCGGGATGAGTACTAATAATGCCGGTATCAACGACTGCGATGATTACACCGGGATCTCCGGTCGTGGTGTCCCAGGCGGCAGGTACGGAAATTTGATCAAGGTGCCACATAAACCTGAGAAAGCTGTCATTGGTTGTGGCTTTGGTGCTGACCTGCCAGTTGGGTTCAGCTAAGACAATGCCGGGCTCTTTTTGCAGGCGTTTGGCCAAAATGCGCGTTTGCCACTGGGCGAGCCGTTGTGGGTCGTAGCTCAATTCAGCTTGTCTGTTGAGTAAGCGAGGACTGCTATCTATACCGAGGGCACTGATGGTCGCCGGCTGCATAACGAAGCGTCGAGCTCGCGCTAGTCCTCCGCCATCTTCCAACAATGCATATTTGTGAATTAGCTGGTACTGACGATTTTCAGCGATCTCACGCTTAAGAACCCCATCGCCGCCTCGGGTTACTAGCACTTGACCGGGCACGGCTAACGGCTTGCTAGCTGCGCTTCCGCTGCCCCGGCCCACGGTTAATATATAGTTGGCGGCGCCAGTAAAAGCCGAGGCATTGATGTACCAGGTTCCGGCCTCGGGTATGGTGAGTTCTTCCACCTCTCCTGTACCCATGCTGTCTGAGACTAATATGCCGTCATTATCATAAAGGTATAAATCAAGGTCTGAATCTACGTAGTCGGAGGCAAAAAGTGTCACAACATCGCCCGCTTCACCCTCAATTTTGTAAAAGTCTTCCGGATCACCGGCATCCAGCGTATTCCCTGCAGCGCCTTCTCCGGGCAAATTTAGATAGCCACCCGCCGTACCCGGGTTAGGGAGTACTTGGGCAAGTTCAATCGAGTCGTTTGGGGCAAAAAAGTTCTCTGGATTATTGGTGTCCGTGTCGAGTATTGCGACTTCAAGAACACTGAGGCCGCCTGACACAGAAACTTCTTGGGGCGCATCTGTCGCCTCAAAAATGGGGCGCAATCGAATGACAGAATCGGAGCTCAGGATGCGGTTTCGCAATGAAATGGGTAAGGCCTTAAGACTTAGGGTGCAGCTTTCTGATGGTCCTGTGCAACGTTTTTGGGTTTCCGTGCCCCAGCCGACAAACCGATAGCCGGTGCTGGGGACCGCGGTAAACGTTTCCTCGAAGCTGCCGTTGGTAATGTTTTCTTGGCAGGTAGATGCTTCACTGCAGTCAAAGTTGCCAGACGCGGAGGTAACGCGCCCGCCTTCTGGCACAATGACTTCCAGACGGCATCCCGACAGTAGTGTAATAGCGGCCAGCAGCAGTAACTTGAGGGTGCTATTTGCCATTTTGAATTTAGCCTCTCAGGTTAAGTTTGCCGGCAATCCAGCAAGATTTTTCCAAAGTGCTCACCCGATTGCATGCGGGTCTGAGCTGACATGGCCTCGGATAGCGGGACAACGGTATCGATATGAGGCTCGATATGACCCGCTGCCGCCATTGGCATCATTGCCTTCTGCAAGGCATTAAAGCCGTCAGCGCGCCCTTTCATGCCCAATCCGCGCAATGTGCTACCCGTCAGTGTTAAACGCTTCATGAGTATTGGAAACAGCTCGATCTCAGCTTTAGAACCACGCATGACACCGATGCAGACAATGCGTCCATCGGGCGCCGCTAGCTCAAAATTCATCGGCATGAAATCCCCGCCTGCCATGTCCAATGTCACATCGATAGCACCGGCAAGGTCGGCATGTTTAAAATCATCAATGAGGGTATCACTGCGGTAATCCAACACAAAATCTGCCCCTAGGGCACGAACCCGGGCGCATTTATCGGATCCGCCTGCGGTCGCTACTACCCGAGCACCCCAAGCCTTAGCCATTTGAATGGCTATTGTGCCAATACCGCTGCCACCCCCGTGGACCAGCAGTGTCTCGTCAGATTTAAGGTTTCCAAGGGTAAATACGTTGTGCCATACCGTCAGCAGCGCCTCGGGGAGTGCGGCACCGTCGCGCGTATCGATGTTGGGCGGCAGTTGCAGCGTATGGTCGGCTCGGGCGATGGCGACGGTCGCGTACCCGCCGCCCTGCACCAGTGCCGCGACACGATCGCCGATTTCAAACCCCTGAACGTCAGCTCCCAAAGCTGCGACCTGCCCTGCAACCTCAAGGCCTAAAATGGGTGAGGCATCGTCAGGAACAGGATAAAGCCCCAAGCGTTGTAGGATATCCGCGCGGTTAACCCCAGCGAAATCTACAGTGATCGCGATTTCCCCAGCAGCTGGGGCGGCTAAAGTATCGTCCTTTAAAGATAGGGTGTCGGAGTTTTCAATGTCGATATACTGTCGGCGCATAGTCCTTCCTACTTTTTCAATTAACAAAGCATAACGTAAGTGCTCAAATTCGCACTGCTAAATTGAGTGTAGTAATGAGGGCGTGTTGGGGGGTAATGTGCACCACTTAAGACGATTATCCGGGAGGATTTTGTGGCTAAACCTATGTTCATTCGCAGCGCTAAACGACGTTTCAATTTTACAATGGCGCGGTTATTGTTTGGTGACAAATCGACGGCACCCCACTTTGCGCTGGTGGGCCCGGGCAGTGCTAATCATCTCTGTCAGCGCATCGTAGAGAGTGGCCATCAGCGCGTACTGATTGTCACAGATAAGCCCTTGCGAGAGCTTGGGCTGGTAGATCAAGCCTGCGAGACCCTTATCAAAGCGGGTATCGATCTGGTCTGGTACGACGGCGTTCAGCCAGATCCCACCTTCACGCAGGTCCGTGAAGGTGCGCAAATATTACGTGAGCAGGCCTGCACCGCTATCCTCGCGGTGGGCGGTGGCTCATCGATGGACGCCGCCAAAATCATCGCAGCCACCCTTGATTCTTCGGACGATCCTGAGTCATGGGCGGGTATCAATAAAGCGCCTGAGACCGCAGCGCCGCTTTATGCCATTCCTACGACAGCGGGCACCGGTAGTGAGGCAACCATGGGAGCCGTGATTACCCACGAGGGTGATCAGAGCAAGGTTGTAATTAGCGGCGCAGCCCTTTTGCCGGTTGCGGTAGCGCTCGACTCCAATCTTTTGCTGGCGTTACCCCCGGCAATTACTGCGGCCACGGGGCTCGATGCGTTGACCCATGGTGTAGAGGCTTATATTGGCATTTGGAGTAGAGGTACCAGTGCAGAAACGGCGCGAATGTGTGTGCGCGGCGTAGCCCATTGGCTGCCGCGGGTCATGGCAGAACCTGGCGATCCAGAGGCGCGATTGGGAATGTCGATGGCGGCTTATTATGGCGGTGTCGCCATTAATCAGGTGAATGTGGGCGCGGTCCACGCGATTGCTCACCAGCTTGGTGCGTTTTATCACTTGCCCCACGGCGTCGCTAACGCAATGGTTCTGCCTCATGTTTTACGGGTTTTCGGAAACTCTGCAACGGCCCGCCTTGAAGAGCTGGCACCCTTGATGGGTGTCTCAGGGGCTGCGCCTGCGATCGATGCCATGGAATCTCTGCGAGAGAGTGTAGGGTTACCGGGCAACTCCGAGGCTATAAAAACGGCAGATTATGAAAAAATTATTGAGCGCGCTTTGGAAGAAAGTGACGGCTATTTTTCACCAAGAATTCTCACGGCGCCTGATGTTGAGCAGGTTCTAAAATCGATTACGGCTTAGTGGAAAAGGGTTTTAGCCACTCGCTGGCGAGGCTGATGAAATGCTGATGCCCGTCGGTTGGGCCCTCTGAACACGCGAATCCATGAGCTTCGTCATCATAGTGATGATAGGTGACATCGACCCCCGCTTGTCGCATACGAATGCTCAGGCGTCGCCCGTCATCTCTCAGGACATCGCGTTCTGCCGTAATAATTAAACTTGGGGGAAAGTTACGGTAGTCGGTGCGTCTGTTAAGAAATATCAGCTTGGCTGCCGGGTCTGCCGGGGTAATGTCGCCCATATAGGTATCGAAAAACCAGCGCATGATAGAGGCTGTCAAAGGCTTGGAGCGGGCGTGCTCACTAAAGGATGGGAAGCCGTGCAAATAGTGCTCTGTCGCTGGGTAAAGCGTGATGCTACCGACGAGTCGTGGCTCCTCGGGCATTGAGGCCAGCGTGCATAAGGCCAAATTACCCCCAGCACTGTCTCCAGCAATAATGGCTTTGCCGTTGTTCGGTGCCAATGTGTTCAGGTTATCTAAAATCCAGCGAGTGGCCTGAAAGCAATCGTCGTGAGCGGCCGGAAAGGGGTGCTCCGGTGCTAATCGATAGTCGACAGACATTAAGGTGCAGTGGGTTGCTTCTACTAGTGCGCGGCAAAATGGATCGTGGGTGTCGAGGTCGCCAATGACCCACCCGCCACCATGAAAATAAATAATGATGGGGTGGTCCTCACGCCCATGATACATACGGGCGCGGATCGGTCGGTCGTCGATGGGCAGTATCAGCGTACTGGTCGATACATTTTGCTCAGACGGGCCGTCACGCCAGGCCTTCGCGCTGACAAATCGATAGTAGTAGCGAAATACCAGCGCTTTAAGTCGCGATAGGAACATTTTCATCATTATCGATATAACGTGCGTCGGGGTTTTGGGTGTACCAGTGCACGCCCGCCTCGTCTGTCTTTTTATGGATATTGCCACGTTGCAGTAACAGGTTCAGGTTAGCGAGGGTTTCCCCCGTCGCCAGGCCAATTAACTTATCGGTGATCTCACGGGTGAACAAACTGGGAAAACAGTCCACTGCACGCTTGGGCTCGGAGACGTAGTCGTACACCGATTGCAAACCTTGTCGGTGGCTATCAATGATTTGGTTAATGCGAATGTGTAACCCGTGGAAGGGGTTTTGGTGGGCCGGTAGCACCAGAAGGTCATTGGGTAAAATGCTCAATAGGCGCGCGTTTGAGTCCATCCACTCTGCCAGTGGATTGCCCTCGGGCTCTGTTGGAAAGACCGAGACATTGGGGGTAATCCTTGGGAGTACCTGATCCCCAGCAATAAGAATTTTCAGGGCTGGGCAGTATAAACAGGCGTGTTCCGGGGAATGTCCTGACCCGACAATCACCTGCCAGTAGCGATCACCAATGGTAATAGTTTCCCTGTCGACCATTCGTCGAAAACAGTGAGGCATGGGTGCCATCATGGCGCCAAAGGTTCCGAAACGCCGACGGTATTGATCGAGCTGATTGTCATCAAAGCCCGCCCCTCGGTAAAAATCGACGCCAGCTTTCGGTGCATCCTGACCGGTGTAGCTCGCCATCAGCTGACACATGACGTATTCCTCACGTGTCATCCAAAGAGGACAATCAAATTGCTCGCAGAGCCAGCCGGCCAGGCCAATATGGTCGGGGTGCATGTGGGTACAGATAACTCTATGGACGGGCTTTCCGCCCATAAAGTCCTTGAATAGCCCCTCCCAGACTGCCCGAGAATCCTCCGATGCCAAACCCGTATCGACCACGGTCCAGCCATCGCCATCTTCTAATAACCACAAATTAATATGATCGAGTGCCATGGGCATGGGCATGCGTATCCACCAAACACCCTCGGCAACAGGGAAAGGCTTTAGGGGTTCTGGCGCCTGTTGACGCCCCCATGGGTAAGTCAGTCCGCGGTAGTGTTCGTTGGTTTGCTGCAGCATGAAAACGCCATGATTGTGGGACAGATGGGGGAGTTTGCGGTCTATAAGAGAGCTTGTCCACGCTTGTGGTCATGACAAAGGTACTCCCAAAATACTATTAACGCTTCTGGGTGTCGTGGCACAATCTCATCGGCCTGCTACGCTACTAACCGACAACGACTTCGCCGTATTTCAAGAGTTTATGAACATGTCTGAGGACAAACCCGCCTCTTTACACTCCCCTCCAGCACGCGAGCAGTCCCTTGCGGCACTGGAAAATGCCACTCTGGACACCTTGGTGGTGGGAGCCGGTATTAATGGTGCTGTTGCAGCGGCAGCTCTGGCGGGTTGTGGTGCCAAAGTTGGCGTCGTCGATCGCGGAGACTTCGCCGGCGGTGTCAGTTCTCACTCGAGCAATTTAGCCTGGGGCGGCATTAAATACCTCGAGTCGGGTGAATGGCGCCTTGTGCGTAAACTCTGTCGGTCTCGAAATCGGTTAATGGATGCATACCCATCAACGGTTCGTGAGATTCGGTTCTTTACCAGTATTGGCAAAGGTTTTCGCATGTGGTCGATCTTTGTGTGGTTGGGCGCGCTGCTGTACTGGTTCATGGGAAACTGCAAAATGGCGGCGCCTCGTTACCTGACACCGGGCAAGATTCGACAGGAAGCCCCGGTTGTCGCGGCTGAGGGTGTGGTTGGGGGTTTGGAATACTCAGACTGCTATCTTTACGACAATGACTCCCGTTTTGTGTTCAATTTTGTGCGCCGAGCAGCAGATGCGGGTGGACTTGCCGCTAATTACCTTGCCGTTGAGTCATTGCAGTGGCTGTCTGATCAGTCATGTTGGTGCGCGACCTTGCGAGATCGAGTGACCGATCGCGTCTTTAGCTTACATGCCAAAACGATTGTTAATGCCACGGGGCCCAACACAGATCTCCTTAACGAGTCTGTCGGTGTTGCTACCGAACACCGCCACGTGCTGTCTAAGGGCATTCATCTTATTGTCGACCGGGTGACCGACGCGGCTAAAGTTTTGACGTTTTTTGCCAGTGATGGACGCTTATTTTTTGTCATCCCAATGGGACCCAAGACTTGTATTGGCACAACCGATACGCCGGTTGATGACCCGTCTGTGGGGGTTACCGCGACTGATCGAGATTTTGTTCTGGCCAATGCGAATGCGTTGCTTAACTTGCCTAAACCATTGACCTCGGCCGATGTTATCGCCGAGCGGGTTGGCGTTCGACCCTTGGCGGTCGCTGGTGATGTCGGTGGTCGTGATTGGGTGCAGCTGTCTCGAGAGCATCAGATCGAAGTCGACAGTAAGCGGGCGTTCGTTAGTGTCTTTGGCGGCAAGCTCACGGACTGCCTCAATGTGGGTGATGAGCTGGTCTCGGTGATTGCCACCCTTGGCGTGGACGTCCCTAATCCAGACGCGCAATGGTATGGGGAGTCGGGTGCGGGCTGTCGGGCAAAATTTATGGCGCGAGCTGAAGCCATGGCGCTCGATAAACTCACCCCGCCGACCGCCTCCGAACCCCTGTCCATCCGATTCTGGCGCCGATATGACAGGGCGGCTTTCGATCTTCTCGATGACATAGCCTCTGATATCACCGAGGCAGAACACGTGCTGACGGGAGCGGAATACACCCGGGCAGAGCTACGCCTCATTGCCAAGCGAGAGTGGATTGTTGAGTTATCTGACTTTATGCGACGCCGGTCTAAAGTTAGCCAAGTTGTGCGTCGTGAGGCATTACTAACAGACCCAGGGCTTGAAGAATTAGCGACTCTGCTCATGGGCGATTCTGCAATGCAGCAGGTCGCAGCCTTTAGAGCCTGATTTCGGCGCAATGAAGGTTTCTTGGAGCCCCTAGTTAGGGGTCTTGTCGCTGCTTAAGCCTTTATTTTGCGGTACCTATAAGCTGGGCACGCAATTTTGGTCGCGTGGTGTTTTCCGCCAGCCAAATGCCTGAAAAATCCTCTCCAAACTGCGGGTCCTGAAGGCGACCAATCACTTCTCCGTTGAACAGGAATGTCGACACGCCGGCTTTATCTACGGCGAGTGATATCACGTCGTCGCTGGTGACGTCTGGCCATAATGTGCGCAAATCTTCCATCCAAGTGGTGTGCTGGGGTGACGCCTTGCCCTGCTCTGCCCACTCTTTTCCCGTTTGCTTAACCAGATCTTCCGCAGAGATGGTGCGTAAGTACCGGATATCCAAACGAAATGGCCTGATGCCGTCTTGCCATGTGCCGTCGGGGGTGTAGAGGCTCGATTCATACACATCCCAAAACAACACTTTGAGCAGGGCTGTCCCGCAGTTTTTCAGTGTGAGGTTGTGTCCCGGGTCGACGTCGGCATCGAGGGCCGACGACTCGATGCTCTGCAGATCTTGATTTGATACCACGTCATTGGCATCGGTGTTCGCTGCGACAGTGGGCATTAACGGGGGCAGTGAACATACCGCGATTAATAGCCCGGCACTTAGCCACGGCGTAGTTGAGCCAAAGGGTGTGCTCATCTTGTTGAGTGCGTTTAACTCGCTATCGTGTCCACTCATGATTACCTCGAAGATACGATCGGTTTGGTTATCTGATATAGCGCAGGCAACAACATGGCCCAAATGGCGATGAGCACAGCACCCGTGACAATAGGATCCATAGGTAGTGCGACGGCCCCCATTTTTGCCCCAACTGCATAGTTAAACGGCACGCCAAGCCCTCCCACGAATGCAGCCAGCACCCGCGAGCGGCCAAAAACCCCAAGGGCACGGGTGAGGGAGGCAGCAAAAGCCACCCACAAAGCCATGAGCCACAGAGGGACTAGCACAGAGCCAAAGTCGAAAATGCCGATAACGCTCAACAACGTATCGACGCCAACACCTATAGCAACTATTGGTAGTAGCTGCCTCGCTTCCTCCCGGGCCGAATCTACCAAAATAAAATGCAGCGCTAACAGGGTCAGGGTCAAGGGCAGCAGTGCATCACGGCCCAGCACGCACGAGAACCAGGTGCTTTGGAACCAGATAGCGTTAAACCAGGTTTTATCAGTCAGACCTAGTGCGCGCAGTCGGTTAAGTATTTGAGAAACTGTTGTCATGCCCTAGATACGCGGGCTCAAGGCCCGCAGACTTCAGGCGTAAATTATGCATGTTATGCGACGTGGTAGTGCGCTGCGGTTTTATCGAGAGCGACAGCCAGCTTTTCAAACAGCGTGTCGATTTCAGCGGGTGTGGTCACAAAGGGCGGCGCCATGATCATCGCATCGCCGGTTTGTCGAACCATTAGACCATCTTCGATAGCACGATCACGGCAGTAAACAGCGCCAGCTGAGTCTGGGGCGAGGCGCTCTCGGCTACCTTTATCTTTGACTAATTCTGCCGCCGCAAACATACCCAAAACTCTGACCTGTCCCACGAGGGGATGGGATTCGAGCTCTTTCACGCGTCTGGCAAAGTGGGGCGCGAGGTCGGTCGCGGTGCTTTCGATAATGCCGGTATTTCGATAGATATCGAGAGTCGCCAGGCCAGCAGCGCAGGAGGCGGGGTGTCCTGAGTAGGTGAGGCCGTGGGCGAACTCCCCTCCTCCGCTGAGCAATACATCGGCGACCTTGTCGTTAATCATGGATCCGCCCAAAGGCATAAAGCCGTTGGTGACGGCTTTTGCAAAGGTGATCAGGTCAGGTTGCACACCGTAGGTTTCACAGCCAAACCAGCGACCCGTGCGACCAAACCCACAAATCACCTCGTCAGAAATAAAGAGAATGTCTCGCTCGTCCAGAATGCGCTTTATTTCGGGCCAATAAGTGTCTGGTGGGATAATGACGCCACCGGCGCCCTGCACGGGCTCGGCAATAAAGGCCGCCACATTGTCTTCACCGAGTTCATCAATCTTGGCCTCAAGCTCTCTGGCCGCTTGAATGCCAAAACTGGCTTCGTCGAGGTCACCGCCACGCTCAAACCAGTGGGGTTGGTTAATGTGATGGATATAATTGAGGCCCATCGTTTGATCGTGCATGGCTGACATGCCACCGAGGGAGCCAGCGGCGATGGTGGAGCCATGATAGGCATTTTTGCGGCTGATAATGTGTTTCTTATTAGGTTTACCCAAGATGTCGAAGTAGCGATGTACCAGCTTCAGCTGTGTATCGTTGGCTTCCGAACCAGAATTGGTAAAAAAAGCATGGTTAAAACCCTCTGGTGTAACCTCGGCCAGTTTGCTGGCAAGTTCCACCGCGGGCTGGTTCGAACATCTAAAAAAGTTATTGTAAAAGGGTAACTCCTGAAGCTGTGCAGCGACGGCTTCTTTAATCGCGTTCATGCTGTAGCCCAAATTACAGCACCATAGGCCTGACATACCGTCCTGAATTTGGTGGCCATCGGAATCATAGATATAAATGTGCTCTGCCCGGCTTATGATGCGGCCACCGTTTTGCGCATAATCATGAAAGTCGGTAAACGGATGGAAGTGGTGGTCCTGATCGAGCTTTTTTAACGTGGCGGTATCCAGTGTCGCGTTCACAGCGTTTCCCTCAAGTTTATTCGCCCGTATTAGTTGGTGGGCAATCGGTGTCGACAAGTCAGATAGTGACAGAAGGCCTGTATCCTGACACATGCGACCCAGGCGAGCATTAACCCTTTGGGGGAGGCCCGTCGGGCCTGTCGGCTTTTTGGGTGTTAATTAGCCTGTTCCTGCTGGGTTATCGGGTAACACACCCGCGATGCCTGCCGGTGCTATGGGTTGCTGCGGGCTGATAGCGTGTGGCCGACGAATTTCCCAAAAAAACGTATATCTTCGTTTAAAACAACTATATTGGAGTTAAAAATTGCCGAAAAATCATTAAATGCCGTTAAAAGCTTAATCCTCTAGGGTGGCGTTATAGAATTACTTTACCCCGTAAGACCAAGTATTTATCGGCTAAAAATCGTCAACTTCCATAAAAAACGTTGAAAAATTGAGAAAATCTTGAAAATAGCAGAAATCAAGGAGGCCGAAGGTGGGCTTTCAAGTGGTCTACGACAGTTTTACTTTGTGTGCCTAATAGCTGGGCGGTCGCTATAGCCTGGCTAAGCTGATAGGCGGTTTGCCGGCTGCTTGGGCGGCCACCTGACTACTTTGGGCTAGGCGCGCTGCTGATACGCAATGAGAGGATCTTCATTATTATTTTGAGGAATGCTTAATATACAATCCATAAAAAGATGGAATAGTTCGGCTTGGGAGGAGATATCGAGTTTGCTGTAGGCGTGCTTGCGATGCAGCTTGATAGTTTCTCCAGAAACGCCCAACTTTTCCGCAATGCGTCGAGTGCTGTTGCCCAACAGCACATACTCAATCACTTCACGCTCACGTCGGGTCAACAAAGAGCTGCCAAAGGTCGCCAAGGCGCCGTTAAGCTGTTGGCGTGCCTGAGGTTGCTTGGCACTAAATTGCGGCGCCTGTGCCCAATGACTTTGCGCCAATGCCTCGATGGCGGGAAACGCGTCTGAAATTATCTGTAACTGTTCAACACTAAAGTATCTATCGGCGGTCATGGTGGTTAAGGCGCAGTGTAAAAAACCGTCGGGTAGTGGTAGTAAAACGCCACATTCGTCGCGGAAACCTGTGAGCGGGTACCATGTTGAGAAGTACTCACTATCACGGAAACCTTCTGGTGCTAGCTGTTTTAAGCTAAATATACCGCGGAGGCCATCAATGCCCGCAGCGCGGTAGAAGGGATCCAATAAAAAAGCACCCTGTAAATACGCGTCTAAGGTGCTCTCTCCTCCGTCGGCGCGAGGTACATTGTACGCAACCTCGGGTAAGTGATCAGACTTGAACCACAGTAGGGTGCCGTCCTCTGCCCCGGTCAGATCCATCAGGGCCTGAGTGAAAACCTGCGCAAATTCAGGTTGGTGCAACACAGAAATAATCCGGGCTAAGGTTTTAGCCACCTCAGCAGGGCTGGCCGAATGGGTCTGTGGTTCACGCTGTGGGTTTGCCATAAGCTGCCCTAGTTCCCTGCCTGACCCCAATGTAATCTGCGGGTCGGGGCATAACCCTGTCCATGACGGCGGTGGCTGTTTCGAAGGACCCGCGGATTAAAATCCTTATGCCAGCTTTTCCCTAACGGCGCCAAATAAATCCTCATCAGAGGGCACAATCTTGTGTTCAGCCAAGGGTTTTGAGACCCAGGTTTCATTAATCAGGTCGCGCCAAGATACATTGTGATTTGTGCCGTTACCCCCCCATGAGCCACAGCCCAAAGAAAAGGTCTGACGCATTCCATTCCAGACATTGCCGCTGTTGGACGCGGCTTGAGGTTGGTTCACCATGACTCTCGATGTGTGTGTGCTAGCGGCCAACTTCATAATGTTGTCGTCGTCGTTGGAATAAATACCGCAAGAGTGTCCCTGACCTTGATAGGCCTGAATATTGCGGGTCAATGCAATAGCGTGGTCGATATCTGTAGCACGGTACAGCGCCATGATGACCGATAACTTTTCGCCAGAGAAGGGGTGCTTAGGTCCAAAACCATCTTCCAGAACGATCAAAAATTGGGTGCCTTCAGGGGGGGCAATGCCGGCCATGCTGGCAATGCGCTCAACCGGCTGGGCTACCATAGCAGTGTTTATATGCAGTTCGTCATCCCAAAGCGTGGCTTGCAGCTTGGCTTTTTCATCTGCCGAGCAGACATAGCCGCCCTGTTGCTGTAAGCGCGCCAACATCTCGTCGTAAATCTCCTCGATGAGCAATACTGAATTATCAGAAGAGCATGAAGCGGCTAGGTCGAGGGTCTTGGAGATTCGAATTTTCTCCGCAGCATCATCGAGGTCAGCTGAGGCGTCGACGGTGATCACCGCATTGCCCACACCGACACCTAATGCAGGTGTACCGCTAGAGTAGGCAGCAGTGACCATGGCACCACCGCCGGTAGCGAGAACGCGATCGCACTGACGCATAAGTTCGTTGGTAGTCTCAAGAGAGGGGGTCTCAATGCCTATCACCAAATCTTCAGGTGCGCCCATGCGCGAGAGCGCTCCTCGCATTAGGTCGCAGATTTTCTTGTTAGTGAGTTTGGCTCTGGGATGGGGTGCAATAATGATCGAATTGCGACCCTTGACGGCATGTATGCCTTTAATAACGGGCGTCGCTTCAGGGTTGGTAGAGGGTGCCAATGCGCCAATCACGCCCAGTGGCTTGGCGATAATTTTAATGTTCCGTTCGGGGTATTCTTCAATAATTCCGACCGATTTATCGTTGATGATGTCAGCCAGCGTCGCCCGTGTTTTACGCTGAATCTTGAGAAATTTGCCCTCGTAGTTACCCAGCTGGGTTTCGTCTACGGTAAATTGCGCGACCTCCTCGGCAACACCAGGTTGGGCCACCGCCCAAACCATGGCACGAATCAAATCATCCACCTGCGCCTGTGAGTAATGCTCAATGGCCTGCTGGGCGGCACGAGAGCGTGCGACAAGGCTGGCGATATAAGCTTGTGGATCAGTGACGGGGTCAATAACTGCTGAGTTCATTGCGCTTCCAGTATTTGTGAAGAAAAACGTTCGAAGCCTATGATAAGCTCTGAACTGGTGGCTTGTCAGCAACAAGGATTGGGGGTTAGTACCAAGTGGGGTCAGGTCGAGGCTCCCATACCCGAAGCCGATCTGCAACTAAGCTGGATACTCAGTGTTAACAAAATCAGCAGGTCATTGGGCAACCCGAAGCGCGTTACGGAGGGTGATGTTGAGGAAGCCCGTACTCAGCAGGAAAACTCTACTCGCTAGCTTTATTGCAAGCCTAGGAGAGAGCTGCAGTTGGGTCGCTAGCAGGCCGTGGCCCGTGACCGGGGGACGCAAATATCTGCCGACCAGCCGCCTTTAATATTTTGTTACAGTGCCCCTCCTGCAAACCGCCAATGTTTAACACAGTTTTGGGATAAGCGATTTTGAATTACGAACTCGACGATGACCAGCGAGCCTACGCAAACAGCGCCAGAGAATTTGCTCTGGGAGAGCTTGCTCCCCATGCGGCCACCTGGGATGCGGAGGCCATTTTTCCCAAAGCCGCGTTAAAGGCCGCCGGTGACATGGGGTTTATGGGCATGTATACCCCGGAAAATGCAGGTGGGCTTGGTATGAGCCGTTTGGATGCGAGTCTGATTGTTGAGGAGTTGTCCCGGGGCTGTACGACGACCGCAGCCTTTTTAACGATCCACAACATGGCTACCAACATGATTGGCAAGTATTGTCAGCAGAGCGTCATTGATGTGTGGTGTCCGGGGCTTGTTGCGGGAGATAGCCTTGCGTCCTATTGCTTGACCGAGCCCGGCGCAGGTTCTGATGCAGCTTCCCTTCGAACTCGGGCAGATCGAGATGGCGATGTCTATCGTGTCAGCGGCAGCAAGGTATTTATTTCCGGAGCGGGGGATACCGATGTGCTGGTCGTAATGACTCGCACTGGGGACGCCGGTCCTAAAGGTATCACCGCATTGTTGATTCCCGCAGATGCCCCCGGCGTCAATTATGGGAAGAAAGAACACAAAATGGGCTGGAATGCTCAACCTACGCGAATGATCACCTTCGACAACGTTGAGGTGCCGGTGAGTCATCGCCTCGGTGAAGAGGGGCAGGGTTTCGCTATTGCTATGGAAGGACTCGATGGCGGACGTATTAATATTGCCACGTGTTCGGTGGGAACGGCTCAGCAAGCTCTGGAAGACGCCAAGGCCTATGTGGCCGATAGAAATCAGTTTGGTCAAGCTATCGCCGACTTTCAAAACACCCAATTTAAGCTGGCCGATATGGTTACCGAGCTCGTTGCGGCGCGCCAAATGATTCGCCTTGCAGCCAGTAAGCTCGATGCAGGGGATACTCAAGCGTCGACCTACTGTGCAATGGCCAAGCGCTTTGCCACAGATGTCGGGTTTAAAGTCTGCAACGACGCTCTGCAGCTCTTCGGTGGCTATGGCTATATTCGTGAATACCCGATGGAGCGCTATGTCCGTGACACCCGGGTACACCAGATATTGGAAGGGACCAACGAGGTCATGCGCGTCATCGTGGGTCGTAAACTTATGATGGACGGCGCACTGGAGGTTATAAAGTGATTACAAGCCCCTCGGACAAAATTAAAGTCAGTGTGGAGGGTCACGTAGCAACCCTTACGATTGATAATCCTGCGGCCAACACCTGGGATACAGAAAGCCTCCCGGCTCTTGGCGCCATTGTCGAATCCCTCAATGCTGATGATCAGATCTATGCGCTGGTGCTGACGGGTGCGGGTGACAAGTTTTTTTCCGCGGGTGCCGATCTTAAATTATTTGCTGATGGTGACCCCGAAACGGCGCGGGTTATGGGCGAGGCTTTTGGTGCCGCTTTCGAGGCCCTGTCAAATTTCCGCGGCGTATCGGTCGCCGCCATTAATGGTTTTGCGATGGGTGGAGGCCTGGAAGTTGCCATGGCCTGCGATATTCGCGTGGTCGAGACCCAAGCCAAGCTGGCTTTGCCTGAAGCTACGGTCGGATTACTACCCTGTGCCGGTGGTACCCAGCGCCTTACGCAATTGGTGGGTCAAGGCTGGGCGAAGCGAATGATTCTTTGCGGTGAGCGCCTCAGCGCTGACAAGGCTTTGGATATTGGGCTGGTAGAGGAAGTGGTTGCCACGGGCGAGGCGCTTGCAGTGGCAACGCAGTTGGCGATCAGCGCCGGCGCTCAGAGCCCAAGCTCGGTTGCTGCTTGCAAGCGGCTTATCCACGCAGCGCGGGACATCACTATCGCTGGAGGGCTGGCTGCGGAGCGCACGGAGTTTGTCGCTCTATTTAGTACTGAGGATCAGCGAGAAGGGGTCAATGCGTTTTTAGAGAAGCGCAAGCCGGCCTGGAAAAACCGTTAGGAAACTGCACTATGTCCGGAAAAGTTGATAGCAACTTGTTGGGTGATGGCCCGCATCAGATTGGCCATCTCACGTTAAATGCACCCCAGTCTTTGAACTCTTTGACCCGTGACATGGTTGACGCTCTGCTAGCCAGTTTATTGGCCTGGCGCGATGACGATACGGTTGCGGCGGTGTTTATTGATGGTGTTGGCGATAAGGCTTTTTGTGCCGGAGGCGATGTACAGGCGCTGCGGGATTCTTGCCAGGCAACCCCGGGCGGACCTTGCGATTACGCTGAGAACTTCTTTGCCCAAGAGTACCGGATGAACTACATCCTTCACACCTACCCAAAGCCGGTGATCTGCTGGGGGCACGGCGTGGTTATGGGGGGTGGGCTAGGCATTCTTGCGGGATGCAGCCACCGGGTGGTGAGTGAGCGCACCCGTATTGGCATGCCGGAAGTCACCATAGCCTTGTTTCCGGATGTGGGCGGCAGCTGGTTTCTCAATAAAATGCCCGGCCATTTGGGGCGCTTTCTGGCCTTAACAGCGGCTAATATCAATGCGACTGACGCTTTGTTTTGTGGTCTTGGTCATTATTTTTTGGCACACCAGCAGCGCGATGACGTTATTGCCGCACTGATCTCCAGCGACTGGTCTGTAGATGACTCCCATAGCATCGTGGCCTCGGTACTGAAGACCATGCCCGCGGGCACAGCTAGGCCTGAGGCGCAGGTGGAACCTCTAATGGATGAAATCAATGCTTGGGTATCGGGGGATGACCTTACCGTAATCGTCGATCGCATATCGCGTTGGCAGGGCGACGATTCCTGGTTAGCGCGGGCCCAAGGCGGCTTGATGAATGGTTCAAAACTGGCCGCCGCATGGATATTCAGGCAGCTCAACGAAACCCGCGATGCTAACCTCGAGACGGTTTTTATTTCAGAGCTGCGACTGGCGGCTAACATCATGAGACATCCGGAATTTAGTGAAGGGGTTCGTGCCCTGTTGATTGATAAAGACAGAAATCCCCAATGGTCTTTCGGTTCAGTGGCAGCGGTGCCTGAAAATGTTTTGGATGGATTTTTCTCTGACGCCCCGGGTGCGCCCGTTCTTGAACTGCCCTAACTCAAACCACAGGAAATTCTTATGACAAACATTGCCTTTATTGGTCTTGGCAATATGGGTGGGCCCATGGCTAAGAATCTTTTAGCCGCTGGTCATACACTGCATATTTTTGATTTGTCCGAGGTGGCTCTTAACGATGTAGCAACTGCAGGGGCAACGGTTGCAGGCTCCGCGGTTGACGCCTGTAAGAACGCTGAGGTGGTGATTACCATGCTGCCCGCGGGAAAACATGTACGGCAAGTGTATATTGGTGATGACGGTCTTCTCGCCCATCTATTACCCGGCACACTTTGCTTGGATGCCAGTACGATCGATAGTGATACCGCACGGGATGTGGGTCTGGCAGTGGCAGAGCAGGGCATTGAGTTTATGGATACGCCCGTGTCCGGCGGTGTTGCGGCAGCCCAGGCAGGTACTCTGGCCTTTATGTGTGGTGGTACACCCGCGGCTTTTGAACGAGCAAAAGTTATTCTTGAGGCCATGGGCAATGGCGAGAAAATATTTCATGCGGGGCCCGCAGGTGCGGGCCAAGTAGCCAAGGCGGCCAATAATATGCTGTTGGCAGTACATATGATTGGTACTTGCGAGGCCTTGGCGATGGGCGCTAAGGCAGGTCTTGAGCCCGCGGTCTTGTCAGAAATTATGAAAGCGAGTTCGGGTAATAACTGGTCGTTACAGGTTTACAACCCGTGGCCAGAAGTTATGCCCGGTGCACCTGCGGGCAATAACTACGAGCCTGGCTTTATGGTGGACCTTATGGTGAAGGACCTGGGGTTGGCTGAGGAGGTCGCTACCGGGACCGGTGTGGATAATCAATTGGGTCGCTTGGCCCTACAACTTTATCAAGCGCATCAAGCGAAGGGTCATGGCAAGCTCGACTTTTCTTCTATTTTAAACGCTATCCGTGAGATGTAGGTCTAGGGGTCCTCATTAAGTTCTTGCCCAAACACTTATTAATCAAGGCCTCGGTGTTTGGAGAGTTTTAGGGAGCCGCAGCCAGCACACTTGCAGGCGCCCGCCTTATTCGTCTGGCATGAAAACTGGAAAGTCGGAAGCTGCCCGCCTGCATTTGACGATGAACCAGCGTGATTAAAAATTCTGATACCACAAAGAAGAAGTCAACGCCGACATCGGGCCCGTATCTTAAAATGGGATTAAACGACGGTGGCTACCGCTATGGCACGTAAACCATCGATATCTGACAGATAAGTGAGCCGGCGCTTATTATCGGACATGGTAACCGTGCTCAGACGACCGACTCGCTATCTAGAGTCAGCGAAGGCTCAACAATCCTTTCAACGTCCATCATAGCGGCGACTCGATGCAGCGCTGCCACTATCTCATTCTTATCTTGAGGGGTGAGCTTGTTGAAGTGATC
>ENA-OQVM01000109-OQVM01000109.1-marine-metagenome-genome-assembly--contig:-NODE-109-length-126457-cov-5.145316_pt1 | contig 126457 bp, 128 predicted proteins | sample MGYA00237776_ERZ505498 | MGnify/ENA primary metagenome ERZ505498 (study PRJEB26159, sample SAMN06265151) | marine metagenome | isolation source: Helgoland LTER site | place: Germany:Helgoland, sampling... | reverse complement strand
AGAGCATGAGCCGCTTGGCGTCTCGGCCCAGATTATCCCGTGGAACTACCCGCTTGAGATGACAGCGCGCTCGCTGTCTGCGGCGCTGGCGACGGGCAACGCCTGCGTGGTCAAGACGCCCGCACTGACGCCCCTGACCAACGCATGGTTCGCCCACGCTGCCGAGGCCGTGTGTCTGCCCAAGGGGGCGGTCAATATCCTGTGCGGTTTGGGGCAGGACGCAGGTGCGGCCCTATCGGCGCACCGCGATGTGAACCAGATCGTCTTTACCGGCTCCGTTCCCACCGGGATTGCGATTGCAAAGGCCGCAGCCGGAAACGTGGTGCCTTGCGTGCTGGAACTGGGCGGCAAATCGGCGGCCATTGTGCATGCTGATGCCGATCTGGACGCGTTCGAGAATGACATTCGCTGGGGGATCTATTTCAACGCAGGACAGGTCTGTTCTGCCATGTCACGCGTGATCGTGCATGAAAGCCGTCAAGACGAATTGATCGAACGGGCCGCCAAGGTCGCAAAGTCTCTCTCCGTCGGCCCCGGCATCGAGCTAAGCGAGTTTGGCGCAAACATGGGCGCTATGGTCAGCGACGGCCAGCGCGACCGCGCGCTTGGCATGGTGACCCGTGCCGAAGAACAGGGCGCAAGGGTGGCTACGGGTGGGCGCAAGCTTAACCGTCCCGGCGCGTTCCTCGAACCCACGGTGCTGGCGGGCGTCGCGCCGGACATGGACATCGCGCAACAAGAGGTCTTCGGCCCGGTTTTGTCAGTGCTGCCTTTTCGGGACGATGCGCAAGCCATTGAGATCGCCAATAGCACTGATTACGGGCTGGTGGCGGGCGTCTTTACCGCCGATCTGGATCGCGCCACCCGCGCGGCGCGCCAACTGCGGGCCGGTCAGGTCTTTGTCAACGAATGGTATGCAGGCGGTGTGGAAACGCCCTTTGGCGGCTATGGCAAATCCGGCTACGGCCGGGAAAAGGGCCGCGAGGCGCTATGGAATTACGTGCAGACCAAGAACATCGCGATCCGGATGAAAGGATAACACCATGAGCACATTCGACGAAGATCTGTTCCAGAAAGGGCTGGAACAGCGCAAGGCCACACTGGGTGCCGAGTATGTGGAAAAGAACCTCGCTGCCGCGGACGATTTCACCCGCCCCTTTCAGGAGGCGATGACGGCATGGTGCTGGGGCTTTGGCTGGGGCGATGATGTGATCGACGCCAAGACGCGGTCCATGATGAACCTGTCGATGATTGGCGCACTTGGCAAGATGCACGAATGGGAAACCCATTGCCGCGGCGCGATCAACAACGGCGTCACCCGGGATGAACTCCGCGCGATCATCCACGTTATTGGCATCTATTGCGGCGTGCCTCAGGCGCTCGAATGTTTCCGTGTGGCCCGAAAGGTACTGGAAGAGGGCTGAATGCAATCGGAACATGAACACGTACCGCAAAAGATATCCCTCAAACTGCTGATATTTAGTCTAACATTCTACCACCCATCACTGGACGAGTGCCTGCCCCAAGGTGAACGACCGCAACACTGAGCCAATCAGACATTCCCTCACACCGCAGCATTGGTCAGCGTGGGAACTCTGCTGCCATCCACTGCCCGGCAGGACAATGCGCAGCAATGTCCCGAGAAGGGGATCAGCAGGCGCAACGGCCCTTTGGACACTCGATATGGGATGTTGACGGCCAACGTCGTCTGACGGCGCGACAGTGTTCTGAAGTCGCGCCCGGCCAGCCGCAACAGGCTTTCGACGAAGCCCGTCGTCTGCCTGTGCGCTTCTTTGAAGGCTGGCCTTGTCCTGATCCTGTAGGTCGGGAGTGTTGGTCTGCTCATGTATCACAGCGACCATGCGAGACTCACGAGACGAGTCCACGATGTGATTTGTGCAACAGAGCCGCTCCAAGGCGGCAATCTTGGGGGCGAGGGGCAATTTCTTTTTCCGTATGCGACGGTATACTGTTGGCGTATCGGACTCCATCGGGTATGGAACGGCAACTTCAGCCCTGAGGAGTATCCTATGTCCGATATCATCTACACAAAAGTCGACGAAGCCCCCGAATTGGCGTCCGCATCCCTGCTGCCGATCATTCAGAAATTTGCAGCAGCCGCCGGTGTGACCGTCGGAACAAAGGACATCAGCCTTGCGGGCCGTATCCTTGCCACGTTCCCCGAACATCTGAGCGAAGCGCAGCGTCAGTCTGATGATCTGGCTGAACTGGGTCGTCTGGTGAAAACCGCCGAGGCGAACGTGATCAAGCTGCCGAACATTTCTGCGTCGGTGCCCCAGTTGGTCGCGGCAATTAAGGAATTGCAATCGCAGGGCTTTGCGCTGCCGGATTATCCAGAGACACCGGAAACGGACGCTGAACAGGCGATCCGGGCCAAATATGACGGTATCAAAGGTTCCGCTGTGAACCCGGTTCTGCGCGAAGGCAACTCTGACCGCCGCGCGGCCAAAGCCGTAAAAAGCTTTGCGCAAAAGAACCCCCACCGCATGGGTGACTGGGCTGCTGACAGCAAGACGCATGTGTCGTCGATGTCGGGCAACGATTTCTTTTCGAACGAAGTGTCTGCGACCCTCAAGGCGGACGCCACGGCCAAAATCGTGCTGCAGACGGCTGCGGGCGAAACTGTGTTGAAGGATGGCATTGCCTATCCTGCGGGCACGGTCGTTGACGCCACATTCATGAGCGCCTCGGCCCTCAAGGCATTCCTTGCCGATGAGATCGAAAAGACCAAAGCCGAAGGCACCCTGTTTTCGCTGCACCTGAAGGCCACGATGATGAAGGTGTCTGATCCCATCATCTTTGGTCACGGCGTCAAGGCGTTCCTTGCGCCGGTGTTCGAGGCGCATGCCGATGCGTTGGCCGACCTTGGGGTAAACCCGAATTCCGGTCTGGGGGACATGTTGGCACGGGTCAGCGGCAATGCCGCGATCATGGCCGATATCGATGCCTGTATGGCTGATCGTCCGCCCATGTATATGGTCGATTCTGACAAAGGGGTGACCAACCTGCATGTGTCGTCTGACGTGATTATCGACGCTTCCATGCCCGCGTTGATCCGCGCAGGTGGCAAAGGCTGGGGCCCGGATGGGAAAGAAGGCGACACCAATTGTGTGATCCCCGACAATTCCTATGCACCGGTTTATGACGAAACCATCAAGTTCTTTAAAGAGAATGGCAAACTGAACCCGGCCACAGCCGGGACCGTTCAGAACATCGGTCTGATGGCCCAAAAGGCCGAAGAATACGGATCCCACCCCACCACGTTTGAAATCGCCGAGGCGGGCACGGTCAAGATGATCCTTGATGATGGTACTGTTCTGCACGAGCACGCCGTAGAGGCGGGTGACATCTGGCGCTCTGCCTCTGCGCGTAAGGCCCCGATCGAGGATTGGGTCAATCTGGCCATTGATCGTCAAAAGGCCGAAGGCTGCCGCGCTATCTTTTGGCTGGACGAAAACCGCGCCCACGACGCCGAATTGATCGCTTACGTCAAACCGATCCTTGAGGCCAAAGGCGTGGCCGACAAGTTCGAAATCATGGCCCCGCGCGAAGCCACCCGCGCTTCGTTCGAGACTATCACCAAGGGCGAAAACATGATCGCCATTACAGGCAACGTGCTGCGCGATTACCTGACCGATCTGTTCCCGATTCTGGAACTGGCCACCTCTGCCAAGATGTTGTCGATCGTGAAGTTGATGAATGGCGGCGGTTTGTTCGAGACAGGTGCCGGTGGCTCTGCCCCCAAACACGTCCAACAACTGGTCGAGCAAAACCACCTGCGCTGGGACAGTCTTGGCGAGTTCTGCGCATTGGGTGAAAGCCTGACGTTCCTTGCTGACAGCAAGGGCAACGACAAGGCGCGCGTGCTGGGCGAGGCGGTTGATACCGCGACCCAAGGTATCCTTGATAACGGTCGCTCTCCGTCGCGCAAAGTCGGCGAGCCTGACAACCGCGACAGCCACTATTGGTTTGCCCGTTACTGGGCCGAAGCCCTTGCGGCGCAGAGCGTTGACGCAGAACTGGCCGCGTATTTTGCCCCCATCGCAGAGGCGCTGAGCGTGAACGAGGCCAAGATCATTGCTGAACTGGCCGCCGTGCAAGGGCCTGCAGTTGATCTGGGCGGGTATTACCACACGGATGCGGCCAAAACCGCAGCCACCATGCGCCCGTCACAGACGCTGAACGCCATCATCGGATAAGCCACGCAGATAAAGAAGATCAAAGCCGCGTGCCGCGAAAGTGGGCGCGCCTTTGTCTATAAAGTGGGCGCGGCTTTGTCTATTATGGCAGCAAAAGGGCACGCGATACGTGCAAAGCTGCACCAGTGTGACCTTTGGGCACTAGGCAAATCAGACGAAGGCGTTTATCGAGATCATGCCCGGGGGGGCACTTTTGGTCAGGATGGCCTGATGTTACGATTGATTGCGGCGTCGCTTGTGGCGTCTCTTTGCCTCTCTGTGGTTGCGGACGCGCAAGAGCGTACCCGCCTTGGCTATGGCCGTTTGATCACGAACGATTTCATTGGTGACGGCAGAGATCGCTGGCGCACTGGCAGCATTCAGTCGTCGCGCATATGGGGGCCGGAGTGGACCGGTGTTGCGCCGGAGGGGTTTGGCCAGCTGTTGGAATTGCGGCTGGGCGCTGAAATCCTGGCACCTGATGATCTTCGCGCAGCTTCGCCAACAGATCGTCGTTATGCGGGTGCCCTGTCTGTGGGGCTGCATACCCATTTCCAACGCGGAGCGACCGAATTTGCCGTCGGCGGCGATTTGGTCATTGTCGGCCCGCAGACCCATCTGGATGAGTTTCAGAATGCGTTGCACGATCTTTTGAATGTCCCGCGTCCATCGGACGAACTGCTCGCCGCGCAAATCGGCAATGCTGTCAATCCGACAGCGGTTTTTGAAGTGGGGCAAACGTTTGTATTGTCTGACAGGACCGTGGTGCGCCCGTTTGTCGAGGGACGCGCAGGCAACGAAACGCTGGTCCGCGCAGGGTTTGATGTAACAATCGGTGAACTGGGTCGTGGTGAATTGCTGGTGCGCGATAGCGTCACGGGGCACAGATATCGTACGGTTCAATCGGACTGGAGCGGATTTAGCTTTGTGTTCGGGGCTGATATTGCCGCAGTCAGCAGTAGTGAATTTCTGCCCGACAACGATAGCATAGCGCTGCTCGACACGCGCGAACGTGTGCGGGCGGGGATGACGTGGCGCGGTGAATCTGGTGTCACAGCGTTTTACGGGCTCACGTATCTGGGCGAAGAATTTGACGCCCAGAACGAAGGCCAGGTTGTCGGTTCTATCCGCGTCCGCTTTGGGTTTTAGGGCGCGGGCGTCGTCGATTGTTTCCGAAACGTGTTTGATAGCTGCCACATCTTTTGATGCTTTGCATGAATATACGCCCGCAACCCGCTGAAATAATGCAAATTTAGACTTCTCAGATGGTCAGAAGTTTGCTACATTGTTTCCAATAAAAAAAGAATAGGCAGGCATACAGGCAATGAAGACGGGCTTTCGAGGCACGTTTGTCATCTCCTGGTCGCAGACAGAAGTGGACGGTCTTGAGGCCGCACCAGTGCCATCTTTGGCAGTTGGTGCAGCATGGGCATGGCGTGGGGACGCCGTGCGTGTAGATGGACCGCGTGATGTGTTGCGTCTGGACAGGGCAGACGGAAGTGAGGCGTTACGCAAACGAGCGACACGCATGGTACATCGTTTGGTAGGTGCGGCGTTGGAAAACACGCCGCTGACCAACAGCGATATTGATGATGACACGCATATCAAGGACAACAGCTTTGTCGTCACGGACGGCGGAAAAAGCTATACAGTGACGATGATCGACGTCGGCCCGGGTACGCCCCCCTTGCTGATGTTTGTCGATGATATTCCGCCACGCAACAAGGATTTATGGGTCGTTCATCACACGCTGAACACGTCACCCGGTCATGGTATGGGCGAGGGATCAGGCGGTGTCATTTGTTTCACACCCGGCACATGGATTGATACGCCGGGTGGCCCGCGCCTGATCGAAGAACTGCGTGAAGGTGATCGGGTTTCTACCAAGGACAATGGCGCACAAGAGGTGCAGTGGGTCGGGAGCCGCCGCATGTCCGGTGCGCGTCTGTTCGCAATGCCCCGGCTGCGCCCTGTGCGCATTTCAGCGGGCGCGTTGGGCGTAGAGCGGCCTGATCTGGAACTGTTGGTGTCGCCAGAGCACAGGATGCTGATTGATGGCCCGGTCGCGCGCGAATTGTTCAACGCGCACGAGGTTCTTGTTGCAGCAAAGGACCTGATCAACGGGACGTCCATCACGGTTGATGTGAATGTGACCCAAGTTACCTATGTGCATGTGTTGTTGCCGCGCCATGAAGTGCTGCGCGCCAATGGGGTCGAGACCGAAAGCTTTCATCCGGCCAATACGGCCTTGGCCACGCTGGACGATTTGGATCGCGCAAGCCTGTTGGATCGCTTGCCGGATCTGGAGTTTGATCCGCACACCTATGGTACCTATGCGCGCAGAAACCTGAGCAACAGTGAAGCAGCGCTGTTGCGCCACGCGGCGTAGAGTGCCGCAAAGGCTGATGGTCGATCCTAGGAAAAGCCTCCCGCGCCGTTGTCTGACGGTGTGCGGGCAAGCAAGGTGTCTGGGATTGATCTGTTCTGAGGTGTCGCGACTGTTGTCGTGGCTCCAATCAACAACGCTAGTAAGATGTGCAGTGGCACGTGACCTAGGCCACCCACCTGACATCTCGGCGGGGGCGCAGCACAGCCGTCAAGAGTGGCGCAGTGTCAGCTGGCCGCGCCAATCAGCTGGGTAATGATTGCCTTTGCACTGTCAGAGGCCCAATCGGCATCGCCGCGCAGCCGTGCAATTTCGCGGCCCTCTGGGTCAATAATGACCGTGATCGGCAGCCCGAACACCCCCATTTGTGCGGCGAGTTTTTGTTTTGGGTCCTGATGCCTCGTCAGGTTGTCGATGCCGGTGTCGCTAAAGAACTTGACGATTCCCGCCGGAGAGTTGCGCCCGGTTGCAATTGTCACCACTTCGAAAGTGTCGCCGCCAAATTCGGTTTGCAGTTCGGACAGCATTGGCATTTCGTGCCGACAGGGCGCGCACCATGTCGCCCAGAAGTTCACCAACACATATTTGCCTTGGTATTCACCGAGTGTCATTTGCCCGGCTCCGTCGGCCAGATCAAAGGCCGTGTCAGTCACCGCCTCAGGGCTGGCATGAAAGATCAGCTTGCGCATATCGCCTTCGCGCAATTCCTCTGCGGCGGATGTGTCGGCGTGGCCGGGAATTGCGCTGACGGCAAGGGCCATGTAGAGGGCTGCAGCAACTAGTCTTTTCATCTTCTCACCTCTGATGGGCCATTCCATGACCGATAAATCTGCAAACACCATGTGGGGCGGACGCTTTGCCGCTGGGCCGGACGCGATTATGGAGGCAATTAATGCCTCGATCGGGTTTGACCAGCGTATGGCGTCTCAGGATATTGCAGGCTCGCGTGCCCATGCCGCCATGTTGGGCGCCACCGGCATCCTTAGCAATAAGGACGTGGAGGCGATACGGGAAGGCCTGCTCACGGTCTTGTCAGAGATAGAGGGTGGAACGTTTCAGTTTTCGACCGCGCTGGAGGACATTCATATGAATGTTGAGGCGCGCCTGAAGGAGGTTATCGGCGAACCGGCGGGGCGGTTGCACACGGGTCGTTCGCGCAATGATCAGGTGGCAACGGATTTCAAGCTGTGGGTGCGCGAACAACTGGACGCCGCAGAAGGCGCGCTTTTGTCGCTGATTTCTGCGCTGCTGGATCAGGCAGAGGCAGGGGCTGGTTGGGTCATGCCCGGTTTTACCCATTTGCAGACGGCACAGCCTGTCACCTGGGGTCATCACATGATGGCATATGTCGAGATGTTTGGCCGCGATCTGTCCCGTGTCCGCGATGCTCGCACCCGCATGAACGAAAGCCCCCTGGGGGCTGCCGCGCTGGCAGGCACAAGTTTTCCGATTGATAGGCACATGACTGCAGAGGCGCTGGGTTTTGATCGCCCTGCCGCCAATTCGCTTGATGCTGTCAGTGATCGTGATTTCGCCCTGGAATTTCTGAGTGTCGCCAGCATTTGCGCCATGCACCTGTCCCGCTTTGCGGAAGAGTTGGTGATCTGGTCGTCGGCGCAGTTCCGTTTTGTCACGCTTTCGGATCGGTTTTCGACCGGGTCCAGCATCATGCCGCAAAAGAAAAACCCCGACGCCGCCGAACTGATCCGCGCCAAAGTGGGCCGCATATTCGGAGCCAACACAGCGCTGATGATGGTGATGAAGGGGCTGCCGCTGGCCTATTCCAAGGACATGCAGGAAGACAAAGAGCAGGTGTTTGACGCCGCTGACAACTGGATGCTGGCGCTGGCTGCGATGGACGGCATGGTGCGCGACATGACGGCGAACCGTGACAGTCTGGCTGCTGCTGCAGGGTCTGGTTTTTCCACAGCGACCGACCTTGCCGACTGGCTGGTGCGGGTGCTGGGCCTGCCGTTCCGCGACGCACACCATATCACCGGCAGCCTTGTCGCTATGGCAGAATCGCAGGGTTGCGATCTGCCTGATCTGACTCTTGATCAGATGAAATCTGCCCATGACGGCATCACGACCGAGGTGTTTGGCGTTTTGGGCGTGGAAAATTCCGTCGCATCGCGTACATCTTATGGGGGGACCGCGCCGGATCAGGTGCGCGCCCAAGTCGCCCGATGGAAGGAAATGCTGTGATGAAACGTGCTCTTTGTGTTTTGGCCCTGCTCAGTACTGCGGCCTGCGGTGTAGACGGTGAACCGGTGCGCCCGACTGCGAATGTCGGCGTTGCGATTGGATCAGGTGGCGTCCATACCGGTGGATCGATTGGTGTGTCGCGCGGCCCGCTGTCCGTGGGCGTTGGGATATTCTGATCTGATGGCTCCGATGCGCATTCTTTATCTGGCCCTCGCGATTTGGGGCTCGATCCACCCGATGTATTATTTCATCACGTGGTTTAACGAAAATGGCTATGACATCATGGCAATGGTTGATGCGTGGCATGTGAATGCTGCCAGCAGTGGTCTGGTGTGGGACCTGACGATTGCTGCGCTGGCCCTGACCATCTGGATCATTGCCGAGGTCGCAGCGCGCCGTAACTGGATGGCGCTGATTGCCATTCCGGCCACGTTTTGCATCGGTGTCAGCTGCGGTTTGCCGCTATACCTGTTTTTGCGGTCTCGCCCGGTCACCTGACACTTTCTCTAAATTGGAAACAATTGCGCCCAATTGCTGCCATTTTCGCGCTTTAGCGTCGATCCCAAGGAAATTGGGTTCAAAACGCGAGGCGATCTGATGACGGATACAGGTATTCAAGCTCCTGCTGGAGTTCTGCTGAACGGACCGGGGCAGGCGACAAAGACCGAGACGCCGATGATCGTCCAAGTGGCGCGCCTGTTTGGTGTCAGCCCCTTTCGCCAGTTCCGCGAGATATTTTCCATGCGTGGCGGCGTCCAAAAGGTGTCCGGCCCTGAATATTATGCACTGCGCCTATTCGATCCGGCCAAATCAGCCGCGCAAAAGCGTGCGTTTCTGGGGCAATCCGGGGTCAATGCGATCAACGCCAAGATGAACCCGCCGCTTGCGGTTCCCACGCGCGCTTTTGTCGGCAACAAGCTGCTTTACACGCAACTATTGGCCCAACTCGGTATCCCAACAGCCAAGACGCAGGCACTGGTCAGTGCCTTTCGAGAGGCAGGCCAGTTGCCCATCTTGCGTGACGCCGCCGCTTTGTCAGCCTTTCTGCGCGATGACGCCACGTATCCTTTGTTCGGTAAACCCCACCACGGATCGCTGTCCGAAGGGTCCGTGCGGATCGAAGCGCGCGAGGGTGACAATCTGCGGATCGCCAATGGCGCAATCCAAGACATCGACGCATTCGCCGCCGAGGTCATGCAGCGGTATCCCGGTGGTTTCCTGTTTCAAGATGCGCTGACCCCTGATGCAAGGATGGCACGCATCGCAGGCCCTGCTATTGGCTGCGTCCGGGTGCTGACTGTGAACGACGGCACGGGTCCAAAACCTGCCTATGCACTTTGGAAAATGCCTGCGCCTGCCGCTATGTCGGACAATTTCTGGCAAGCGGGCAGTTTGCTGGCGCATCTGGATTTAACGACCGGACAGGTCCTGACCTGTGTGCGCGGCTCTGGCCTAAAGGCCGAGGTGCTTACCCATCATCCCACATCCGGCGCGCCCGCTGTCGGTGAAACCTTGCCCCATTGGGCGGAAACTTTGAAAATTGCCACGGATGCGCATGCTGTCTTTCCTGAATTTGGAGTCTGTGGCTTTGACATTGCGGTGACTGCAGAAGGCCCCAAGGTTCTGGAGTGCAACGACAACCCGTCTCATATGTTGTACCAGATGGCGACGGATCGTGGCCTGCTGAATGCCGATCTGGCCCCGATCTGGGATGCCGTGGCCGCCCGTCAAAAGAAGCAAGTCGCGCGCATGACTGCCAGCGCTAAGGAACAGCATTAAGCGACGCGCGCCAATGACCAATTGATCTGCCCCCTGTGCCCGGATAAAGGCGCAGGCATGGATCATTTTCTTTATCGTGATGGCGCTCTGTTCGCCGAAGATGTCCCCCTGTCGCAGATTGCGGCAGAGGTCGGCACACCGTTTTATGTTTATTCCACAGCCACGTTGTTGCGCCATTTTACGGTGCTGGATGATGCGCTGTCGGGCATGGATCACTTGATCTGCTACGCGATGAAAGCGGCCAGCAATCAGGCGATCCTCAAGACTTTGGCCCAAGCAGGCGCTGGTATGGATGTTGTGTCGGGCGGTGAATACGCGCGCGCCAAGGCCGCCGGCGTTCCGGGCGATCGCATCGTGTTTTCGGGTGTTGGCAAAACGGCTGATGAAATTCGCATGGCGCTGACAGGCGGCATCCGCCAGTTCAACGTCGAATCCGAACCCGAGATGGAGGTTCTGAACCGCATCGCAGGCGAAGTGGGTGTCGTCGCGCCCATCACGATCCGCGTGAACCCTGATGTGGATGCAAAAACACACGCAAAAATCGCCACTGGGAAATCCGAAAACAAATTCGGAATTCCCATTGCCCGTGCCCGCGAGGTCTATGCCATGGCGGGTGATATGGAACATTTGGATGTTATTGGCATTGATGTTCATATCGGGTCGCAACTGACCGACTTGGCCCCGTTCGAACTGGCCTACCAAAAGGTCGCTGAACTGACCGAAGTGCTGCGCGCCGATGGGCACAACATTCGCCGCCTTGATCTGGGTGGTGGGCTGGGCATTCCCTATGCCCGCAGCAACGAGGCCCCTCCGCTGCCAAGTGATTATGGTGCCTTGATCCAACGCACGGTCGGGCATCTTGGTTGCGAAATCGAGATTGAGCCGGGCCGCCTGATTGCCGGCAATTCAGGTCTGATGGTCAGCAAGGTGATCTATGTCAAATCCGGCGAAGGCCGGGAGTTCCTGATACTGGACGGTGCAATGAATGATTTGATCCGCCCCGCCATGTACGAGGCGCATCATGACATTGTGCCGGTTGTGGAACCGGTCGCGGGTGCCGAACAGGTGCCGTATGACATCGTGGGCCCGGTCTGCGAATCTGGTGATACCTTTGCCAAACAGCGCATGATGCCTCCTCTGGCAGCTGATGATCTTGTCGCATTCCGATCGGCGGGCGCATATGGCGCGGTAATGAGCAGCGAATACAACACGCGCCCCCTGATTCCCGAGGTTTTGGTGAAAGGTGATCAATACGCGGTGATCCGCCATCGCCCGACCTTTGACGAAATGATAAATCGCGATACAATTCCTGAATGGCTATGACGCGCATCTGACCTGTGGTGGTTTTGTGAATGTTGAGGCCTAAGTAAGGATTTGGGTGCTATGCTGCACCGCGCCACCCACAAGGGACGCGAGATATGGCCAGTTTTTCCAGACACGATGTGCGCCGCGGGCTAAGTGCGTTGCGCTGGCCGCTGTTCTGGACCCGCGCGGGCATGTTCGCCGAAGCGTTTTGGCGCGCGACATGGCCGCTGGCGACCGTGGTGCTGGCGGTGATGGCCGCTCTGATGCTGGGCCTGCAGGACAGTGTTGTGGTCGAAGTGGTTTGGGGCGTTGCTGTCGTATCGGCCTTGGCACTGATTGGCACGCTGATCTACGCGATTTCGCGGTTTCGCATTCCGACGCGGGCCGCTGCCTTGGTGCGGTTGGATGAAACCCTGCCCGGTCGCCCGATCCAGGCGTTGATGGACACGCAAGCCGTCGGCGATAACGATGACGCGTCGAGTGCCGTGTGGCGCGCGCACCAAGCGCGCATGGCCGCACGCGCAGCACTGGCCAAGCCGGTGCCCGCTGATATGCGCATCGCGCGCCGTGATCCCTATGCTTTGCGCTATGTCGCTGCGGTGGTGTTTGCGGTGGCGCTGATCTTTGGGTCGATCTGGCGGGTCGGTTCGGTCACCAATATGGCTCCGGGCGCGGGTGATGGCCTGGCCAGTGGCCCTGTGTGGGAAGGTTGGGCAGAAAGCCCGCGTTACACGAGTCGACCAACGATATACCTGAACGACATCGCCGAAGGCGCGCTGGAGGTACCTGCCGGCAGCCTGATCACCCTGCGCATCTATGGCGAAGTGGGCGCGCTGACAGTGGCGGAAACCGTATCGGGTCGCGTCGGCGACGTGCCCGCAGCCTCTGCGGCGGAACAGGATTTCACCGTTCTGAGATCGGGTCAAATTGCAATCAACGGCCCCGGTGGGCGCGTTTGGGACGTCGCGGTGATACCCGATACGGCACCACGGGTTTCGATCCTGAGCGCACCCGAATCGGATGCACTCGGAGAGATGTCATTGCCGTTTCAGGCCTCTGACGACTACGGGGTTGAGGCGGGCGAGGCCCGCATAAATTTGGATTTGAATTCGGTTGATCGCCGCCACGGTCTGGCCATTGCGCCGGGTGCCCGCCCTGAACTGACAGTGCCGTTGCCTATGCCGATCGCCGGTGACCGCGCCCAATTCGAAGAAAGCCTGATCGAAGACTTTTCAGAGCACCCATGGGCCAATTTGCCGGTCACTGTGGTTCTGAGCGTTCTGGATGCGGCCGAACAGCAGGCCGAATCTGCACCCAACCAGATGATCCTGCCGGGGCGTCGGTTTTTCGATCCCCTCGCGGCGGCTGTCATTGAACAACGGCGCGATTTGTTGTGGTCCAAAGAGAATGCGACCCGCATCGGGCAGGTCCTGCGCGCAGTTGCCCACCGCCCGGACGAGGTGTTTCGCAAGGAAGTCGATCAACTGCGTCTGCGCCGTGTCATAGACCGGATCGAAACGCTCGCCAGCTATGGCATGACCGATGAACAACAAGACGATATCGCCCGCGATATGTGGGACTTAGCCCTTGGCATCGAAGAAGGGGACCTGTCGAGCGCGCTGGAACGCCTCCGTCAGGCCAAGGAGCGCCTGAATCAGGCGATGCGCGATGGGGCCAGCCCTGCCGAGATCGAAGAACTGATGCGCGAATTGCGCCGCGCCACCGATGACTACATGCGCCAGCTGTCGCGGCAGGCAGAATTGGACGAGCAATCCAATCAGGAAAATGGCCAGCAGCAAAATAGCCAGAATCAGATGCAGATGAACCAAGACGATCTGCAACGTATGATGGACCGCATTCAGGAATTGATGGAACAGGGCCGCATGGCCGAAGCCGAGCAAGCCCTGCAGGAATTGCAGGAAATGCTGGAAAACATGCGCGTCACCCAAGGTGAAGGGCAAGGCGGGGAATCTCCCGGCGAACAGGCCATGGAAGGATTGGCTGAAACGTTGCGCGAGCAGCAGGGGCTTTCGGATCAGGCGTTTCGCGACTTGCAGGAGCAGTTCAATCCCAATGCCCAAGCAGGCGAAAGCCCGGGCAACGAGGGCCGAAACGGTGGGCAGGGTCAGGGCCAACAGCACAGTCAGGGCGGTGAAGGTCAGGGTGAAGAAGGCGATGGCCAACAAAGTGGGGAAGGCGACCAGCAGGCCGAAGGGCAGGGCGGCCAGGGCGAGGAATCGCTCGCTGATCGTCAGCAGGCCTTGCGCGATGAATTGAACCGCCAGCAGCGCAATTTGCCGGGTTCTGGCACCCCAGAAGGCGATGCCGCGCGTGACGCTCTGGACCGCGCAGGCCGCGCCATGGACGGCGCAGAACAGGCCCTGCGGGATCAGGATTTCGCGGATGCAATCGACAACCAGTCCCAAGCGATGGAAGCGCTGCGCGAGGGTATGCGCGCCTTGGGCGAATCGATGCAGCAAGAGGCCCAAAATGGTCAGCAGGGTCAGGGCATGTCCGACTCTGACCGCCGCGCAGAGGCGCAAGATCCCTTGGGGCGCGATCCTGGATCGAACGGGTCAGTCGGCACCGAAGAGGGGCTGTTGCAGGGCGAGGATGTCTATCGCCGGGCGCGCGATCTGTTGGATGAAATCCGTCGCCGGTCTGGCGATGGGGAACGTCCCGACGTCGAGTTGGATTACTTGAAACGTCTGCTCGACCGCTTTTGATCTGCGGGCGTGAACGCCGCTTGCGCTAGCTTTCTTGCGAAGATGCAAGCGCATCCAGCCATGCCAGCAGAGCGCGCATTTGATCGTCCAGCGTTGCGCGCAATGTGTCGATCTGTGCCACATATTCGCTTAGGTACGGATCGACCTGCGGCACGGCCTGCGCGATTTGAGGCGCAAACACATAAACAGCGCCCAAACCCACAGCCAAGACGACCATGAGCAAAAAGCCGCTGCGGAACCCGGATTTCTTTTGCGGGGGCGGCGGTATCATTCGCGCACCTGCCGCTGCAGCGCCCGATTGACGATCACCGGACGACCGTAGAGTTGAATTGATTTCTTCGATGTCAGGAAGCAGGTCGCGCCGTGATCCTAAGGCCGCTGCTGTTGCCGCCTCTTCGGTCACTTCGTTTTGTGCGGGCTCGGGCGTTTCACCGCGCAAGCGCGCCATGCGGTCGCGGGCTTGCTGGCCACGCCGATCCGCATCGTTAATTGTATCTGGCAGGCCCAAATCTGGCTGGCTTTCCAACCCCTGACCATCGCGGGCTTTGGCTTCCAATTCGGCCTCTTGGCGTAGGATGTCTGCGACGGATGCATCCAGTTCACGCCGTTTTGGTTTTGGCGGTGTTGCAATCCGGACTTCGTCTTGGGCGGGGGCGTCGTCTGGTTCCGCGACATCCTCGGGGTCGTCGATGTCGTCCGCTGTGACATGCATGTGATCACGGTGATGCTGAAACCACGTTTGTCCGCAATTGGAACATTGCACGTCTCGTCCTTCGGTGGGGATCACGTCATCCACCACCTCATATTGCGCATCGCAATTGGGACAAATCAGCCGCATCTAAGAACCTGCCTTCTTCTTAAAGGATACCATATGTTGTAGTGCACATCCAGAAAAGTCATAACTTCAATGGCGCTTGCCGGGCTTATCAATTGAAACCGGCATGATGCTGAGGCACAACAGGTGCGGCGAGGCGGGGACAGGCGTGATCGAGCTGGAAAATGTGGCCTATAGTTATGGCGGGGGCGAGTTGCTGTCGGATATCTCCGTCAAACTGGCCCCGGGGTCGTTTCACTTCCTGACCGGGCCGTCAGGGGCGGGAAAGACGACCTTGCTCAAGCTGTGTTATGGCGCGTTGTTGCCAACGGCGGGCTATGTGCGTCTTTTTCAAACCGATGTGCGGTCGCTGGAACGCGATGATGTCGCGATGATGCGCCGCAAGATCGGGGTGGTTCATCAAGACGTGCAGTTTCTGGATCATTTGTCGGTGATCGATAACGTGGCGCTGCCCCTGACTGTGTCGGGTCGCCATGCCGAAGCGGCAGGCCCGGATCTGGCTGAATTATTGAACTGGGTTGGGTTGACCAACCGCGCTGATGCTCGCCCGCCTGAATTGTCCGGCGGCGAACGGCAACGCGCCGCATTGGCCCGCGCTGTCATCATGTCGCCCGACGTCGTGTTGGCGGACGAACCCACGGGCAACATTGATTGGGAAATGTCCCAACGCCTGTTGACCCTGCTGGTCGAGCTGAACCGCATGGGCAAGACCGTGTTGATCGCCACCCACGATCTGGCCCTGATCCGCGCGGCCAAGGCGCAGGTGCAGTCCCGCGTCCTGCGTATTTCGAACCGGCGCTTGCAACTTGCGGGGGCGGATTTGTGAAATTTGACCTTCGCACGTTGCGCGCCTTGTTGGCGGGGGATCGGCATGCTGACAAGGTTGTTCCCCCGTCCGGGTTTACGGCGCAACTGACCCTGTTTGCGTCCGGTGCCATGGCGTTTCTGGCTGTGTTCGCGCTGGCCCTTTCTTTGGCCAGTGGGCGGCTTGCGCAGCGGTGGGGCGATGAATTGGCACGTACGGCGACCATTCGTATCGTAGCCCCCGAGGATCAGCGCGCCCAACAAACCGCCGCCGCCCTCGCGGTTTTGCAGACCACGCCCGGCATCGCGCAGGCGCGCGCCCTCAGCGACGCAGAACAGCAGGCGTTGCTGGCCCCGTGGTTTGGATCGAATTTGCCGCTGGACAGTTTGCCGGTCCCACGTCTGATCGAAATCGTCGCCTCTGAGCAAGGGTTTGACGCAACCGGCCTGCGCCTGCGCCTTGCCGCCGAAGTGCCGGGTGCGGTGCTGGATGATCATGGGCGATGGCGTGCCCCGTTGGTATCTGCGGCCCAACGTTTGCGCCTTGTGGGGTGGTTTGTCGCCGGTCTGATCCTTGCGGCGGTGGCGGCGATGGTCACGCTGGCGGCCAATGCCGCCCTTGCTGCCAATGCGCAGGTGGTTGCGGTGCTGCGCCTTGTGGGGGCGACGGATGGGTATATTGCGCAAGCGTTTGTGCGTCGGTTCACGGTGCGGGCCCTGATCGGGTCAGCGATGGGTGTTGTCCTTGGGATGGGGGCCGTTTGGCTGTTGCCATCTGGCGGGGATATGCCCAGTTTTCTGACAGGTATCGGATTTCAGGGCGCGGGGTGGCTTGTGCCGCTTATGCTGCCCATTATCAGTGCCGTGGTTGCCTTGCTGGCCACTGCCTTTGCAGCCAACCGCGCGTTAAGGATGTTATCATGATCCAGTCCATACGATCCTACATGTTCATCATACAGATGTACGTGATGATGGCGGTGATTGGCCTTGCCTTTGTGCCCTATGCCCTGTTCGCCAAGGAAGGCGCGCGGATGTGTTGCAAAACCTTTAGCCGCTGGGTGTTCTGGACAATGGGTTGGATGGTCGGCATCCGCCACGAAGTGCGCGGTGACGTGCCCGAAGGTGAGGTCCTGATCGCGGCCAAGCACCAGTCGTTTCTGGATATCATGATGATCTTTACCGCCTTGCCCAAGGCCAAGTTCATTATGAAACGCGATATCTTGTGGACACCGATCATCGGCTTTTATGCCAAGCGGTTGGAATGTGTGCCCGTGATACGGGGCAAACGTGGGGCGGCCATCGGCAAAATGGTCGCGGATGTGCAGGCCGGGCGTGTCGATCCGGGCCAGTTGATTATCTATTCTCAAGGCACGCGCGTCGCACCCGGGGTCAAGGCCCCCTACAAGGTTGGCACCGGCGTGCTCTATGAACAATTGCACCACCCCTGTGTGCCTGTGGCGACGAATGTGGGTGTTTTCTGGCCGCGCAAGGGTATGTGGCGCAAGCCTGGCCTTGCTGTCGTTGAATTCCTGCCCGCCATTCCACCGGGGATGGAGCGCAACGCATTCTTAAAGCAGCTCGAAGAGGTTGTGGAAACGCGGTCTGACGCATTGATGCGCGAAGGAGGGTTTGATCACGATGGACTACATTGACACGGTCAAAGATCTGGAGGCGCTGTATGGCACCCCCGGTGCCGCGTCGATCCGCAAGGTCGCGGATCACCTGACGCCGCTGTATGCCAAGTGGATCGCAGCGTCGCGGTTTGCCATTCTGACAACGGTCGGCCCCGGCGGAACCGATGGCAGTCCGCGCGGCGATAATGGCCCTGTCGTGTTGCAGCTGGATGCTCACACTTTGGCGATGCCGGATTGGCGCGGGAATCAACGTCTCGACAGTTTGCGCAACGTGGTCGAAGACGGGCGCGTGTCGCTGATGTTCATGGTGCCGGGATCGACCACAGTAGTGCGTGTGAACGGGCGCGCACGTTTGACGGCGGACAAAGATTTGCGCGCGCGGTTTGAGCAAAAGGGGCGGCATCCGGGTACGGTCATCGTGATCAAGGTGGCCGAAGTCTATACGCAATGCGCCCGCGCGGTGATGCGCGCCGAGCTATGGTCGCGCGATGATGCGGACGGGCTGCCGACAGCAGGCGAGATTTTGGCCGAAGTGTCGGGCGGTGAAGAAGGCGGTTCAGCTTATGATACCGCATGGCCCGAGCGCGCGGCGCGATCCATGTGGTAGCCGTTTTCGGTATGCTGAAAACGTGTGGGAACTTTGACGGAAATTCACGCACCGTCTAGCGCGCTGTGGGCAGCGATACTTTTTCGATGGCATAGATGGCCAAACGTGCAGGTCTGCACTTTGTTCGTATCGTTCACCCGGACGTCGCCGCGACGACGTTTTCCCAGACTAAACGCATCGGGCACGCGTCCATGTTGGAACGCGTGCCCGTATCGTTTAACTTTGTGGATAGAACAGCTTGTCCTAGCTGTGGATCGGCCCCAATCCGCATGCCAACGCCGCCTCGCGGACCGCTTCGGAATATGTGGGGTGGGCGTGACAGGTCAGGGCCAGATCTTCGGCAGAGGCCCCGAATTCCATCGCCACGCAAATCTCGTGGATCAGATCGCCGGCTGCCGGGCCGATGATGTGCGCCCCAAGGATACGATCCGTGTCCGCATCTGCCAGAATTTTGACAAAGCCGTCGCCTGCGAAATTCGCCTTGGCCCGGCCGTTGCCCATAAAGCTGAACTTGCCAACCTTATAGGATGTGCCAGCTTCTTTCAGGGCCTCTTCGGTGACGCCGACATTGGCGACCTCGGGGTGGGTGTAGATCACACCGGGGATAACACCGTAGTTCACGTGCCCATGTTTGCCCGCAACCGTGTCGGCCACGGCCATGCCTTCGTCTTCGGCCTTGTGGGCCAGCATCGGACCTTCGATCACGTCACCAATGGCGTAGATGCCGGGGACGTTAGTTTGCCAGTGGGCGTCGACGGCGATTTGACCGCGTTTGGTCATTTCCACACCCAGCGCATCGAGCCCGAGCCCGTCGGTAAAGGGTTTGCGCCCTGTGGCTACCAAAACAACGTCGGCGTCCACGGTGTGTTCGCTGTCATCCTTGCGCAATTTATAGGTGACTTTGGCTTTTGTCTTGGTCGCCTCGACGCTTTGTACGGCGGCCCCCATGGTAAAGGTCAGGCCCTGTTTCATCAGTAGTTTCTGGAACTGGCGCTGTACTTCGGCGTCCATGCCGGGGGTGATCGCATCAAGAAACTCGATCACCTCAACCTCTGCGCCCAGCCGTTTGTAGACAGAGCCGAGTTCAAGCCCGATGACGCCTGCGCCGATCACGACCATCTTTTTGGGCACCTTGCCGAGTTCCAGCGCACCTGTGGACGTCACGACGACTTTTTCGTCGACCTCGACGCCGGGTAGGCTGGAAGGTTCAGAGCCGGAGGCGATGATGATCGTCTTGGCCTCGTGCACGTCATCGCCCACTTTGACCTGACCGGCAGCGGGGATACTGCCCCACCCTTTGAGCCAGTCGATCTTGTTCTTTTTCATCAGGAATTCGACACCTTTGGTGTTCTGCCCGATGGTATCGTCCTTGTAGGTCAGCATCTGTTTCCAGTCCACGGACGGCGACTTGCCCTTGAGACCCATGGCTGCAAAGTTGTGTTCGGCCTCGTGCAGCATGTGAGAGGCATGCAGCAAGGCCTTGCTGGGGATGCAGCCCACATTCAGGCAGGTGCCACCCAATGTGTCGCGCCCTTCGACGATGGCGGTTTTCAGGCCGCGCTGTGCGCAGCGGATCGCGCAAACATAGCCGCCGGGGCCGGAGCCGATGATGATCACGTCATAAGAAGCCATGGGTTTGGTCCTTTGTTTTGGGTCGGGACGGGGGCGCTGCCCCCGGAACCCCCGTGGTATTTTTGGTCAGAAGAAAATCATAGCAGCGCCGCGACCAGCATGGCCGTGGTGGCCAGAAAGCCAACAAACCAGATATAGCTGCGCCATGGTGTCCAGCCAAAGGCATAGGCGGGCACATAGGCGATGCGGGCGAAAAGATAGGCATAGGCGCATATTGTGGTGAAGCTGCCGGATTTTTCCCCGAGAGTCACCACCACGCATGCGATTGAGAACAGGATCAGCCCTTCGAAGTGGTTATTGAGGGCACGGTAAAGCCGTGCTGTGCGGATGCTCAGCATGTCCTCGAGGCTGCCGCCCAGCCGATCGCGGTCGCGTGGTGACAGTGTCTTGCCCTGTCCGACCTCGAGGTTGGCAGGCACGGCCATCAGGGCGAATTGCACCACTTGCAGCAGCGCGGCCAGTGTGAGGACGGTGAGTTCAGGCGTCATGGTGTTTGCGTTACCCCAACAGCGGTATGATCATGAGCGCGAGCCCGACCAGCGAGGCAAACCACGCGACTGAGCGCACCAGCGGCAGGCCAGAGGCATAGGCGGGTACATAAGCGACGCGCGCCCAGAACCACAGGGCGGCCCCCAGTGCCGAGGTATCTGTACCCCGTTCTGTGACCGCGAGCATCAAGGCCAGCGCAATGAAGGCGGGCAAGGTTTCCAGGTAGTTTTTCAGCGCACGCTGGATGCGGGCAGCGATCGGAGCCTGATCACGGTGTTCGTCCTGCGGGCCAAGCGCCCAGCCGATGCCCTTGGACAGATCGGAGAAGGTTGCCTGAATGAGCGCATGGGCGATCAGCAGGATCACGGCGTAGGTGAGGTAGGTGAGTTCGGGTGTCATTTGTTATCCTTGCGGTATTCATTTTGGAGCGGCAAGGCCCCGTTAAGTCTCAGCGATGCCAGAGAGTAGACACACGAGTCCGATGACGAGTGAGGTGAAACTGAAAAACCCAATCCTGCATTCATTGGAATGACCTACCGATCCTAAAACTTGTGCCAAGCTGTCGTCGGGTGCGCAGCTGTGAATGTAAAAGATACCAATAACGCTAAAAGGATAGAGCATATGCCAACAGCGAATGAGCACATTGCGTGTTTGAGTGCATCTATCTCAACAGTTACAGCCGCTTGAGCAGACGCGTTTCCCGAGAACGTCATCATCGCCAGCAAAGCACCCCCGTGCAGAACAATCAGTGTTCGGACGAAGGACATGCCAAGTGCGTCAGCGCGTTCCAAACGGGATATTTCTGAGGTGTCGCTGGTCAATTGTGTTGCTACTCATTTATGGAAATAGTCGGCGGGCTGAAGCCCGCCCTACGGTGATTTGGTATGGCCGACGGTGATATGTTAGGGCCGACGGCAGTTTGGTAGGGCGGGCTTCAGCCCGCCGCTACCTCACAAATCCATCAACAACCGGCGCGGATCTTCCAACGCCTCTTTGACCCGCACAAGGAACGTCACCGCGCCTTTGCCGTCCACGATACGGTGATCGTAGGACAGGGCCAGGTACATCATCGGCCGGATCACAACCTGGCCGCCGATGGCCATGGGCCGATCCTGAATCTTGTGCATGCCCAAGATACCCGATTGCGGTGGGTTCAGGATGGGCGAGGACATCAACGAGCCGTAGACGCCACCATTGGATAGGGTGAACGTGCCGCCCTGCATTTCCGCCATTCTGAGTTTGCCGTCACGGGCGCGCGAGCCCTTTTCAGCGATGGCCTTTTCGATCGCGGCAAAGGACATGGAATCCGCGTCGCGGATCACGGGCACAACAAGGCCTGTTGGCGTGCCTGCGGCGACACCCATGTGCACAAAGTTCTTGTACACGATGTCGGTGCCGTCAATTTCGGCGTTCACTTCGGGCACTTCGCGCAGGGCGTGGCAGCAGGCTTTGGTAAAGAAGGACATAAAGCCCAGCTTGACCCCGTGTTTCTTCAGGAACAGGTCCTTGTATTCGTTGCGCAAATCCATCACCGCGCCCATGTCGACCTCGTTGTAGGTGGTCAGCATTGCGGCGGTGTTCTGGCTTTCTTTCAGGCGGCGTGCGATCGTTTGGCGCAAGCGGGTCATTTTCACCCGCTCCTCGCGCGCCTCGTCATTGGCGGCGACGGGGGCGCGTGGCGCGACGGCGGCAGGGGCTGGCGCGGGGGCTGCGCTGGCTGCGGCGACGGCGCGTGCCACATCGTCCTTCATCACGCGGCCATCGCGGCCAGTTGCGGTAACCGCGTCGCGGCTTATCCCGGCCTCGGCCATTGCCTTTTTCGCGGCAGGCGCGTCTTCGACGTCTTTTCCGGGCGCGCTTGCAGGGGCAGGGGCGGCTTTGGGCGCGGCAGAGGCCGCCCCGGCAGAAGATGAGATCACCGCCAGTTTGGCCGCGGCATCTACGGTCGTGCCTTCGGGTGCTGAAATTTCGGCCAACACACCGGCGGCTGGGCTTGGCACTTCGACGCTGACCTTGTCGGTTTCCAGTTCGCAAAGCATTTCGTCCTGCGCGACTGTATCGCCAACGGCCTTGAACCACGTGCTGACTGTCGCTTCGGTGACCGACTCGCCCAAGGTGGGCACCATCACGTCAACGCTATCGCCACCGGATGCAGGCTCAGCTGCGGCGGCGGCGGGTGCGGCGGCTTTGGCCGCAGGTGCGGGCGCTGATCCGGCGTCGCCTTCGGAAATTGTGGCCAGTAGCGCGTCAACACCAACTGTTTCACCTTCGGCTGCGATGATGTCACCCAATGTGCCAGCCACCGGGCTTGGCACTTCGACTGTCACCTTGTCGGTTTCTAGCTCACACAGCATTTCGTCGACGGCGATGGCGTCGCCCGGTTTCTTGAACCATGTGGCGACAGTGGCTTCTGAGACGCTTTCGCCCAAGGTGGGTACGCGGACTTCGGTTGTCATGTTCTTAATTCCCTTTGATGGTCAGCGCTTCGTCGACGAGAGCGGCTTGTTGGGCTTTGTGGTTGCTGGCAAGACCTGTCGCTGGCGAGGCGGAGGTGGTGCGGCCCACGTAAACGGGGCGGGTATGTTTGGCCTTGATCCGGCCAAGCACCCATTCGAGGTTGGGTTCGATAAAGGTCCATGCCCCTTGGTTCTTGGGCTCTTCCTGACACCAGACCATTTCGGCCTGTTCGAAACGTTCCAGCTCTTTGACCGCCGATTGCGCGGGGAAGGGATAGAACTGTTCAAACCGCATCAGGTACACGTCGTCGATGCCGCGTGCGTCCCGTTCTTCGAGCAGGTCATAATAGACTTTGCCTGAACACATCACGACGCGCTTGATCTTGTCGTCGGCTACCAGTTTGGTGTCCGAATTGCCGTGCTGGGCGTCGTCCCACATGATCCGGTGAAAGGACGATCCGGTTGTGAACTCTTCGGTCTTGGACACGGCCATCTTGTGACGCAGCAGAGATTTGGGGGTCATCAGGATCAGCGGTTTGCGGAAATCGCGGTGAATCTGGCGACGCAGGATGTGGAAATAGTTGGCCGGGGTCGTGCAGTTGGCGACGATCCAGTTGTCTTGGCCGCACATCTGCAGGAACCGTTCCAAACGTGCAGAAGAGTGTTCGGGCCCTTGCCCTTCGTACCCATGGGGCAGCAGGACGACCAGACCGGACATACGCAGCCATTTGCTTTCGCCCGAACTGATGAACTGATCGAACATGATCTGTGCCCCATTGGCGAAGTCGCCAAACTGCGCTTCCCACAGCGTCAGCGCGTTGGGTTCGGCCAAGCTGTAGCCATATTCAAAACCCAGAACCGCATATTCCGACAGCATCGAGTCGATGACTTCGTATTGGGCCTGACCGGCGCGGATGTTGTTCAGCGGGTAATAGCGTTCTTCGGTGTCCTGATTGATCAGGCCCGAATGGCGCTGGCTGAATGTGCCGCGTGTGCTGTCCTGCCCGGCAAGGCGCACAGGAAACCCTTCGGTCAGCAACGAACCGAACGCCAATGCCTCGCCTGTGGCCCAGTCGATGCCTGCGCCTTTTTCGAACATCTGCGCCTTGGCATCGAGCAGCCGTTCGACAGTCTTGTGCAGCGGGATACCGGTTGGCGTCGTGCTGAGCGCACGACCCACGTCGGCAAATGTTTCGGGCGGGATCGCCGTCTTGCCGCGCTGGTATTTCTTTTCCTTCATCTTATCGAGGTGGGACCACTTGCCATCCAGCCAGTCGGCTTTGTTCGGGCGGTATTCCTTGCCGGCCTCGAATTCGTCATTCAGGTGCGCCTGAAACGCAGCCTTCATATCCTCGATCTCGCCTTCGGGGATCAGGCCATCCTTGACCAGCCGTTCTGTATACAGGGTCAGGGTGGTTTTGTGCTTTTTGATCTTTTTGTACATCACCGGGTTGGTGAACATGGGCTCGTCGCCCTCGTTGTGACCAAAACGGCGGTAGCAGAAGATGTCGATCACGACGTCCTTGCGGAACTTTTGACGGAATTCAGTGGCAACCTTGGCAGCGTGCACCACGGCCTCGGGATCGTCGCCGTTCACGTGGAAAATGGGGGCCTCGACCACCAACGCGTTATCGGTGGGATAGGGCGAAGACCGCGAAAAGTGCGGTGCCGTCGTGAACCCGATCTGGTTGTTGACCACGATATGCATGGTGCCGCCCGCCTTGTGACCCCGCAGGCCTGACAGGGCGAAACACTCGGCCACAACGCCCTGACCGGCAAACGCGGCATCGCCGTGCAGCAGGATCGGCATCGCGCTGGTGCGATCGGTGTCTTTGTTTTGATCTTGTTTGGCACGGACCTTGCCCAGCACGACAGGGTTCACCGCCTCTAGGTGAGAGGGGTTGGCCGTGAGGGACAAGTGCACCGAATTGCCGTCGAATTCGCGGTCCGACGAGGCACCGAGGTGATATTTCACATCGCCCGATCCATCCACATCCTCGGGTTTGAACGAGCCGCCCTGAAATTCGTTAAAGATCGCTTTGTAGGGTTTTGCCATCACATTGGCCAATACGCTCAGGCGGCCACGGTGGGGCATGCCGATCACGATGTCTCTGACGCCCAAGGCCCCGCCGCGCTTGATGATCTGCTCCATCGCGGGGATCAGGGATTCACCGCCGTCCAAGCCAAACCGCTTGGTGCCCATGTATTTGACATGCAGGAATTTCTCAAAGCCTTCGGCCTCGACCATCTTGTTCAGGATCGCCTTGCGCCCCTCGCGGGTGAACTGAATTTCCTTGCCCAATCCTTCGATGCGTTCCTTGAGCCAGCCCGCCTCTTCGGGGTTGGAAATATGCATGTATTGCAGCGCGAATGTGCCGCAATAGGTGCGTTTCACAATGTCTATGATCTCGCGCATGGACGCGACATCCAGACCCAGCACCTTGTCGATAAAGATAGGGCGATCCATGTCGGCTTCGGTGAAGCCATAGGATTTGGGGTCCAGTTCGGGGTGTGGATCCGTGCTGCGCATGCCCAGCGGGTCAAGGTCAGCGACCAGATGGCCCCGGATGCGATAGGCGCGGATGATCATCAGCGCGCGGATACTGTCCAGCACGGCGCGCTTGATCTGATCGTTGGATACTTCAACGCCGGTCTCGGCGGCCTTTGCTTTGATCTTGTCACCCGCACCTTTGACTTCGGCGGGGGCGGCCCACTCACCTGTCAGCGCCTGTGTCAGATCATCGCCCGGTGTTGGCGGCCAGTCGGTGCGCGCCCAGCTTGGCCCTTCGGCCTCGCGTTTGATCGAAACCTCGTCATCGCCCATCGCCCTGAAAAACGCCTGCCACGCCTCGTCCACGGCACCCGGATCATTGGCATATCGCGCATACATCTGTTCCAGGTATTCCGCATTGTGCCCCTGCATAAAGGAAGAGGCATGGAACTGGTCGTTGGGGGATTGGTCGGTCATTGGGACACCTCATGTGGGTTGGGACCATATTCGTTTTGGCCGGATTGTGATGGGCGGGTGAGCCACCACAGGACAATCAAAGGAGAGACTGCGAGAACGATTATCGCAAGCACTGTGATAATGGCGACAGGTCCTGCCACGGCACCTGACTCTGCCGCGCCAATGCCACCAAAGAGGGCCAGAAAGATGCCGATACCGATCATGACAAGCAGTGGGTAAAACAAATAAAGACCGGAGCGGCCTGTATCATGCATGCGCCGCCAGCCGACACTGAGTTGTGGAAGCAAAATGGCCAGCGAAAAGATCGAAGCGATCGGGCCGGTGCTGACCGCGGTCGCACTTACGCTGGTATCGGTCACCTCTGTCTGAACTGTTGCCGCGCCAAACAATACGCCATCCAGAATTCCGGCGATAACACTGCCCAGAATACCAAAGAGGAAAAACCACCAATATTCAGGCCGCGAGGCACGGCCTGAAAAGGTGACGTACTTGGAAAAACAGGTTTTGACAGCGGTTTTAAAGTTCACAACAGGTCTCCAAGCCTGAGTTATGCCCAAATGGCAGCGACCCGGGGGGATCGTGTGTTCCCGGGCCCCGTGCTTATGACCGATCCTATTTTCATTTAGCCCTTGATCGCTTCCATCACGGCTTCGCCCAGCGTTGCGGGGCTGTCGGCCACGACGATGCCAGCGGCGCGCATGGCTTCGATCTTGTCCTCGGCACCGCCCTTGCCACCGGCGACAATCGCGCCCGCGTGGCCCATGCGGCGGCCCGGAGGGGCTGTGCGACCTGCGATGAAACCGGCGGTCGGTTTCCAACGGCCTGCCTTTTTCTCGTCGGCAAGGAACTGTGCAGCATCTTCTTCGGCGGAGCCACCAATTTCACCAATCATGATGATCGACTGGGTTTCGGGGTCGGCCAGGAACATCTCCAAAACGTCGATGTGTTCGGTCCCTTTGATCGGGTCGCCGCCGATACCAACAGCTGACGATTGGCCAATGCCCAGGTCTGTCGTCTGCTTGACCGCCTCATAGGTCAGTGTGCCGGAACGGGACACAACCCCACAAGAGCCGCGCATGTGGATATGGCCGGGCATGATGCCGATCTTGCAGGCATCGGGTGTGATGACGCCGGGGCAGTTGGGGCCGACAAGGCGGGATTTGGACCCCTCAAGCGCGCGCTGTACGCGCATCATGTCGAGAACCGGGATACCTTCGGTGATGCACACGATCAGGGGCATTTCGGCATCGATCGCCTCAAGGATGGAATCCGCAGCGAAGGGCGGGGGGACATAAATCACGGAGGCGTTCGCCTCTGTCATCGCCATCGCCTCGTGAACCGAATTGTAGACGGGCAGGTCAAGGTGGGTCATCCCGCCCTTGCCCGGTGTCACGCCGCCGACCATCTTGGTGCCATAGGCGATCGCCTGTTCAGTGTGGAACGTACCTTGCGAGCCGGTCAGGCCCTGGCAGATCACCTTGGTGTTTTCGTCAATCAGTACGGCCATTTGGGGCGTCTCCTTCGGGGGTATTTTTGAAAATATGATGTGTCATGCGGCTACGCTCGGTGTGCGTAGCAGCGCTTTGATGTTGTTGAACCAGCCGCCCATCGTGCCCTGCTGGCCCTTGTGGGCAAAGCCAAGCGCGACGCGTGATATGCGGATCGTGGGGCAGCGATGCAGGTCAGTCATTCGTCCAACCCCATTCCAGCGGGCAATCGATCCACGCGGATGAACGTTTCGGGGCCTTTGCGCGTTCCGATATGAACAACGGCCACGCGTTTACGCAGCAATTCGCGCGCATCGATATAGGCCGTGCCCGCACCGGGTGCATAAGGCGCTGTCAACGGGATTGAGGTGCCAAACACGGGGCGCATGGCCATTTTCGCCTGCACCTGCATCACAGCATCCGATGCATGTTCCCCTGCAAACGTCACTTCGCAGCGGCGTTCGGCGTGGGCAGGCGTATTGGGGGCAGGTTCCAGTGTCTTATCCCAGAACGTAAGCGTGAAGGGCAACGGATCGCCCGCCACACCAACCATATTTGCATGCGCTTGCGCAGGTGTTTGGCCCGCCTTGAAGCAATAGGCGGTAAAGGCGTCAATGGCAGGATGCGCAACGGCGGCTGACGATGATGCGCCAACGCACATCATCGCCAAACCGACGGACACCACATGGGCACAGATCGCCCGCATTGCCTTACCCCTTGACGGCTTTCACGATCTTTTGCGCGCCGTCTTTCAGGTCGTCGGCGGCAATCACGTCAAGGCCAGAGTTGTTGATGATCGCTTTGCCCTCTTCGACATTCGTGCCTTCAAGGCGGACAACCAGCGGCACTTTCAGGCCCACTTCTTTCACGGCCGCAACCACGCCTTCGGCGATGACGTCGCAGCGCATGATGCCGCCAAAGATGTTCACAAGGATGCCTTTGACCTGCGGGTCAGACGTAATGATCTTGAACGCTTCGGTCACTTTTTCCTTGGTCGCACCACCGCCCACATCAAGAAAGTTGGCAGGCTCGGCACCGTACAGCTTGATGATGTCCATCGTCGCCATGGCCAGACCCGCGCCGTTCACCATGCAGCCGATTTCGCCGTCCAGCGCGATGTAGTTCAGGTCATATTTCGAGGCGGCGAGTTCCTTGGGGTCTTCCTCGGTCTCATCGCGCAATTCGTTGATGTCGGGGTGGCGATACATGGCGTTGCCGTCAAAGCTGACCTTGGCGTCCAGCACCTTAAGGTCCCCACCATCGGTCACGATCAACGGGTTGATCTCCAGCATCTCCATGTCTTTTTCGACGAACGCTTTGTACAGCAGCCCCATCAAGCCGACGCATTGTTTGATCTGCTTGCCTTGCAGGCCCAGCGAAAAGGCGATGCGACGACCGTGGAATGCCTGATAGCCGGTGGCCGGATCGACGCTGAAACTCAGGATTTTTTCAGGGGTGCTTGCCGCGACTTCTTCGATGTCCATCCCGCCTTCGGTCGAGCAGACAAAGCTGATGCGGCTGGTCTGACGATCGACCAGCAAGGCAAGGTACAGTTCGGTTTCGATGCCAGAGCCGTCTTCGATGTAGATGCGGTTCACTTGTTTTCCGGCCGGACCGGTTTGATGCGTGACCAGTGTGCGCCCCAACATCTTTTTGGCTTCTGTTGCGGCTTCGGTCGCGGATTTCGTCAGACGTACGCCACCCTTTTCGCCAGCGTCCGCTTCTTTGAATGTGCCCTTGCCGCGACCACCTGCGTGGATCTGCGCCTTGACCACCCACAACGGGCCGTCCATTTCGCCGGCCGCCGTTTTGGCGTCTTCTGCGCGCAAGACGACACGCCCGTCCGAGACAGGTGCCCCGTAACTGCGCAAAAGGGCTTTGGCTTGGTATTCGTGGATGTTCATGAGCGTAGGGTCCCGTATTGATGCATCTCAGTTGTCCCTATACGAACAGGAGTAAGGGCGGCGTAAACCAGCAATTTGCCGCAGAGCGGGATTTCGCACAGAAAAACGCTTTTTGTGATCACTGCAGAAAATGGTGTGATCACAAAAGTTTGCCCAAGGGTAAATGGGGAATCAAATGGCACGTGGCCAAAGGGAAACAAACCGGCATCAGATGACCCCGACATGGGGTGTCGTGATGACCGTGAATGAACCCCAAACCCTGATCCTGAGCAACGTAAAATGGCACTTGGCCACGGGTGCAAGTGAAGTGCGGGTGTACCTTGATGATCCTGATGATCCGGTCGCAGCATCCCTGACCTGTATTGATGGGTGCCATGTGACGGCCTGTGATGCGGCGTATTGGGCCCGGCATCGTGGTAAAACAGGGCGACCAGACTCGCAAATGCGGCGTCAGACAATCAATGCCAACATGGCCAAGCGTCAGTCGCGTGCGGATTGGTCGTTTCACATCGATGCAGATGAATTCATCTGGCAGGATAGCCCACTGGCTGGCGAACTGGCACATGTCACGGCACCGCAAACCGAAGTGAACCTGCCCGTTCTAGAACGTCTGTTTCCTGATCAACGCCCCCAAGCGCATCTGTTTGACGGCGTTTTCCGGGCGACTGCGGATCTGGACGTCGCCGACGCGCAGTCCGCCTATGCCCCGTTTGCAACGTTCATGAAACGGGGCCAGTATTCCCATGGTGCGGGCAAAGGCGGCGTAAGGGTCGATGATCCACTGCGGCTGGGCGTGCATAATGCCACGGTTCAGCAAGGCGACACGTGGCTTCGATCCGCACGCCATGTTTCAACCGCTGCCCGATTGCTGCATTTCGATGGTGTGACGCCGCTGCACTGGCTGATCAAAGTGCTGCGATACCGCCAAACCCCTTGGGAGGTTCAAAAGGCAATCTTGCAGCCGCATAGAGCCGGCCAGATTGAGTGGATGATCGATCAAAGCACGGATTTGGATGCAGCCAGGGCGGCGCATGCACAAATGTTTGATGCGACACCACAGCGTTGCGCTCAACTTGGTGCGTTCGATCTGTTGCACAACGTGCCATTCGATCCGCGCAGTGTGCTGGGGAATAATGCGCCAGACCTGTCTGTGTCGGCCTTTGATGCAGATTTGCTTGCGCGCAATGAATGGTTCAGGGACCTGATGCCGACGTGAGCGAGGCCGACGATCCCAATTCAGATGCTTTTGCGCGTTTTGACATAAGCCCTGCACATTTGCGTGGCTTTGTATTGCCCTGTCACCAAAGGCTCGTGGTGACGGGCTGGGCGCGTATCGTGCCTTACTCGTTGTGATTCATGCGACCAGAATAGCGGGTGCCATCCGCAGCAAGGATCGTGGTCAGTCTGCGTTCAATGACGCGCGACTGGCGCATAACAGGCACGTAGACATGAAAAAGGCCGGACGCGACGGCGTCCGGCCATAATAATCAAAACATGTCTGACTTAGACGAGGCTGTCGTCGATGCCTTTGCATGCTTCAACCAGACCTTTGACGGCCGCAACAGAGCTGTCGAACATGGCTTGTTCTTCTTTGGTCATCTGGATGTCGATCACCTTTTCGACGCCGCCGGCACCGATCACGGTGGGTACACCCACATACATGCCCTTCAGGCCCAATGCGCCGTCCACATAGGCTGCACAGGGCAGGACGCGTTTTTGATCCTTGAGGAACGCTTCTGCCATTTCGATCGCGGAAGTGGCGGGCGCATAAAAGGCGGAACCGGTTTTCAGCAGGCCAACGATTTCGGCACCGCCGTCACGGGTGCGCTGAACGATAGCGTCCAGTTTTTCCTGTGTGGTCCAGCCCATTTTGACCATATCGTCCAGTGGAATGCCGCCAACGGTCGAATAGCGCGTCAGGGGGACCATCGTGTCGCCGTGGCCGCCCAGAACGAACGCTGTAACGTCGCGCATGGACACGCCGAACTCTTCGGCCAGGAAGTGACGGAAACGCGCGCTGTCAAGCACACCAGCCATGCCGCAGACCTTTTCGTGGGGCAGGCCAGAGAATTCGCGCAACGCCCAGACCATCGCATCGAGCGGGTTGGTGATGCAGATCACGAACGCGTTCGGCGCGTGATCGCGGATGCCTTCGCCAACGGATTTCATGACCTTGAGGTTGATGCCCAACAGGTCGTCACGGCTCATGCCCGGCTTGCGGGGGACACCGGCTGTGACGATGCAGACGTCTGCGCTCGCGATGTCAGCATAAGACTGTGTGCCGCTCATCTTGGCGTCGAACCCTTCGGACGGGCCGGACTCTGCGATGTCGAGCGCCTTGCCCTCTGGGGTGCCTTCGGAAATATCGAAGAGGACCACGTCGCCCAGCTCTTTAATCGCTGCGAGGTGGGCAAGGGTGCCGCCGATCTGACCGGCGCCGATCAGGGCAATCTTTGGTCTGGCCATTGTAATAGTCTCCGCACTAAGGGTTTTCGTTGGCGCGGTGCGTAGCGCGCCCCGGCGCGTGGCGCAAGTCTGCTGCACTGCGGCGTCGGAATTTGTGATCGCTGGTCGGATGGGTATCTATCGTCTAAGAGTCAGGGAAAGCGCGCTTTTTCAAGGGGACGGGCCGTGTTGCAATTGGATATCTGGTTTTTCGCAATAGCGGCACCTGCCATCGTCTTTGCCGGAATTTCCAAGGGGGGGTTCGGATCAGGGGCTGCGTTTGCGGCCACATCGATTCTGGCGCTGGTGCTTGAACCGGGAATAGCGCTGGGCGTCACACTGCCTCTTTTGATGCTGATGGATGCGGCGGCTTTGCGTCCCTACTGGGGCAAATGGGACTGGCACGTGGCGCGGCGCATGATCGTGGGTGGACTGCCGGGGGTGGCCATTGGTGCGTGGCTGTATGCGCGCACGGACGCGGATGTGTTTCGCGTCCTGATTGGGGTCATTTCGATCACTTTTGTAATCTGGCAACTGGGACGCGCGCGCGGCTGGATCAAGGTCGCGGAACGGGCACTGCCCAATTGGGCCGGGGGATTGGGGGGCATGGTGGCGGGGTTCACCAGTTTCGTCAGCCATGCGGGCGGACCACCTGCCGCCGTTTATCTATTATCGCTCAATCTGGGTAAAACCACCTATCAGGCCAATACCGTGCTGATCTTTACGGCGATCAATACGTTCAAATTTGTGCCCTATGCCTTTTTGGGCATGTTCACATTGCAGACGTTTGCCGCGAACGTTGCGCTGGCTCCTTTTGCGCTGTTGGGGACGTGGCTGGGTGTCAAAGCACACCGCCTGGTGCCAGAGCGCGCATTCTTTTTGCTAACCTATGTCTTGCTGATCCTGACAGGCACCAAGCTGATATGGGATGGGTTGACGTAATCACGCCATGGCTGTCGGCACCTGCGGTCCAAGTCGCACCTATGACGGATGAACCAAGAAAAAGGCGCACCATTTGGCGCGCCTTGCATGTCATGTGGCGTATTCGGGTTCAGGCGTCGTGCCCTGCGGCTGGCAACGCCTCTGCCAGCGTCTCGAACGCTTGACCGCTTGCAACCAGACAGGTCACGCCATTTGGGGCCGTCACCGTGATCGTCCATGTGCCAGACACAAGTGATGCAAACACCTCGATCACCGCATTATTGGCCCCAAGGCCCATGGATTGCCGGGTTTCCCCGTACCCTTCGGCCAGTCGTGTCACAACAAGGTCACGGGGGCCGCAATTGCGGTCTTGCTGCGCGCTGGCCATGGTCGGTGCGATCAGGTTTATTGTGATGGCCGTGGCCAATGTGCCCAGTACCAAAGTTGTTTTCCGTTTCATAACGTTCAGCCTTTCACAAAATAAAGGCGTCACCACTGGTCATCGGCGCGGACAAAACAGCCCATGATGACCGGGCAGCCCCGGTTGATGTCACATCCGTCGGTTTCTGTCTTGGCAAGTGCTTCAGCGGCTGGGCTGAAACAGCTTTTTCAGAGTGATCGGAGTGGCTGTAGGCTGCGCTGCGGTGGTAAAGTATTGGTTAACGGGGCGTCCGCAGGCCTGTGCAGGTGACGCAAATGGCCCCCCGTCCGGGCAGGTTTTTCTGCGTTGCGGCGCAAATGCCCTTGAACTATCTGTAAAAAAATGCCCCTTACCGCGCAACTTTATAACTTTGAGGAGTTGCAGCATGGCCGTTGCCCGCCCCCTACGTTCCGTTTTGTACATCCCCGGTTCCAAGCCGCGCGCGCTCGACAAGGCGCGGGGGCTGGCGGTGGATGCGATCATCTTTGACCTAGAGGATGCGGTATCTGCCGATGAAAAAGCGGCTGCGCGCGACACGTTGGCCGAGGCATTGGCAACAGGTGGTTATGGCGCGCGGATGAAAATCATCCGCATCAACGCGCTGGACACGATCTGGGGTGCGGACGACGCGCGCGCCGCCGTCAGCATGGGCGCAGACGCCATTTTGCTGCCCAAAGTGTCTGCACCTGCCGATCTGGATGCGCTGGCGGAGATCACCGGGGACGCGCCGCTGTGGGCGATGATGGAAACGCCACTGGGCATGTTGAATGCGGTCGCCATTGCGGCCCATCCAATGCTGCACGGCATGGTCATGGGCACCAATGACCTAGCCAAGGAATTGCAAACCCGGTTCCGGGCAGATCGCCTGCCGTTGCAAACCGGCCTTGGCCTGTGTCTGCTGGCGGCCAAGGCGCATGGGCTGGCGATTGTTGACGGGGTGTATAACGCCTTCAAGGACGACGCTGGGCTGGATGTGGAATGCACCCAAGGCCGCGACATGGGGTTTGACGGCAAAACGCTGATCCATCCCGCCCAGATCGACATCGCAAACGCGGCATTTTCCCCGTCGGATGCTGAAATCGACCTCGCCCGCCGACAGATCGAAGCCTTTGATGCAGTCGAGGCCTCTGGCCAGGGGGTCGCGGTTGTCGATGGACGTATCGTTGAAAACCTGCACATCGTGACAGCGCGTGAAACCTTGGCCAAAGCCGAAGCAATCGCAACCCTTGCAGCGGAGAGCACCACATGACCCTTCTGATACTTGGCCTGATCCTTTGGATCGTGGCGCATTTTTTCAAACGTTTGGCACCGGATATGCGCGCGCAGATGGGCAATGCCGGAAAAGGCGTTGTTGCAGTGCTGATCATCGCAAGCGTTATAGCGATGATTTTCGGATATCAGTGGGCCCCGTTCATTCCGGTTTGGTATCCGCCCAGCTTCATGGTCCATATCAACAACCTGCTGATGCTGGTTGCCTTCTTTGTCTATGGGATGTCGGCGACCACGGGTCGCCTGCGCGGCAAGATGCGTCACCCCCAACTCGTCGCGGTCAAGATCTGGGCGGTTGCGCACCTGTTGGTCAATGGCGATCTGGCGTCCCTCATCTTGTTCGGCGGGATGCTGGCGTGGGCTGTCGGTTCGGTCATTCTGATCAATCGCGCCGAACCTGACTGGGAACGTCCAACGCCGGGCGATGCCAAGAAAGATATCCTGCTGGTTGTCATTACGGTGGTGATGTTCAGCGTTGTGGCGGGTATCCACATCTGGGCTGGTGTCTGGCCATTTCCGGGGTAAGCACATGAAACTATACCGCTTTCTGTCCTCAGAGGACACGTCCGCTTTTTGTCACAAAGTAACAGATGCGCTGAACAAGGGGTGGGAGCTGCACGGCAGCCCAACCCAAACATGGGATCATGCCGCAGGCCTCATGCGCTGTGGGCAGGCCGTGACGAAAGAGGTCGAGGGCGACTATACCCCCGACACCAAGCTGGGGGCGCATTGACCATGGCCAAGACAAACGCGGGCCGGTTTTTCGAGGATTACAGCGTCGGCGATGTGCTGACCCACGCCGTGCCGCGCACCGTTGGACCGGGCGAGCGGGCGTTGTATCACGCGCTCTATCCGGCACGGCACGCGCTTTATTCGTCGGATACGTTTGCTCAGGCCTGCGGGCTGTCTGCGTCGCCGCTGGACGATATGATCGCCTTTCATACTGTGTTCGGCAAAACAGTGCCGGATGTGTCCCTGAACGCGGTTGCCAACCTTGGCTATGCCGAAGGCCGGTGGCTTGCCCCTGTCTGGCCGGGTGACACGCTGACCTCGCAATCCGAAGTCATTGGGGTCAAACAAAACTCGAACGGGAAAACGGGCGTTGTCTGGGTGCGCACCACGGGACGCAACCAGCATGGCGCGCCTGTGTTGGAATATGTGCGCTGGGTCATGGTGCGAAAGGGCGATTTGGATGCGCCTGCGCCCACAACGGTTGTTCCGGACCTGTCCACTGTCGTGTCCCCCGATGCATTGGTTGTACCAGATGGGCTGGATTTCACCGGTTACGATTTTGCCCTCGCGGGTGAACCGCACCGCTGGGGGGATTACGACATTGGCGAACAGATCGATCACGTCGACGGCGTGACCATCGAAGAGGCCGAACACATGATGGCCACCCGGCTGTGGCAGAACACGGCCAAGGTGCATTTTGACACGTCTGCCCGACCCGATGGCAGTCGCCTGATCTACGGGGGGCATGTGATCTCTATGGCGCGGGCCCTGTCCTTCAACGGTTTGGCGAATGCGCAGATGGTTGTTGGGCTGAACGCAGGCGCGCACGCTAATCCGTGCCTGTCTGGCGATACCATCCGGGCGTGGTCCAAAGTGTTGGACAAGGCCGAAACATCCGCCCCAGGCGTCGGCGCGATCCGCTTGCGGCTGGTCGCGACCAAAGGTGGCGCGCCCTTTGATCTGAAAGGGGCAGACGGGAAATATGCACCGAATGTATTGCTTGATCTGGATTATTGGGCCTTGATGCCGCTGTGATGGAACAGCGGGCGAGGCCCGCAATGTTGGCTAAGACCGGGCATCCTGTTCCCGTCGGGAGTGAAAAGATGAAGCAAACCCTATTGGCGGTCCTCGCCTGCGCGTTGATGTCTGCAACGGCAATCAAGGCGGACGAAGCCCGCGAAAGCTTTGTCGAGGCGAACCTGCTTGGCATTTTTTATCACGAGTTTGGGCATGCTCTGATCGACGTGCTGCGTTTGCCTGTTTTCGGACAAGAAGAAGACGCAGCAGACGTGGCATCCATTCTGCTCATCAATGCGTTCTACGAAGAAGATGCAGCGCAAGACCTTGCCTATGATGCAGCCTTTGGCTTTCTGGCAGAGGCTGTCGTGCGGGACGACGTTGCCTATTGGGATTTGCATGGGCCGGACGAGCAGCGGTTTTATAATACGGTGTGTTTGTTTTACGGGGCCAACCCCGACGAGCGCGAAGACTTCGCGCGGGATCTCGACTTGCCCGAATATCGCGCGCAGACATGCCCCGAAGAATTCGAACTGGCCAATGACAGTTGGGGCCCCGCATTTGATGACATAGCCGGACAGGGACGCAGCCTGCGGTTTGACGACGGCGGGTATGAGGGGCTGACTGTTGATCTGATGGCTGACGAAATTGCCGCGCTCAACATGGATTTTGTGCTGCCCGAAACAGTGACGGTGCGGGTCGATCTGTGTGGTCAGGCCAACGCGTTTTACGACCCTAACCTGATCGAAATCACGATGTGCATCGAGTTCGAGGATCACCTGCGCCATCTCTATGATGTGTTGGACTGATCACTGCACATGAACGTGTGATGCAGACCTGCACGTCCGGCGCTAGGCTTTGACGATGCTGCGTTATCTTATCGCCTTGTTATCTTTCGCGTCACCCGCCCGCGCGTGCGAACTTGCGCTGCTGTTGGCGGTGGATGTGTCCGGCTCTGTCGATCCGCAGGAATATCGCATCCAGATGGGCGGACTGGCCGCTGCCTTGCGCGATGGGAGTGTCGCGGATGCGCTTGTCGAACAGGGCGCGCAGGTTGCTTTGATCCAATGGACGGGGTCGTCGCGTCAACGCCAGACTGTGCCTTGGACCAAAATGCGCAGCCATGCCGATGTGCTGACCCTTGCCGACACGATAGAGGGTGATGCGCGTATCTGGCGCAACTTTTCGACGGCCGTGGGCGAGGCGTTGGAGGTGGCGCGCGCTGCCTTCGGCCCGGTCAGCCACTGCACCCGGCGCGTGATTGATGTGTCCGGCGATGGCACGTCGAACGAAGGGATCGATCCGATCACCCAACGCCCGCTGTTGCGCGCCGATGAGGTCACCGTAAACGCGATTGCCATCGAAACCGATGACGCGGACCTGACGGCTTATTTCTTTGAAAACGTGATCGTGGGGCCGGGGGCCTTTGTCGTGACAGCAAACGGATTCGCGGATTACCCGGAACAGATCAAACGAAAGCTGCAGCGTGAAACGACCCGGCAGGTCACATCGAACAACAAATAACTTCTTTTGTGATCACGCATATTTCTGCTGTGATCACGACCGGGTGAAATCTGCGTAATGCGCCAATTAACCGCGCCATAAGTGGCTGTGCGGTAGGTGACACGCCCACAGAATCCGCTATCAAGTAGCAACGGAACAAAAAGGACGCACCATGGCCGACGTCAACCGGGGCAACCGCCCGCTCTCGCCACACCTGTCGATCTATCGCCCCCAACTTACCTCGATGACGTCTATCCTGACGCGGATCACCGGCAATGCCATGCTGATCTCTGCGCTCTTGGTCGTTTGGTGGTTCTTGGCGGCGTCATCCTCTCCCGAATATTTCGCGATTGCCGATGGCATGCTGACCAGCTTTTTCGGGGATTTGGTGATGTCGCTTTCGCTGCTGGGGCTGTGGTACCACACGCTGGCCGGCGTGCGGCACCTGATCTGGGACAACGGGATCGGTCTTGATATCGAAACAGCCGAAAAAATGGGGTGGGCCGTGTTGGGCGGCTCGGTCGTTCTGACGATCATCACCCTCATCGCGATTTAAGGAGGCGAACATGCAATATCTCACAGACCGCAAGCGTGCGATGGGTATGGGTTCTGCCAAGACAGGAACACAGCATTTCTGGGCGATGAAAGTCAGTTCCGTCGCGCTGTTAGTTTTGATCCCGCTGTTCGTGTTCACCTTTGGCCCGATGCTGGGCGCACCCTACGAAGAAGTCACCGCCTATTTCGCGCGGCCATTTCCGGCGATTGTGGCGGGGCTGACCATTCTTGTCACATTCACGCACTTCAAAGACGGTGTGCAGGTGCTGATCGAGGACTATGTTCATGGAACAATGCAAAAGGTGCTGATTATTGCGATGATCTGCCTGAGCTACGCTGCCGCCGCGACGGGCATCTTTGCCATCGCGCGCATGGCACTTTGAGATAGGAGGCCGAGATGGCTGCATACGAATACGAAACGCACGAATATGATGTTGTGGTTGTGGGCGCGGGGGGTGCAGGTTTGCGCGCGACACTCGGCATGGCCGAGCAGGGCCTGCGCACCGCGTGCGTGACCAAGGTGTTCCCGACGCGCAGCCACACGGTTGCGGCCCAAGGTGGCATCGCCGCGTCCCTGTCCAACATGGGCCCGGACAGCTGGCAGTGGCATATGTATGACACTGTCAAAGGGTCTGACTGGCTCGGCGATACGGATGCGATGGAATATCTGGCACGCGAGGCCCCAAAGGCGGTCTATGAGCTTGAACACTACGGCGTTCCGTTCTCGCGGACTGAAGAGGGCAAGATTTACCAGCGCCCGTTCGGCGGCCACACCACCGAATTCGGTGAAGGCCCCCCGGTGCAGCGCACATGCGCTGCCGCTGACCGCACAGGCCACGCGATTCTGCACACGCTTTATGGCCAGTCCCTCAAGAACAATGCGGAATTTTATATCGAATATTTCGCAATCGACCTGATTATGTCCGATGACGGCGTCTGTCAGGGTGTGCTGTGCTGGAAACTCGACGACGGCACGATGCACCTGTTCAGCGCCAAGATGGTTGTCCTGGCGACTGGCGGTTATGGACGCGCGTATTTCTCGGCCACGTCTGCGCACACCTGCACAGGTGATGGCGGCGGGATGACGGCGCGCGCGGGCCTGCCCCTGCAGGACATGGAGTTTGTTCAGTTCCACCCCACCGGCATCTACGGTGCCGGCTGCCTCATCACCGAAGGGGCGCGGGGCGAAGGCGGATACCTCACCAACTCCGAAGGCGAGCGGTTCATGGAACGCTATGCGCCGACCTACAAGGATCTGGCCAGCCGCGATGTGGTGTCGCGCTGCATGACCATGGAAATCCGCGAAGGACGCGGTGTGGGCGACAACAGTGATCACATTCACCTGCACCTCAACCACCTGCCCAAGGAAACGCTTGATCTGCGCCTGCCGGGCATCTCGGAAAGCGCGCGCATCTTTGCGGGTGTGGACCTGACTAAGGAACCGATCCCGGTTTTGCCGACGGTGCACTACAACATGGGCGGCATCCCCACGAACTATTGGGGTGAAGTGCTGGCACCGACCAAAGATAAACCCGACAACGTCTCGCCCGGTCTGATGGCCGTGGGCGAAGCGGGCTGTGCATCGGTGCACGGTGCCAACCGTCTTGGGTCCAATTCGCTGATCGACCTTGTTGTGTTTGGCCGCGCCGCAGCCATCCGCGCTGGCGAAATCGTCGATCCAAAAACACCTGTGCCGACGCCGAACCAACGGTCGATCGAGGCTGCATTCTCGCGCTTTGACGGGTTGCGTTATGCCAACGGTCACGTGCCGACAGCTGAACTGCGCCTTGAAATGCAAAAGACGATGCAAGACGACGCTGCCGTGTTCCGGACAGACAAGACACTGGCCGAGGGCGAGGCAAAGATGAAGGACGTGTCCGCCAAGCAATCTGACCTCAAGGTCACCGATACCTCGCTGGTTTGGAACTCTGATCTGATGGAAACGCTTGAGTTGACCAACCTGATGCCCAACGCCGTCGCCACAATCACCGCCGCCGCCGCCCGCAAGGAAAGCCGCGGGGCACACGCCCACGAGGATTATCCGGATCGCGACGACGAAAACTGGCGCAAGCACAGCCTTGTCTGGTTCAAGGGCAACGAGGCGTCGCTTGGCTTCCGTGGTGTTCACCTGAACCCGCTGACCAGCCACAATGACGGCGGGATCGACCTGAAAAAGATCGCACCCAAAGCACGGGTCTACTAAGCCCGTATGGCACAAGGCTTGCGCATCCAGAATCCGATGACACTCGCACCCAGTTCGGTGTTGCGGGTCTATGGGATGCGCAGGTCTGGCAACCATGCGCTGATCAATTGGATATTGCGCAATGCGCCAGACGGGTGTGGTTTGTTCTTGAACAATTGCAAACCGAACCGCGATCCACTGGCCACAGCGCGCGGCGTGTCCGTCTATGCACAGAGCACAGAACAGCCGCATACGGCGGTCGATGCCAAACTGCGCGCTGCCGGTCCGTCCCCGTTCACGGTCGTCAGCTACGAAGACGTGATGCCTGCGCAAAACCGCAAACCGTTGTTTGCTGCACCAGAACTCTGCGTGGTCGTCTATCGCAGTTTCCTGCACTGGGCCGCATCGCTGCTGCGCAAGATACAGGGCAATGCCGGCTACGGCGCGTTGGAACGAACGCGTGTGATGATGCAATCCATGCGCACATACGGCGACATGCTGAACCGCATACAGGACGATGACGTCGTGCCAGTGTGTTTTGACATGTGGCGGTCTGACGAAACCTATCGCAGCGCAACCTTAGGTCGGCTCGGCTTACCCGGGACTGATTTGGCCCTCGGAGCAGTACAGCGTTACGGCGGCGGGTCGTCCTTTCAAGGCGAAATGACCGACGTCTCAGAACTTGCGACCCAAGAACGTGCAGCGCAGATGGCGCAAGACCTCGAGTACCAAATGCTTCTTTGGACGACTGCGCGCGATTTTGAATTTATGCAGCGGCTGGCAGAGGTGTTTCCACAAGACGCCGAACGTTTGTCCCAGCTTCTGGATACGGCTACTGCAAAGGTGACACTGCCATGTTGACGCGCCTGATTGCCCTTGTGGCGCTGCTGGCCCTTACGGCCTGCGAACAGACGAGCCGCGCGGTCGACACTGCGGCGCGCAACAGCGCCAAGGTGGCGGTGAACGAAGCGTTGGTCACTCGCTTTCCGCTTGTTCCCAAGGAACTGACAACCCCCTTTACGGACTGTGTGATCGACAACGCCTCTGCCAATGAAATCGGTGAACTGGCCAGAGATGCCTTGATCGGTGTGACGGATACAACGGCTGCATTGGTGCGCACGGTGCTTGAGCGGCCAGAAACACAACAATGCGTCATCCGAGCGGGCGCAACCGTGCTTGACACGTTGTAGGAGGGCGGATGTGATGTATTCCACTCAGGTTTCAGGTAGCCTGCCGCGCTTCAGTGCTGCGCTACGCAGCGCGTTTTGCACGGTTGCCCTGATGGCCGTATCACCAACGGTCGGACTGGCGGATGTTGCGACACAAACGGCGCAACGCTGCATCGTTCAAACCAAGGCACCCGGCAATTACTTTATCTCAGAAGCACCGGGTGTCCCGCATGTGCTCCCCGGTCAGGGTGGCTCGGCTGCGGGGGCAGCCAATGTGAACGATTGCCTGAACGATGCCTACGGCGTTCAGTTCGGATCACCGACGGGGCAGGTCACGGCAACACGCGCATCCGCCCCGATTGGCGGGCAGGCCGCGACGTCGGGCTCTGTGGATTGCTCACGGATACTCAACCGCTCACCGGGACGCGCTGCCGCGTATTCCTTGGGGTCTTCGATTGTTGCCGGGGCCATCGGTGCGAGCGTGCAGGCGGGCGTGTATCAACGCAATCTCAACAACTGTCTGGCGCAACGTGCTGCACCGCGCGTCGATCCGAACGCTGCGGTGTTCACAGGCTGCAGCCGCCAACATGGCGTACTGAGCGGGGGCACAAGTCTGTGTGTGTCCCAATGATGGCTTATACACGCTGCCCCGTTTTGATTTTTTGTGTCCCGGTTGTCGCGGACACCCCAATTTTCGTTTCTTAGGAGGATCTTCTGATGGTTCAACTGACGCTTCCAAAAAACTCTCGCATGCAGACGGGCAAGACGTGGCCCAAACCCGAAGGGGCCACAAACGTGCGCAAGTTCAGCGTGTACCGCTGGAACCCGGATGATGGTAAAAACCCGCAGGTCGACACGTATTTCGTGGATATGGACACGTGCGGCCCGATGATCCTGGACGCGCTGATCAAGATCAAAAATGAAATCGACCCGACGCTGACATTCCGGCGGTCCTGCCGCGAGGGGATTTGCGGGTCTTGCGCGATGAACATCGACGGGATCAACACGCTGGCCTGTATTTACGGCATGGACGAGGTCAAAGGTGACGTCAAAATCTATCCCCTGCCACACATGCCCATCGTCAAGGATCTGATCCCCGATCTGACCCACTTCTATGCGCAACACGCGTCGATCATGCCGTGGCTGGAAACCAAGACAAACCGCCCCGCCAAGGAATGGAAACAGTCTATCGAGGACCGTGAAAAGCTGGACGGCCTGTATGAGTGTGTGATGTGCGCGTGCTGCTCGACCTCGTGCCCAAGCTACTGGTGGAACGGCGACCGCTACCTTGGGCCAGCCGCATTGCTGCACGCCTATCGCTGGATCATTGACAGCCGCGACGAGGCGACAGGCGAACGCCTGGATGATCTTGAGGACCCGTTCAAATTGTACCGCTGCCACACCATCATGAACTGCGCCAAGACATGCCCAAAGGGCCTGAACCCGGCCGCAGCGATTGCGAACATCAAAAAGATGATGGTCGAACGGACAGTCTGACGACATCTGTCAAACAGGAAAAAGGCTCCGCTTTTGCGGGGCCTTTTTTGATTCCAAGTATCGCAAAGCGCGATGTTCAAGCCGAGGCATGGGTCGTACGATTGGGTGCGGTTTGACAGCCTCAGGTGTCGCTGCAATCGCACATTATCTCGACCATCCGTCAGGTGCTCAGAACGTTGTCGGCTGAAACAGGGCACTGGATCATGAGGCCGAAATGGGTGATCTGACTATCGATGATACCGTTGCTGTGGCGCTTGCTGCGCGCAAACAGCGAGCTGGTGATCGGGCCATCGAAATCTTGGTCCTGAACGCATCCATACCCATGATCGCGTGGGCCTTTCGGTCGGGTGCGGCGCGCGCTAGAGTATAGCCATGTCCTTTGAATGGCTCATGAAATATATGCCCCGAGGTATCTATTCCCGCGTGGCGCTGATCCTGTTGCTGCCCGTGATCGTGGTGCAACTGGTGGTGTCGGTCGTTTTTGTGCAGGATCATTTTGCGGATGTCACACGGCAAATGTCCAACGTGGCCGCACGCGAGGTCGACTTTGTGATGTCCCTCATCGACGCGGCCGAGACCAGTTCGGACATACGCGCGGTCACAGCCGGTGTCATCGGCCCGCTCGCCATCGACGTGACCACAGTCGATACAGATGCGCTGGCCGAGCCGGACCAGCGCTTGTGGTATGACTATACTGGCATCGTGATCACGCGGAACCTGCGCAAACTGGTACCGCAGGTGGCTGTGGTTGACCTGTATGATGACCGTGTTGTGCGCCTGATCCTGACCAGCCCTGTCGGTCCGGTCGAGATGATCTTTGACCGCCGCAGGGTCTCGCCTGCCACACCTCACCAGTTGCTGGTCAACATGGTGTTCTTCAGCGCTCTGATCACAATTATTGCCACTATCTATATGCGCAACCAGTTGCGCCCCATTAAACGACTGGCCAACGCCGCTCAGGCCTTTGGGCGGGGCAATACGATCCCGTATTCTCCAGCGGGTGCAACCGAGGTGCGCGCCGCCGGGACCGCCTTTGTCGATATGCGAAACCGGATCGAACGACAGATTGAAACCCGCACCCTTATGCTGTCGGGTGTCAGCCACGATTTGCGCACTCCGCTGACCCGGATGCGGCTGGCCTTGTCCATGCTTGACGACGAAGATCGGCAGGCGCTGGAACGGGACGTGGATGACATGCAGGACATGATCGACGCCTTCCTCAGCTTTGCCAAAGGCGAAAGCGAGGGCGAACCCGAAGAGATCGACCCAATCGCGTTGACCCGTGAAATCGTGGCGGATGCGCAGCGTGGCGGGCAGCCTGTCACGCTGGTCAAGGCCACGGGCGAGGGCACGATCACTTTGCGCCCGGCGGCCATGCGCCGCGCGCTCAGCAACCTGATCACCAACGCGGTCCGCTATGGTGAGCGGGCAGAGGTGTCAGTGCGCCTGACGGAAAAATCCCTGCGGTTTCGGGTCGAGGACGAAGGCCCCGGCATCCCCGAAGACCAGTATGCCGAGGCGCAGCGCCCCTTTGCCCGGCTGGATCAGGCGCGCAACCAGAACAATGGGTCAGGGGTGGGGCTGGGCCTTGCCATCGCCACGGACATCGCGCGCGCCCATGGTGGTGTGTTGCGCCTTGGGCGCAGCGACACGTTGGGGGGACTATGCGCGGATATTGTGATCGCGCGCTGACGGCTGATGTTGTGTCACAAGTCAGCCCGTTGCGCAGGGGCCATGTCAACTGATGCGTCGGATGTTTATTCGGTTGCCTGCATGCCCTATAGGTAGGATCGGTCCTGCCGTTGGGCTTAACTGAATTGCGAGCGAACACCTGAAGATGACACAGCGAACACAACCCATCGCCAAACGCCCTGATGTTCAGGGCGCGTTCGAAACAGCCATGGCACTCGGTGTTCGGTTGCCCGGCAAACTGGGCTATATCGCCCGTCGCAAGCTCAAGCGCCGCCAGTGCGCGCGCATGCAAGATACCTTTTCGCAGGTTCTGGCAGACACGGGGGCTGGTGACCTTTGTATCGACTTGGGAGCCAATGTCGGTTCCATTACGCGGCGCATGGCTTTGACGGGGGCGGATGTGATCAGTTTTGAACCTGATCCCGGTGCCTTTGCGGCGTTAAAGGACGCGGTGCACGATCTGCCCAATGTCACACTTGTGCACAAGGCGGCGGGGCACCAATCCGACAGCCTGCTGTTGCGCCGGTCTGCCAACTGGTCGCCGGACGATCCTTCGGGACACACCCAAGGCTCGTCTATTGTGCACGGTGGCAATGACGCAGCTGACGAAAACGCGATCCGGGTCGATGTTGTCGATATCATCTCTTACATCGAAGCGCTGGACCGCGATGTTCGGATCATAAAGATGGATATAGAAGGCGCAGAGTGGGAGATCTTAAATCGGTTGATTGATCATCCCATCCTGTCGCGCATTGACTGCATTTTTGTCGAAACCCACGAGCGCGAGGACCCACAGCGCTATGTGCCGATGTTCGAGGCGTTGCAGGATTGGGCCGAACGGATCGAGCGGCCTTATATCAATCTCTATTGGGTCTGATCAAAAGCAGCCTACCAACACCGTCAGCTATGCCTGCCGCCGTCTTTCAGCGCGCTCAGCGCCCCCTTCATGTACCCAACGTTCTTGGCGCGTTTACGCTTTAGGAACAGGGTGTCGGGTGCCATCAACCTAAGCATGGCAGCCCCCAATGTGTTCAGCTTGGGGCGCGGATGTCCGTACTTTCCAAGCGTGTAAACGCGCGATCTCGCGGAATAGTAGGCCTTGAAGGCGGCAACCTGTGGTGAACGCGGAGAGCCGTGCCCGCTCAGGTGGACAACCTGTGCGTCGTGGCAATACATAAGTGGCCCGTGTCCGCGCAGTCGCAAGGACAGATCATCGTCTTCGTGATACATGAAGATTGCAGGATCAAACCCTCCGATCTTTTCAAACAGGGCTCTGCGGCAAAAGATGGCGGACCCGGCAAGAACGGACACTTCTGTGTCGCGCGTGGGGACAGGCCCCTTGAGCCGTTCCTTGGGTTTGATTTTAGAGCCGCGGCGAAAGCTCTGGCGGGCTTTGCTGTCGAGAATTCTTGGGTTGAATGCACTGGCGTTCGGATGGGTCTGTGTCGCCTCAATCAAGGCATCAAGAGCGCCGGGTTGCAGTTCAGCATCGGGATTGAGGAACAGCAGAAATTCTGTTTCCGCTTGGGCCGCCCCCTGATTACATGCCGGACCAAACCCGATGTTGTCGGCGTTCAGCTGCAAGGTTGCATCATGATCATGCGCCAGTTTTTGCAGTGCCGCGGTGTCAGATGACGCATTGTCCACCAGAATGACGGGCGTGCCCTTGGGAATGCTTTTCAGCATGGCGGGCAGAACGGCCAGGCTGTTATGGCAAACAGTGACGATTGTGACTGTGGTGTCGGCCAAACTGAGATCCTTCCCCCAGAGTTCAACAAAATGCGACGGAACGGGCAGGCGGGTCGCGCGCGCCGTTTACGCGCGAGAGCCGTGCGCGGCGTCGCCCTTCGCGTCCGAAATAAGACTACCGTAGACCGCAGTGATAGCGTCGGCTTCGTGTTCGATTTGATGCTGTTCAACAACTTTGCGTCGTGCCGCCTGAGCCATGGATTGGCGCAGATTTGTGTCGCTCATCAACTTGTCCGTGGCGGCAATCAACTGATCAAGATCCTCGGGTGGGACCAAAAACCCTGTCTCATCGGGCACAACCAGATCTTCAAAGGCCCCGACGCGGGTCGCCACGACAGCAACACCGCATGACATCGCCTCAAGCGGTGTCAGGCCGAAACCTTCCCAACGCTGTGGTGCCACATAGATATCGCTGGCCTGAAACCAGGGGGCAATCGTGAAACCCTTGTCTTCCGGCAGGATACGCAGCCTGTCACCAAGGCCCGCCGCTTCAATCTTGGCTTTCAAACCATCGACAAAGGCCTGCTTTTCACGTGTGACGCCACCCATGATGATACCTTGCGCTGACGGATGCCGGGGCAAAAGTTCGATCATGGCATCCACAAAAATATCGGTGCCCTTCTGCTCTCTGATCCGGCCAAAACAGCCGACGATCAGTGCATCCGGATCAAGCCCAAGTTCGGTCCGCAACGCGGCACGGTCGGTGGGCGGGGCAAACACATCGGAATCGATCCCATGCAACACCACTGTCGCGGGCACCCCAAGATACGATTTCGCCTTGCCCGATGCCGCGATGACTGCGTCCATCCGACGGATCAGCCAGCGCGAATATTCCCCCCGGCGTCGTTGCGCCGCTGATGTGAAAACAAGCTTCAAACGCTTGCGCAGCACAAATTTCAGCAGCACACCGACCAACATTTCGATGTTCCGGCGCGCATGCCAGACCCGGAAACCCGACGGCCCCGAGCGCGACAGTGACAGAAGCTTGATAAGCGGAAATTGCGGTATGTCAGCGGGCAACACAGGCCCCGTGGTCGCGATAGCGATTTTTTTGGCCTGAACCGGCACAAGGCGAAATACAGTCGAAGAGACACCTGAATAACGCCGCTTTAAATTCGGTGCGATCACGTCAATCGTATTAGGGTCAACCTGCATGTCGGAATCCCATAGCCCCACTGCAATCAAAAGTCGTCGCGGTATAACGGATGGTTCTGCGGGATGCCATGACAAACCCCGGTTCGGAATTATGGCGCTTGGCCCCGTCGCCGCATTGGGTGCGGACCCTTACGCAAATTGTGGCATGTTGCGCGCGGGCTGACGCCAAATTCAATCCGTCTTTCCAAATCCATCGTTGTATGCCGCAATCAGATCAGCCCAATCTTCTTCGCGCCAGTTCAGGTCCGCCGATCCAGCGAGCGTTTTGTTCAGTGAGCGTTGCAGCCGATCCAGATTGGCCTGTGCCCACGCGCCCGGTGCGCGCTTTTCGCATTTATCGAAATCGATGAACCAGATTTGGTCGCTGGTATCGATCAGGATATTCCGACAATTCAGATCTGAATGGAAAACCCCATGATCATGCAAGTTTCGGATATTGGCCCCGATGGCACCCCAGATTTGCGAAGACAAAGCGCGCTCGGCCAGAACCTCCTGTACCGGACGGGCATTCGGAATGCGCTGTGTAATGATGTCGGCACGATAGAACGGGCCGACAGGGACGTATCGCGCGGCCACTGGCAAAGGCACGGGAAGCCCTTCGGAATGCATGTCACACAACAGGTCAAATTCGCGAAAGGCGCGGCAGTTTTCGGCACCGGCGCGCAGGTAAAGATCGCGGTTCACCCGACCGACTAGACCTCCGCGATGAAAGTGGCGCAGCACCATATCACGGCCCGCATAGTGGAAAAAATGCGCTTGGCTGCGACCTTGTGTGCTGCCTTGCCAAAACTGGTTTGAACGCAGCCACTCCGCCTCAAAGAGGTGTGGTTCCATCGTCGCCAACACGCTTGCGTCAAAGCGGATGACGGTGCCGTTCAGGCGCATGTCAGAGGGCTTCATACCAAATACTCCGGCATTGCATAGCTGAGACACTGAGGTGGTTTGGTAAGCCCGCCCAAGCAGCTAAACAAGCGTATCAGGATCAGCATTTGTTGGCCATGGATCAATGAAAGCGTATTTTCTTTGCGTCGCGTTGATCGTAGGGTCGCGACCCTGGCAGATAGGCTGCTTGCAACAGCACAGAATGCGTCTTTGACAACGGTATGATATCAAAACGAACCCCGCTTTTGCTACGTATTTGGATGCTGGTGACGTGGTGTTTTGCCTTGCCTATGGCCGCCTTGTCCTGGGTCTTGCACCGCCGCATGGGCGGTGATCCCAAACGGTTTTCCGAGCGGCTCGGTCGCGGCACGTCGCAACAGAATGACCCGGTCATCTGGTTTCATGCCGCAAGCCTTGGTGAAGTCATGCAGATCGCACCATTGGCGCAGTTTTTGATCCAGTCGGAACAGGTTAAAATACTGGTGACGACGACCACGGTCACAGGGGCAAACTGGGTCGCACGTCAGATGCCCTACGCCACGCACCGATTTGCCCCCATCGACACGCCAGCGGCCACACGGCGGTTTCTGGCAGGCTGGTCGATTTCTGCAGCTATTTTCGTCGAAGGGGACCTGTGGCCGCGGTTGCTTGCGGGACTGCACAAACGCGGTGTTCCGCAGATATTGCTCAACGCACGACACTCGCGCACACGCGCGCGTGCCCCTGCAGTTTTTGGGACACTTCTGGGTACGTTTTCCGTCATAACGTGTCGATCGCAGACCGTGGCGCAGGATATGCGTGCGCTTGGCCTGCCCGCAGACCGCATCCATGTCCTGCCGGACCTCAGGTTGACAGTGCCAAGGCTCGCGACACCCGAGGATACCTTGGCTCCCTTGTCTCTTGGCGTGGGTACGCGCCCTGTGTGGCTGGCCGCATCAACCCATCCGGCGGATGAAGAGGCCGTTCTGGCAGCGCATCAGGACGTTCTTGCGGCTTGCCCCGATGCATTGCTCATCGTCGCTCCGCGCCATCCCAACCGTGGACTGCCGTTGCAGAAACTGGCGCAGGCAAAGAACCTCAATACCGCCCGTCGCAGCTTGGGCGAAGATATCTCAGCCTCTGCACAGGTTTATATCGCCGATACACTGGGCGAGCTTGGCGCGTTTTTCACGGTCTCTCCCATTATTTTTCTCGGGGGATCATTTGGTCAAGAAGGGGGGCATAACCCCTATGAACCCGCCCATTTTGAAACGGCGATTGTCTATGGTCCTCATGTAAAAAACTTCGTTGACGCCTATGACGCCCTGCTTCTGGAACGGGCCGCAGTTCAAGTCGACGACCCAGAGCGCCTTGGACAGGCAATTGTGACCCTGCTGCGCGGCGATCAGGCAACGGCAATGGGGCAAGCGGGGCTAGCATTCATGGAAAATACGAAAAACTGCACCTCAGACTATGCTGACTTGATAACAGGCGTCCTGAAACGCACGTAAAAGCGTAAGCGCGGTCGATAATATCGCAATCGTGTCAACGCCCGCATCGGCACCGCCAAACGATCCCCCAAGGAGAGTGGGTTGGTCATTCGCTGCGCTTGAATTCAATGGAAACCGTTTCCGCCTCGGGCGCGGTTTCGATCTTGGATACGATGCAATTGTCACAAATCCCACAATCATGTGAAACCCCGTCACGGGATCGTTTGATGACAGTGCGGCCCGCCACCTCTTAGGTGGCACTCATGGAATTTCTCTTTGCATATGGTGCGGGTCTGCTGACCTTGATCAACCCCTGCGTCGTGCCGGTGTTGCCCATCGTGATTGCCACTGCGTTTCAGGCCAATCGTTATGGGCCCGTCGCCCTGTCTGCGGGGCTCAGCCTTTCTTTTGTTGCATTGGGCGTGGGCGTCACCGCCTTTGGGCAGGCGGTTGGTATCGACATCGATACGATTTCCAAGGTTGGGGCCGGGCTGATGGTGCTGTTCGGGCTGGCGTTGCTGGTGCCACAGGCGGGCGCGGTTCTGGCCGGGGCCACCGCCGGGTTGTCGTCTCAGGCTGATGCACAGATCGACACGCTGGACCGGAACGGGCTGCGCGGGCAGTTCTTGGGTGGTTTGCTTTTGGGGGCCGTATGGAGCCCGTGTATCGGTCCGACGCTGGGCGGCGCGATTTCACTGGCGTCTCAGGGCGAGGGGTTGATGCGCGCCACGGCCATCATGCTGTTCTTTGCGCTGGGCGTTTCGTCCCTGATCCTCGGGCTTGCTTATGGCACGCGCGGCGCTGTCGGGCGCTATAACACACAGCTGCGCGCCTTGGCGCAGCGCAGCAGGCCCATTCTTGGCGTCGCCTTCGTCGCTGTCGGCCTCGCGCTTCTTTTCAACCTGCACCACATGATCGAGGCGTGGTTGATCAACGTCCTGCCCGCGTGGCTGATCGACCTTTCCGTTTCATTGTAATTTTGACCAAAGGAGACCACACATGGACCGTCGCCATTTTCTTGCCTTGACTGTTGGGGCCGCCGCCCTGCCATTCGCCGCTCAGGCCGCACCTCTCGATTACACACCGGGTCTGGTGGACAAGCATCTCAAGGCCGGAGACACCGTTTTTCTGGATTTCGAAGCCAGCTGGTGTAGCACCTGCGCGGCGCAGGAACGGGTGATCAATGCGCTGAAATCGGAAAACCCCGATTATGCCGCCCGCATCACGTTCATCAATGTGGATTGGGACGATTATGGCAAATCCGATCTGGTCAAACGCATGAACATCCCGCGCCGCTCGACCCTTGTGGCGCTGAAAGGCGATCAGGAACTGGGTCGCATCGTGGCGCAAACCAGCAAGTCAGAGATCAAAGCGTTGATGGATGCCGCTTTGGGTGCCGCAACAGTTTAACGGGAACGCACTGCAACGTGGCGATCAGATGAAAGGCGTGTGTATGGCTGAACTATCTCGCCCGCTCGGGCAGGGTCTATTCGTAACCCTGCTGGCGGTGCTGTCACTGGTCTGGCCTGCGACTGTGCAGGCCCAACAGTCAAACCCGGTGCCGGATTACGTGATCGCGCAATTTGGTGCACCTCCGGCGATACCCGATGGCCCGTTGTCTGCGGATTTGCAAAATGCGGTGCGCGTCGTGTTCATCGACAGCCTTGAGCTGTCCAGATGGGATACGGCGCAAGTCGAGGCTCTTGATGACATCGCCCAGTCCAAGGATCCAAGGCTGGCTTGGATCATCAGCGACATGATGCGCTTTACGTGGCGCAGGCAGTTTGACGATGCGTTGGCCGATGCCGCCGCCACCCTGTTGGGCATTGATCTGCAAACGCCGCAGCGCTGGAACGAAATCACAGACCATCTGATCGCATGGGACATCCCATCCTACCCAAGCTACCTAGAGGCCAAACGCGCCATCTTTACGAATTTCGTACCGGGGTGGGACCGGATTTTTGTAGCAGGCGATATTGACTGGCGGCTTGTGTCCTGGGGCGGCGTTTTGATCGATGATCGTCCCTATGATCAGACGGATGAGGTCTGCAATTGCATTCCCGCAGCCGACAATCCCGCAGTCAGCGGTGCCAAAGAGGCGACGTGGCTCAAGGATGACGACATCATTTTTGGGATCGAGGTGAATGGGGAATACCGGGCCTATCCGCGCCGTATCATGGAAGTGCGCGAGATGGTGAACGACACTTTGGGCGGCCGCGACCTTGGCATACCCTATTGCACGCTGTGCGGTGCGGCGCAGGCGTATTTCACCGATGGATTGCCCGCTGGCGTCAAACGCCCTGTGCTGCGGACCACGGGGCTTTTGATCCGCTCCAACAAGGTGATGTATGACGTTGAAACCCACTCGGTTTTTGACACGTTTCTGGGCAAGGCGGTGACTGGGCCGCTGGCCGACATCGACCTGCAACTTGAACAGGCGACGGTGATCACCACCGACTGGGGCACCTGGAAGTCAGAGCACCCCGAAACAACCGTGCTGGTTGAGGCGCTGGCGCTTGGCCGCGACTTTGATTTCCGCAATGGGCGGGACGCGAATGGGCCGATCTTTCCGGTCGGAGACGTCGATCCCCGCTTGGCGGTACATGAGGATGTTATTGGCGTGATTACAGCATCGGGAACGCCGGTCGCTTTTCAACGGAACAAGGCAATCGCAGCCCTGAAGTCCGGTGCTCGGATCGGCTATGAAAATGTGCGCCTTGAACTTGATGCTGGTGGCGTAAAAGCCGTGGATGCAGACGGCTCTGACCTTGGCAGTCATCAGGCGTTCTGGTTCGCGTGGTCGCAATTCCATCCTGAAACCGTGCTCTGGTCGCAATAGGGCAAGTGTCGCCGCACGATCTGGGTCGGTGACATTTTGCGCTGGTTGCGCGGTGCACAGCGGGCGTGGCCGAACTGCACCCGTTGTCAGTTCTCCGATGCACTGAACTGCGGCAAGGCTGGGCAATCACAAAGTGTGAGGCGGCTGAAGATCTCTACTTTGCACGGACCTTTGCAACAGGTCTATGCCATGACGAAAAGGGACGTGCGCTGTCGTCCAAGCTCTGCGAACTTCGCCCTGAGATCGGAAGAGAAATTGTTGCCCTCGACGCAGATCACCCGAAGGTTCACCGCCTGCCGCGCCCAGTCCAACAGGGCAGCCCCCCCTGCATCCTCGATAGAGCACCCAACACAACCCAGCTCGGTTATTGAGGGCGGAAACGATTTCGCAAGCGCAATTGCACCTGCATCTTTCAAATCAGGATTATAGCTTGCACTGAAAGACCTGAGAGAATGCGAGGATGTGATTGGCAATTCCTGCAGCGCATTGGCAAGAATACCCGCATCCAGTGCGTCCATCTCTGCGCTGCGCAAATGCAGATCAAAATCACCCCCATTTGGCCAGCCCGTCACCAGCTTGCGCGCCGCATCAAGGCAAACAGGCCCTCCGATCGTTTGGAGCGCGTCAATCAAGGCATTCACATGCATATCCCCGCTTACAGTCTCAGTTTCAGCCGCCAGAGCGATGCCGACGCCATAGCCGCAATTGCAGACGCCGTTGACCCGGATTTACTGGCGGAACCTACCACCAAGCGGTTGGGGCTGTCATCGCCATGCTTTGACCTTGCCTGTGATGCAGAAAATGCGCTGAATGTCGCAACAGCGATCAAAGGGTCTGCCATGCCAACGACACCATCCGACGCCGACGCCCGCCGTGCCATCGCACCGGTGATCTGCTATCCGCCCGACACACTGCCTGCCCCCGATATGGCGCGCTACGCCGCTGCACGCGCGGGCATGACCAAGATCAGCGAAGCCATCGCAGCGCCGCGCGAGGCCGCCAGCTTCGAGGTGCCCGCAGGCCACATCTTTCGGATATCAAGCGTTGAGGGATCGCAAGTCGGCGATCTGAACCTGTGGAACGCTCACGATCTGACTGAACGTTTCTATTCCGGCAAAACACGGGCGCTGCACGGCACGCACATCACAACAGGCGAACGAATGTGGAGCAGCTTTCCGGCCTTGCGCCCCATGGCCACGGTGATCCACGACAGCCTTGGCTGGTACGGCATCGACCAATATGGCGGCTCTGTCCATGACGTTATCGGGACCCGCTGCGACCCCTACACCGGTAATCTGCTGCAAGGGGGGCACTACCACCACTGTTGTCACTCCAACCTGACACGCGCGCTGGCGTATCACACGGGCCTGCCACTGGCCGAGGCAGAAACGCACGTGCATGACGTGCTTAACGTCTTCATGTGCACAGGGTTCACGCGCGATACAGGTCAGTATTTCATGAAGGCGTCTCCGGTCCGCCCCGGCGATCACATCGACGTCTTTGCCGAGATCGATCTTTTGGGCGCGCTCAGCGCCTGTCCGGGCGGGGATTGCAGCTCGGAACACTCATCAGACACCGCCGCATGCTATCCGCTGAAGATCGAGGTGTTCGCCCCGACGCCCGGCGCGCTGAACGGATGGCACAGCCCGCCGCGCAACGGATATGACGGCACACACGGGCGCTGAACGGCCCACGCCCGCGCACCCGGTCCAGTAACGCGCTGTTTACGCAAAGAGCCGATCCTGAACCCATGGAGGGCGCGAAACTGAACGAAACCCTAACCGAACGCACGGTCCCTGTGCACAAGTGGTGCACAGGTTGTGCACGCAGAGTGCACGGGATGTGACATTCGAAAATGTCAGTTAAGCTATTGTTTTAATATGATAAAAGATGTGCAAAAGATCAGGCAAACGCCGCTTCCAATGCAATTTCGACCATATCGCCGAATGTCTTTTCTCGGTCTTCACTCGGCAACGCCTCGCCTGTCTGCAAATGATCGCTGACGGTCAACACCGCAAGGGCGCGACGTCCGTGGCGCGCAGCAAGACAGTAAAGTTCGGCGGCCTCCATCTCGACTCCCAAAATGCCATGGCGGACCATCTGTTCATCCAGATCAAAGCGCTCGGAATAAAACACATCCGACGAATAGATGCCGCCAACATGGGTCTTGGTCCCTTTGGCCTCAGCCGCCGCAACGGCCGCCGACAACAGGCCATAATCGGCGCAAGGGGCATAATTCATTTCGCGAAAAATCCCCGATGACGGCGAGGTGATGGTGCTGGCCGTCATCGCGATGATCACATCGCGAATGCCGACATGGGGCTGCATGCCGCCGCAGGACCCAATGCGGATCAGCGTCTGCGCATCATATTCGCTGATCAATTCGTTGGCGTAGATCGACAAGGATGGCATGCCCATGCCCGACCCCTGGATCGAAACGGGATGCCCACGCCACGTCCCGGTAAACCCAAGCATGCCGCGCACTTCATTCACAAGAACCGCGTCATCCAAAAACGTCTCTGCCGCCCACCGCGCGCGATAGGGATCGCCGGGCATCAATACTGTTGGCGCGATTTGTCCGGGTTGGGCACCGATATGCACGGTCATGGCTGCTCCGATCTGATTATGAGTCGGGGCACGGTACTGCAAATCGGTGGGGGGATACGAGGGCGACTTCGCGGCCCTCGTATCGTTGTCGTTCAGATAAGCAGGTCGTCAGCGCTTTTGCCATTTTCCAATGCGGCCTTGAACCAATTGGGTTGGCGTCCTTTTCCCGTCCAAGTGAGGGTCGGGTTTTCAGGATCCATATATTTGGCTTCGGCTTTTGTGCCTTTTGCGGTGCCACGGGGCGCGCGGGTCGATGTCAGTTCTTCCAAAGAATAACCAAATTCGGCCGCCGCCTTTTGTGCTGCCAAAAGCGCGTCTTTTTTCTCTTGCTTGCGCGAATTAACAATTGCCTTGTCGATGTCTGCGCGCAATATCTCAAGTTCCTTGCGGCTCATTTTGCCTAGGTCAATCGACATATCGTTTCTCCCATTCCATATAATTTGAAATGGTATTTTCGATTTCAAACAAAACTGCAATGCTATTTATAAGCCGACTGGTCCTGTGAACGGAAAATTCGGGATTATTTCGGCTGAATCCGGCCAAAGGTTGAAATGCTGCAATGCAGTATTGGCATTTCTAAGTGGATTTTGGTTTTTTTGGCGCTTGCACGGATGAGCCCGTGCAAGCGTTTTGATGACTCGTTGCTTATTCCGCCGCGACCGCTTTGGGATCTGCAAGGGTGACAATATCCATCATGATCGTGTTCAGTTCGAAGTCTTTCGGGGTATAGACACGCGCCACACCCAGTTTGCGCAACCGTTCGGCGTCGTCGTCTGGAATAATGCCGCCGACGATCACGGGGACATGGCCCAAGCCCTCGGCTTGCATGCGGCGCATCATATCCTCGACCAACGGAATGTGGCTGCCGGACAGGATGGACAGGCCAACCACATGTGCCGCGTCCTCGCGCGCTGCCGCCACGATCTCTTCGGGCGTCAGCCGGATACCCTCATAGGCAATGTCCATGCCGCAATCGCGCGCGCGCACGGCAATCTGCTCGGCTCCGTTCGAATGACCATCAAGGCCAGGCTTGCCCACCAGGAATTTCAAACGACGCCCCAAACGATCACTGACCACATCGACGGCATCGCGTAGTTCATCCAGACCTTCTGTCATGTTCGATTGCGATGCAGACACGCCTGTCGGCCCGCGATATTCACCGTGCACAGCGCGCATTTGTGCGGCCCATTCGCCCGTTGTCACGCCCACGCGCGCGCACGCGATCGACGCGGGCATCACATTGGTTCCGTCCGCCGCCGCCTTGCGCAAATCCGCAAGGGCCGCAGCGACGGCGACAGCGTCACGATCTGCGCGCCACGCGTCAAGCCGATCAATCTGTTCCTGCTCGACAGCGGGATCGACGACCATGATGCCACCATCGCCCGTCATCAGCGGGGATGGTTCGCCCGCTTGGTATTTGTTCACGCCAACAACAACGGTTTCGCCGCGTTCGATCCGTCCCAGCCGTTCGGCGTTTGATCCGACCAATTGCGCTTTCATATAATCAATCGCTGCAATTGCGCCGCCCATGGCATCCAATTGGTCCAACTCCTGACGCGCGCCGTCTTTCAATGCTGCGACTTTTGCATCCACAGCCGGGTTGCCATCAAACAAGTCGTCAAATTCCAAAAGGTCCGTTTCATAGGCCATGATCTGTTGCATGCGCATGGACCATTGCTGATCCCATGGGCGGGGCAGGCCCAATGCTTCGTTCCACGCGGGCAATTGCACAGCGCGTGCGCGCGCCTTTTTCGATAGGGTTACAGCCAGCATTTCGATCAGAATACGGTAGACGTTGTTTTCGGGCTGCTGTTCTGTCAGCCCCAGCGAATTGACCTGAACCCCGTACCGGAAACGGCGGTATTTCGGGTCACTGACGCCATAGCGCGTTTCGCAGATTTCATCCCACAGATCGACAAAAGCCCGCATTTTGCACATCTCGGTCACGAAGCGGATGCCCGCGTTTACAAAGAATGAAATGCGGCCCACGACGGCCGGGAAATCCTCGGGCGCGATACGGGGTTTGAGTGCGTCCAGAACCGCAGTCGCCGTGGCAAGCGCAAAGGCCAGTTCCTGTTCCGGCGTCGCCCCCGCCTCTTGTAAATGGTACGAACACACGTTCATTGGGTTCCACTTGGGCACGTTCGTGTAACAATACTCGGCCACATCTGCGATCATCTTCAGACTGGGCGCGGGCGGGCAAATATAGGTGCCGCGGCTCAGGTATTCTTTGATCAGGTCGTTCTGAACTGTGCCCTGTAACTCAGAGATATCCGCACCCTGTTCTTCGGCCACCGCGATATAAAGCGAAAGTAGCCAAGGGGCCGTGGCATTGATCGTCATCGATGTGTTCATCTGATCCAATGGAATATCTGCGAACAGGCTGCGCATATCCCCAAGGTGCGAAACCGGCACGCCAACTTTGCCAACTTCGCCCCGCGCCAGAACATGATCGCTGTCATACCCTGTCTGCGTCGGTAGATCGAAAGCGACTGACAAACCTGTCTGCCCTTTGGCCAGGTTCGCACGATACAGCGCATTAGATGCAGAGGCCGTAGAGTGGCCCGCATAGGTCCGGATAAGCCAGGGGCGATCTTTTTGGGTCATGGCAGCCTCATGAATCGGTTGGGTAACAAAATTACGTTTGAGGTGAGGTATACGTAATAAAGTGGCGATGTCAATTCGCTGCGTCGCGGCATTTCTTGCCCTGTGGCCAAAGCGCCGTGATCAGCATGGCCCAGCCCAAAACCCCTACAGCATGCGCAGACAGCGAGGCCTGATAGCGGAATGTCAGCAATGCGATGATCTCTTGTGGGGGTGGCATATCACCCAAAACGGACTGTGCTGGAAGCCCATCGAATAAAAGGCGGTAGTAAATGTAATACCCCTGCGGAGAGGCCCAGACAAACATGATGAACAAAAAGGCCCAGATCGGTACACGGATCACTACAGGTCTGCGCAACGTCATCACCCGCGTCAGACCAATGGCCGCAAGTGCAAAGACAATCGACAATACACCCAGTCCAAGACGGCCCCAAACCGTTAGCGTAAAAAACGAGTCACTTTCATACATCATTGCGACTGAACGCGAACCAGACGACCAAGGCCAGCCTCAAGTTTCTGTTTACCTCGAACAGCTCGTTTGCGAGTGTTCGGCGCAATGATGAGGATTGTAGAACTTCCGCTTTGGCTGTTTGTACTGATGGTGCTGTTTGCCACGGTCACATTCGCCTCGCATTTCTTGTTTCCGTCTGTGCGCTGGTTCTTTCGACGCAGGTTGGAACGGGCGGTCAAACAATTGAACACGCGCCTGACAAGGCCCATCGAGCCGTTCAAACTGGCGCGTCGCTATGACATGATCCAGCGTCTTATCTATGACCCAGAAGTGACACGCGCCATCGTGGTGCACGCACAGGAAAACAACGTCCCTGAAAACGTCGCCTTTGAAAAGGCACGGCGCTATGCGCGGGAAATCGTCCCCAGTTTTTCTGCCTTTGCGTATTTCAGTTTTGGCACACGTGTGGCGCGGTGGCTGGGCAACGCCCTATATGATGTGCGCACAAGCCACGGCGACGATGCGGATCTGCAAAATGTCAGTGCCGATGCGACCGTGGTGTTTGTCATGAACCACCGCAGCAACATGGACTATGTTCTGGTCACCTATCTGGCCGCCAAGGCATCCGCCCTGAGCTATGCCGTCGGTGAATGGGCGCGGGTCTGGCCGCTTTCTCGTCTGATCAAGTCCATGGGGGCCTATTTCATTCGACGCAAATCGCGTGGCCAGCTCTATCGTCGTGTGCTCGCGCGATATGTGCAGATGGCAACCGAGGGTGGCGTGACGCAGGCGATTTTTCCCGAAGGTGGGTTAAGTGTGAATGGGCAATTGATGCCATTTAAAATGGGGCTGCTGTCATATGTGGTTGACGGGTTTGACCCCAAACAGCGCGATCTGGTTTTTGTGCCAGTGGCGATCAACTATGATCGTGTGCTCGAAGACCGGGTTTTGATTGCTGCCAACCGGCGCGGGGATCGCCGGTTTGGTGCGCGAATAACTGTGGTTATGGGCGCGATTGTGCGGCTGGTGTGGCGGTGGGCGACTGGTCGGTACCGAAAATTCGGTATGGCCTCAGTTGCGTTTGGTGATCCCGTGTCGATGGCGGGGCTCGGCCCAAATCTGAGCCTTGGCGATCTGGCCGAGACTCTGCGCGGTCGTATCGCGGATGTCATGCCCGTTTTGTTTGTGCCCTTGGTATCACGTGCTCTGATGGATGCGGACGCACCGTTGTCCGATGAGGCGTTGAATGCGCAGATTCAGAAAAACTTGATGCTGGCGCGGGGCAGCGTCCCTGACATGTCGCCTGACGACTTTACCGCGCAAGTGGTGCGTGCATGCCATGATATGGCCGAACGCGGTATGATCGCACAGAGTGATGCAGGCTGGTCGATCGTAGAAAACGAACGCCCGCTTTTGCAGTTTTACGCCAATTCAATCGCGGAACTGCATCCTACGTGCCTGCCTGACATAAATGCTGCGCACGCAAAGTTATAAAATTACAAAAACAAGATGTATGTTGTTGCATTATTGCGTGATGGGTCATATTCACGGCCCGTAAGCCGCGATTCTGCACTGCGGCACATATTTTGATCCGGAGGCTGACATGGCACTCGACACCACCATAGCGCCCTATGAGGCACCTGAAAAAGACCTGTACGAAATGGGCGAAATGCCCCCGATGGGATATGTGCCCAAACAGATGTACGCGTGGGCCATCCGCAAAGAGCGCCACGGCGAACCAGACACAGCCATGCTTCAGGAAGTCGTTGATGTACCTGCGCTCGACAGCAATGACGTATTGGTCTTGGTGATGGCGGCAGGTGTGAATTATAATGGGGTTTGGGCCGCACTTGGTCAGCCCATCAGTCCCTTTGACGGTCACAAACAGCCCTATCACATCGCCGGGTCGGATGCGGCCGGCATCGTCTGGGCCGTGGGTGATCGAGTGAAACGCTGGAAGGTCGGCGATGAAGTTGTGATTCATTGCAATCAGGACGACGGCGACGACGAACACTGCAACGGTGGCGATCCTATGTATTCGCCCACACAGCGCATCTGGGGCTATGAAACGCCTGATGGCTCGTTCAGTCAGTTCACGCGCGTGCAGAGCCAACAATTGATGCCACGCCCCAAACATCTGACATGGGAAGAAAGCGCGTGTTTCACGCTGACGCTGGCCACTGCCTACCGGATGCTGTTCGGGCATGAACCCCATGATCTGAAGCCGGGTCAAAACGTATTGGTCTGGGGGGCGTCCGGCGGTCTGGGATCTTACGCGATCCAGTTGATCAACACCGCAGGTGCCAACGCGATCGGCGTCATCAGTGACGAAAGCAAGCGTGATTTCGTGATGGATCTGGGTGCCAAGGGCGTGTTGAATCGCAAGGACTTCAACTGTTGGGGCCAGATGCCAACGGTGAACACGCCCGAATATCAGGATTGGTTCGTAGAGACGCGGAAGTTCGGCAAAGCGATCTGGGACATCACCGGCAAGGGCGTGAACGTCGACATGGTGTTCGAACACCCCGGTGAGGCTACATTCCCGGTCTCTACCTTTGTCTGTAAAAAAGGTGGAATGGTCGTGATCTGCGCCGGGACGACCGGTTTCAACTGTACCTTTGACGTGCGGTATATGTGGATGCACCAAAAACGCCTGCAAGGCAGCCATTTTGCGCATCTGCAACAAGCCTCGTCAGCAAACAAACTGATGCTGGAGCGCCGCCTTGATCCTTGCATGTCCGAAGTGTTCACGTGGGAAGACTTGCCGCTCGCGCACATGAAAATGATGCGCAACGAGCACAAACCCGGCAACATGAGCGTCCTTGTACAGGCCCCAAAAACCGGGCTGCGCACTCTTGAGGACGCGTTGGAAGCCCGCCGCTCATAGCAACACACGTTTAGATTGAGTAATTGCGCCTGCGAATCACCCTGGGGTTTCGCAGGCGCTTTTGTGTTTTGAGGTGTCTTGTTGCGCCTCAATGGGTTGCGATCCCGTCCCTCACCATTTCTGGGGAGTGGAAATAGGTGAATTTCTGCGGTTTCGGACACATGCTATGGTTGTGTTAACCATTCGTTAACTACTAGGAAGTGAGTCTAAGCATGAGAAGTGATTGGATACTGGACGTTCTGACGGACATTAAAACGTTTGCCCGCGCCAACAATATGCCCATTTTGGCAGAACAGTTGGATGATGCAGCAATCGTCGCAATGACCGAGATCGCCGCGATGAAGGACATGCACAATGCCCAACACCATGACGGCGAAGCAGCCGTTGGAACGTATTTTGGAGGCGCTGGAAGCAGCTGATGCGCTCACCGGGCTTCAGGCCGCTTCTGAAGCCTTGCAAGTCTATTTTCGCATCGACCATGTGATTTATCACTGGGTTGATTCCGCTGGGGATCAATACGGATGCGGGACTTATTCAGACACGTGGCGCAACCGTTACCTTGAACAGAACTATCTTCGCGTCGATCCCGTCATTATCGGGTGTTTTCAACGGTTTCATCCAGTGGATTGGAAACGATTGGATTGGTCCAGCAAGGCAGCCCGCGCCTTTCAGGCCGAAGCGATTGCGCACGGTGTTGGAAATCAGGGATTTTCCGTCCCGATCCGAGGGCCGAACGGGCAATTCGCCCTCTTTACCGTCAGCCATTCTTGCGATGATGCAACATGGGCGGAATGGACCGACACCCACGGTCGGGATTTGATCCTGATCGCCCATTTTTTTAACGAAAAGGCACTGAGTTTTGAACCCGATCGCACACCGGAACAATCCCAGGCCCTGAGCCCACGTGAAATTGACGCGATGACCCTTTTGGCGATGGGATATAGCCGGGCACAGGTCGCCGACACGCTGTCGATTTCAGAACACACGCTTAGGGTCTATATCGAAAGTGCACGTTTCAAGCTGGGGGCGATGAACACCACCCATGCCGTTGCGCGCGCCATGAGCCGCGGGTTGATCGTTGTTTAGGGCGCGTGTTGCGCCGCAACTCGGTTGAGCGTTCGTATGCATTAATACCCGTTAACGCACCTATCGGTAGCTTTTCCGTCATGCCTTTCCCGGTCTGACAAGGAGAACGCCAATGCTGCGTTATGTATACGCCTCTGATCTCAACGATTACCCCAAACTCGCCCGCACCATGTTTTGCGACCGCGCAGACCAGTTCAAAACCCGGCTGGGTTGGGATGTGACTGTCGACGCACGGGGATACGAACAGGACGAATATGACGCGCTAAACCCGCTCTATGTGATCTGGGAAGAACCGGATGGCAGCCATGGCGGGTCCATGCGGTTTCTGCCCACCACAGGGCGTACAATGGTCAACGATCATTTTGGCGATCTGATTTCGGGGCCGATCACCAGCCCTGTGATTTGGGAATGCACCCGGTTTTGCCTGACCCGTGGGGCAGGGGGCCATGTGGCGGCGGCCCTTATGGTGGGGGGCGGTGAAATCATGCAGAACTTTGGCATAGAGCATTTTGTTGGCGTTTTTGATGCGCGCATGGTGCGTATCTATCGCATGATCGGCGCATCTCCTGACGTGTTGGGCACTGTCGGAACGGGTCGCGACCAGATCAGTGTGGGCCTGTGGCATTTCGACCAAGGTGCCGCGGCAAAAGTGGCCAAACGGGCAGAGGTTCCGCTGGCGCTGTCGCGTCAATGGTTTGACCGCGCATTTTGGGCGTCATCCGGTGTCGGGCTGGCGCTGTCCGCCTGAGCGCACGGGCATTCGATATGCCGGTCGTGCCGAACGCACTGGCCCATGGCGCGGCCCCTCTGTAGTGTCGCGCCATGACCACTTCTCTTGCCCTTTCAGACGATCAGGCCAGCGCCTTTGATGCCGTTGCGGACATGTTGCGCAGTGCGGGTATTGATTTGGACGATAGCCTGCTGATGCCCCCCAAATCCTCGGCAACGTCCGTTATGGCGATCACGGGCAAGGCGGGATCGGGCAAGACGCTGTTGCTGGCGGAACTCTACAAAGCGATGGAAGCTGCGGGTGTCGAAATCGTGTCGGGTGATTACGAATCCCGCAAAAAGCGCGACAAACGCACGCTTGCCATCCTTGCCCCAACCAACAAGGCCGCCAGCGTTTTGCGGTTTCGCGGAGTGCCTGCAACGACGATCCACCGCATTCTTTACACGCCCGTTTATGACCCTGAATACGAGCGCATCGCCGAATGGCTGGCTGGCAATGGGGAACGCCCCGAGATTGATGGCGTGACCGAACTGGCGCTTGATCGCGCCTATGGGTTTTATCAGAATAACAAATCCATCCCCGGCGCATTGGCGGCGGCTGGGTTGCGCGGGTCTGATTTCATCACGGGATGGAAACGACGCGAGGAACCACTGGATATTGGGTTTGTCGATGAATCCTCGATGCTGGACGACAAGCAGTTCAACGACCTCAAAGAGATTTTCCCGAACCTGTTGTTGTTCGGAGACCCCGCACAGTTGGCCCCGGTCAATCAGTCCGGCACAATGGTGTTCGAAAAGCTACCCGCGCCGCATGTACTGCATCTGAACCGTATCCACCGACAGGCCGAAGGCAACCCGATCCTTGATCTGGCGCATGCGCTGGCCGATCCGAACGTGGATTTCTACCGCTTTGAAAAGATGATCAAAGAGGCGGCAACACGCGACGAACGGGTCGTTTGGGGACAACGGGTCGAAGTTGATCTGATGGCACGCAGTCCCGTCCTCGTATGGCGCAATGCCACCCGTATCCGGCTGATAAACGCGTTTCGCTCTGTCCACGGTGCGCCAGAAGATGCCCTGTTAGCAGGTGAGCCGCTGATCTGTGATGGGCTGGAACTGCCTTTGAAACATCGCAAAAAGCGGCTTGATCTTGAGGCGCGCGGCCTGATCAAAGGCGCGCAGGTCGTCTATCTGGGCGAAGGGCGCAAACCCGGCTTTTCCCGCCTGCACGTGATGGGTGCCGAAGACCCGCAAGTGTCTGCCGCCTCGATCGTAAAGATTGAAAAACCGGACGAGGAAGAACCGTTTATCCCGTTTGCGGCCCGTATGGGGGCCACGTTTCTGCATGGTGCCGCAGTGACCATCCACAAGGCGCAAGGCAGTCAATGGGACACGGTGCAGGTGTTTGCGCCCGACCTCGAGTTGGCCGCCCGGATGGGTCGGAGTGAGGCGGGGCAACCATTGTGGAAACGCCTAGCCTATGTGGCGATCACGCGCGCTCAAGATCGGCTGATCTGGGTTGTGCGCAACCGACTGGCAAAACCAACCGGGCCTTTGGCGATTGACGACTTGCGCAGCACACCTGCTGCTGTGCTGACGCTGGATGCGACAGATCCCGATGTTTGATCCGTGCGGCCCGGCGGGCCCGCTGTCAAAGCCGCGCTAGTTTCGCAGCAGCGAAAACGCAGCTGACGCGCCCCAGCCTGCAAATATTGCAATCGCCAGTGACATAAGCCCGTACAACACGGGCTGTTCCCGGCTCAGGGTGAACAGCCAGCGTTCCAGCCCAACTTTTCGCACGTCGATCGCTGTTTCGTATTCCGACACCACTTCGCCATCACGGGTCAGGTAAATCCGGGTCGCATACGCCCCTTCTGTCAGAGCAGAGGGCAATTGAATGCGGGTTCGAAACAACGTGTCATCGTCGATGACCACAGCACCCTCCAACAACAGATAGCTATCGGCATCCTCACGGATACGCATCAGGGCTTGGACATAGGTACTGGCATCGATGACTGTGGCGGGGGCGCTGATCGCTTCGATCATGCTGGGCACAGAGACCCTGTAGCGCAGGTTTTCACGAATGCTCAGGACATCGTCAAAATTCGCGCTGGTGGCGACGGCGTAATAGCTTGGGGCGGCTTCGATCTCTACGCCTTCGGTGTTGACCCAAATGCCAAACCGCCGCTCTTTGCGCCGGACTGTGACGGGCACGGATGGGCCGGCAATCGTCACGATCACACCCAATTCCCCGTCCGGCATCGGGGCCTCGCGTTTTACGGCACCAAAGACAAATATCTCTGATCCGTCAAAACTCGTGGTAATGGCCACTTCATCATGGCTCAGGCCCAATACGATCTCTTCGGCCGCTGCGGGCAAGGCAAGACACAGCAGGGCAATCAGGAAACGCATCAGTGACCTCCCGACGTGCCAAGGGTGTAAAATTCGGATGGCGTGACCAGCAGATCAAAGGCCAGCTTGCCGCAGACCAACAACACCATCATCGCCAGCAAGATGCGCAGTTGCTCCGCCTTCATCTTGACGCCGATGCGCGTGCCGATCTGTGCGCCGATCACGCCGCCAATCAGCAGCAATACGGCCAGTACCACATCAACGGTATAGTTTGTGGTGGCGTGCAGCATCGTGGTAAACGCGGTGACGAAAATGATCTGGAACAGAGAGGTGCCAACCACGACCTTGGTCGGCATGCCCAACAGATAGATCATCGCCGGCACCATGATAAAGCCGCCGCCGACACCCATGATGGCCGCCAAAACACCCACACTCAGCCCAACCAGTAGTGGGGGAATGACCGAAATATAAAGGCCAGACACCCGGAACCTCATCTTGAACGGCAACTTGTGGATCCAGTTGTGTTTTTTGCGGGTAGGTACAGCGCCTTTGGCGGTTTTGCGGATCGCATTCAGGCTTTCGATGAACATAAGCCCGCCGATTACGCCCAGAAACACGACGTAACACAACTTGACCAGCAGATCGACCTGGCCCTGCGCCTTAAGGTAGTTGAACAGAACAACGCCCAGTGCTGCCCCGACAAGGCCGCCGATCAACAGCACGACCCCCATCCTGAGGTCCACCGTCTTTCGTTTCAAATGCGCAAGGACCCCGGAAAAGGACGACGCAACAATCTGGTTCGCTTCCGTGGCAACGGCAACCGCAGGAGGAATGCCGATAAAGAACAAGAGCGGTGTCATCAGGAACCCGCCGCCAACGCCGAACATGCCTGAAAGAATGCCCACCATTCCGCCCAATCCTAACAAAAGAAAGGCGTTAACCGATACCTCGGCGATGGGCAGGTAAATTTGCATACTATCTCTTTGGCCCGCGTGGCTTGTTAAATCAAGATGTCATGCCGCTGCGCAGCAAACTGGGTTCGTTCAAGGGACTAAACTGGACTCACCCTGCGAGGCCAATATATCCGCCTTAAGCCCCCAAATTGATCCTGTAAAGCCGCGCGTGTCCGGCGCGCGATTTCTGACGCAACTGGCAGCTCTATCGTTCTTTGACGTACGGCTCTCCGCCTGCGCGGGGTGGGATCGCCTTGCCGACAAATCCCGCCAGAATAACTACGGTCAGAATATAGGGCAGCGCATCAAGCAGTTGCACTTGCACCTTGAAGCCAAGCGCGCCTTCGATGATGTCAGGGCGCAATGCGATGGCTTGCAGGTAGCCAAACAACAACGTGGCCCACAAGGCGTGCCAAGGCCGCCATTTGGCAAAGATCAGAGCCGCCAGCGCAATAAATCCGCGCCCGGCGGTCATGTCCTTGACGAACCCGGCCTGCAGGCCCGTCGCCAGATAGGCACCGGCGATACCGCACAGAACCCCGCAGATGCCGACGGCCGCAAACCGCAAGCCAACGACTGACACGCCTGCCGTATCAACCGCAGCAGGGTTTTCACCCACGGCGCGCAGGCGCAATCCGAAACGTGTGCGAAACAGAATATACCACGTCCCGGGCACGCACAGCAGTGCCACATAGACAAGGATCGAATGCCCCGAGATCAGTTCCGCATAGATCGGTCCAAAGAACGGTACAGTGCTGAGCGCGTCCGCAAAGGGCAGGGTTATCGGCTCGAACCGGCCACCTGCGAACAGGGACGGTGTGCGACCGCCTTGCTGAAACCAGCTTTGTGCGATCAGCACGGTCAGCCCTGCGGCAAGAAAGTTGATCGCGACCCCAGAGATCAACTGGTTTCCGCGAAAGGTGATCGAGGCAAGCCCATGAATGCCGGACAACACCAAAGAGGCACCGATGCCCGCCAGCAACCCGATCCAAACGGAACCTGTTATTGCCGCCAGTGCTGCGGAAAAGAAGGCGGCAGCCAGCATCTTGCCCTCAAGCCCGATGTCGAAAATACCGGCCCGTTCTGAAAACAGCCCGGCCAGACAGGCCAGCAGCAAGGGCGTTGCCAGTCGCACAGTTGTGTCCAGAACCGATAGATCAAATAGCGCCAAGAAACCCATAAGTTCTACTCCGCCGCGTTCGATTTAGGGGTTCGCGCGTTGCGCACGGCCAGAAAAATCCGTTCGAGCGGCATGCGCACCATGTTGTCCAGCGCGCCGGTGAACAAAATGACCAGGGCCTGAATGACAACGATCAATTCGCGTGGGATCGATGTCCACAAGGCCAGTTCCGCCCCACCCTGATACAAGAACCCAAAAAGGATCGCGGCCAGAAACACGCCCAACGGATGACTGCGCCCCATGAGCGCGACGGCGATCCCGATAAACCCGGCACCTTCCACGGCGTTCAGAACCAGACGCTCTGCCTCGCCCATCACATTGTTGATCGCCATCATTCCGGCCAGCCCGCCAGAAATCAGCATCGCGATCATGGTGATACGCACTGCCCCGATGCCAGCATACCGCGCGGCGCGTTGGGATTTTCCGTAGGATCGAATTTCAAGGCCCAAGGGCGTCCGCCAGATCAGGAGCCAGACCAGCACACAGGCGATCATTGCGATCACCAATGACACGTTTGCCGGCGCTGCCTTGGAAAACGATATTCCAAAGGGTGCCAGCAATTCGTGCAGCGACGGCAGATGCACCGCTTCGGGAAAGCGGGCGGTGGCGGGATCCATGCTGCCCGATGGGCGCAGAACGTTAACCAGCATATAATTCAGAACCGCCGCGGCGATGAAGTTGAACATGATGGTCGTAATGACGATGTGACTGCCACGTTTGGCCTGTAAATAGGCGGGAATAGCGGCCCAAAGGGCCCCGAACACGGCAGATCCGACAACGGCAGCCAGCACCGCAATCGTCCAATGCGGCCACGGTATGAACAAGCAGACCAGTGCCACGCCAAGGCCGCCAAGCATCGCCTGACCTTCGCCACCGATATTGAACAGGCCCGCGTGAAAGGCGACAGCCACAGCCAGCCCTGTGAACATAAAGTTTGTCGCGTAATACAGCGTATAGCCCCAGCCATAGGTTGACCCAAGCGCGCCCGATACCATCAGTTTGACAGCTGCAACCGGGTCTTCGCCGATGGCAAGGATGACGAGCGCGGACAGGATCGCGGCCAGCAGTAACGAGATGACAGGGACCAGGACCACCTCGGCCCAACGGGGCATGACGTCCATTTAGTCGCCCTCGACCGCAAAGCCGGAAAAGGCCGGACGACCACCTGCGACAGAGCCAAGGATGCGGGCATAGGGCGCACGCCAGTCATCGACATTGACGCTTTGTGTGCCGCCACCGTGATAGATCCACAGACCCGCAACAAAGCAGCGGTGGGCGTCCTGTGCCTGCGCCCCTTCACGGTTGTGAACGACCAGCAAAACGTCTGTGTCGTCAAAGCGGTGGCGTGAGATGTCGCAGGGATCAGCGATCGCTGCCAGCCGTGATACGGACAGACCCAGCGCATCTGGCAGGGCCGTGCGCAGTTTTTCGGAAGCGACGCCGCCGTCGACCAATCCGGTTCCAGAATGAAACTCAAATCGCGATGCCTTGCGCACCCCTGATGTGGTGGGCGCAAGCATCGCAAACGTGGTGGCGAGGGTGACCAGTGTCGATTGTTCGGCGGGGTCTTCGGCATTGATGGCCAGATCAAATCGATCAACCTGGGTCTGCCCGACGACTGTGGTGGCCGCGCAAAACAGTGCTGAAGTCAGTGTGATAAATAGTCGTTTCATGCTGCGTCCCCGCTTACACCGGCCATCAACAGGCCAAGCTCTTTTTCGTCTGTTTGGGCAGGCATACGCTCGCCCATGATGCGCCCGTCAAACATAACGGCGACCCGATCTGCAAGGCTCAGGATTTCCTCAAGCTCGACAGAAACCAACAAGATCGCCTTGCCCTGATCACGCAAGGCGACGATCTGCTGGTGAATGAATTCAATGGCCCCGATATCGACGCCGCGCGTGGGCTGTCCGATCAGCAACAGGGTCGGGTTACGCTCTATTTCGCGGGCCAGGACGATTTTCTGCTGGTTCCCGCCGGAAAAATTCTTGGCCGCAAGGTGCGCATGCGGCGGGCGCACATCAAAGCGGTCCATCTTTGCTTGGGTCTCGGCCTTGATTGCGGCGTTGTTGCTGAGCAAGCCGGACAAATAAGCGGGATCGCGGTGATAGCCAAAGGCGGTGTTTTCCCAGGCCGCGAAATCCATGATCAGACCTTCGCGCTGGCGATCTTCGGGGACATGCGCGATGCCTTGGGCGCGGCGGGATCGCCCGTCAGAGTTTTTGCCGCTGAGGTCGATGGGCTGGCCGTTCAACGTGATGCTGCCCGTGGCATTTGCATACCCGCCCAACACCTCGAGCAGTTCGGACTGGCCGTTTCCAGCCACGCCCGCAATGCCCAAAATTTCACCGGCGCGCACTTGCAGATCAATGCCGCGCAATCTTTCGACACCCTGTTCGTCGACGACACGCAGGTCTTTGATGTTCAGTACGACATCGCCGGGTGTGGCCGGGGTCTTGTCGACGCGCAACAGCACTTTGCGCCCTACCATCAACTCCGCCAGATGTTCGGGTGACGTTTCGGCGGTTTTGACGGTGGCCGTCATCTCGCCGCGCCGCATGACACTGACGGTGTCGGTGATGTCCATGATTTCGCGCAGCTTGTGGGTGATCAGGATGATCGTTTTGCCTTCGGCGCGCAAACGGCCAAGGATGCGGAACAACTGGTCCGCTTCTGGCGGCGTCAGCACGCCCGTTGGTTCGTCCAAAATCAGAATGTCGGCGTGCCGATACAGCGCCTTGAGGATTTCGACCCGTTGCTGCATGCCCACGCCGATCTCTTCGATCAAGGCGTCGGGGTCGATGTTCAACTCGTATTCGGCCGCCAACTCGAGCAGTGTCTTACGGGCCTTGGCCAGCGATGGTTTCAAGAAACCGCCATCTTCTGCACCAAGGATAATATTTTCCAGAACAGTGAAGTTTTCGACCAGCTTGAAGTGTTGGAACACCATACCAATGCCAGCAGCAATGGCTGACTGGCTGTCAGGGATTTCTGTCTTTTGACCAGATATGAAAATCTCGCCTGCGTCAGCTTTGTAAAATCCATAAAGAATCGACATGAGCGTCGATTTCCCCGCGCCATTTTCACCGATGATCCCGTGAATTGTACCGGGCATCACGCTGATCGAGATGTCCTTGTTGGCCTGCACGGGTCCAAAGGCCTTGGAAATGCCTTTGAGTTCGATGGCAGGTGGCGTGGCCGAGGATGTGGCAGTCATTTTGGCTCGATTTCGAGTTTTGAAAAAAGGCCGCGCCACAAAGCCTGTGGCGCGGCCAGATTGTTTAGCTGTTCAGATCAGAAGTCCAGAACGGGGCAGCTGTCGTCAGACATGTAGTCATGCACAGCCAGCTCGCCGCTTGCGATCTGGTTGGCGGCCTCGTCAACTGCGTTTTTCATGGATGCAGGGACCAACGACTCGTTGTGCTCGTCCATTGCATAGCCCACGCCGCCATTGGCCAGACCCATGACCATAAAGCCTGTTTCCATGTCGACGCCGTCTTTGAACGCCGAATAAACTGCGTTGTCGACGCGTTTCATCATGGATGTCAGAACCTTGCCAGAGTGCAGGTAGTTCTGGTTGCTGTCGACACCGATGGACAGGATGCCTTCGTCTGCTGCGGTTTGCAGAACGCCCACGCCAGTGCCGCCCGCCGCTGCGTAAACAACGTCAGCGCCTTGGGAAATCTGGGCTTTGGTCAACTCAGACCCTTTGACGGGGTCGTTCCATGCTGCAGGTGTCGTGCCGGTCATGTTCGCCACAATGTTTGCATCTGCATTGACCGCTTTGACGCCCTGGGCATAGCCGCAGGCAAATTTGCGGATCAGCGGAATATCCATGCCACCGATAAAGCCCACGGTTCCTGTTTTGGACGCTTTGGCTGCCATCATGCCAACCAGATAGGATCCTTCATGCTCGTTAAAGACGACTGAACGGACGTTTGGCGCATCCACAACCATATCGATGATGGTGAATTTTGTGTCCGGATAATCGGCGGCAACTTGGCTAAGCGCGTCAGCAAAGGCAAAACCGGCCATTACGATGGGGTTGGCACCGGATTCGGCAAAGCGACGCAGGGCTTGCTCGCGCTGTGCTTCGGATTGCAGTTCGATTTCGAGGAACTTGCCACCGGTTTCGTTGGCCCACCGCTTGCCGCCGTTAAATGCGGCTTCGTTAAAGGATTTGTCGAATTTACCGCCAAGATCAAAGATCAGGGCAGGTTCGGCCAGTGCGGCACCGGCCGTCATGGCAAGTGCGGCGGTCGCGCCGAGGAATTTCTGCATCAGGGTCATGTGTTCAGGTCTCCCAGTTTGTATGGTTGGGGCGGTGTCAGCAGCGCCGCACGCCCGGGATCGCAGCGATCATGCGGGAGTAGGCCGCAGGGGCGGAGTGGGGTCAACCGCTTTTTGGCGCTGGGAGTGCTGCATCGTTGGCTGACCTTGCGATACGCTGAACGCTTGGGCGGGGGCTGTCCGCCCCCAAGGCCGCATGCGGGGCACCCCCCCGAGGTTTCACTCAAACAGAGAACGGTAGGCTGGCGCGCATGACCAGCGCATCCACGCCCCCGTGTGCTCTGGTGTAATAGCCAGCGCGTCGGGCGATGATGTCAAATCCGACCCGGCTGTAAAGCGCGATTGCCGGTGCATTATCGGCGGCCACCTCAAGGAATGCGGTCGTTGCGCGTATGCTGGCGGCGTCCATCCAGTCTTGCATCAGTGTGGTCGCGATTCTGCGCCGTTGATGCGCAGGGTGCGTCGCAATCGTGAGCAATTCTGCCTCGCCCGCCACGGCCCGCCAGAGCGCAAAGCCGTGTTCCGTGCTGTTCAGGTGGCAATATGCGCTGTCCAGAAGGGTGGCGAATTCGTCTGCTGACCATGCCCTGTCCGTGACAAAAGCCGCGCGGTGCAAAGCGGCGAGCGCGTCTGCGTTCACCCGAGCACCTGTGGTGGGGCGTCCCGTGCAGGCGCTGCATCAGGTGCGCGCACGTAAAACGGAGCGGGCGGTGCGGGATGCGCGGGCCACAGGCTGGCGGCATGGGCTGCAATTGCCTGCGCCTGTTCCGCCGGAGTTGGCAGCGGTGCTGGATTGGTGATGTCGGATGCCGGGACAAGCCGTGGTCCATCCGCGTCGCTGATGTAAAATCGATCGCGCGGTGCCGGGATCGCGACGGTCGTGCCTTGCGGAGCACTGCGCGCCCGCGACGCAAATCCCGTAACACCATAGGCCTGTATCCCAAGGCCCAGGGCCAATCCGCGTGCTGCCGAAACGCCGATGCGAATACCTGTGAAATTGCCGGGTCCAGTGCCAACAGCCAAGGCGTTCAGGTCTGACCAAGCGGCACCGTGGTGCGCCAGTGTTTCTGTCAACAGATCCATCAGGCGTTCGGCTTGTCCGCGCGCCATATCCTCTGCGAAACACGCAAGCATCTGGTCGCCGCGGACAAGGGCGGCCGCGCAATACGGACCTGACGTGTCAAAGCCGAGTATCAAAGGGGCGTCTGTCACTGCAACTGCGCCGCCCAGCCCATTGGTTCAGACCGCGACGGGGCGGACTTCGGTCACTTCGGGGATATAATGGCGCAACAGGTTTTCGATCCCCATTTTCAGGGTCAGCGTAGAGGACGGGCAACCAGCGCACGCGCCTTGCATGTGCAGATAGACGATACCGCGATCAAAGCCGTGGAACGTGATGTCACCGCCGTCTTGGGCCACGGCAGGACGTACGCGGCTGTCGAGCAATTCCTTGATCTGACCAACGACGACACCGTCTTCGCCGTCGTGTTCCGCATGGCCAGACGCCGGAGCGTGGCCATCATCCATGACGGGTTGGCCAGACTGGAAATGTTCCATGATTGCGCCCAGCAGTGCAGGCTTGATGTGATCCCAATCGACACTGTCGGCCTTGGTCACCGTGACAAAGTCAGTGCCAAAGAACACGCCAGTGACGCCGTCCACCGCAAACACGCGCGCTGCGAGGGGCGATTTGCTGGCCGCCTCTGCGTTTGGAAAATCTGCTGTTCCCATTTCCAGAACGGTCTGGCCGGGAAGGAATTTCAATGTTGCGGGGTTGGGCGTGGATTCGGTTTGGATGAACATTGCAAATCTCCTGAGGGTTATCGTTGGATATGCGCCTGCGCGCGCTCCAAGTCAAGGTTTGGAACCATTCTAAACTGTTCCGACGCGCCCACTGGGCGTCAGGTGATCGCCTCGAGCTTTTCCTTGCTCAGGTCGCCGGGCACAATTGTTATCGGGATGGGCAAGTTGCCTGCGTTACGCGTCAACTGCGTCACCAAAGGGCCGGGGCCCTTTTTGTCAGTGCCGGCACCCAGAACCAGAACTCCGATTTCGGTATCACTGTGGACCAGCGCCATGATTTCATCCACGGGCTGACCTTCGCGAATGACAAGTTCCGGGTCTATGCCCTGTTTGTCCCGCATCCATTTCGCGAAAACTTCGAAATGGGCATGGATGCGTTCACGCGCTTCTTCACGCATGACAGCCCCCACACCAATCCAGTGATTGAATTCGTCAGGTGGAATAATGGACAGAATCGCCACCCCACCACCCGTGTTTGCGGCGCGCATCGCGGCAAAACGCATTGCGTTCAGGCACTCGCGGCTATCGTCTAGCACGACCAGAAATTTGCGCATGACAGCTCTCTTTGTATCAACGACGCTAGCATGACGATGCAACGGGGGACTGGCAATGGAAACTTATGCCTTTCAGGTGGTCGCCGCCCAATCCCAGTACATTTCGCGGACGCGGCGGGTGACTGGGCCGACCTGATATTGGGTATCTTCAAAGGCGGTCACGGGCGTGACCTTCATCATATTGCCGGACAGGAACACTTCGTCGGCTTCGGCGAAATCTGCAAAGCCAAGGACGGTTTCGTGCACTTCCATGCCGTCCGCGCGCATATTTTGCATATGGCGTGACCGCGTGATCCCAGCAAGGAATGTGCCATTCGGGATGGGGGTAAACACGGCCCCGTCCTTGACCATGAACACGTTTGCTGTCGCGCTTTCAGCGACATTGCCCATGGCATCTGCGACGAGCGCATTGCCAAAGCCGCGCTTGCGGACCTCCACCAACATGCGGGCGTTGTTGGGATACAGACAGCCTGCTTTGGCATTGACAACGTTGTCTTCAAGCACGGGTCGCCGGAAGGACGTGCGCCCCAGCGTCGTGGACGCGTTTTGGTCGGCCATCGGCACGGCCTCGAGGCAGATGGCAAAGCCGGTCGCTTCCGGTGCAGGAACGATGCCCGAGGTATCGCCATCGATGCCCCAGTACATCGGGCGAATATAGACCGGCTCGTCTGATGAATAGGCTTTTAAACCTTCGCGGACCGCGGCCACCATATCGGCCGTTTCCACCGTTGGGGTGATCATCAACGCTTTGGCCGACCGGTTGACACGGGCACAATGCGCTTCGAGGTCCGGGGCATGGCCATCAAAAAACCGCGCGCCGTCAAACACGGTTGATCCGACCCAACTGCCATGATCGGCGGCCCGCATGATTGCGACGTCTTCATCATGCCATGTGCCATTGAAATACGTGCGGATATTTTTGCCGATTGCCATCTGCGGTCCCTCCCTTGTGTGTCGGCAGGCTATCAGAGACAGGTCAGAATTCCAGACCTTTTCAGTCGACGGGTTTCAGCTGATACACACCTTCGGGCAAATCAAGCGCTGCGGCCAGATCGCGCACCTGCTCTGGCGACAGAGTGATGCGCATGACCGTGTCTGTGCGCGGATCGAACTGCTCGACAGTAATGCACTCGGCAAAACTGTGTACGATCACATCTTCTTGAAGGGGGGCAGACCCATCATCAACAAGTGTGACAACAGTGGCGTCAAATTCGTGTTCAATCGTAAACATAACAGCAGGCTATGCCATGAGCGGAGTTTTGCAAAGAGGACTGCATGGCGGGCGTAAAAGTTTCATCGGGGCTGGCTGACACGTATTTCCGTGATACCCTGTAACACGGCGGGCTGTCGCCTATATGTTGCATGTCGCGCTGACAAAAAGGAATACGACCTATGATCCGTTTGATGGCTGCATTGGTGATACTGACAGTTGCGGCAGCCTGCGGCGATGTCGTCGTCACGTCTGCGCCAACATCGACCGGACTGGCGCAAAGCGCTGCCAATGTTCCTGATGAACTGACCAACAGGGCGCAGACAAGTCGCGCCTTTGCGTCCGTCATCTCCCGTGTTGAACCGGTTGCAGAACGTGAATGCGCGCGGCGCACCAACGGGGTGAACTGCGATTTTCGCATTTTGGTAGATGATCGCGCAAATCAGCCGGCAAACGCATTTCAAACTCTGGATGAAAATCAGCGGCCAGTCATCGTATTTACAGCCGCACTGTTGGATGAGGCGCGCAACGCTGACGAAATTGCATTTGTAATGGGGCATGAGGCGGCGCACCACATACGCGGTCACATCGCACGTCAACGCGAGAATGCAGCCGCAGGTGCGGTTGTTTTCGGCACGCTTGCAGCCCTGACTGGGGGTGATTCACTCGCTATCGAATCCGCGCAGCGGATTGGACAACAGGTCGGTGCACGGTCATATTCCCAGGACTTTGAATTGGAGGCTGACGCGTTGGGAACTGTCATCACAGCGCGGGCCGGATATGACCCCCTCAAGGGGTCAGAGTTCTTTACGCGTATTCCTGATCCGGGTGATCGGTTCTTGGGGACGCATCCGCCCAATGCCCAACGTGTCGAAATTGTGCGCCGGACGGCCGCTGGTTTGTGAACCGAACCTCTGCTGATCAGTTTGCATCGCGCCGCGTCAGAGACATGGCCGCGCTGCTGCGGTCAGAGGGGATGCAGTAAATCATGAAAATGCTTGGCCAAATCCTTACGGATAAGGGATCGAAATATGCGGTGTCCGGCTGTCCGGTTGCTGACCGGGCGGCGATTGACGCAGCCTTGCGACAGCTAAAGACTGACAGGGCCTATGCCAAGGCAACGCACAACACCTGGGGTGCGCATGTGTCAGCCACTGGTCCAATCAAAGGGGACGACGGCGAGTCAGGTGCAGGCATGGTCATTTTGCGGATGTTGGAACGCGAGGGATTGCACGATCATCTGGTCGTTGTGACGCGTTGGTACGGTGGCAAACATCTGGGCGGTGATCGGTTTCGCCATGTTCAGACCTGTGTGCGGGCCTATTTGGACAGCCTTTGATCTGAATCAAAGTATGCAAGCATTGCCTGCCGCATGGTTGGTTCAATCGCACCCTTTGAAAGGAAACGAGTTCATGTCTTATGCCCATCTCAAGCTTCACGCAAACCTTGTAGACAGCATGGCATCCGCCCGTGGCATTGATCTGGAAGAAGTCGCCCTGCGCGGTGATCTGACTCCGTCCGATATTTCCGATCTGGTTCTACGGTGTTCTGGCTGCACACAAACCAGTACTTGCCAAAAGTGGCTGTCAGAGCAGTCTGGCACGGTTTCAGCGGCTCCGCACTACTGCCGCAACGGTCACAGCTTTGATGATCTGGCCAGCCACTCAGGCTGAAAGGCTCATCCAAACAGCACCAAAAAAACACACGGACGCCGACAGGACGAACGCGTGCCATATGGCGTTCTGATACCGCATCTCAGGATAGCGATAGATGAGTGTGCCAAGGGTGTACAACGCACCGCCCCCGATGATCAGTCCGACGGCCAGCAACGGGAGCGCTTGCGTCATGGGCCAGATCAACAACACGCTTGCCCAGCCCATGCCAAGGTAAACAGAAAGCGATCCGCGCGAATCTGGACCCCAAAAGCTGAGCTTGCCGATCACGCCAATCAGCGCCACCAGCCAGACCCCCGCCAATACAACGTAGCCAAAGGCTGATCCGATCAGCACCACAAGCGGCGTGTAGGTACCCGCGATTTTGAGATAAATGGCCGCATGGTCCATCCGCCGAAACAACGGGCGGGTCTGTTCCCATGGCAACAGGTGGTACATGGCAGAGATCGTAAGCGACAAAACCAGCAGTGCTGCATAAACGCTTGCCGCTGCGATCTGGGTCGGGTCCTGCGTCTGTATCACATATATCTGCAGCGCGACGCCGCCTGTGATCGCAAACAACAGACCAATAGCATGTACAGATGCATCCGCTAGCGTCTCGCGTGGGGAATATGGGTATGGCATGTTCAGATTTTGACGTGAAATGGGCGTATCGTCCAGACCCGCAAAGGTCAGGAAGGCGGTGACGTGGCGATACTACGGCGCAGGTGCCAGCGATAGATAAGCGGTGCCAAAACATAGTCATATGTGAGGCAAGCCAGCCGGTTTATGCCCGGCAATGACACCAGCCGCGCCAGCCAGCGATAGCGCGGCATATCTTGCCACAGCACGATAAACGCGGGGATGCCGGAATACATTTGTCCGTCTTTCAGCACATATAGCCTGCGCGCTGCCGCGTCGCGGCTTAGCCCCCAATCATCCAAGGCGTCCCGGTTCAAATCCTCAAAGCGGATGGGCAGACCAGTTCTGTCGGCATAGCCGGCATAATGATTGATTTCGAAACTGCACACAGGGCAGTCGGCATTGTAAAGGACGCGGGTATCGTTGCTCATCCATCGTACGTAGGGCGCATAGCCGTATACCAAAGTGGCAATGCGCCGCAGGCTGCGCGCTTAGCGGGGTTTGTTTCCGTCGATCCAGCGCGACATCATCACCTTGTCCTTGAAACACTCCGCCGGAATCTGGCGGCGTTTCAGGCGGGCGATCCGTTCGGCAAACTGTACTTGTTTGGCGCTGGGGTAGGCGGCAAACGTGCCATCAGGTGCGCGTTTGGCGCGATCAATCCAGGCCGACAGGCTGGCCTTGTCGCGCAGCACTGCGGCGGGCAGCTTTTCCCCTGTCTTTGCCGCCAGCGCGCGTGCAAAAGCGATCTGTTTTTCAGTCGCAGGTGCAGGTGCTGCAATCGGCAACGCCCCCTGCGCAGGGTCAAAAAGTCCGGGTTGGCGTGTATGATACGACATCCATGTTCTCCGCTCTCAACAATGAGAACAAATATAGAACATTTATTTCAATTCACAAGTGCTACACCTCAAGCCGCCATTGCAGTCCGCGCCACGGTCCAAAGCCTGAATCACAGTCTGGAGTGGGAACCGTCGCAAAATGGCGCGTTTGCGCTCGCCTTGCAGCCGCAAAAGTACACTTTCTTGCTGGCGTCAGCGGTGAATTTTTGGGGTGCCATGCCGCTGTCCTTGTGGGACCCATCGCAAAAGGGTTGTTTGGCCGAACGCCCGCAGGTGCACCAGAAATAGGTTTTGCCTTCTTCGACATCGACTGGATAGGGTGCCTTTTGGGCGATCTTGGGGTTGGTCATGGGATAAACCTTTCAAGGAACAGCTGCTCTGAACCCATCGCGATAGAGGGTTCAGGGCAGTCAAATGCGAATAAGCGTTTCGACCAAAACTAGACGATCCGCCCCCACAAATCATATTCGCCGGCTTCATCCACCTCGACGGTGACGATGTCGCCGGGGCTCAATGCCTCAAACCCTTCGTCAATGAACAGGTTTCCGTCGATCTCTGGCGCGTCTGCCTTGGTGCGGCAGGTTGCGGCATCGCCGTCGACCTCGTCCACGATCACTTGCAGTGTTTGACCAACCTTGGCTGCCAGCTTCGCCTCTGAAATGGCCTGTGCCTTTTCCATAAAGCGGTCCCAGCGCTCTTGCTTGACCTCTGGGGCGACGTGATCCAGCAGCGCGTTTGATCGCGCACCGTCCACGTTTTCGTACTGAAAACACCCGACGCGGTCCAATTGTGCCTCGTCCATCCAGTCCAAAAGGGTCTGAAACTCGGTCTCTGTCTCACCCGGATAGCCGACAATAAAGGTCGAGCGCAAAGTAAGGTCAGGGCAGACATCGCGCCAGGCGGCGATTTCGTCCAGTGTCTTGGCGGCCGCTGCGGGCCGTGCCATGCGTTTCAGCACATCGGGATGGGCATGTTGGAACGGAATGTCGAGGTAGGGCAGAACCAGACCGTCCGCCATCAGCGGGATCAACTGGCGCACGTGCGGATAGGGATAAACATAGTGCAGGCGCACCCACGCCCCAAGAGATCCAAGATCGCGGGCCAGATCGGTTATGTGGGCGCGATGGCCCTTCGTTTCGGCATGTTTGACATCGACCCCATAGGCCGACGTGTCCTGACTGATGACGAGCAATTCGCGTACGCCTGCCTCGACCAGCTTTTCGGCCTCGCGCATCACGGCGTGGGCCGGGCGGGATTGCAGGCGCCCACGCATGTCGGGGATGATGCAGAATTTGCACTTGTGATTGCAGCCCTCGGAAATCTTGAGATAGCTGAAATGGCGCGGTGTCAGGCTGACACCGCGCGCAGGCAGCAGGTCGATGAACGGATCAGGATCGGGTGGAACGGCGGAATGGACGGCATCCAGCACCTGTTCGTATTGATGGGGTCCGGTTACGGCCAACACCTTGGGATGCGCGCCCGTGATATATTCGGGCTCTGCCCCAAGGCAGCCTGTGACGATCACGCGCCCGTTTTCATTCAGGGCCTCGCCAATTGCCTCAAGGCTTTCGGCTTTGGCGCTGTCCAGAAATCCGCAGGTGTTCACAATGACGGCATCCGCACCGCTGTAATCGGGCGAAATGCCATACCCTTCGGCGCGCAGCCGGGTCAGGATGCGTTCGCTGTCAACCAGCGCTTTGGGGCAGCCAAGCGACACCATGCCGATGGTGGGCTGGCCGGGACGGCGATTGGCGTCCATACGTGCGCTTGTCGACGTTTCATCAATCCGGGCCTTGGGCGCGAGATCGGGGCGGAGGTCTGGCGGATTTGTGCTCATACCTTGCCTCTTATGCGATCACATCTGCCGCGAAAAGGGTTGGGGTGGTGTGATAGGGTGCGTTAGGCTGATTTCGACGCAGCATCACAGTGAGGCAAGCAAATGAAATGGATCACACGGATTGTCGGATTCGTCCTTGTCGTCGTCCTTGTGGCGGGGGTGTCGCTGTTCTTACTGCCCGCAGATCGCATCGCGCGGCTGGCTGCGGACCAGATGCGGACAGCCACGGGCCGCGATGTGCGTATCACGGGCGATGTGTCCATGACGCTTTGGCCCGTGTTGGGCGTCAGCGTCGGCGGGCTTGAGGTCGGCAATGCTGACTGGTCCGAACAGGGGCCCATGCTGACAGCTGAAAACGCGGCGATTGGCGTCGATGTCATGGCTTTGCTGCGCCGTGAAATTCGGATCACCAATATCGAAGCAACCCGCCCCACAATCCGACTGGAAAGCCGCAAGGACGGGCGCGCAAGCTGGGTATTTACCGATGCCAGCGGCACCGCGCAGATCGAAACCGAAGTCGCCCCCCAAACCCGAACGCCACAGGCCGTGTCCATCCAGCGGCTGGAGGTGACAGATGCGACTTTGGTCTATGACGCCGAAGGGGCCGATCTGGTGTCCTATTCCGGGGTGGACCTGACGCTGGATTGGCCTGAGCGGCTGGGGCCCGCAGATGTACGTGCGACCCTGCGTCCGGCTGGGACGGATGTGTCCGTGCGCGCAACGATCGGCGGCTTCGCCGGGTTCATCACAGGTAAAGTGCAAACCATCGATGCGACCATTAACGCTGCTCGCGGTACACTTGCGTTCAAAGGGCGGGGCAGCACGGCTGGGGATGTTGCGGGGCGTTTGACGTTGGACATGCCCAGCACTGACGCGTTTCTGACCGCCCTCGCCTTGCCTGCACCGGGCTTGCCGCCATCTCTTGGGCAATCTGTGGACTTGGGTGCTGATCTGACACTGACGGCGGATCGTCGATTGTCTTTGCGCGATCTGACCGTCGATCTGAAGGGGAATGCCCTATCGGGTGCGGCAGATATTGCGCTGAACGGCAAACCTCAGATCAATGCGCAGCTGAATGCGGGGGCACTGGACGTGCGCAGCGCGCTTGGGGGGGACGGCACTGGGTCTGGTAATGGGTCTGCGCCTGCAGGCAGCGGTTGGCCAACCAATCAGATCGACGCAAGTGGACTGGCGGCCTTTGATGGGCAGATCGCACTGACTGCGGCGTCCATCAACCTTGGTCAGTTCAAGCTGGGCCAAACCCGCGCGTTGCTCCGCAATGACAACAGCCGGATGGTGTTTGAATTGCGCGAAGTCGCCGCCTATGGGGGCACCGTGACAGGCGAGTTCGTGATGAACAATCGTTCCGGACTGTCGGTTGGTGGCAAAATGAACGCCCGCGCGGTCGATATGCAGGCCGTATTGAGGGACGCAGCCGGGATTGATCGACTGACCGGTGCAGCCAATGCGGAGATGAGTTTTCTGGGCGTTGGGCAAACCGCGGATGCGATCATGAAATCCTTGTCGGGTGAGGGCGCGATAGCATTTGGGCAGGGCACCATTCTGGGCATTGATCTGGATCGTCTCATGCGCTCGGGATCAGTTGGGGCTGGCACCACTGTGTTTGACAGTCTTGGGGCAACTTGGGTCATCAACAATGGTGTGCTGCGCAATGAGGACTTGTTGCTAAAGCTCGCCAATTACGAGGCGCGGGGGGCAGGGCAAGTGGGACTGGGACAGCAAACGATCGACTACGTCTTTACGCCCGTCGCGCTGCGCGCGAATGCGGGCAATGGCATTGCGATCCCGGTACGCATGGTCGGTCCGTGGTCAGATGTCAGCATCCGACCCGACCTTGAGGCGGCGATTGATTTGAACCTTGGCAAAAAGCTGGACGAAGAAAAAGCGAGATTGGAATCGCAAGCCAAAGACGCTGTGCGCAGCAAATTGGCCGACGAACTGGATGTGACTGACACGGGTCAGGACCTCGAAGATGCGGCCAAGCAAAAGCTGGAAGACGAGGTGAAGCGGGGGCTATTAAAGCTGTTTGACTAACCGCCCGTTCCGGTACGTGGGACGGCTGCGCCCCGATAGGTCTGGGCGTATGTGCCAGCACTGAATTCTGTGCCGATCACATTTATATACCGATGACTTGCACCCACGACCTGATCATTTGCGATGACTTACATTGCAACAGGGTGCGCTTTGGCCAGTTTGTCCAATTGCATCAGGGTTTCAATCAGCTGCGGCATTTGATCAAGGTACACCATGTTCGCTCCGTCAGAGGGGGCAGAATCCGGATCAGGGTGCGTTTCGATGAACACTGCGGCCACCCCAATCGCAACGGCCGCGCGTGCCATCACGGGGGCGAATTCGCGTTGTCCGCCGCTTGATCCGCCTTTGCCGCCGGGTTGTTGCACCGAATGGGTGGCGTCCATCACCACGGGATAGCCTGTCTGTGCCATCTGCGGCAGGCTGCGCATGTCGGCAACCAATGTGTTGTAGCCAAAGGACGTGCCGCGCTCTGTCAGCAGGATGCGGGTGTTTCCTGTGCTTTCGACCTTTGTGATGATGTTGGGCATTTCCCAAGGGGCGAGAAACTGCCCCTTTTTGATGTTCACCACGGCCCCTGTATTGCCAGCGGCCAGCAACATATCAGTCTGACGGCACAGGAATGCTGGGATCTGTATGATGTCTGCGACTTGGGCCGCGATGGCGCACTGCGCCTCGTTGTGGACGTCGGTCAGGACGGGCACGTTGAACGTGTCCTTGATGGACTGCAGGGCCGCGAGGCCCGCATCGATGCCCATTCCGCGTACACCAGACAGAGACGTTCTGTTTGCCTTGTCGTAGCTGGCCTTGAAGACATATTGCGCGCCAGCCTTTGTGCAGGCCTCTTGCATCAGACCGGCGATTTCTTGGCCCTGATCAAGGCTTTCGATCTGGCAAGGGCCTGCAATCACCGTCAGGGGGCAGTCATTGCCGATGGTCAAATCGGCGACCTGAATATGTTTCATGCTAGCTGGTTACCTGTTCTCTGAGGATCGACGCAGTGAGCGAGATCATCAGATAAATGCCCGCAAAGACCAGAAAAGCCAAGATCGTGTTTTCAAAGGCGCGAGGGTACGATGCCTCTTCGCTGGCGATGGGGTCCACCGCAACCGTGAGATAACGAACCTGCCGTGACGCTTCGACACGGGCCTGTTCCATCTGTTGTAATGCGGACTGCATCATCATGTCGCGCGCTCCCAAATCAGCTTGGGCAATTTGAAGGCGGGCGGTCAGTTCGGCCAGCGAATTTTCCCCCTTGGATACGTCGGTCATTTTTTCGTTCAGCAGGCCCAACTGAATGTTCAGGATATTGAGCGTGCCGCGCGCCCCATCTACCCGGCTTTGGTTGGGGCGATCATTGTTCATCAAACTGGCCAGTTCGATCTCTTTATCGATGATCTGAGTTTCTATGGAGGTAATCTGCCCACGGATGGATGCGATCACGCTTTCTGGATCAAGGATCGACCCCTCGATTTGAAGCCGCACAAGTGCCTCTTGAGCCTCGCGCCGCTCTGCTTCGGCGCGGTCGAACCCTTCGCGGGCGTCGCGCATCTGGTCGCCACGTTTCTGCTGGCTGAGGTTGTTGACGCGTTCCTCGGCATAGTTGATCAGCTGTCGGGAAAAGTCGGCAGACACCTGTGGATCGGCGGCAGCCACTTCCATGCGGATCATACCCTCTGTCGGATCATATCCGATTTTGACATACTTTTTGTAAGTCTTGTACGCCTCTTCATTTGTCGGATCCGAACTGAGCCGCTGTACCGGGTCAATCCATTCCTGCGTGAAGTGCGATTTGAAACCCACATCCCGATCCAACCGCAGCATCGCATCCTTGGATTGCAGGAACCCTTGGACGGCGATGGCGTCAGAATTGGTGGCGAATTGGGTGGGCAAGAGTCCACCTAGCGGGCCGGCCCCCCCAGATCCTTCGTTTTGAATGATCAGGAACTCAGACTTGGTGGCGTACATCGGCGTGGCGACCGCGTAAAAGTAGTAGCCCGCCAAGAGCGTCGGCAGCATGACAAAGAACGCCAGTCGTATCAGCAGAATGCCGGTTTTCTTGCGCCGACGGCTCGTGATATCACGCTGGATCTGGCGAATTTCATCGGCGCGGCGATCGGCTGGGCTGACATCGGTCGATGGCAACTGCTGTTTCTTGACAGGCATCGTTTGGGGCAGTTGAACGCGTTCTGATCCGGCACCGCCTTTGGCACCCGGTAGATTGGCAAACGCGTCCGGTGCGCCGCCTTCGTGCTGTTCTGCGCCGCCTTGTGGGACCACCAGTTCCAGCATGTTGGATCGCTGGAAGGGGTCGATGCCCTTTGCGCGCAACAGGCGAACCGCGTCAAAATCCGACGTCGCTGGTATATTGTGTTTCTGTGCGACACGGCGGGCCATGCGCAATTGTCGCCCTGTCAGCCCTTCGTGACGGATTGCTTCGATGGTGTTTTCGCTGTCGACCTGACGTGGCGACACGACATCGCCAGATGTGGTTGTTTGTGGCACTGCTGCATCTTGGGGCGCGGCGGGACCAGCACTGTCAGCCTGTCCGTTTTGGGCAGGTGTACCTGATGCGGGTGCCGCACGCTTGATGCGGAACTTTCTAGCTTTCGGTTTCGTAGTCATAAAGCTGCTTTGCCTCTTCCAGCGTGTCGAACATGTGCAACTTGCCATCCAAAAGGACCGCTGCAGAGCGCGCGAATTTTTCGAGCGTACTCGCTTGGTGCGACACGATGATAATTGTTGTGGTGCGGAGCCGTTCCTGCAGTATTTCTGCTGCTTTGCGGTTGAAATCTGCATCAGTGGACGATGGCATGCCTTCGTCGACCAAATAGATGTCGAAATCAAGAGCCAACATCAGCGCGAATGAAAACCGTGATCTCATGCCTGACGAATAGGTCCCAAGGGGCTGCTCGAAATATTCCCCCAAGTTGCACAGCCAGCGGCAAAAGCTTTCGACGTAATCCGGATCCAATCCATAGAGCCGCGCAATATAACGGCAGTTTTCATAGGCAGAGATTTTAGAAACCACGCCCCCCATGAACCCCAGCGGAAAAGAGATGTTACATCCGCGCCTGATTTCGCCCTCGTCGGGTTTTTCCAACCCGGCCATCATATTGATCAGAGTGCTTTTGCCTGTCCCGTTTGGCGCAAGCACCCCCAGGGAATGACCCAACTCAACCTTAAAGGACACACGGTCAAGGATCACCTTGCGCTGTGTGCCCGTCCAAAAGGACTTGGATACATTTTCAAACTCAAGCATCCCGTTGCTCCGCGGTGTGCTGCTGTCCCCCTTTGCAGGTGGGAAACCACATCCCTCCTTACCAGAGGTGTCTTAATGGCTTAATCGTCTACTGTGGCCTGATTATGGCCAAGTTCACAACAAATGTACAGATTTCAAGCCATACTGTTGCACTTCATTGGACAATGATTTTGCGCTGATGCCTTTTACGCGACAGCTCCTTCGTCGCGCTGTGATGTCTCAGGCGATCAGCTGCCAGGTCACCCCGGCCAGGATCGACCCGGTTAACGCAAACCCGAGGTAAGCGGCAAACACCTTTGGTTTCACCAGAGCCCAAACGGCGATGGCGGCAGGAATGGAACTGACCCCACCGGCAATCATGAACGACATAGCCGCCCCGTTTGCCATCCCCTGATCCAGCAGGTCACCGATCAGTGGGGCTGCTGCATATCCGTTCAGATAGGCTGGCATGCCTACCAGTGCGCCCAACATGACTGTGCCAAGGCCTGTGCCGCCCAGCACATTTGCGATCAGATCGGCGGGCATATAATAAACCATCAACGCCTCGATCAGGTAGGCGAACGTGAGCCATTTCAGCAAGAAAGCCGCATTGTCGAGCCCTGCTATGCGGAACACCGTGATCCGATCCCGATCGCCCCAGAATTTCCATACAGGCGTGGCTGCAAACGGCGCTTTGACCCCACAGCATCCGCCGACAGCCGGTTTTTCACGCAATGGGTTTGTAAACACGGGCGTCCCTGACAACAGCAACGTGCCAAAGCCGCCAAACATGCCCAACGCGACGGCGGCCAACGTTTTGGCCAGAGCAAACTCAAAGCTGATGTCCCCCGTCGTGATTGCAAACATTGCCGGGTCCATCAATGGCGAGGCCAGCCAGAACGCCATGACAGCGCCCAGCGGTGCTCCGACTGCAAGCAGGGCGGCGATGAACGGAATGACTTCGCAGGAACAAAACGGCGATAGTCCCCCCAGCAATGCTGCCATCACGATCATGCGGGCTGGATTGCCGGCGAACGCCTTGGCCAACAGGTTTTCCGCGCCTGTCGCCTTGAGATACGCGATGGCCAGTACGGCAAATGTGATAAAGGGCAACGTGCCCGCAAGTGCCTTGGCCGCAAAGATCAACACATCGCCAACCCGCGCTGTATCAACGAGGGCGACCAGAAGAACGAGTGTCGCAGACGCGAGCCAAACGCGGTCAATCCGGCCAAACCAATGTGCGCGGGGGATCGGGGTGGTGGTATCAGCCATGGGTTTGATCCTTGCAGGGGGCCGCGCTGTCGGCGCAACATTCGGTCAAAAGGAAATTGGACAGGCTTTGCACTTGGTCAAAGGCGACGGCGGCGCAAATGATTGAACGGCCCTGTCGGGCTTGGGTCACCAGACCCGCTGCAGACAGGATTTTCATATGATGCGTCAGAGTTGATCCGGTGACACCGGTGCGATCCCCCAGCGCGCCAATACTCAGGCCCTCGGGGCCTGCGCGGACCAGACTGCGCAGCACCGACAGGCGCTGTTCAGAGCCCAAAGCAGCAAAGGCGCTGGCGGCGCCAGTCAGGTCAAGCGGGAGAGGTAAATCTATTTTCATGTTTCTAGAATTATCGAAACAATAGCGCTCTGCCAAGCTTTATTTCGATAAGTATCGAATTGATTGCACAAGCCCCTGAAACGTTTACATCTTTGTCATGGATTTGGTCGACAACATACGCGCCTGCACAATCTGTTCTGACCGCTTTGCGGCAACGCACACGCGCCACAGCCCGCGTCCTGTGGTGTGGTTTCGCCCTGGTGCGCGTATTCTGGTTGCAGGTCAGGCCCCCGGTGCACGCGTGCATGCGAGTGGTCGCCCGTTCACGGACCCCTCTGGCGATAGGCTGCGCGCGTGGATGGGGGTGGATGCGGACACGTTTTATGATGTCAATCGGCTGGCCATAGTGCCAATGGCGTTTTGTTTCCCGGGATATGACGCCAAAGGGGCCGATCGCCCGCCACCCAAAGTCTGTGCACAGACGTGGCGCGACGCAGTGATGGCCCATGTCGGCGAGGTGCCGCTTGTATTGTTGATCGGTGGATATGCGCAATCATGGCATCTGGGCACGCGCAGCACCGTCACGGATACAGTTGCGGGGTGGCGCACCCATGCTCCGCGCGCCTTTCCCTTGCCTCATCCGTCGTGGCGCAATACCGGGTGGCTCAAGAAAAACCTATGGTTCGAGGCCGATGTGCTGCCCGCGCTGCGCGCCCGTGTAAAAGAGGTATTGGCATGACAGACACCCCGTTGGATATCGCCCACGCCGCAATGTCCGAACATCCCGATGATGACGCGCTGCGCTTGCGGTTCTTTGAACGGCTGGGCGATGCAGAATTATTCCTGCTGCTCGAAGGCGAGGCGACAGACGACAAGGTGACGCCTCAGGTGTTTGATCCCGGTACAGGGTCCATCGTCTTGGTGTTTGATCGCGCGGAACGGTTAAGCGCCTTTGTCGGTGCAGAGGCCCCGTATGCGGCGCTGTCTGGCCGTGTGATCGCAGGATTGCTGGCTGAACAGGGGCTGGGACTGGGCCTGAACCTTGACGTGGCCCCTTCGTCGTTTCTGCTGGAGGCAGAGGGCGTGCGCTGGTTGGCGCAGACACTGGGCAACGCACCGGACGAAGTCGAGGCACGATTGGCCGAAGTGTCAGCCCCCAAGGGTCTGCCCGATGCGTTGATTTCTGCACTGGATACCAAGCTGGCGACAGCAACGGGACTGGCGCAACTTGCCTATCTCGTGGGCAGCACTGACACGGACGGAGCGCGTGGCCACTTGCTGGCCTTTGTCGGGGCAGCCCCCGGCGCGGAACCCGCGCTTGCCGGGGCGGCATCCGAGGCGCTGACATTCTCGGGGATCGAAGCGGGGGCAATGGATGTCGCGTTTTTTGATGCGACGGACCCCATTACTGCGCGACTGGCGCGGGTCGGATTGCGGTTTGATCTGCCCCAGCCTGCGCCCGCCCGCGCGCCAGAGGCAATTGCCCCCGGATCGGACCCTGATCGCCCCCCGCGCTTGCGGTGAACAGCACCTGATCACGCGCGGCTACCATCTGGTCACAACAGCGAGAGACAGGCTGATACTGCGATCTGGTGCAGACTATAGTTGGTTCATCAACAGGCCGAATGGCGGCGCTGTTGTCCCATAGTTGACCACATGTCATTCTGCCTAGAGGATACCGAACTGATGATGAACAAATTCACCCTGACCCTTGCAGCCGCCGCAAGCGCGCTGGCCTTTGCCTCTGCCGCCCATGCGGGTCCGCAATACCTTGATAACACCGGGTTTGCAGTATCGGGCTATGACGTGGTGGCCTATTTCGGGATGGAACAAGTGCCGGTCGGTCAATCTCAGCCCGCTGCTGTGCCAGGCAAGTCGTCCATCACGGCCGAATACAATGGTGCCAAATTCGCCTTTTCCACCGAAGAAAACCGCGCCACGTTTCTGGCCGATCCGGCCAAATATGCGCCTCAATATGATGGGCACTGCGCCTATGGTGTATCCAAAGGCGGCAAGGTTCCGGGCAACCCGAACCTGTGGCGGATTGTGGATGGAAAGCTGTTCCTGAATATCAACACAGCGGTTGTCGGCTTCTGGGAAGAGGACATTCCCGGCAATCTGGAATTGGCCGAAGGCAACTGGCCTTCTATTGATCCCAAGCCTGCGTCGGAAAACCCGATCCCCAAATTCTCAAGCGCAGCACCAAAGAGCTGATGTGAGCGAAAAAGGGTCCAAACCTTTGTCAAAAACCAGCTCGGCGCGGATGACGCGCCGGGCCTTTGGCCTTGGGGCGGTTGTTGTGGTCGTCGGCGGCGCAGTCTTTGCGTCGCGGTGGTACAACATTTCCGCAAAGGCCGGCGCAACCGGCACATTAAGCACACCGGATGCGCATAGTGCTGCGCTGTCCGGCGAGGTTGTTTTGATAGACATACGCCGCCCCGACGAATGGCAACGCACGGGTGTCGGTCAGGGGGCTGTGCCGCTGGACATGCGGCGCGATGATTTCACCGACGCGCTGTTGGTGCAGACGGCAGGGCGAACAGATGTCCCAATCGCGCTGATCTGTGCACGTGGCGTGCGGTCGCGCGGGATGACGGCGCGCCTGACGGCTGCGGGGTTCACCAACATTATCGACGTGCCAGAGGGCATGTTGGGATCCGGGGCAGGCTCTGGGTGGTTGAAGCGTGGTTTGCCCACAGTGGCGTGGATATCTGAATAACCGTGATTCCGAGTGACCGCGATAAAGCGGAGCGCTCATAACTCTTCAATTCTGTTAGGATTGACCTTGGTCGGCCTAAAAACTGGTCTGGGTTATTCCGCCGCGATATCGCTTGCTTCGATCCGTGCACGCAGGTCTGCGCGCGCGATACGTGCGTGTCCCACAATGCTGGGTTCACGCAGGGTCAGCGGATTATCGAGCCGCAGAGCGGAAGCCGTTGTTGCGCTGAGTGCGGACAGGGGGACCGCCAGCAACAGGCTGGCCATGATCGGGATCAGCCACCACGACACCAGACCGGCCATCAGTCCGGCCAGCAGCAGCGCCCCAATTACCGTTTCGACCCAGTGGAATTTGATCAACGTCGACAGCGGATAGGCGCGCGCATCGCGGCGTTGCGGCTGCCAGCCGTTGCCACGGCCCAGCAGGCTGCGCAGCACTGCACGTGTTTGTTGGATCATCATGATCGGCGCATAGGCAACCGACAGGGTCAGTTCCAGCAGCACGGCAGTCCCAAAGGCGCGCCTGCCGCCGAACAGTTTGACCGCCTTTGCATGGCTGACAATGATCGTGGCACTTGCTATTTTGGGGGCTAGTAACATCGCATACATGACCACCAGAAAGATCGCGCTGTCCATATGCGTCATGGCCGGGGGCCAGTTTGGAAACAGCGGGTTTGCTTCGTTAAAATAGGTGACGACGTTGGTGTCTGCGTCACGTCCCAGCAATGTCCAAAATACCAGCAGAACGAACCACGCTGGCGACATCAGGTACGCTGCAGCTCCCTGAAAGAGGTGGAACCGGCTGACCGGATGCAGTCCGCGCGTGGTCAATAGCCACAGATGTTGCATGTTGCCGCGGCACCAGCGGTTGTCGCGCAGGATATAGTCGATCAGAGTGCCTGGTGTTTCCTCGAAACTGCCCGAAATGCGGGGAATGAACCGCACCCGCCAGCCTGCGCGCCGCAGCAACGACGCTTCGACAAAGTCGTGGCTCAGGATCAGATCGCTACGCCCGGTCAGGCCACGCAGATGCGGCAGCCCCGCCGATGAGGCAAAGGCCCGCGTTCGGATGATGGCGTTGTGGCCCCAATAGTTGCCTTCTGTGCGAACCCAATGTGCCAGTCCCTCGGCCAAGAGCCAGCCATAGGCCACGCCGGAAAACTGCTGCATCCGTGCAAACAGCGTGCCTGCGCCGATCAATTGCGGAAAGCTTTGGATTAGGCCGGTGTGCGGATCTGCGGCCAGTTCAGAGGCCAGCCTGTCGATGGCACGCCCGGTCATCAGGCTGTCGGCGTCCAACACCAGCATCGCCTCATGGGCGGCACCCCAGCCTGTGATCCAGTCCAGCAGATTGCCGACCTTGCGATCCGTGTTGTCGCTGCGCCGCCGATAGTACACGGGGAACGGCGCGGTCGCATTCAGTGCCTCGAACGCTTGCCATTCTTGTGCTGCGATTGCGTCGTCACGGGTGTCGGACAGCACGAACAGGCTGTAGCGGTGTCCACCCTTTTGCCGCGCCAAATCGTTCAGCATGGCAGCGGCGTTGCCGAACACGTCCCAAGGCGTTTCATTATAGACAGGCACCAGCAAAGCGACATCCATGGGCGCACCTTGGGGTGGTTTTTTCACATGGTCCAGCCGCCCGAACAGTCCGACTGTTACAGTCGAAACAGCCAGAGTGACCCAGACAAAGGTCAAACCGATCAGAGTCAGAAGCACATATTCCAGCTTGGACATGCCGGCCGTGGAAAACATGCCGTGCAACCCCCAGATCATCGCGCCCGTGGTGACCAGTGCGGGCACAAAGACAGCGATCCGCCACGTTGGGTCACGCTGGGTGCGTTCACGGCATGCGATGTCCGGCGCTGCGGAAAAATCCTGTTCCGGCATGGCCAGCGGTGCGGCTGGTGGCATGTGGCGACGTGGTGTCACGATTGCGTCCACCGATAGAGCCAAACCTCGCTCAGTGCTTCGCCGTCCAGACGCAGTTGGGCGCGGAACTCGGCCCATGTGGCGTCGCCCGGCATAAACGTAAAGGCAAGGCGCGGCCCACCTGTGGCCGGGTTGCGTTGCACGATGCCGGGCGTCACCTCCCCGGCAGAGGATCGCACGATCACATCCAGCCGGCTCAGATCGTCCGGTACGTGGTCTGCCGCCTCAAAGTCGATGGCAAAGATACGCCCGCCTTCGGGGCGCCCACCTGCTGCGGTATTGATCACCCGCAGCGGCATTGCCGTCTTGGGGGCAGGGTCGCTGCCCCAGTCCAAACGGTATGTCACTTTGTGCGATGCGCCCGGTTCGATATCTTCGGACGGGCGCCAGTAGGCGACGATATTGTCATAGATTTCCAGATCGGCCGGGATTTCGACCAAGTGGACGCTGCCACGCCCCCATCCCTCGCCCGGCGTGATCCATAGGCCGGGGCGGCGGTGATACAGCGCCTCTAGGTCGTTGAAATCCTCAAAGTCGCGGGCGCGCTGCATCAACCCGAACCCGCGTGGGTCATTGTCCCCAAAAGCGCTGATTTGCAGGGTCAGCGGGTTGGCCAGTGGCCGCCAGATCACCTCGCCCCCGCCGTTGTGGATCATCAGCCCGTCATTGTCGTGTACGGCCGGGCGGAAATCGTCAAACCGCTGTCGATCAGTGTCGTCAAACAAGAACATCGACGTCAGTGGTGCAATCCCGACGTGGGTCAGGGTGGTGCGCGCGAAAATCTCGACCTCCACGTCCATGGCTAGGGGCTGACCCGGTGTGATCGCGAAACGGTAGGCCCCGGTGCAGGACGGGCTGTCGAGCAGCGCGTGCAGGATGATCGTTGTGGCCCCCGGCGCAGGCTCTTCGAGCCAGAAATAGGTGAAATCCGGAAATTCCTCGCCCATGGGATCGCCGGTTTTCAGGGCAAGGCCGCGTGCCGACAGGCCATAGATGTCGCGCGTGCCGATGCCGCGAAAATAGCTCGCGCCCTGAAAGACGGCGTATTCCTCAAAGATGCCGGGCTGGCGCAATTCGGCACGCAGGCGCAGTCCGGAATAGCCAAGAGTGTCGTCAATCGGCACGTTTGGAAACTTGTCCGTACTGTCAAACACGGCCATGTCAAACAGCATCGGGCGCGCCTGACCGCCCTTGACCACATATGTTCTGATGGCTTGGGGGAAATACAGACCGGGGGGAAACACATCAATGCGTTGGGGGGCGTCAGACCCCTCCCACAGGGCGTTGCGGCTGTCGAACCAGATCTTGCGATACTGGTCATAACTCAGGTTGCGCCATGCTTCGGGGATCATCGGGCGCGGTCGATATTCATGCGCCGCCATTTCGCGCGCCATGTCTGCGACGTCAGAGGGGCTGAAGCTTTTGGCCTCGCCCAGTTGCAGGCCGGGTTCATCGGTGCCTTCGGCCCACGAGGTGCGGGGGGCAGCGGCCAGCGCAGCAAGGCTGGCAAGAAATTCACGGCGCAACATCACACAGCAACCTTTTTCCAGGGGTTGGATTTGAACCAGCCTGTCACATAGGCTGTAAGGATCAGCACACAGCCACCCGCCAGGTTCACCAGCAAAACAGTAACGGTGTCGCGGCCTAACACGTCCATGGCAAAGCCCATGATGCGCGCGGTGAACATGGACATCACGAACACCGCAAGTGATTGTTGCCCAACCTTCAGAATGATCTGCAGAATGCGATCCCAGACGCGCCCCAGTGGGCTGCCGCCTGCGCGGATGCGGTCGCCCTTGTCGCCTGCTAGAACCCAGCACAGATAAGCGAGAGCCAGAAAGTGGACGTAGCGCAGAATGCCAAAGTCCGACTTGGTGATCCACGCTTGATTTGCGCTGCGCCAGTCGCGCGCCCATTCAAAACCGAACTCGCGCACACCGATGTTAGACAGCGGGACATTGGCCAGCACAAGGAACAGGGCAATCCCGATCAGCACGCCGTTCACGGGTGGTTTCGGAATCCACCCCCGCATGAACGCAAAGCCTGTGAAAAAGATCAGTTGCCAGCCAAACGGGTTGAAAAACCACGTCCGATCCGAAGACGGATCAGCAGGTAGCTCCAGATGCGGCAGCCCCAGTGCCCGAACAAGGTCTGTTTGACCAAATAGCCACGTCACGACCATGAATCCAAAGACAAGCCAAAGGTTGATCCGCGCCAGCGCCATGATGATCGGCATCATCACCAGCACGACCATATACATCGGCAGGATATCGAAATAGTTCGGAACATAGCGCAGCGTCATGAACCGTAAGATCAGGTCCGTCACAGTGCCCGTGTCGGTTTCCACATAGAACCGCCACAGGTTCAATTGACCCAGATAGTTCCGCGTCCCTTCCCATTCGAGTCCTGTCAGGAACGACACCAAAGCCAGCGTCGCAAAGAAAAGCCCCACATGCGCCCAATAGACCTGCCAGATGCGGAAGGTGACGCGCGCCGTGCCCATCCGCCACCCGGCTGTTTCAAACGCACGCCCAAAGGCGATGGCCGACGCCATGCCTGAACAGAACACGAAAATCTCAGTTGCATCCGAAAACCCCCAACGCGCTGGAATCCATGACGTCAGGAAGTTACCCGGCGTATGCGCGATCAGGATGATGAACATCGCGAGCCCCCGGAAAAAATCCAGGCGGATGTCACGCACCCGTACTGGGGTTGCGGGTGCTGCAACGGCGGGCGCTGCGGTGGTCTGTGTTGGGTCGGCAAATGTCATGGCCGGTCTTTAGTCTTCTTCGATCAAGGTGTCTCGCGCTATGCGCGGGCCACGTGGAAAATAAGGATGCATGTTATTGTGCGGGGATGCGCCGCGCGTCGCCGATACTGGCAAGGCGGGATTTCGCAAAGCGGTCCAAGGCTCCGCCGCGCCGCGCCGCGCGTTCTTCGATCAGGGTTTCTGTGGCGTCAATCATGCCAGCACGCAGCCCCGCGTCGATTGTCATGCGTTCAAACACATCGCGCTGCGCATGGCTGCCGCCGATTGTCTGCATGCCCGGACGCGCGGCGGCAAGGTTTTGGAATGCCGTATCATAGCGCCCTTCGGAAAACGCGTTCAGACCCGCAAGAGCCGCTTTGCCCGGGTTGGCCACGCGCGCAGGCATTTCGCCACCGCGCGCCGCGTCCTGTGCAAACCGTGTTGTCATGGCGCATTGCGCATCGCCCCGGCCTGCGGCGCCAAGGGCGAGCATGTAATGCAGATCGGCAAACACGAGGCATCCATCATCGGTGCGGTTTTGCGCGAAATCCGCCAACTCGCCCCAACGAGTGCCAACATCGAGCCCTTCCAGTTCCAGCCGCATCAACAGCGATGAGGCATTGGCCATATCGCGGTAGTCGTCGGATTTCTCAGCGCGGATTTGGTTGTCATAGAGGGCCAGCGCAATATCATATTCGCCTCGGTCCAGATGCAACAGCGCCTTGTGCCACCACACGTGATAGCGGAAATTGTTGCAGTGATCCCAAGCCGAACAGTTGTTTTCGATCAGCGCAATGCCCTGATCCGGGCGCGCTGTCATATCATAGACATGGGCCACAGCATGCAGGCCCCATGCGTCGTCCCTTGCTAACTCCAGACCCTTGCGGCCAACTGCTTCGGCGGCGGCGTATTCCCCCGTCTCTTCGAGGGTAAAGGCGTGGCAGCCATGGACGTATCCTTCGAGCTTGTGGCCCTTGTGCGCGTCCAGAAGGTTTTCGATCGAGGCACGCATGCCCACGCCATCGCCAAGGATAAAGCGGATGGCATGGCTGACCTTGGCCGACAGCGTGTCGGTGGGGTGATCAATGAGAATGCGTTCCATTGCGGCAATGGCTCCGGATGGGCGGCCATCCAGCCATTCGCCCAGTGCGCGTACCCAAAGCCGTTCGCGTGTGCTGCCCCCGGCAGCAGCAAGGGCTGCAACAGCCGTCTGCCCGGCCTCGCGGGCGACGGCGTTCAATTCCTTGCGCCCCATCATCAAGGAAAACAGACCCTTGGCGGCGTGGCCCATCGCAAACTGTGGCGCACCTGCCAACACCACGCCCAGATGGGTTGGCGTTGCCGTTCCATGCGCCATAAAGGCTTGGATCATGCCGTTCCACTCCTTGAGCAGGGCGGAATCCTCCAGACTGACTGGGGATTGGCAAATATCGAACATCATGACCACTCAACCTTTTATAGCGTGATCATCACTGTAAACGCTTCCAGTGAGTGAGGGCATGGGGTCAGCGCCGGTAACACGCACACGTGAAGCCCTGTCAGGGATTTCGTGAGCATAATTTCAGCGGTCGGCATCAGAAACGGCGGTTTCCAGCCAAAGCGCTTGGATCAGGCCTGTGGGTCTTGCGATTTTTTGGATTTCAGAGTGTCCAGAACGGCTTGGGTGTCCTGCCCGAACCGGGGCGGGGGGAGATCATAGCGCACAGGCGTTGCTGAAAACTTCAGCGGATTCGCCAGCAGTCTGATATGACCATCGGCCACATCGGCGCGCGGTATCTGTATGACAGTGCCGCGCGCGACGGCTTGATCTGATCCCAAGGCCTCGGCCACATTCTGTATTGGGCCGACCGGCACTTTGACCGCGCGTAGTTTTGCCAGCATGTCGTCCTTGGTCAGTGTTGCAATGATCGGGCGCAGGGCTGGGATCAGGGTGTCGCGGTTCTGTATCCTGCCAAGGTTTGTAATATAGCGCGCATCTGTCCCCAGTTCAGGCGCACCAATTGCGTCGCAAAACCGTGCAAATTGCGCGTCATTCCCCACGGCGACCAATACGTGCCCGTCGCTGGTAGCAAAGGCGTCGTAGGGCACGATGTTGGGATGGGCGTTTCCGCGCCGTTCCGGCACCTCGCCAGACGTCAGGTAGTTGCACCCCTCGTTGATCAGCCACGCCATTTGCGCATCCACAAGCGACAGGTCGATATGCTGTCCCTCGCCTGTATGATCGCGGTGGCGCAGGGCTGCCAGAATGCCGATGGTTGCATACATGCCGCACATGACATCCGCGATGCCGACGCCGACTTTCATCGGGGCACCGTCAGGGTCACCCGTCAACGACATGATCCCGCCATAGCCTTGGGCCATCAAATCATAGCCGGGCTGGTCGCGGTTCGGCCCTGTTTGTCCAAAACCAGAGATGGAACAATAGACAACGCCCGGATGCGCCTTGAGGATCGTAGCGTGATCAAGCCCATATTTGACTAGCCCGTCGGGCTTGTAGTTTTCGATCACCACATCCGCGCGTGCGGCCAGTTGACGGATGATGTCCTGCCCTTCGGCGGTCGAGATATCGACGGCAATGGACTGTTTGTTGCGGTTTGCGGACATGAAATAGGCCGACAGGTCCGTCGGTGTGCCATCCGTTCCCGTGACATAGTTTGGCCCCCAACCGCGCGTGTCGTCGCCCCCGGTCTTGGGGTTTTCCACCTTGATGACGGTGGCCCCCAGATCGCCCAGCAACTGCGTGGCGGTTGGACCCGCCAGAATACGACTGAGGTCGAGGACAAAAACGCCGTCAAGCGCGCCCGGTTTAGATTCGTCCGTCATAGGAACCCCGTTCAATAACTGCCGCGATGACTGTGAATGTGTCGCTGGACTGTGCCGCGTGCAATGCTGTTTCCAGCTCTTTGCGGGTTGTTACAGTGTGTCCGGCCCCGCCAAAGGCACGCCCCATTGCCGCAAAGTCGTGTTTGGCAAATTCGACGCCCGTGTTGTTCAGCTGGCGTTGGCGCTGTTTCAGCTCGATCAGCGCAAGCGAGGCGTCGACGAACACCACAAAGATGGTGTTCAGCCCCAGTTCGGCGGCTGTTGTCAATTCGCCCGCCACCATCAGAAATCCAGCGTCCCCGGAAAAGCTGACGATTGTCCGTTCCGGCTCGATCAGGTCTGCCCCCATGGCCAGCGGGATCGCACAGCCCATGGTGCAAAGTGCCGAGGATTGCATCAGCCCGCGCGGCTCATAACAATGCCACATCTGGCTGAGCAGGATGCGATGCGCTCCGCTGTCTGCGCTGGCCAGCGTATCGCGCGGCAGGATGGCGCGGCACGTGTCGATAACCGCCGCGGGCCCCCAGTCATCATCAGATGGAAAAGCGGACGCAAGGTCCGATTTGGCTTGCTCGATTTCGCCGTTATCCCACGTGGCGCGGGGTTCGACGCCGTCCGCCAGGGCCGCCAACGTGGCTGCGCAATCGCCCACCACGTTCATGGTGGCCTGATGCATGTAGTGATGGTTGGGTTCAGCGGTGATGTCGATCATCGTCTGGATGCCCGGGAAATAGAAATCCCGCCAGCCTGTGCGCATTTCAATCGGGTCATAACCAAGTCCTATGATCAGATCTGCGCGCTGCACCAGCGGCAACAGGATGGCATCTGCCTTGGGTGATAGGCCCGCACCACCAAGAGACAGGGGATGATCCTCTGTCAGCAACCCTTTGGCTTTGTAGGTGGTGATCACGGGCACACCAAAGTGTTCGGTAAATGCACGCAATTGCGCGGCCATGTCAGTGCGACGCGGATCAAAGCCTTGGGTCAGTGCGTCGACCCCCACAATCAGGATCGGGCGTTCGGCGCGCGCCAGATGTGCGCGCATCTCGTTCAGTTGTGCAGGGGCTGGCACGACGGGGCTGGCCATCGCGCGGCGCACCGGAATTTCAGGGGTCACGGGTGTGACGGCAACTGTGATGGGCACGTCGATGTGCACGGGGCCGGGCCGCCCCTCTGTGGCGATGCCGACGGCTTTGTCCGCGATCACATATGCCGCACCTGTATTCAGCGTAAAGGTCGCCTTGGTGATGGGGCGGAACACTTGGGTTTGATCCAGCACTTGGTGGGTATATGTCTGCGCTTCGTCTGCATCCACACAGCCTGACAGTACGATCAGTGGCACACGGTCCTGATGGGCGTTCGCAACCGCATTCACACCATTCAGCGCGCCGGGGCCGACAGTAGCGACCAGAATGCCGGGCGCGCCTGTGCGATGCCATGCCCCTTCGGCCATGAAGGCGGCGGCGTTTTCGTGTTTGCACAGAATAAATGCGATCCCCGCCCGTTCAAGCGCGTCGATCAACGTCAGCACTTCGCCCCCCGGCATCCCAAAGGCGTGACGGCACCCCGCATCATAAAGCCGCGCGGCCAGAACGTCGGCCGCGCGCGGAGGGGAGGGGGGCGTATGGATCATGTTTCGGGCCTTCCAGTAGGGTCGTGGCGTGGCGCATTCCTGTCACGGGCACCCCGGCCGCACAACTCACACCTGCGTTGAATAATATTTCAGTGTGGTGCGAGGCCCCCTTGACCTTCCAGTCACGGGAACCCCTATGTGCAAAATTATGACAGATAAATGTGGAAGAGTATGACAGATATATCCCTTTCTTTCGGCGTCTCAGGATTGAACTGCGCATCCTGCGTCGGGCGTGCCGAGGCGGCGCTGTCTGTCTTGCCCGGTGCGCGCGATGTGCGTGTTAACCTTGCAGATCATTCCGCACGAATTGTCGGTGTCACGCCTGCTGCGGCACGCAAGGCATTGGATGATGCAGGCTATCCCGCGCAGATATCACAGATCCGATGGGATATCCCCAAGATGTCCTGCGCATCCTGCGTCGCCCGGATCGAAACGGCAGCGAGGGCCGTGCCCGGTGTCATACGGGCCGAGGCGCGCTTGCCCACCCACGCGCTGCATGCCGACATATTGGGCGATCCCGAGGATTTGCGCGCAGCGCTTGTCGCCGCCGGGTATCCGCCCGAGGCATCGGAACCGGATGCCACCGCGAAAAATCCTGCAAACCCTTTGTTCATCAGGTTTCTGGTTGCCGCCGCCCTGACCTTGCCTGTGTTTGTGATGGAAATGGGCAGCCATATGGTGCCCGGCGTCCACCACTGGATCAGCGCGAACATTGGCGCGGCCAACAACCACGCGCTTCAGTTGATCCTGACGGGCCTCGTCCTTGCAGGACCGGGGGTAGGGTTTTTCACGCGCGGCATCCCCGGGCTGATCAAGGCGCGCCCGGATATGGATGCGCTGGTGGCGCTTGGGGCCGGGTCCGCGTTTCTTTTTTCAGCACTGGCTGTTCTGGTCCCTGGCGTCTTGCCCCCTGCAGGGGTCTATTTCGAGGCGGCCGCCGTCATCGTCACGCTGATCCTTTTGGGCCGCTGGCTCGAGGCGCGGGCCAAGGGGCACACGGGCGATGCCGTGCGCCGTTTGTTAGATCTGCGCCCCGACACCGCAGAAGTGGAGCGCGATGGCACCTTTAGCACAGTGCCGCTGGGCGATGTGCGCGTGGGTGATATCTTGCGCGCGCGCCCTGGCGGTCGGATCGCGGTGGATGGCACTGTGACTTCGGGCGAGACGCATATCGACGAATCCATGCTGACGGGCGAGCCGATCCCGGTTCTGAAACGGGCAGGCGACGACGTGAGCGCAGGAACACTGGCGACTACGGGAACGCTGAGCTACCGCGCCACCCACGTGGGGCGCGACACCGTTCTGGCCCGGATCACCGCTTTGACCGAAGCGGCACAGGCGGCGCGCCTGCCTGTCGAGGCATTGGTCAACCGAATCACCGCGTGGTTCGTCCCTGTGGTGATGGTCATCGCCACGCTTGCCTTTGGGCTGTGGTGGGCGCTGGTCGGGCTTGGCCCCGCCGTGGTTGCGGGCGTGTCGGTGCTGATCATTGCATGCCCTTGTGCGATGGGGCTGGCCACACCCATGTCGATCATGGTCGGGACCGGGCGGGCGGCAGAGCTGGGCGTACTGTTTCACAAAGGGGCAGCACTGCAACGGCTGCAAGACGCGCGGGTGATCGCCTTTGACAAGACGGGAACATTGACCGTAGGCGCGCCTGCCGTGACGGACATGGCGGGAGGTGACGTTCAGATGATGCTGCGCCTTGCAGCCGGGGTCGAACAAAACTCCGAACACCCGATCGCGCGCGCCATCGTTGCCGCTGCTACAGACGTGCCGAACGACACCTGCGATTTTGACGCCACGCCGGGCGAAGGGGCATCAGCTATCGTCGAAGGGACACGCATTACCATCGGCAACCCGGCCATGCTGGAGCGGACTGGCGTTGCATTGTCCCAACCATGGATCACCCAAGCCCGCGCATGGGCGGAAACCGGCGTCACGCCTGTGCATGTTGCGATCGACACCACCCATGTCGGGGTCATCGCAATCAGCGATCAAATCCGTGACGGGGCGGCCCAAACCATCGCCGATATCAAAGCCACGGGGCGCAAGGTGGCGATGATTTCAGGCGATGCACAGGCCACGGCCGATCACGTCGCACAGCGCCTCGGGATCGACCATGTGGTCGCCAATGTGCGCCCTGACGGCAAGGTTGCGGCCATCGCCGCGTTGCGGACCGCGCATGGGCCCGTCGCCTTCGTGGGGGACGGGATCAATGATGCGCCCGCCTTGGCGGCGGCGGACGTGGGGCTTGCGGTCAACGGGGCGAACGATGCCGCCATCGAAGCCGCGGATGTGGTGATGATGTCGCCCGAACCCGGGGCTGTGCTGCGTGCGCTGACCATCAGTGCGGCGACATTGCGCAATATCCGTCAAAACCTCGTCTGGGCATTCGGATATAATGCGTTGCTGATTCCTGTGGCCGCAGGGGCGCTGGTGCCGTTCGGAGGGCCGCAACTGTCCCCGGCGCTGGCCGCACTCGCGATGGCACTGTCGTCGGTCTTTGTTGTGACAAACGCGCTCCGATTGCGCAGCAAGGGGCAGGCATGAACATATCCCAAGCCGCCGCCGCCACGGGTCTGCCCGCTAAAACGATCCGCTATTACGAAGACATTGGATTAATCCGACCAACACGCAGTGCCAACGGGTACCGGACATTTGATGAGACCAACGTGCACCAGCTGAACTTTCTGGCACGGGCACGAGCGCTGGGGTTCTCCATCGACAACTGCCGCTCATTACTGACGCTTTGGCAGGATCACGACCGGGCCAGCGCTGATGTGCGCCGGATTGCTGCCGCCCACCTTGCAGAAATCGAAACAAAAATCAAAGACCTGTCTGCAATGCAGGACACGCTCAAGGATCTGGTCAGAACCTGCGAAGGGGACAACAGACCAGACTGTCCAATCCTAAACAGCCTGTCTGCGTCTTCTTCTGACTAAAAATACCATGGGGGAGGCGCGGTAGCGTCGGGGGCAAAGCCCCCTGAAACATGTCGTGGCACCGCCGCGATCGGATCAGCGGCGGCGGTCGCGGCGCGATGACATCGGCTGAAAGGCCACGCCGACGTGCGCTTCACAATAGGGTTTGCCCTGCTGCACTGGCAGGCCACAGAACCAGAAATTATCTGTCGCCGGATCACCCACGGGCCATTTGCAGGTCCGCTCGGTCAATTCCATCAGGCTGATTTTCTTGGACTTCTTTTCAACCTCGTTCACCTTGGCCAGCGCCTCTGGGCTGATTTCGTTTGCTGAGGGCTGCGGCGGCAGTGGCTGACCTGCGGGAATGATCTGCTTGCGGGCAGGCAGGTTCGGTTTGGCCTCGCCCGGCGGTACGGGCTTGATCGCAGGCTCGGTTTTGATCTGTGCGGGCTTGGGCTTTGCCTCTACCTTCGGCGCGGCGGGCTTGGCCTTGGGCTCTGCCTTTGGCGTGGCGGCACCGTTGCCTGCACGATTTGACAGGCCCAGACGGTGCACTTTGCCAATCACGGCGTTCCGGGTCACACCGCCCAACTCTTTGGCGATCTGGCTGGCCGACTGGCCTTCGCCCCACATCTTTTTGAGAAGTTCAACGCGCTCGTCAGTCCAGGACATCAGCAGGCTTTCTTAGCTAAAAAGCGGCCCTTCATCAGGGGCCGCCCATAATTTCGTGTCAGCCCCCTATAGTAATGGCGCGCGCCGAAGTTACAAGGGAGCATGGCGATGTTCCGGTCGGACCCGCCGCCCTTCGCGCCACGCCAGAAAAAGCGCCCCTGCAATGATGATGGCAGCACCCGCGATTGTTACGCCGTCGGGCACCACATCATAGAACAAAACGTCGTAGAGGGCTGCGAATATCAACGTGCCATAGCTGAATGGGGCCACGAAACTTGCATCCGCCCGCGCCATCGCATTTACAAAACAAGTCTGTGCCACGGCCATCGCACATCCCAAAACTGCCATCAGGGCCCACTGCTCGGGGGTGGGCCAGACCCAGACCCACATTACGGCAAATCCCGCAACACAGACCCCAATCGCATTGTTGATCAGTAGGATCGAAAACGGGTTCTCGCGCCGGGTGAGCTTTTTGATGATGTTCAACTCAAATCCCAGGATCACCGCGGCCCCAAGGGCAAGCAATGCAGCTGGCTGGAAGCTGTCCGGTGTGGGGCGCAACAATATGACAGCCCCGACGAAAGCAATGCCAGCCGCGCTCCACCGCCATTTGCCTACCTTTTCACCCAGCAAAGGAATGGCAAAGATCATTCCGAACACAGGATTGAGAAACGAAATCGCCGTCGCATCCGCCAGTGGGATATGCGCAACACTCGCAAACATCAGCGCAAGCCCGGCCCAGCCCCCCATTGTGCGCGCCACATGCAACGGCAGGTGTGGCCGTTGCAGGGGCGGACGCAGAATCGCTGTGGCCAGTGCAAAGGCGAGAAATGCAAACAGGAAGCGTCCGAAAACGATCTGAAACGGGTGCATGGACGCACCGAATTGTTCGGTGGCGAGCGCCTTGGCGATCAGGGTGGTGGCCGCGATAAAGGCGCAGGCCACAGCAATCAGCGTGGCTGCCAGCGGCGGATTGTGGACTTTGGCGGCATACATACGCGGGCTTTGCGCCCCATTGTTTGCCGGATGCAAGCAAAAAGGGTCTGGTGCTGATCGGCGCGCTGCGCTATCCGGCGTTCATGATCAACAGCGTATCCCTCCGACGAAACGCCCGACGCAGCTAAGCCTGCCTTTGATCTTGTTGTGCCATGTCGCAACGCCCCCCCACTTTCTTTCAATTTTGTTGACCCTGCCGCGCGCGTCATGCACCAACGTGTTTCACGCCTTAGGCCTTTCACAAGGATGATCCCGATGATCGCTTCCGTTCTGCCGACCTACACCCGTGCTCCGTTCAGCTTTGTCAAAGGCGAAGGCACTTGGCTGATCGAAGCGGATGGGCGACGTTTTCTGGATCTGGGGGCAGGTATTGCGGTGAATGCGCTGGGCCATGCCAACCCGACTTTGACAGCGGCGCTGACCGAGCAGGCAGGCCTGCTGTGGCATACATCCAACCTTTATCAAATTCCCGGACAGCAATCGCTGGCCGACAAGCTGGTGGATGCGACGTTCGCCGACACTGTGTTTTTCACCAATTCAGGCACGGAATCCTGCGAACTGGCCGTCAAGATGGCGCGCAAATACTGGTACGACAAAGGCGCGCCTGAGCGCACTGATATCATCACGTTCTCAGGCAGTTTTCACGGGCGGTCGTCTGCGGGGATCGCGGCGGCTGGTTCTGAAAAGATGACGAAGGGCTTTGGTCCGCTTCTGCCCGGCTTTGTCCATCTGCCTTTCGCCGATCACGAAGCGCTGGTGCCCGCCATCACCCACACGACTGCGGCGATCATGATCGAACCTGTGCAGGGCGAGGGTGGAATCATTCCGGTGCCTGATCAGTGTCTCAAGGGCCTGCGCGATCTCTGTGACGAACACGGGCTGTTGCTGATCCTGGATGAGGTACAATGCGGCGTTGGACGCACAGGCAAGCTGTTTGCCCATGAATGGGCCGGGATCGAACCAGACATCATGATGGTGGCAAAGGGCATCGGGGGTGGCTTTCCTTTGGGCTGCGTGCTGGCCACGGAAAACGCAGCCAGCGGCATGACCGCAGGCACGCATGGCTCAACCTATGGCGGCAACCCATTGGGCTGTGCGGTCGGCAATGCGGTGATGGACGTTGTGAACACGCCTGACTTTCTGGCCGAAGTGAACCGCAAGGCAGGCACGTTGCGTCAAAAGCTCGAAGGGCTGGTGGCAGCGCATCCGGATGTGTTTGACAGTGTGCGCGGGCAGGGCCTGATGATTGGCCTGAAATGCAAGGCGACCAACATGGATGTGGTGCAGGCCGGCTATGACCAGCAGATTCTGACTGTGCCCGCGGCAGACAACACAATCCGCCTGTTGCCGCCGCTGACCATCACCGACGAAGAGATTGGCGAGGCCGTCGCGCGCCTGGACCGGGCGGCGACCAGCCTCACGGCCTGACTGCGTCTCTGTTTTAAAAAATCCCGGGGGTCCGGGGGCTGGCCCCCGGTGCTTTCTTTGAAAGAGAATTCGATATGACCCATTTTCTTGACATCCACACCACTGATGCAGCCGACCTGCGCCACATCATCGACACCGCGCAATCGATGAAACAGGCCCGCGCTGGCCGACCCAAGGGCACATTGGATGACGACCAGCCGCTGGCTGGACATATGGTTGCCCTGATCTTTGAAAAACCATCGACGCGGACGCGCGTGTCGTTCGATGTTGGCGTGCGCCAGATGGGGGGGCAGACGCTTGTGCTGTCCGGATCGGACATGCAGTTGGGGCATGGTGAAACCATCGCAGATACCGCGCGCGTGCTCTCGCGTTATGTTGATCTGATCATGATCCGTACCTTTGAGGAAGCCACGTTGCTGGAAATGGCCGAACACGCCAGCGTCCCGGTCATCAACGGGCTGACCAATCGCACACACCCCTGCCAGATCATGGCCGACATCATGACGTTCGAGGAACACCGTGGCCCCATCAAGGGCAAGAAAGTCGTGTGGTCCGGCGACGGCAACAACGTCTTTGCGAGCTTCGCGCATGCGGCCAAACAGTTTGAATTTGACCTTGTGTTTACAGGGCCAGAACCGCTCGATCCGGAACGCGCGCTTGATGGGCGATATACCACCGTACGCGACCCGGCCGAGGCGGTGCAGGGTGCCGATTTGGTGGTGACGGATACGTGGGTGTCGATGCACGATCCACAGTCTGCCCGCGAACGACGCCACAACCAGTTGCGCGGCTATCAGGTAAACAAAGCGTTGATGTCAAAGGCGAAACCGGACAGCCTGTTCATGCACTGCCTGCCAGCACACCGCGATGACGAGGCAACATCCGAAGTGATGGATGGCCCCCATTCCGTGATCTTTGACGAGGCCGAAAACCGTCTGCATGCGCAAAAGTCGATCATGCGCTGGTGTCTGGGCCTGTAGCGTGACGGATGCCCCGCGCATCGCGATTGCGGGGGCGGGCAGCATTGGCTGCTTTGTTGGTGGGGTTTTGATGCAGGCGGGGTTTGACCTGCGCTTTTTGGCGCGGTCACGCCTGATCAATGCAGTTGCAGACACAGGGTTGCACTTGACCGGCTATGACGGGCTGAACCTGCACCTGACAGGCGTAGAGATCAGCGATGACCCGGCGCTGGTGCTGTCCGGAGCTGATCTGGTTCTGGTCTGTGTCAAGTCAGGCGATACCGAGGACATGGGCCGTTTGATCGCAGCCCACGCGGCGGGCGCGCAGGTGATCAGTTTGCAAAACGGTGTGGCCAATGCGGCCAGCCTGCGCGCTGTGCTGCCGGGGTGGGATGTGCGCGCGGCGATGGTGCCGTTCAATGTCGTCTCGACCATGCCGGGTCATTATCACCGTGCCACGTCGGGCGACATTCTGGTCGAGACCGGGCCGTTGCCTGAATTGACCACGCCCCGTCTGACATGGCGCGCCGTTGAAAACATCGAGGCCGTGCAATGGGGTAAGTTGCTGATAAATCTGGGTAACGCCTTGAACGCATTGGCGGATATGCCGCTGCTGGATCAGTTGCAGGACCGCGCGTGGCGTCGTCTGATGGCCGATCAAATGGCTGAGGCGCTGCGCGTTCTGAAAGCTGCGGGTATCACGCCAGCAAAGGTCGCCACTGTCGCGCCACACATGATCCCGCATATTTTGCGCCTGCCCACGCCGCTGTTTCGCGTGATTGCGGCCGGCATGTTGACCATTGATGCGCAGGCGCGATCCTCCATGTGGGATGACCTGACACAGGGGCGCACGACCGAGGTTGACGCCCTGCAGGGTGCGATCATGCACCTTGCTGACCGGTACGGGCGTCAAGCCCCGCTGAACGCCCGGATACGCGCCCTGATCCGCGCCGCAGAGCAGGCCGGGAAGGGCCCGCCGGGTCTGACCCCACAGGAAATCCGCCGGTAGCCTTGCGCGCCCTTGATTGCCATCTATGTTCATGGCGAAATTAAACAAAACAGGTGCACAGCCATGGCAGCAGATATCGGCGTTTACGGGTTGGGCACCATGGGCAGCGCCTTGGCTTTGAACTTTGCAGAGCAGGGATTTGAGGTGGCTGTGTCCAACCGTGAGGTGGAATGGATTGCCCCCTTTTTATCCGAGGCCGAAGGGCTGAAGGGCGCAGTGGTCGGCCATGAGCTGTTGGCGGATTTTATCAATGGAATCAAAGCCCCACGCACCATCCTGTTCATGATCCCGTCCGGTGCGCCGATGGATGCAATGATCGACGAGGTGCGCCCGCTGCTTGCCGCAGGTGACACCATTATTGATGGCGGAAATGCCGATTTCAACGCGACCCGCGTGCGGACCAAGGCGCTGGAGGGCACGGGGCTTCACTTTGTTGGGATGGGCGTGTCTGGCGGGGCCGAGGGCGCGCGTCACGGACCGTCGATGATGGTGGGTGGATCGGATCATGCGTGGGCGCAATTGCGGCCCATGGCCGAGGCGATTGCCGCGAATTTTGAAGGTGATCCTTGTGTCGCGCACGTGGGTCCTGATGGCGCGGGCCATTTCGTCAAGACGATCCATAACGGCATCGAATACGCAGATATGCAAATGATTGCAGAGCTTTACGGGGTGCAGCGCGATATGGCCGGACTGCCCCCTGCCGAAATCGGTGCGATGTTTGGACGTTGGGCGGACGGCCCTTTGGCGTCCTATCTGGTCGAGATTGCCCAAGACGTGTTGACGGCTGTGGACAGTGACACGGGCCAGCCGATGATCGACGTCATTCTGGATGCGGCTGGTCAAAAGGGTACCGGGCGCTGGACTGTGGTCGAGGCGCTGAAGCTGGGCCAATCCGCCTCGGCCATCGAGGCCGCGGTGGGCGCGCGCGGCTGGTCGGCGCAAAAGGACACGCGTGTAGACGCCGAGAGCCTGTTGGAGCACGGCACCCCCGCCGAGACCGCCCCGAGCGAGGCCGATTTGCATGATGCGATGCTGGCCGGCCGCATCCTGGCGCATGCGCAGGGATTTCGAGTGTTATCAAAAGCTTCGGAAGAATTTGAATGGTCACTGGACATGGCCCGTATTGCCGAGATCTGGCGGGCGGGCTGTATTATCCGCTCTGCCTTGCTGGATGAATTTGCCGATGCGTTTCGCGGGGAGTTGCCGCACGGTCACATGATCCTTGCCCCTGCCATGGTGGATCGTTTGCGTGCCACGCTGCCGGGATTGCGCCGTGTTGTCGCGGCTGCTGTGCTGGCGGGTCAGCCCGTGCCTGCGCTGTCGGCGGCGCTGTCCTGGCATGACAGCATGGGCCGCGCCCGTGGCACGGCGGACATGATACAAGGCTTGCGCGACTTTTTTGGCAACCACGGATTTGAGCGGTTGGACCGTGACGGGGACCATCACGGCAGTTGGGGGTGATTCACCCCTTGTAAATATAGGTAAACGGCCAAAACCGGCGATGCACCACCTGTGCACAGGCTGTGCACCGCACGTGCACCGATTGTGCAGCGATTTGGCGGGTTAATGCAGCGCACGGTCATTTGGCGGACGCTTGCGCGATGTCAGGTTTCAGGGGGCGCTGCCCCCGTCCTGCGGACTCCCCCGTGGTATTTTTGGTCAAGAGAAATGTGGGCCGCGTTATTTGCGCGGTTTGGCGCGCAGGGTGGGGTCGGCTTGGGTCGGGTCTTCGGGCCAGGGGTGTTTGGGGTATTGGCCGCGCATGTCCTTGCGTACGTCGCTGTAGGATGTGGCCCAGAAGCGTGGCAGGTCTGAGGTGACTTGTACCGGGCGCTGTGCCGGGGACAGCAGGGTGACTTGCAGCGGGGTTTGTCCCACCATTGGGTGGCGCGTGACGCCGAACATCTCTTGGAGCCGCACGCTGATCCCCGGTGTCGCTTCGTCATAGTCGATGGCGATTTTGCGCCCTAGTGGCGTTTTGAAGTGCCCCGGCACGGCCTGATCGAGCCGTTGGGTGTCATTCCAGCCGAGATGCGCTTGCAAGGCGGGCAGGATATTGAAGGATTTCCAGTCGGCGGCACTGCGCACTCCGTCAAGGTGGGGAAGCAGCCATGTGTCGAGCGTGTCCATCAGGGTACTCTCGGTCAGGTCCGGGAAGTTTTCACCCATCAGCGCGGCCCGTGCCATCAGCCGTTTGGCCGCGCGAGAGGGTTTCAGCCCCATGTCGCGGATGCCGTCGAGCATGGCGCGTGCCACGTCCTGATCTGGTGCGTCGCCCCATTGGATGTCATCAAGGATGAGCGCGCCGAACCTGCGTTGTTTGCGTGCCAGAACCATGCGGTCGCGTTTGGACCAGATGCAGATGTTGGTCCAGCTGATCTGATCCCCAAAGAGCGTTTCAAGGGCCGCATCGGACAGGGCGGCGGCCTGTCTGATCCGCGCCTCGCGCGGGTCGCCGTCGAGGTCGGTCGCCACGATCAGGCGGTGTCCGCCCAGCGTGTCGCCCTGGGGCAGGATCGCGCCCTTGCCCCCGGACAGGATATAGCGCGGTGCCGCGCCGTCGCGCCGCAGCCCGATCCGGTCGGGATAGGCCAGTGCGGCCATGTCTGCCATGTCCATATGTGGCGGTTGGCTGGTGCCGCGTTTGAGCCTCTTTGCCTCGTCCTTGATCCGCGCGATGGCACCGCGATGGGCGTCTGGAAAGGCGCTTGGGTTTGCGATGGCCCGCAGGCGCAGGGCCAGATCGCTGCCCCTGTTGCGCAGCGGGTCGCGTTCGGCCAGCAGCGCGGCCAGGGTGGCCGCCTGTGGCCCGGCGCTGACCAGCATATGCCCAAGACGGGGGTGCAGGGGCTGGCCCGCCAGTGCCCGCCCGTGATCGGTGATCCGCAGATCGCTGTCCAATGCGCCCAGCATGTGCAGCAGGGCCCGTGCCTCTGCCAGCCGTCCGGCGTGGGGCGGGGTCACAAAGCGCAGACCTTCGTCACCGCCCCAGACCGCGAGTTCCAGCGCAAAGCCTGCCAGATCGCCGCTGGAGATTTCCGGCGGAGGGAAGGCCGCAAGCGCGCCGTCTTCGCCCCGTGTCCAGAGTTTGTAGGACACACCCGGTGCCACTCGCCCGGCGCGCCCGGCCCGTTGTGTGGCCTCGGCCCGTGTGACCCGTTCGGTGACCAGCCGGGACATGCCGGAGGCGGGATCGAACCGTGCCCGCCGCGACTGCCCCCCGTCCACCACGATGCGGATGTCGGGGATCGTCAGCGAGGTTTCTGCAATTGAGGTCGCCAACACCACTTTGCGCGCGGCGCTGGGTTCAATCGCGGCGCGCTGTGCCTTGAAATCCATTGCCCCGAACAGCGGGTGTGCTGTTGTGCCTGTGGGCAGTTGCGGTTCGATCAGCGCAAGCACCCGTCTGATTTCGCCTTCGCCCGGCAGGAAGGCGAGCAGCGAACCCGTTGCCTCGTGCAGCGCCTGTAGGATGAGGTCGCCCATTGCGCGTTCGAACCGCATTTCTTTTGGCGTGGGTTTGGCGAGCCAGTTGGCTGTGACCTCGAAACTTTTGCCTTCGGACGTCAGGATCGGGGCCTGCATCACCTCGGCGACGGGCCCGGCATCCAGTGTGGCGGACATGGCCAGCAGGATCAGGTCGTCGCGCAGCGCCTCGGCCACTTCGAGGCAGAGGGCGAGGCCGAGATCGGCGTTGAGGGAGCGTTCGTGAAATTCGTCAAAGATCACGGCCCCGATCCCCGGCAGGTCGGGCGCGTCCTGAAGCATGCGGGTCAGGATGCCTTCGGTGACGACTTCGATTCGGGTATGTGGCCCGACGGCGCTGTCGCCCCGGATGCGGTAGCCCACGGTTTGCCCGGTTTTTTCGCCCAAGGTCGCGGCCATGCGGTCAGCCGCGGCGCGCGCGGCCAGTCGCCGGGGCTCGAGCATGAGGATTTTTCCGGGTGTTAGCCCTGCCTCAAGCATGGCCAGCGGCACGCGCGTGGTTTTGCCCGCTCCGGGCGGGGCTTGCAGAACGGCCCGCCCGTGTGTGCGCAAACTGTCGATCAGTTCTGGCAGGAGTGCGTCGATGGGGAGTGTGGCCGTCATGGCGCGCCTTATGACCTATGCGTGCGCGCGCGCCAACACTGGACATTTGCTCGCCCGTTTCCCAAAACCGATCTGACGAGGAGATCGGCGATGGACACAGCAGATATGGCGCAGCGGATCGCGCGCGGTGAACGCCGCGCGCTGGCCCGTGGGATCACATTGGTCGAAAGTTCCCGCGCTGATCATCAGGCGCAGGGCGCGGCTGTCATTGCCGCGTTGCCGCGTGACCGACAGGCGCTGCGCATTGGTTTGTCCGGCACGCCGGGTGTGGGAAAGTCGACGTTTATCGAGGCGTTCGGCATGATGCTGATCGCTCAGGGTCTGCGGGTTGCCGTGTTGGCGGTTGATCCAAGTTCCGCCCGCTCGGGGGGGTCGATATTGGGCGACAAGACACGCATGGATCGTCTGAGCCGTGAGCCTGCTGCTTTTATCCGTCCGTCCCCCAGTCGCACCCATCTGGGCGGTGTCGCCCGTCGCACCCGCGAAGCGGTGGCCTTGTGCGAGGGTGCCGGGTTTGACGTGGTGTTGATCGAAACCGTGGGCGTGGGCCAATCCGAGACGGTTGTCGCGCAGATGGCGGATTTGTTTTTGCTGTTGCTGGCCCCGGCGGGGGGCGATGAGTTGCAGGGTGTCAAACGCGGTATCATGGAAATGGCGGACATGATCCTGATCAACAAGGCGGATGGTGATCTGAAGCCTGCCGCGATGCGCACCTGTGCCGATTATGCCGGTGCGCTGCGTCTGTTGCGAAAACGCCCCCAGGATCCCGAAGGTTATCCGCGTGCGATGATGGTGTCGGCACTGTCTGAAGAAGGGCTTGATGCGGCCTGGGCGGATATGCAGGCCTTGGTCGATTGGCGCCGGGCGGCAGGTTTTTTTGACACCACGCGCGCTGCGCAGGCCCGCTATTGGTTTGAAGAAGAAGTGCGTGAGGCGTTGCTGGCGCAGTTGCGTGCACCGGATGTGCGTGCGGCGATGGATGCGCTGGCCGCCGACGTGGCGGAGGGTGTGTTGACCCCGGTGGCGGCGGCGCAGGAACTGGTGCGCACCAAGTTGGGTCGATCCCTGTGATTTTGCCCACTGTCTGACCCTGCTGAGGGGTTGACGCGGAGCCACCATGGGCCTAATCACGCCCAGACCAGATTCCCGGGTACTGCGAGGCGGTACCCTTTTTATATTTGCGAAAGCTCTGACTTTTGCAACCAATGACGAGGATGAGCCATGTCGCGTGTATGCGAATTGACCGGTAAAGGCCCGATGACTGGCAACAATGTCAGCCACGCCAACAATAAAACCCGTCGGCGTTTTCTGCCGAACCTGAATGACGTGACCCTGCAGTCCGAAATTCTGGGTCGCGGGATCAAGATGCGGATTTGTGCCGCTGCTCTGCGCACTGTCGATCACCGCGGTGGTCTGGACGGGTTTATGGCCAAAGCCAAGGACACCGAGCTGTCCGCCAGCGCGTTGAAGGTGAAAAAAGAGATTGCCAAGGCGCAGGCTGCAAGCGCGTAAGCGTTTCACTTGCGACTTTGAGAATTGACCCCGTTTGCGCATGCGCAGGCGGGGTTTTTTTGTTGTGATGCCTTGAGTGTTGTTCGGCCTTGATTGCTGTCTGGCCTTGATTGCTGATTTGTCGCAGTTGAGCATGAGAGCCTTGTTCCTTAAGTTTTGGTCATGGTCCGAGCCGTTTTGTCAGTGTTGGTGTGTTTGATGTTGGTGGTCACAAGCCACAGCATCGGTCATGCCCGTGGTGCCGACCGTGCGGTTGATCAGATGGTGCTTTGCATCGGTTCGGATGCCGTCACCGTTTACATTGATGCCGATGGCCAGCCCACCACGGCCCCGCATGTCTGCGCTGATTGCATGCTGCATGGTTTGGACGTGGTGTTGGGGGGTGGTGCGCGTTTGGCTGCGGCCCCTGTTTTTGCCCATCATGGCACCCTTGTTGCGGCGCTGTCCGTGCCTGCGCCGCGTTATTTTGGTGCGTTGGCCCGTGCGCCGCCTGTTTCTGTCTGATCCCACGTCACGTTTTTATCCAAGATCAGTTCAAGAAAGGGGACATCCATGTCCTATCGTACACGTTTCATGGCCATCGCGGCTGCAACCCTGATGGCGATGCCTGCGCTGTCGGACGGCATCATGGTCATTGACCCGTATGCCCGCGCGGCCAGCCCTGTGGCAAAATCCGGTGCCGCCTTTATGACGCTGCACAATATGAGCGGGCAGGATGATCGCCTGATCGCGGCCCGCAGCGATGCCGCCAAGCGCGTTGAATTGCACACCCATGTCGAGACCGGAGACGGGGTGATGCAGATGCGCGAGATTGAGGGCGGTATCCCGATGGCCGCAGGCGAGATGGTCAAGATGGTCCGAGGTGGCAAGCATGTCATGTTGATGGGTCTGACTGCCCCGTTCGTGCAAGGTGGCGATATCGACGTCACGTTGGTGTTCGAAACGGCGGGTGAGGTGATGGTGACCATCCCTGTGGACAATGAGCGTGCGCCTGAGCCCGGTGCTCATGGTGCAGTTACCAACTAGGGTCGTGCCGGGCGGTGGTCTATCTGCCGCCCTTTTGCCCTGCGAGAGGGCTTGCGGCGACGACATGCTTTTCGGGGGGCTCTGCACCCGTGCTGCGGACACCCCGGCATTTTGTGAAACAAAGAATTTGGGGCGTGGTGCGTGCGTCTAGGAGGTTAGGATTCCATCGACCCATTGGGGAACTGTTAGAGAGGCCTTGCCGGGTCGTGTGTCTTCGAAGAGGGCGACAGTTTCTGAGGGATCGAGGTTCATTTCCACGGTTTTGGCCCCGACATGGCGTGCCATTTGCACGAACCCTGCCGCTGGGTAGACATTTCCCGAGGTGCCGATGGCCACAAATATGTCGGCCTGCGCAAGGGCCTGTTCGATCCTGTCCATGTGATAGGGGATTTCACCGAACCAGACGATATCGGGTCGGGCGCTGGGCTGGTTGCATTTGGGACATGTTTCGCCCACGTGCATTTTGAGCGGAGCCGGCCAGCGGTGGTCGCATGCGCCGCACAGAGCCGAGTCGAGTGCACCGTGCATATGCACGACATCCACGCTGCCGGCTTTTTCATGCAACCCATCCACGTTTTGCGTGACCAGCAGCACCTCGCCTTTGTGCTCGTGTTGCAGGCGTGCGAGCGCGTCGTGGCCTGCGTTGTGCACCGCCTCGTGGGCCTGTGCGCGGCGCGTGTTATAAAAGGAGACCACCAGTTCCGGATCGCGTGCGAATCCTTCGGGGGTTGCGACATCTTCGATGCGATGTTGCGCCCAGAGCCCGCCTTCGTCGCGGAAGGTGCCCAGACCGCTTTCGGCCGATATGCCGGCCCCTGTGAGAATGACGATCGAAGGGTGTGCCATGGGTCTGCTTTTGTTGTTTCGGTATGTGTTATCTGATCAAACCCGTGCGCCCAAGGCAAGGGGCTGGCCTGTGGTTACCCCTCGAGCAGGCGCATTTCACCTGCCAGCCACGGCAGTTTGCCCAAGGCGGGATCGATCATGTGCGATTGGATCAGGCGGCGCATCGTGTGGGCCACGTCGGTGGGCACATTCCCGGCCCAATCCGCGCTGGCATAGAGCGAGATCGTGCGTGAAAATGGTTTGAACGGCAGTGGGAACGCATCGACCTGATCGTGAAACCGTCCTGCTCGCATGAAGCCCAGCGGCGTTGTGACTGCCCATCCGATGCCACGTGCCACCATGGCCATCAGGGCCAGATGGCTGCCAATTTCGAACCTGTCCTGCAGGTCCAGTTTCTGACGCGCCAGATGTGATTCGATTTGCCGCGAGATCAGCTGATCCCGTTCGTAGCGCAAGAAGGGCAGGTCGCTGAGGCTGCTGAGCAGGTCACTGTCCTTTCCGGTGCCTTTGGGTGCGACCAGAATGAACGGGTCGCGCGCCAGCGGGTATTCCAGCACGCCGTCCCGCATCACCCCGTCGCTGGCGGAAATTGCGATATGCAGCCGTTTGTCGGTGATCGCTTGCAGGATTTCGTGACTGGGGGCTGTGGCCAGCGTAAATTTGCACCGTGTCAGGCTGTCGGCCAGGATCGTCACCAGCCGCGGCGTCAGATCGTTTTCAAAGTCGTCGATGACCCCGATGGACAGTGCAGAGAGGTGCGCGAGGTCCATCACTGTCAACTCTGATTGTGCAAGGCGCAGTTGCGATAATGCCGCCTCTGCCCGCACCAAAAAGCTGTGCCCTGCGGGGGTCAGCCGCATGGGGCGTTTGCCGTGGTCGATCAGGTCGGTGGCCAGTGCCGTTTCCAGATTGCGCAATTGCTGGCTGACAGCAGGCTGGCTGAGCCCGGTGGCGGCTGCGGCTTGGGCGACGGACCCTGTTGCTGCCAGTGCTTCGAAAACTTCCAGGCCGCGCAATGTGACGCCTTTGTTCAGCATGGTCGCCCCTTTGGCTGATTTCGCGTTTATTGAAACTATGGTGCGCTATGCGTCAATAAAAAAGTAGGTTTCTGCCATTCTGTATTTGGGATTCGTGATTCTACTGAGCCCTTGCCAGTATGATCTGCGCTGGGCATCATGGCCTCATGAAAATTGCCACTGCGTCTTACCCGCTCGATATTTTGCCCGATTGGGCCGCTTATGAGGACAAACTGACCCGTTGGGTGCGTGAAGCCGCCGATGAGGGGGCCGAATTGCTGGTGTTTCCGGAATACGCTGCGATGGAACTGGCCACGTTGGTGGGGCTGGATGTGGCGGGTGATCTGGAGGCGTCCCTGTTCGCGGTGGCGGATCGCCTGGCGGATGCGGATGCGTTGCATGCCCATTTGGCCGCGACGTTTGGGGTGCATATTCTGGCGGCGTCCGCACCTGCAACAGATGCGTTGCCTGACGGTGTGACCCGTCCGGTCAATCGCGCGCGCTTTTTTGCCCCCAGCGGTGCGATGGGTGTTCAGGACAAACAGATCATGACCCGTTTTGAGGCTGAAGAGTGGGATGTTGTGCCCGGCGGCCCGTTGCAATTGTTTGACACGGGTTTGGGCAAAATCGGTGTATTGATCTGTTATGACAGTGAATTTCCGTTGCTGGGCCGCGCCTTGGCCGATGCGGACATCATCTTGGTGCCTTCGGTGACCGAAGCGATGGCGGGCTATTGTCGCGTTCGTATCGGTGCGCAGGCCCGTGCGTTGGAAAACCAGTGCGTGACGGTGATGGCGTCGGTGGTGGGTGCGGCGGCGTGGTCGCCTGCGGTTGATATTTCGACCGGGGCGGGTGGCATTTTTGGCCCGCCGGATATCGGATTTCCGGACACGGGTATCATCGCGCTGGGGGCGTTGAATGTGCCCGGTTGGGTCTATGGTGATGTCGACATTGCCACCATCGCCGCGGTGCGTGCGGATGGTGTTGTTTTGAACAGGCACCATTGGGATTTGCAGCAAGGACGTGCCGATCCTGTCACAGTGACGCCACTGGCTTGATTACCCCTTGAATTATGGGCCGGGGCGGCGCATTTAGTGGCGCGTCCGCGATCGCGCGGGCCTATGTATTCAAGGAGAGACCATGGCCAAGGAAGATACGCTCGAATTTCCCGGTGTCGTAAAGGAACTCCTGCCCAATGCGACGTTTCGGGTCGAGCTAGAAAATGGCCATGAGATCATCGCACACACGGCAGGCAAAATGCGAAAGAACCGGATCCGTGTTCTGGCAGGTGACAAGGTACAGGTCGAAATGACCCCCTATGACCTGACCAAGGGCCGCATCAACTATCGTTTCAAATAGCGCGAAGCCTATGGCTTCGTGACAGTGTGGTAGGCGATTTTGCAACGCAAAACGCGGCCATCACCCGGTGGCTGCAAAGGCGTGACTGTGACCCAAACCGGCAAATTTATTCTGGGATCTGGCAGCCCGAGGCGGCTTGAGCTGCTCGGGCAGTTGGGCATTGTGCCGGACGCCGTTCGCCCCCCCGACATCGACGAAGACCCGATCAAAGGCGAGTTGCCGCGCCCCTACTGTGTCCGCATTTCGCGTCAAAAGGTGGCTGCTGTGGATGCGGGCCCGGAGGATGTGGTTCTGTGTGCGGATACCACCGTTGCGCTGGGCCGCCGTATTTTGGGCAAACCCGTCGATATCGACGAGGCACGCGGGTTTCTGCGTGCTTTGTCCGGGCGGCGTCATCGGGTCATTACGGCTGTGGCTGTCCGGAAGGGCGCGCAGGTCTGGGAAAAGGATGTTGTCAGCAGCGTTCGTATGAAGGTGCTGGCCGATCAGGAAATCAACGCCTACCTCGCCACTGACGATTGGCGTGGCAAGGCAGGTGGCTATGGTATTCAAGGCCCAGCAGGGGCGTTGATCCCGTGGATATCAGGGTCATTCACAGGCATTGTTGGCCTGCCGTTGACTGAAACCGCCGGTCTGTTGCAGGCCGCAGGACTGAAGGTGTGGGCATGAAGGGCAACCAGATATTGCTGGATCATATTGAGGGGCGCGAGGCCGCGGCTCTTATGGTGGATGGCCGCCTGAGCGATCTGTTGATCGAAGGCGATGCCCCACGACCGGGCACAGTCTATCGCGCGGTCACGGATCGCCCGGTGCCGGGGCAGGGCGGTGTGTTTTTGAAGACACCCGATGGCCCGGCCTATCTGCGCGGTGTCAAAGGCATTGATGCGGGTGAAGTCATTCAGGTGCAGGTCACAGGCTATGCCGAACCGGGCAAAGCCATCCCTGTGACCCACAAGCTGCTGTTCAAAAGCCGCTATGCGATTGTCACCCCTGATGCGCCGGGGTTGAACCTGTCGCGCAGCATATCAGATGATGACACGCGCGACGCGCTGCTCGCGCTGGCGCATGACGGCATGGAGGGATCCGAGATGGGTCTGATCCTGCGTTCGGATTCTGCGGGTGCGGACGAGGACGCTGTGGCCGATGATATCGCCGCCATGCGCGAACTGGCCGAACAGGTTGTCGGCGACATTGGCACTGGGCCCGAGACTTTGGTCGAAGGCGACGGGCCCCACGTATTGGCCTGGCGCGACTGGGTCATGGCGGCAGACGTCGTGACCGATGAGGGCTGTTTTGAAAGCCACGGTGTGCTGGATGCGCTGGAGGAGGCCCAAGGCATCCGCGTGCCTTTGGGCAATGGCGCGTCGCTGTTTGTCGAAGCCACGCGTGCCTTGGTCGCAGTGGATGTAAACACGGGCGCTGACGGATCCTTTGCTGCTGGGCTCAAGGCGAATATCGCCTGTGCGCGCGCGTTGCCTGCAGCACTGCGTGTGCGCGGCCTTGGTGGGCAGATTACCGTTGATCTGGCCCCCATGCCCAAAAAAGAACGCCGCACCTTTGAAGCGTCCCTACGCGCCGCGTTTCGGTCGGATGATGTGGACACAGTGCTGGCCGGCTGGACCCCGCTGGGCCATTTCGAATTGCAGCGCAAACGCGCCCGCCTGCCCTTGAGCGAGGTCCTGAAGTGACCTGCCCGATCTGCCAGCGCGACATGGTGGCAGAGCACCGCCCGTTCTGTTCGCGCCGCTGCGCAGATGTGGATCTGGCACGCTGGATGAACGGTGGCTACGCCATGCCATCCGAGCGCGAAGAAGACCAGGATCTGCCCGATGATGCGGACCCCACGACACACTGATCAGATGATGTGCCTTGCTGCGCATTTTTTGTCGGTTTTTCTATGGACAGTGTTTGGTCTTCGTCATATCACGCGTCCACCCCAGAAGGCGTAAGTCTTCGATTAGTGCCCGGGTAGCTCAGGGGTAGAGCAGTGGATTGAAAATCCTCGTGTCGGTGGTTCGATTCCGCCCCCGGGCACCATTTAGAATACTGTTTTTAGAGACTATTTTTCGTTCCATGTTATTGATCTCCTCGAGGTTTGACAGTTTTGTGGATGGGTTTGACAATTCCGGACCGGCGTTTGTTCTCTTCTTCCCAAATTTTAATGGTCTCTTTGTTCTTCCTTGCAAGGTTTGCGTCACGAGAATAGTGGAGCCCCATTGCGGGAGACTTCTGAGCAAGCAGGTCGGAGATTGTGCGTTCATCGCGCCCAGCCTCTCGGAGCCAAGTTGCCATAGTGTGACGTAGACCCTTTGGAGTGAGGCCGGGATTGACCTTACCCTCCTTCTCCAGCGTTTTCTTTAGTCGCTGAAAGTTGCTTTGGAACCCGTCGTAGGTCCAAGGCGTGCCTTTGGAACTAGCTAGTACTGTCTCTGCATTGTGAGGTGGTGCTTTATCCAGTTCATTTCTGAGTGTCGATCCAATCGGAATGGCGGCACCCTCCATAGTTTTGTCACGATTCTTCCAGATAACTTCGCCTTCAACTTGATCAAGGCGCAGTCCAAGCGCATCGGTTGGGTCTAGACCAGTACAGTGGATCAAACCCAATGCAGCCCGCATTTGTGGTGACGCTGCATTCAACACAGCTTTAACCTCTGAGTATGTCCAGGGGCGATTAGCTCGTTTTGCTCCCTTTGGGCGGGGTTTAGGAATCACCGCCTCAGCGTAGTTTTTGTCGATCAGCCCTTTTGGGACGGTGTGCTTGAATACTTGGCTCATAAATGTTCGCAGCATGTTCGCCCGGCGCCACCCAATTTTTTTTGCAGCTTTATCGTGAATTCCAGAGACTAAAGGTGTATCGATTTTGAAAACTGGAACGTCCGCAATGGGATGAAGAAAGTTGGCACACTTTCGGTAGTCCTTCTTTGTCGCATCTGCCAAGTTGTCGAAGTGTTCAGTTTGAAAATAAGTCTGAAGTAGCCCGCCCAGAGTCCCAGGTTTTGGTGCGAGGGACTTCTGGGCCGAGGTAATTGCTGCAATCCGTTCACACTCCGCGACAAACTTTGCGGATCCTAGAGGTGCTTTTTCGAGATCAACTTTGTGGCGTGTTTTCCTATGGTAACAACGCTTCTTGCCGTGTCGATCTACGAAAATTTGGAAACCTTTGATGCGAATGTGTGTCATCAGAGCAACTCCAAAATTTGATTGACGTCCGCGATTTCAGAGCCGGACTTGAGGCCGTCGATCCACTTATCCAAATCATGCTTGTCCCACAGCAACTTGTTCGAAGCGATTTTGATGGGGACGACATCGCACTTTGATTGGAACATTCGAATGCTCAACCCGGTGTAGCTTGCAGCTTCGGACCTAGAGAGCATCCGTTTGCCAATAACTGTAATATTCAGTGGTGCATTGTCCATGAGTGACCTTCATGTCAGCGAATTTGGGTAGATGGTGGCGCGAAGAGTGTTTCCGCCGCCGTATTCGCAATGTCTGGCCACAGCTCCAAATGGCGTGGAGGTAGGATTTTAGTTTTAGCGTCAGCAAGCAAATTTCCTTCATTATGATAACTCATAATGAGATATCAGAGATTGTGCAACATGAAAAATTCGTGTATTCAGGCGGGGAGGTGAATTAATGCTTCTATTTTTCCTGCACGGCTTACCGCATCCAGTTGATAAAGACCTTAGCGAAGCTCTTCGGGGTCAGGGTCTCAAGTGGAGCCAGATAAACAGGCTGCTGGGACAAATCCGGGAGGCCAAGCCGGATTTGTCAGTGGGCACCTTTCAGACATTTCTTTTCATCGTGCTTCGGTTGTCGGAAGAAAATATGCGTGACGTTACCGTCAAGGAGATTTCAGATGGGCTTGGGGTGCCCTACGCAACCGTTGCCAGGCATTGCGATGTGTTGTGTGACGGACCAAAGGGACACGGTGGTTTGGGTTGGCTGATGAAAATGCCAGGCAAGCAACCTAAAACCAAGAGATTTCACCTTACATCTTTTGGCCATCTTTTTCTCAAATCGGCACTACTGGGCCCCGATGGCTCGGAGCGGCAACCTGCAAACCTGAATTGAGGAAACTAGACCAACCTACCGGCATGAATGCGCTGGGTAAAAAGATATGTTGCAACCACAACTTGTCAGTCTCGACAGCCCCCCCCCTCGGAATTTCGCTCGAATTGCCTAAACGACGTTCTGGCGCGCCGTTCTTTTCATATTCAACGTATCACTTCGCGGCCAGGCTCAGCTCGATGGTATTCATAACTCGGTTGGTCTCAGACAGGATTTTTAGAATGCGTTGGTAATGCGTCACGTCTTCAAAGCTGAGGGCTCGGCCTTGGCGATCCTTGAGCCATTTCTGGGCGGACTGATAGCCACCGATGTAGAAATCCCATGACACAGCAGGCGCATCGGCAAAATACTGGGTGTCATTAATCCAGACACGACCTTCCTCGAAGTGGGGCTTGGGTGTTGAATGCCGCTGAGAACTGACCCGGTATTGTCACCGAGATTTGACCCGCTCAGTGGTTATGCTTTGTTCGTCATGATGTGGTCAATGCTGGTGTCTCCTTTCGTTTCTGTTTTGCAATCTCGGAGCTGGCTTTGAAGCGATAGCTGTCGTTGCCGGTCTCGAGGATGTGGCAGCGGTGGGTGAGCCGATCGAGGAGCGCGGTGGTCATCTTGGCATCCCCGAACACCGTTGCCCATTCGCTGAAGCTGAGATTGGTTGTGATGATCACACTGGTGCGCTCGTAGAGCTTGCTCAGAAGATGGAACAGAAGCGCGCCGCCTGATGTGCTGAACGGCAGGTATCCAAGTTCATCAAGGATCACGAGGTCAGTCTTGACCAGTGCCTCAGCGATTTTCCCAGCCTTGCCTATGGATTTTTCCTGCTCCAGCGCATTGACCAACTCGACTGTTGAGAAGAAGCGCACGCGTTTGCGGTGATGTTCGATGGCCTGAACGCCGAGGGCGGTCGCAACATGCGATTTCCCAGTGCCGGGCCCGCCGATCAAGACCACGTTCTCAGCTGCGTCCATGAACTCACATCGGTGCAGTTGGCGCACGAGAGCTTCGTTGATCTCGCTGGCAACGAAGTCAAAACCAGAGAGATCCTTGTAAGCCGGGAAGCGGGCGGCCTTCATGTGGTAGGCAATAGAACGCACCTCTCGTTCAGCCATTTCCGCCTTGAGCAATTGTGAGAGCATCGGGACGGCTGCATCGAACGCAGGTGCCCCCTGTTCGATCAGATCGCCGACAGCTTGCGCCATGCCCGGCATCTTCAGGCTGCGCAGCATGATGACAATGGCGGCAAAGCTCCTTCGCGCCAAGCCCAGCCTGATGCTCCTTCAATATCCCGATTATCTGCTCTTCGCTGAAACGGCTTCTCTTCATCGTTTGTCTCCTGTTGGGAGAACAGGCTAACTCAAAAAACCGGACTTTTCAGGGGAGCAGGTCAACTGCTCAATAGGGACTGTCAGGCCGGACGCTTACTACTTAACTAGCCATCCAAGAAAAGCAAAAGCCCCAAAGGCTTGCGCCGATGGGGCCTCACAGCACTGACCAGAAACTTGCTTTCGCTTCATCGGCCAGTGGCCCTTGGTAGGGTCTTAACGCGGATGCCGAAGCAGCGCCGCTACACAACCAACATAGGAACTCACAGCGGGTCTGTCAAAGAGGGAAGTCCTAAGCTGGCTAACACACCGTTACTAATATGACGTAGATGTAAGCTGGATAAGGGGTTGATTTGATATTGTCGCACCCCCTGAGCGTCCTTGCCTAACCGTAACAAATCAAGCCGATGGAAGCCAACTGCACAAATCATGTCACATTTCGCCCAACGGGGCTGGTTCCCCCAGTTCTTAGGCATCTGAAACGGTATCTGAAACTGGTAGTGATATGCCTGAACCACCTGCGGCTCTGATGTGCTTAGGGGAACTACGGTACAAAGTCCGTGCCGTGCCTCAATCTGTGGTGATAATACTACGCACAGCCTGCGCTTCACCATTTCTGGCACCTTGAAGCCCTGATCAAAATTCGCACACACGATGGCACCTCGCGGTGGATGATATGAAATAGCCAAATTGCCGCTCGTTTCTTCTTATTACATGTCGTCCAATGGCATTTCGATTGTATCGCCGTACCTTGGATACGCGCGATCAAGCGATCTCTTAAACCCGTCCCATGTTGATGATGCCCTCATCAACGCAATGACACCAGAAATATGCTCTTTAAGCAGTGGGTGCCCATATTCGGGGTTGAACCATTGGTGGTGCTTTGTAAGCCGCTCCCCGCTTTGGTTTGTAGGGTTCAATGCTCTCAACTCATCGGTCAGGCTGGGGGCTAGCCGATCATATACAAAGTTGTTGGTCCACCCGCCAATCGCACCAGGTCTTTGCGCCGAACCGTCCCAATCCCAACCTCTAAGCCTATAAATTTGCTTATAGAACTCTTCAGGAAAAGTCTTTGTCCACTTTTGGCGGTAGTCGGATAAAAAGCTTTCCAGAATATCGGCAAGGGCGGTTTTTGCCCGCATTTCCTGATAGCCAGTGGCCTCATCGACTAGAGCAATGATGCCTACTTTGGCAAAACCTCTGACTAAGGCCCAAGCGTGCTCGACTAAGTTAGCTTGCTTTATGCCAGTCGCGCCTTGCTTCTCGGCTTCAATAATCGCGTCACATACATCAACAAGAACTTCTGCGGGGTATCCATACCCCATATGACCTGTAGGGGGTTGAAAAAAGACGGGTGATTTAAGTGCCAAGCCTAAGTCATTGCTTATAAATGGTTTTAGCCATTTTTGTGACGCAAATCGCGGGATTTCGGTGCCTGTATTGGACGGCTCTTTTTCACTTCTTGGACCGCCGCGCTTGATACCCAGACCATTAAACATCCCGCGCTGGCTGAGTACGCGAGTTTCATCATCCAACACGTAACAGTCAATCAGGACTCCTCCGACAACCAAGGGCCTATCCAGAGAGCCAGCAAGTGTTTTGGCAACCGCAGGCTTAGGTGCAGGAACGTCAAAAAATGAATCCACCACCTGATCAAAAGTTCCATCTTTGATCGGTTCAATTGTATTCTCAGGCTTCTTAGCCATTGATCAAATCCTTGCAGGTCAGACGCTTATCACTCATGCTGTCAATCGTCATTGTGATGAAGTTCATGGTGCCGACTTTTGACGTGTTGTGGCGGAATGAGAACTCGTTGATGTAGCGGTGCAGTTGGTCTTCGTTCATGTAGTGATAAACGCCAATGTAGCCGCGCTTGAGCAGTGACCAGAAGCTTTCTATGCCGCTGGTGTGGGCCATGTTGTTGACGTACTCGCCTGCGGAGTGGCGCATTGTCTTGTGCGTGTAGCCCTTGGGGGCAAGACCATTGTAAGTGCAACACTCGTCTGTGACGACTTCACCACCCTCTTGGGCGTTCTCTTGTACGAAACCAACCAGAGTGGCAGCATCGGTGCGCTTAACGGGCTTGGCGCGAACTTGGCCGCTCTCGACACGCATGCCAACGACAGCAACCTTGCCAACCGCGCCACGGCCTGCGTTCATTTTCTTGCTGGCGTGTTTGTTCTTTTCTTTGCCGCCAACGTAGGTTTCATCGACTTGAACTTGACCGTCCATCTTGTCGGAACCGCCACCCATCCAAGTTTCGCGGATGCGCTGTGCGAGGAACCATGCGGTTTTCTGTGTGACGCCCAATTCGCGGGACATTTGGGTGCTGGGGATACCCTTGCGAGCGCTTGTGAGCATGTAGATAGCCAGCAGCCACTTGAGCAAAGGAAGGCGGCTCTCGGCCAACACTGTGCCCGTGCGAACGCTGAAATGCTTGCGGCAGTCTTTACAGCGGTAGGCCATTGGCTTGTGATCTTTACACTCAGTGACCGAAACAGAGCCACAGTGACCGCAAGCAGGTTTGCTACCCCAGCGGCGACTCTCGAAAAAGAGACGGGCCCCTTCCTCATTTGGGAATTTCTGGAAGAACTCAAATGTGCTAAGTGTATCAGTCATGAGCCTAATCTCTCTTGTTGAGATTAAGCTAGCCAAAAGAAGGTATGTCGTCAAGTTCATTTTGGCTAGTTAAGTATACGCGCAACAAAGCTAAGGTTAAAAGCGAGAGTTTTTTTAAAAGCCCCAGCAGGAACAGAACAGACCTTTGCGAGCGCGAATAGAGCCGGATTTTATTCCAGCTCTATTCACAATTCAGTATCTGAATGATCAGATTTAGTCGACTTCTGAGACCGAGCCACCAAAGATAGCGCCGGTGTTGAACTCTGAGGTCACACCACCAAACGCCGCGGTAACGGACGCTGTGTTGATCGCACCAGCTGCTGTCGTGCTGATACCGTTAAAGCCAGAATCTTCTGATCCACGAATACTGCCAACGCCGGACAAGCTGGCGGTCACACTACCGTCGATGTTGGCGGTGTTCAGTGCAATGTTCAGGCTGCCGATACCTTCGCCATCGGACTCAAAGTAAGCGAAAGAACCGTTGAGGTTGTCAAAGCTATCACCACCCAGGCTACCGGTCCACGCCTCGCTGTCAATTTCGCCAGCTTCAAGCAGGCTAAACGTGCCGTTGTTGATTGCACCAGCAGCAACGGTTGCTATCGAGCCAATATCGAAACCGCCTGTGGTTGTTTCTGATTCCTTCTCTTTCTCGGCAGACAATTGTTCGTCCACATCACTACTGATGCTTTCAGAGTTTTCTGTTGATGTCTCGCTTTCCAAGCCCAAGTTCACCGACGCGTCAATGTCAGCAATGTTGAACGCAATGGAGTTGAAACGCGCTTCTGCGCCACCGTTTACGGTATCAATGATGTTCTCAAATTGATCTTCGATGATCATTGCGCCGACGAGGTTGTCGCCAGCAGCGATCAAACCTTCAAAAGCAGTGAGCAGCAGCTCACCATTTTCTGCGGACGCCGCTGTGGCGACGCTCATGCTTGTCAGGACACAGCAGATAGCTGTTGTTGTTTTAAGTTTCAAGTTACTTCTCCAGTTGATGAAGGGCGGCGCACTGTGACGCCGCTGATTTTTCTGACCATCAGTGGTCAGAATTAAGAGCCACCGTAGTCATACCAACCATCGGTGAAACGAAGTCGGGAGTATGAAATCCCCGATCACTGGCCGGGACGACCGAAGCGCCAAACGACGCGTTGGGGGCAGAAAAACTCACGTACAAATGCGGATTCTGCTCACCCACGGCTAGTTCCACGGCGGGCGCTATCGTTTGTTGCAATAACGTCGGTGGCCGCAAAGAAGTTTGTGGTGCGGTGAAGTAAGCAGCGGCATTTCGGAACGCATCTTCTGTGTCGCTAACTGGTACCACTGTAC
>ENA-OQVM01000106-OQVM01000106.1-marine-metagenome-genome-assembly--contig:-NODE-106-length-127424-cov-12.452362_pt1 | contig 127424 bp, 114 predicted proteins | sample MGYA00237776_ERZ505498 | MGnify/ENA primary metagenome ERZ505498 (study PRJEB26159, sample SAMN06265151) | marine metagenome | isolation source: Helgoland LTER site | place: Germany:Helgoland... | reverse complement strand
TGGTGCCCGGGGGCGGATTTGAACCACCGACACGAGGATTTTCAGTCCACTGCTCTACCCCTGAGCTACCCGGGCACGGGCGAGGATCCACCTCGAGGCTGGGAAGTATTTAGGCGACCGAACTTAGACTGTCCAGCTGTTTCATGTGATTTTTGATCCAAAAAGTATTAAACTGAAAAATGTTGGAAGTTAGTTTGATCGGAGTGGCCTTAAAACTTGTATAGCAATAATTAATCAGCATCCTCATTGATATCTTTTTCTATTTCAGAGTTTTCAGTTTCATCATCATTTGCGATAACATAGCCACCAATTAGCCACTTACTGAGATCAATATCCTTACATCGGGCGGAGCAGAATGGGTTATTTTCCACAGATTTGGGATTTTTACAAATTGGGCACGTCATTTGAAAAAGTTACTCATGGGAAGACGCTCGCGTTTACGTTTAATTTCACCGTGCCCTAATGGCGTCCAGCCCACAAATTCACTTGCTACTGGGCATGTTCGCAGAGAGGCTCGAAGTGCTGTTTCAATTGGCTTGCGATCACGCTTGCTCATCGGGGCAAAGTCTATGGCAATCTGTCCTGAGTAGCCGCGTAGACGTAATTGTCTCGGGAGGTCTTGAACAGCGGCCAAATTAATCTTTAAGGCTGCCGCTGGCGAAAAGTCCGCACCGGTATTAATGTCGACAGTGATCATAGCCTTAGTTTCTTCAATGAACATTCCGCCGCTTCCTAACTGAACCCAAGAGCTCTGAGTGGCCTCAATTTGGTCAAGAACACCACTTGCCTCTAAATCATCAGATTGAGTTAAAACATTCTTAACGTCTGACCATTCTCGCCATGCCTGGACATGAGGGTTGTCACCATCCATCAAGATTTCAGGCTTTAGTCCCTTATGGGTCGCTATATCCTCTGCGGCTTCGCGCATGACTTGGATGTCCTCAGCAACTTCTGACAGTTCAGCCTCCGCTGCTGAGCTGCGAATAATCAAACCCATTTCGCATCCATCCATTGTAGATTTTGCTAATAATGTAAGTTCATCTCGTAATTTATCAGAAGTTATTTTGCGTGATATATTTAGTCCAGGTTGATTGGGGGTTACAATTGCATACCGACTTTTAAAAATAATTCTTTGAGTAACTGGGTTTGCTTTGCCCACCTCGGAAAACCCTGAAAGCTGCACTGTGACCGTTTGACCAGGAGCAAGGCCATTCGCCTTTTTAAGAAAGCCATGGCCATTGGGAAGTTGTAGCATTACGCCACCAATGCCCTTCACGGGGCGCTCTACGACGGCACGTAAAATAGTTCCAATAGGCAGTTGTGAGGTATCTTCAAATAGGACGTCGTGAAGCTTGCCATCTATCTGTAAAGCGGCCACTTTTTTTTCTGCTATGTGGCCGAGAATAATTTGGCTACCTCTCACGAGCTTTTCCATGAGGGCAAACCTGCTGCTTGTAGCAGATTAATAGTTTCTACCAGTGGCAATCCCATTATGGCTGGGTAGGATCCAGAGATCCACGGAATGAAAGCCCCTGCCGGTCCTTGAATACCATAACCGCCAGCTTTGCCTTGCCAATCGTCCGTCGCTAAATACTGGTCGAGTTCTTGCCGTGACAATTGCTTCATTTTAACAACTGAAACAACGTCTTTTTGCCACACTTTTTTCGAATTTCTGACTGCTATTGAGGTTATGACTTTGTGCCGCCTGCCAGACAGTTTTTTTAGAAATAGGCGAGCTTCGTCTGAATTTTCTGGTTTGCCTAGTATTTTTCGGCCAATCGCTACGGTTGTATCAGCACAAAGAATTATTTCATTTTCAGCGGCAGGTAGCGCCTTAGATTTAGCAGCGGCGATACGATTGCAATAAACCCGAGGCGTTTCCCCCTTTAGTGGGGTTTCATCAATATCTGGTTTGCGGATTTCAGCAGGATCTAGTCCTAAAATTGCTAACAACTCTAGTCGGCGGGGACTTCCTGATCCTAGGATCAGATTTTTACTTGAAGCGGTAATTGATCCGCCCTTTGGTTAAATCGTACGGAGTCATCGCTACCTGCACGTTGTCACCAGTTAATACTCTGATACGGTTTTTGCGCATTTTGCCTGCCATTGTCGCAACAATCTCGTGACCATTTTCCAGCTCAACCCGAAAAGTCGCATTTGGCAGTAGCTCTCTGACGATACCGGGAAATTCGAGTGGTTCTTCTTTGGCCATGCTATCTCCTTCAAAAATGTCTGATCAAAAGCCAGACTGGACCTTGGTTGAGGCGGCTTACCTAGATTTTCAAGTCAGATTCAACCTAAATCGACCAAAACAGTAACTTTAGTATCAAATTTTGACTTTTGAGAGGCAGTTGGGAGCATTTCTTTTAGGACCTTTAATCTGCGATAGTCCCACAGATAATTTTTTTTGATCCAAAATTAATGGTTTGGAGAACCAAATTTGGCCGTTAAGTTATTAATAATCTGATCCCGTGCCTTTCTGTAGGACATTAATTTTTTATCGCGATCGTCTTCGGCACCAGTTGGATCAAAAATTGGCCAATACTCAGTTTTTAGATCGTAAAAATTGGTAATTTTTTCAGCCTCTATTTGGCTTGCCGGTGAGAGTGCTACTATTAAATCAAAGGAAGACAACTCATCTCCCATTTTGTGCATCTCCGCGAAGGAACGGGATTTATGTCGGGCCAGTTCAATACCGAGTTCTGCACATACTGCTATGGAGAACCCATCTATGTCCATATCAGCTATTAAGCCTGCTGATTGTACATAGGTTTCAGTACCATAAAATTTCTTCATTAGGCCTTCCGCCATTGGTGAGCGTACAGCATTATGGTCGCAGCAAAATAGAATAGATTGGGGAAGATCCTTTATCATTTTAATATCTTAGCCTCCAAAGTGCAAAACACAGATTAATGTGAATAATCTTCGTGCGGTTGGATCATCTATTGATGCCTTCCCTTCAAGGCGTTCCTGCAGAACTCTAGCACCTTCATTGTGGATACCGCGGCGCGCCATATCAATAGTTTCAATTTGTACCGTTGGTAGATTTTTTACGGCTTCAAAATAGCTCTCGCAAATTTGAAAGTAGTCTTTGACTACTTGACGAAAAGGACCAAGTGAAAGATGGAACTCGGCCGCTTTCACTTTAGCTTCTGTTGTTATATCAAAAACCAACCTTCTATTTTTAATCGAGATTGTTAATCTGTACGGGCCTTGGTTCAGGTTCCCGTCACCGTTAATTGGCAATGAAAAGCTATTACTTTCCAATAGATCGAAAATAGCAAGTTTACGTTCCTGGTCTATTTCAGGTGTGGGTGATGGAAGGTTCCGATCATCAAGCTGAATATCTGAAATATATGTCATTTGTCGTTTAGTTTATCCAATCACACAAGTGCTGACAATCCATTAGACTTTGGGTTTTTTGAAACATCTATTGTGTCTGCAGTTGGACTAATTTTTTCTTTTTTTAAAAACTTTCAACCTGGCTTTATGTCGTTCAATTATGGTGTGGAATTAGTCTGGAGGGTGCCAAATAAGGCTGGGTCACATCGCGGAGCGAAACTTCCAAAGCCTCCACCTGAAGCCTTATTTTGCCCCCGCCAGAAAGTATTATCTGAATAGTTCCCATCCCATCTTCTTCTGCTTTGAAGCTAATATTAAGTAGACATAAAGCTAAATTATTATCCGATTTGTTGATGTTTTGAGTTTGAACATTCTTTACATCCTCAAACGCCAAGACGGCCTGCGCTCGCTCAGCATTCTTTGATTTATTTTTTTCCCAGAGATACCGGTTCAAAAGTATTGCGAACCTACGTTTTTCAGAGTTCAAAATCATTTCGCTTGAAGGGAACACTGCGTCTTGTGTCATAGTCGAGATGACTTCTAAATCGTCGACTGTAAATGCTACTAACCGAAGAGGCTTAAAGCTAACGTCTTCGAAACTAGCATTCATTTTCCACGAACCCGTTCAATTTTTGCACCGCAGCTGCTTAGTTTTTCTTCTACCCGTTCGTAGCCGCGATCCAGATGATAAACACGGTTAATTAAAGTCTCTCCTTCTGCCGCAAGTCCCGCAAGGATTAGTGAAACTGATGCACGCAAGTCGGTTGCCATTACTGGAGCACCCTTCAAGCGATTGACACCCTCAACCGTGGCAATGCCACCGTTAACGTCAATTTTTGCACCCATACGACCCAGTTCTGGGGCGTGCATAAAGCGATTTTCAAAGATTTTTTCTTCTAAAATAGAAGTGCCTGTTGCGGTGCAAAGCAATGCCATCATTTGCGCCTGCAAATCAGTTGGGAACCCCGGAAATGGTTCTGTTTTGACATTTATTGCCTTCAAGCCAGAGTTGCTGCGTTTTACCTTTAAACCAGTTTCTGTTTGCTCAACAACAATGCCACATTCATCCAATTTTTCACAAAAAGAAGCTAATAATTCAACTTTACCGCCCAAGCATTCAATTTCGCCACCGGTAAAAGCGGGCGCCAACATATAAGTACCAAGCTCTATACGGTCTGTTACAACTCGATGTGTAGCACCATGCAATCGATCAACGCCCTGAATTGTAATCGTGGACGTACCCTCTCCGCCAATTTCTGCCCCCATCGCTATTAAACAGCGCACAAGGTCTACAATTTCGGGCTCGCGTGCCGCATTTTTTAAAACTGTCGTACCTTTAGCAAGGCACGCTGCGAGAAGAGCATTTTCGGTGGCGCCGACAGAAACAAATGGGAATTCGATAATGGCACCCTTTAGTCCCTTATTTGCTTTTGCGTGTATGTAACCGTCATGTAATTCAATTTCCGCGCCTAGGGCTCGCATAGCCATAAGATGGAGATCTACTGGGCGGGCTCCAATGGCGCAGCCACCAGGCAAGGAGACCACTGCCCGCCCTTCACGAGCTAGTAGTGGGCCCAATACTAGGATCGACGCACGCATTTTCCTTACTATATCGTATTCTGCTGTTAGGTTATTCAAATTATGCGAAGACATTGTTAGCACTTTGCCGTCCTGCATGTTGGACACTTCTGAACCAAAACTTTCTAGAAGTGTCGTCATAGTCTTTATATCTGACAAACGTGGTGCATTGGTTAGGGTCAGTGGTTCTTCTGACAAAAGTGTGGCGGGCATTAATGTCAGACATGCATTTTTTGCGCCTGCAATTGGGATTTCTCCGTTTAGCTCACTGCCACCAGTCACCAAAATAGCATCCATTTAGTCTTCCTTTGGGTTCGTTTTGTCAACTACCGCCGCGCGTGCACGGGCTTGTATTTTACGACGAGCCATGTTTGCTTTAAGCGCTGCTTTCAACCTATCCTCACGGGAAGGTTTGCTCGGATCGTTGTTTTGTTTTGATTTTCCTGACATTCAATTTACTTAACTTAATGATCTTTCCGGGTCTAGCCGATGATTGGTGGTAATGCTTCGGTAAGCTAGGGAACAAAGTGACTGCGTTCTAAGGCTTGCGCACCCGGGCAACAATCTCTAAGTCGCGGCTCAAGTGCTGTGGTAGCTCAGTGGTAGAGCACACCCTTGGTAAGGGTGAGGTCGGGAGTTCGATCCTCCCTCACAGCACCATGAAAACCCCAATTATTATAGAAAATCCTTATTTTTTTGGCTATTCCTTTTGCAACGTGTCAATACTCTTGCAACTATTTTTACTGTAATCAATTCCTGTGATGGCTAATATGATTTTCATTTGTAATTCCATTTTCTCATATTGACAAAACATTAACCTGCTTACCTGCTTCCTAAACTCTGTCTTTAATATTCCTTATGCGCTTTAGCACCTCTTGCTCATTTGGCTTTGGTTTTGTTGCAATAATTTTCTGCTTCTTGTGCCGTACTTTTCTGTCTAAGAACAAGTTGGGCCACTGCTTTCAATCTGGGCATTAATGTTACAACCATTCCCGTAGCGTAACTCTTGCAAACCACTCTATGGTACTCACTTAGAAAGGCTAGAAACCTGTAATTAATGGTAGCCCCAAATGACCAAAATGCGATCTATTGTGCAGCATAACAACAAGTACATAGTATATGATGAAATGGAAAAAATTGTAATAATTACCAGTATTAAAAAAATAGCGTTGCAACATCTGCCAAGTAAAAAAGCTGCTTAAAATATAAAATAATTGCAAGACTGTATTGGTTTTGAAACTGCTAATGTTTCAGCGGAACAATAAGACTCCGCAACGAGCTTACCTCTGTGCTTGAGTTCAAAGTATAAAGATTTAATGGCAGCTTCAGCTATGATAAATAAAAGAAACTTTACTACGGGCTTTTTTGAAGAAATGAAAAAAGAGTATCAGGCTGCCAATGTAGAGGCAGTAGCTGCATTTCATCATCCTGAATTTTAAATGAGGCCGCATGCTAGCGGTGCTGTTGATGACTAAGGGTCAATGGAAGGAATGCGCCGCTGCAGTTTTGGCAACGACAACTTCAAACGGGAAGCATCACGCTGCATATATGAAAATGACGTATCTTACCCCATGCGTTTTTGACGTCTGCAAATGGCTCTACAGAAGAAGTAATGTGGATTGCTCCTAAAGGAGACGGTTTGATCCACACAGTAGAGCCTGGTTCAACGCCAATCTCTAGGTAATGGCAATGGAAAAGCCGTTTAACTAAAAGAGAAAAAGCCCCGCTTAACAGAGGGGCTTCATTAGTTCCTCATAGATAATCTTATGCGCTAGTATCTACACACTGTTGTGCTTCTTCATTCCACGCTTGTCCTACTTCGCAGGAAAGTGAGGCCTCTTTGCTATGGCTATCGCATCCATCAGCCAGAGCAAATGAAGTTGAGAGAACCAAAGCAAATAGAGATGCTGTAAGAGTTTTCATGGCTTTGTCCTTTTGTTTATACTTAGGTCGTCTTGATGCCCATGCTTAAATCAAAACAGTGTTATCCCACTGTTTAAATATTAATCAGAATGAAGCGGTTAAAAGATTAAAACTTCATCATTATTTATGCACTGAATGCATGGCGCAAATGCAACATTATATGTTGTTGAGAACTGTGTTTTGCCGGTACTTTCGTGATATTGAATCTTTCCTCCCAAATGATTTGATTATTACTAGCGGCGCTCGTGGGCGCCGCTTTTTTTATGTAACTAAGCCAGGTAAATCTAAAACAACTCGCTGGTGGTTAAGTTTTGTATTTTTATCAACAGTCAGAATATGTCGGTTTTTCAATAGGGAAGACTATAATGGTTTCCAGTAGATGTTAGACAGACGCCAAACTACTTCTTCCACAACAACCCCAAGTAAACCTGTCGCATAAGCGAAAACTAGTATTATAGCTAATATGGAAAGCAGTATGATTACAAACCTGTACTTGAACTTACTCATGAGAGTGTAACCGTCAGTTAAGAATTTGCGTGGCTAAGTAACTTTACCTGACGTTGCAGGAGTATCCACGCGCAAGTTATGTTTCGTATGAAGATTATCAAACATTTAGACAATACTAAAGACAAGATAATGGTCAATACTATTGTCAATACTTCTGGGGTTTTAGGGGGGTGTAGTCTTGTTAACGAGGTTACCCTATAAAATTTATTAAAACAGTAGGTTAATAGTATTTTAGTGGGTTATTTGTAGACCTTATCAGGGAGTTTGATCCTCCCTCAAAGTACCAATTAAAAGTAAGAAAATAAATTGTATAATTATTTTTCGGTCATTACCCATTCACCACTCCAACCTGCTGGTGGGGGAGTGTTTTTAAACAAGTTGCAGCGTTCAATATACAACTGACTAGGAACATCGTTAACATTTGCTTCCAATGCAGCTGAAAACGATTTAATTGCGGCGTCAAAATCTGTAGACCGATAGTGATTAAGCCCTTCTGAAAAATGACCTACCACGTCCATGCGAGCGGGAAATGTTTCTTCATCGTGGAAATCCAAAACTTCAAAAATAGATACTGGTTCTGTTTTACCTTTAACGACTATTCTATCTAACTCTCTTAGAGCGTAAATTCCTTTGAGCTTGCTTTTAGTGTATTCAGAAATGATAATTTGCGCACCATATGTTTTACAACTTCCCTCTAACCTGGCGGCTAGGTTTACGCCATCGCCTATCATTGTGAAATCCATGCGTTTAGAAGAGCCAATATTACCAGTGACAACATTATCGGTATTTATACCAACACCCATATTTACGGCGGGGTTATCAACGGCAATTCTCGCTGCGTTCCAGACGCGAAGTTGAGATATCATTGAAATGGCAGATTTAACTGCTGCGTCTGGTGCATCGTCAGTAGGTAAGGGGACCCCGAACCCGGCCATTAATGCGTCTCCGATAAATTTATCCAGCATTCCTCCAGCATCAGTTACACAAGCAACCATTATCTCAAAATATTCATTTAGCATCGCGACTGTTGCTTGCGGCCCTAATGATTCCGCAATTGTTGTGAAACTTCTAATATCTGTAAACAAAACGGTTGCTTCGGCTGCTTGTCCACCAAGCATGGCTTGGCCGTCACCTTCTTCGAGTAGTTGATTGGCTAGCTGTGGGTCCATGTAACGCGACATGGTTGACCGCACACGCTTTTCACTAGAAATGTCTTCAACTAGCATTAGTGCACCAATGGTATCTCCTTCACCAGATATCATTGGTTGTAATGCTATATTTGCTGATACCAATTCCCCTTCACCCGTATAAAGGTCGGCGTCTTCCAAAGTTTCTGTGGTTCCAGTTTCTTGGACTTTAGTTATCTCTTCAACAAGCCATTGGTTTTTTTCATCAAAAATTTCGGCTAATGGTTTTCCTAAATTTCCTTCAGCCATAATTTTTATTATACTTTCAGCTGATTTATTTAGGCTCTTCAAATTCCCTGTTTCATCAACTGTAATTACACCATTCGACATACTTTGAAGCATCGCTTCGTTATAGTTTTTTACAGCTTGCATATCGTTGAACATTTTAGCGTTCTCTAAGCCTACTGAAATTTGTGCAGTGAAGGCTTGAATACGGCTTTCATCTTCTTCTGTAAAAGGCCCGCCAATTTTATTTAACGCTTGGGTTACTCCAATCCTCTTCCCGTGTTTATTTAAAATGGGGACGCATAATACTGATCTAGTGAAAAACCCTGTTTGCTTATCAAAACCTGGGTTAAAGCGGAGGTCTGCGTATGCATGAGGGATATTAACATTTTCGCCAGATTGGAAAACTGCACCGGATATACCTGCACTATTGGGGAGCCTAATTTCCAAGGACCCTAATCCAGCACCGACCATCGAAAAAAGCTCCTCAGTTTTCTCGTCATTCAAAAAGACGGTGGCCCGCTCACAATTAAGCATTTCGGTTGCGGCATCAACTACATGATTTAAGAGGCGAGAGAGATCTAATTCAGTCGTCAATTTGGAAACCAAAGTCATGAACTCTGCTTCACGACGTTTCTGAGTTTCCATTCGCTCAGTCAGAGCATAGGTGTTTAGAGTAGATGCGCATTGAGATGCTACGAGTTTGATCGCATCAATGTCTCCTTCAGAAAATTTGCCACTCGTTTTGTTCAAAACTTGCAGCACGCCTATTGGAGTTTCGCCAAAGGTGAAAATAGGTACACATGCTAGGCTATCCGTTTTGAAGCCGGTTCTTTCATCAACTTCTTTATTAAACCTTTCATCCTTATAGGGGTCGTTTACAATTGCTGGTTCGCCATTTTTAAAAACCCATCCGGCGACGCCCGATTGTTCGTCAATTCTAATTTCCCGGGACAAATTTCCCAAGGCTACGCGCGTATATAATTGATGTGCTACCGGGTCATGCAAAAACAAGCTTCCTCGTTCTGCCTGAATAGTTGTTGTTACATGTGTAATTAAATACTCTAGAATTTCATCAAAGGAGCCTAGACGCGATAGATCACTTGCGATGTCGATTGGCTTCGACTTTGCGCTACGTTTGGGTGGCGGCTTCGTTGGTGCTCTTTTGTCAGCTGGAGCATTCATTATTCGTAATCCTTTTATTCGTTTGAATTACCATTTAAATAACTAATTGGATGATTTGGTCACTTTTCATTATTTTTAATCCCAAAGTTATTTTCGTAGTCACTTCTTACAGCATCCATAGTTTCTCGAAGAGCTTTGACATTGGATTCTGCTTCTCTCCGAGAGTTGTCGTGGGCTGCTCGCTCTGCATCAAGTTTCTCTTCATAATCGTTACGCAGTCTCTCCATAGTATCTCTTAGAGCTTGAATATTTGACTCTGAATCTCGTTTAGCTGCTTCGTGACTAGCACGTTGATTATCGAGTTTTTCTTCATAATCATTGCGCATATGTTCCATAGTACCGCGTAACGCTTGAATGTTGCTTTCTGCCTCCCGCTTTGTTCCTTCGCTCGAGGCACGTTCATTGTCGAGTTTTTCTTCATAATCATTACGAAGTTGTTCCATAGTGTTTCTTAGTGCTTGGACGTTAGCCTCGGACTCTCTTTTTGCCCCCTCGTAACCGGCACGTTCATTATCGAGTTTCTCTTCATAATCATTACGAAACTGCTCCATGTTTTCTCTTAGAGCTTTAATGTTCGCTTCTGAGTCCCGCCGGTTCCCTTCATGAGCTGCTCGGAGATTTTCCAGATTTTGTGCAGTGTCAGCGGTTGCAACCTCGAGGTTACCTCTTAACGCCCGAATAGTATCTTCTAGCAAACGTCTATCTGCTTCCGTCGAGGCCCGCAGTTTTGTCAACTCATCTTCGTGCTCAGTAATTTCTGATCTCTCACGCATGGGGTTATTTTTAACCTTATAATCAAGTTAAGTAAAATTAAAAACTAAGCGTAGGATATTTTTTGTTCTGCGAGCCACGGAACACTCAATGTCCTAATTAACTTCAACCGTCATACCATCAAATGCGAGCTCGATATCATCAGGCAATTCAGATTTTATTTTGTCGAGCTCATTATCTGTTCGCTCAGGAGCGTGATGAGTAATTAACATCGTCTTGCAATGAACTTTATTAAAAAAGTTGACGCCCTGCTTTATTGAAGAATGTCCCCAGCCTTTCCTCTCGATTAAGTCTTTGTCATTGAACATCCCGTCCCACAAAATAATATCCGAATTTTCACAAAAATTACAAAGTTTTGTCAGTTGCCAATCCTCAAATTCATTATCAGATAAGTATACTAATTTTTTATTTTCATGCGTGATGCTGTATCCAAATGACCGTCCAGGGTGGTTCATTTCCAAACTTTCAATCAAGATATTATCTATATTATTTTCGTTTAACGTAGAAAAGTTGTGGAACTTTAGATTTTGTAATCTGTCCGTTAAATCTAGGGGGAAGTAGCTACCTGAATAATACGTCTGAATGTTACCTCTGAGTTCTGTTGCCTCACAAACCGCGCTCGATATCTCAATCTGACAGCTTGGGTTAAAGATATCTTTATTAAAACCTAGGCCTTGAATATGATCGTGATGCAGGTGGCTAAACAAAATAATTTTCTTGGAATCTTTTTGAAGGATTACATTTCGAAAACCAGTTCCCGCATCTAAAACGATTTGTGTGTTGCCAGCCCTCACCTCATAACACGATGTATACCCACCATATTTTACCGTGTCTTTAGAACTTACGGCTATCGAGCCGCGACATCCGTGTATCGTAAGTTTCATATTTTCTTGAAACCTCTCGGGCTTTTAAAAAGTATGTGGTTAACTTCAGAATTTTTATTGGTTTAGCGTAAAAAGTCAATTGATCTTGGTCGGTAGAGATAATCGTGGGTAAACGCCAAAAACGTTTTATAAGCACTCAGAAAAAAACTCGTCCATTATTGTTTTACGAAAGCGCTCAGATTAAAGATGTTCCTAATACTTTTAGCGATTCGTGCTATTGCTCTGAAAGTGAGATGCAAGTCTTTAGTTTAAAGTTCCGTGGGAGAATTAGTTATGCGTAGTCTTGGAGTTATTTTTTTAGCTGACATTGTGGGATATTCTAAAATGATGGCTCAGGATGAGGCTGGCACTCTGCTTAAATTGCGCGAATTTTCTAAGGAAGTAATTGGTCCCACACTTAAAAAACATCAAGGAACTATGATTAAGTCTCTTGGAGATGGCTGGCTCATTGAATTTAATAGCGCCTCAACCGCTGTTAGTTGTGCTCTGGAATGGCAAAGCATTGTAAAAAAGCAGGGCAAAATGAACATGAGGGTCGGGATACACCTTGGCGATGTCGAGCATGAGGAAGGTCCGCCACCGGACGTGTATGGCGACACGGTGAACATAGCGGCTCGCCTGGAATCAATCGCTGAGACCGGTGATGTGGCGATATCGACATCTACATATTTATGCTTGGATCAAAACCAGGCAGCAGTTTTTAATAATTGTGGAAAGCAAACTTTAAAAAATATTGCGACGCCAGTTGAAGTGTGGAGCACTGGAAGGTTGAATGTTGCGTCCAAGGGTATGGGTGGAGAACGAGATAAACCAGCAATATCAATTAAACCGTTTAATGCTGGTCACGAGCAGCTGGACCCATTCTGTCAGGATTTAACCAACGATTTGGAGAGAACTCTAAACACCAAAAATTGGATAGAATCGATAGTACAAAAAACCCCCAGCGATACTGACTATCAGGTCATTGGCACTGTAAGTCCGAGTGGGCCCAACTTTAGAGTTGATGTTGTTTTGAAAGCACCAGGCGGAAAAACTTTGTGGAATAACAGCCTTGGTGGACCATTGAATCAGAGATCACAGTTAAGTGACAGGGTGGCGGAACAACTTGGTGAGCCAATCCTGATAGAGATTATGAAGGTTAAGGACCAGTATAAATAATCGCTGCATGGTTAATTTACATTAATTTTGTTTTGGGGGTTGACTCCTATACCAACTTGCTCTCAGCATCATGGCAATCACAAATACATTTTATGCCGCAAGCTATTTGGGGCACCCATATACTAAACCACGCCGGTTGGAATGTTCATTCTGACTTCTAATTAACTGATTGTTTTTAGTAATAGAATTTAAAAAATGGAGACGTAAAAATGATAATGGGCACAACTGGACCAATGGATCCTGGGACAATGACGGCGGGCACCATGGGTGACGTAGCACCAGGCGGTATGGCTAATATGACTGCGGGCGACATGGCGGCGATGCCAGCTGACGCAATGGGCGGCATGACTGGTGATATGATGGGAGACATGCCTCCACATGCGATGCAAGGTATGGACGCCGATATGATGGGTGCAATGCCAGCCGACGCGATGGGCGGTATGGATGCTGACATGATGAGTGCGATGCCAGCCGACGCGATGGGCGGTATGGATGCTGACATGATGAGTGCGATGCCAGCAGACGCGATGGGCGGCATGGATGCTGACATGATGAGTGCGATGCCAGCAGACGCGATGGGCGGCATGGATGCTGACATGATGAGTGCAATGCCACCAGTGGCAATGACCGGTATGGATGCTGACATGATGGGTGCAATGCCACCAGACGCGATGGGCGGTATGGATGCTGACATGATGAGTGCAATGCCACCAGACGCTATGGGCGGTGCTGTTGGTGATATGTTGGCGGCAATGCCACCAGAGGCGCTGCAGGGCATGGATATGGAGATGATCAAAGAAATCCCTCTTGAAGCGATTGAATCTGTTGATTGGGCGAGCGTACCACCTGAAGCTATGGAAGCAGGTTTTGCTGCCTTTCAGGACGGTATGGCAAATGGCATGAGCCCTGGGGATGCTTTTGAGGCTGCAGGCGCAGCAGCTGATCCATATATGCCAGCTGACATGGGTGACATGACTGCCGATATGATGTCAGACATGCCGCCTGAAGCTATGCAGGGTATGACTGCTGATATGATGGAAGCCATGCCAGCAGACGCAATGGGTGGTATGAGTTCCGATATGATGGAAGCGATGCCTCCCCATGCGATGCAGGGCATGGACGCTGATATGATGAGTGCAATGCCACCAGAAGCCATGACTAGTATGGATGCTCCTATGATGGCAAACATGCCCCCGGAAGCTATGCAGGGTATGGACGCTGACATGATGGACGCTATGCCACCAGAAGCTATGCAGGGTATGGACGCTCCTATGATGGACGCTATGCCCGCAGACGCAATGGGCGGTATGAGCCCACAGCATATGGAAGAAATGCCCCCAGAAGCCATGCAAGGTATGAGTTCCGACATGATGGAAGCCATGCCGGTAGAATGTATGTGTGGTATGGACGCTTCAATGATGGCACACATGCCCCCAGAAGCGATGCAGGGTATGGACGCTGACATGATGAGTGCTATGCCACCAGACGCAATGGGCGGTGCCTACGCAGATATGATGGAGGCAATGCCAGCAGGCGCGCTGGAAGGCATGGATATGGATATGATAACTTCAATCCCCCTTGAAGCCGTTGAATCTGTTGATTGGGCGAGCGTACCACCTGAAGCCATGGAAGCAGGTTTTGCTGCCTTTCAGGACGGTATGGCAAATGGTATGAGCCCTGGGGATGCTTTCGAGGCTGCAGGCGCAGCGGCTGATCCATATATGCCAGCTGACATGGGTGACATGACTGCCGATATGATGTCAGACATGCCGCCTGAAGGTATGCAGGGTATGACTGCAGATATGATGTCAAATATGCCCCCAGAAGCGATGCAGGGTATGGACGCCGACATGATGAGTGCTATGCCTCCACATGCCATGGAGGGTATGGATGCTCCTATGATGGAAAACATGCCCCCGGAAGCTATGCAGGGTATGGACGCTCCCATGATGGCAAACATGCCTCCAGAAGCGATGCAGGGTATGGATGCTCCTATGATGGAAAACATGCCCCCAGAAGCTATGGGTGGTATGGACGCTCCCATGATGGAAAACATGCCCCCAGAAGCGATGCAGGGTATGGATGCCGACATGATGGGTGCTATGCCCCCACACGCGATGGAAGGTATGGATGCTCCTATGATGGAAAACATGCCCCCAGAAGCGATGCAGGGTATGGATGCTCCTATGATGGCAAACATGCCTCAAGAATGCGCTGATGTTATGACTTCTGAACAGACGGAAGCGATGCCAGCCGACGCACAACAAGTTGCTGGCGCGGATGACGGTGGAATGGGTGCTATGGGTGCAATGGATGCGGCGTTAGCTGATCCAACACAAGACGCACCTGCGCCGATGGACGCAACGGCTGATGCTGCCCTAACAGCAATGGATGCAGGTGCGGTTGCAGGAAGTTCACCGTCTGCTGGGATGGATGAACAAGCTGCTGCTGCTGCTGATACCGCGGCTACAGAGGAAGTTGCTGACGATGCACCCGTCGTGGATGAAGTTGATCCAAACGCTGGCATGGCGTAGGAAAGCAAGAAACTAAACTACTTCGATTGACAGGGGATTATGATTGAGAAATCATAATCCTTTGTCTTTTTTCACTGTTCGTGTTTTAAGATATCGAGACTTTAGGAAATGACCGTAGTAAGAGGGGTTTCAGACAATGAATACCAAAACCCTTAGATCTTTATCGCTGGGTGTGATCGCCCTCGCTCGACAGTTTGGAGTAAGAATTACTGTTGAGCAGCTAGAAAAAAAGATATCACAAGGTCAAATTTCATCTGAGAAAGAATTAAAAAATACCCTCAAAGAACAGGGGGTAAAAGTTCAGCGGTTGAAGCCAAGTTTAAAAACTTTGATGGACCGTTCATACTATTTTCCCTGCGTTGCATTGATGCGCGATGGAACAGCCAGAATAATAATTAACTGTAAGCCAAATTCGGAACGTGTAGTTGAGTTTCAATCAATAGATCCTTTAGATCCAACCAACAAAGTTAATGTTGAAAACGAGACAGAGTTCAAGCGCAATTGGGGTGGATCTGTTTATCTTATCTCAAGCGAAACGGGTATTCCTTCACAGGATCGTATTTTCGATTGGACCTGGTTCATCCCTGAACTGTATCGATTTAAAGGTCTGCTAGGGCTCACTTTTATTGCTGCCATGTTAACAGCTATTTTGGGGCTAGCACCGATTGTATTTATTCAAATATCTTTAGATAAAGTTCTAAATTATGGAGCAGTTTCAACCTTATATATTTTAGTAATGGGTGTCTGTGCGGCGCTCGTTTTCAACGGTATCTTGGGCTATGTTCGTGACTACGTGATAAATTTTATTTCTACATCAATCGAGGCACGATTATCCGGCGATATTTTTGATAAAGTGATGGCGCTTCCAGCTTCGACGTTTCAAACTGGATCACCCTCCGAGTTTGAGGCCCTTCTTCAGGCCTCTGGTAAAATTAAAAGCTTTATCTCAACGCAAGTCCTAAAGACGATTTTTGATGCTACCAATATTTTAGTATTTCTTCCTGTTCTTTTTGGTTATAGCCCCATTCTCGCTCTTATAGTAACGCTATTTTCAATGACCATTGGGGCCATTACCCTTTTTGGCAGATGGCGCCAGAAAGAGGCTGGGAAAATTACTGGCCCAATAGAAGCCTCAAAGCGAAGGGTGGTTCAGTCTAGCGTTGCAGGTATAGAAACTATCAAGGCCTTTTCGTTGGGGGCTTCACAACGCCGAGAATGGCGAAAAGTGGCATCCAGAAGTATACGTCAAAGTATTCAAGGTCAAATTTCCAGCATGATTATTACTAATGTAAATGCGACACTGAGCCAACTCATGACGGTTGCGATTGTGACGACGGGAGTTCTTCTGGTGCTCGGTAGCGGGCTATCGGCAGGGGCTATCATTTCCTGCAACATGCTTGGAGGAAAACTTGTATCCCCATTCACTGCATTATTCACGTTTTTTTCAGATTTGAATGGCTTTAAGTCAACACTTGAATCAGTTGGCACCAGTTGGAATGGTCCAAACGAACGGGTCGGCGCTGGGAATGAAATGGTAGTTAAGGGTGAAGTAGTTTGTAAGGACGTTGTTGTTAAGTTTGAAAATACAAATGCTCTTAACGGCCTGACCTTAAATATTCCTGCAAAGGCAAAAGTTGCTATTGTGGGACCATCAGGTTCCGGAAAGACAACATTTTTGCGTCTCTGCCAAGGTTTTTTAAGGCCAAATACGGGTTCAATGGAAATTGATGGTCAGAATTTTCGCTATTTAAGTTTAGATAATTATCGCAGCCAGAATACATTAATAGACGGCAAACCGGTATTCTTTGGTGCGACGATTGAGGAAAATTTACGAAAAGTACAGCCGGGTATCAGTGAGCGTGAGTTTCAGGAGATACTAGAAATTTCTGGTCTGCAAAGGGTTCTAGATGAGTTGCCAGAGGGGATCTCAACCGAAGTCAATCAGTTCGGTATGCCATTATCACAGGGCGACCGCGTCACTTTAGCTTTAGCCCGCGGTCTTATGGCGGCGCCTCGTATCCTTTTAATTGATGAGGCACTTGCTAATTTAGATAAATCATCTCAGATTTCCTTTTTTGAAAACTTCTCTAAAATATCGGAGTTGAAAACTGTTATAATGGCAACCCATGACCTTCGTTCGACGGCACAATTTGAGCAAATTATAGTGCTTGAAAAAGGTGTAGTTGTAGGACAGGGAACCCATGATGCACTTTTAGAAACATGTCCGCTCTATCAAGATTTATGGGCTATGGAGCAAAAACTAACGGGCACATAAAATCCTACTCGTTGACTTATAAAGAGAAACTGAATGGCTGATAAATCTTTTACAAACGGTGAGTATATTTTCCGAGAAGGTGAAAGTGCGGCCTATGCGTACGTCATAAAGTCAGGAACTGTGGAAATTACAAAACACAGCACCGCCGGTGAGCAAGTATTAGCTGAGTTAGCTGCACCCACTATATTTGGTGAAATGGCTCTTATTGATGGAAATCCCCGCAGTGCAGGGGCGCGGGCTAATGCGGACACGGTCGTCACCGAGGTAACTGCCGAGGCGTTCGTCAAGTATCTTAAACAAAATCCAGAAGCTGGCGTCCGGATTATGAAAAATATTTCTAATAATTTACGGACCTCGAACCAGTTAGTCGCAAAATATGAGCGCGCAGGTGCTGGTGATGAGAGCTCTAGCCCAATTCAAGTTTTCACGGAAAACGCATCTGATGATTTTGAAATAGATGATACTGACGCCATATATGACCAAGGTCCCTCAAAGCCGCTTTTAATTATAGCTCTTACATTGCTAACATTTTTTATTGGTAGCGTCGTATTTGCTTCCCTTAGCCAGGTGGCTACAACAATTTCTGCTCGCGGAGAATTTCTGACCGCGACGCCGAACGTCATTGTGGAAGCCAGTGCAAGTTCCGTGGTAAAAAGCGTGGAAGTGAGGCGCGGTGACACGGTAGTTAAAGGTCAGATCATAGCATACCTTGATGACACTGTTGTATCTGTAAATTTGAAACAGAACCAAGAAAAGATTGATAATATCTACCAGTCACTGGTGGGGCTTCACATGGAACAGATGTTGATTGATGACATCCAGCAATTCAATTCAAAGCTAAATTTAAATAGTTTTTATGAAGCAACAATTAAAAAATTGAACCTAGAAAATAACTCTGAAAAATTCAATGAGTTATACAGTGTCACATTAGTGAAAAAAGTATTAGAATATTCTGAGAAGATTAAGTCGTTCAACTCCAAACTAGATACAGCTCGAAATGAGTATGAGTCATCAAAAGAGCTTCTGGAAATTTCAAATAAACAGACGGAAATCAAGGCCCAACTAGCTAGGGCGAAAAAAGAACTATTTGACCGACAGTCGGGTACATTATCGGATATTTTAACAAAGCAAACAGAAATAAAGGTTAAACAGACTGCGGTGCAGAAAGATCTTTATGAACGACAGGTGATATCGTTGTCACAATATCTAACAGCAAAAGATACGCTTTTAAACGCAGAGAAAACTGAATTTAATTCTAAAACTTCAACTACAAAGATGGAGCTAGATTATCTCTCAGCGAAAGATGCGTTATTGAATGCGGAAAAAGCCCAATTTAATGCTAGGACCGCGATCTTAAAACTTGAATCTGCGATAACGACTCAAACAGCTGACAAACAGGCATTTATCGCAAGTTGGACTTCGAAATTGACTGGTGAAATATCAGCAAAAAATGAAGAATTGACCCAGCTAAAACAAGAAAGAATTAAGCTTTCGCGACTGGTTGATAATATAATAGTGAAGTCGCCAGCTGAAGGTGTTGTCCTAGATATACCAGCAGTCGCCAGAGGTGGAATTGTTAGTGAGGGCGAGGCCATTGTTACCTTAGTACAACTCAACCAACCGTTGTTTCTTGAAGTTGATATAGACCCTAAAAAGATAACCGATATGAAGCTTGGCATGAAAGTTTCTATCAAATTAGATGCTATGCCCTTTCAAGAATTTGGAGGGTTAGACGGTGAATTAATATATGTTTCTAACGATACATTTAATGAATCAGTATCTGGTGATAAGGGAGTATTCTACCGGGGAAGGGTCAAAACAGAGAGCCTTGAAGGATCTGATATGCCATCAGATTTTATTTTATCTCAAGGAATGATGGCCACAGCAGATATATTGGTAGGACAGCGGCCTCTGATTTCTTATTTTACTTATCCTATCCTGAATGCTTTTGAAGATTCATTCAAGGAGCCAGAATAATAGGGTTTTAATTTTGGATAAAAATACCTCTCGTTTTACAGAGTATCTGGAAAAATTATATAAAAAACCTCAACTCCATTGTTAGAATTTTTTGATTTTTTATCTATGCTTTAATAGTTGTAGCCTATGTTCTGCTGCTTGTTTAGGTTGCTTCATTCATATAAGAAAACTGCAGATTACAGTTTTTGAGGTTCAGAATGTTTGCACGGATATATCAACCATCTAAAACCGCGATGTCTTCGGGTAACGCAAAAACAATGACTTGGGTTCTAGAATTTGCTCCGACACAAGAAAGAGAAGTTGATCCATTGATGGGTTGGACTTCCAGTGATGAGACGCAAACTCAAGTAAGTATAAAATTTGATACCAAGGATGCGGCCCTATCTTACGCGAAAGCTCATGGCATTTCAGTTTCAGTTCAGGAACCTCAAAAACGTAAGGTGAATGTGCGTCAGGGTGGTTACGGTGAAAATTTTGCTACTAATCGCCGGGGCGTGTGGACACACTAGCATTAGGAATAGCTAGTTTACCCAATTTTTTTAAACATTATTAACACCAAATTTGCTTGTTGCAGCTGTATTTATTTTTGGAAAAGCTTTTTTGTGTCTGATTAGTAGGGCTTCACCTAATCTTTAATCCAAAAATTTACCATTTGATAAAATTTTTTTTTATGCGATGATGGTGAGTAAAATAGCCAGTTGGAGAAATCTATGACCAGCCAAATGATACCAGGCATTGCCGCTGACAGGCTTAGTACTGATGAGCTCGCACAGAATTTTGCAGACTTACATGCGCCACTTCAACCGCATGAAGTAAAAGTAGCCGCAGATCGTTGCTATTTCTGTCATGACGCACCCTGCGTAACAGCCTGCCCTACCGACATCGATATTCCGTTATTCATACGCCAAATTAGTACTGGGACGCCTGAGGCGGCAGCTAAAACTATTTTTGATATGAACATTTTAGGGGGGATGTGTGCACGTGTTTGCCCGACTGAGGAGCTTTGTGAGCAGGCATGTGTTCGTGAAGTGTCTGAGGGTAAACCTGTTGAAATTGGCCGCTTGCAACGTCACGCAACTGATACACTGATGGCGCAACAAGTCCATCCCTACTCAAGGGCGACCTCAACTGGCAAAACAGTTGCCGTTGTGGGCGGAGGGCCTGCCGGGCTGGCCTGTGCGCACCGTTTGGCAGTGCTTGGCACGGATGTCACAATTTATGATGCACGACCCAAAGCGGGCGGTCTGAATGAATACGGCATAGCTGCTTATAAATCTACAAATGAGTTTGCTGCCAAGGAAATTGAATGGTTGCTATCCGTTGGAGGAATCACAATTGAAAATGACAAAGCCTTGGGCGAAGATATAAATCTTGACGATTTGGCTAATGATTTCGATGCTGTCTTTCTTGGTGTCGGTCTGGGAGGTGTTAATGCGCTAGACATTAGCAGCGGTGATAAGTCAGGTGTCTCTGATGCAGTTGCGTTTATCGAAATGCTCCGCCAAACATCTGACCTTTCTTCTATTCCAATAGGTAGAAACGTGGTAGTAATTGGTGGCGGTATGACAGCTGTTGATGCGGCCGTACAATCAAAATTGTTGGGTTCTGAACAAGTTACCATCGTTTATCGGCGTGGTAGGGAGTCGATGAGCGCAAGCCGCTATGAGCAAGACCTTGCGGCCAAGCATGGCGTAAAGTTGATGTTCAACGTCCAGCCCAAAGTAATCCATGGAAACGGTGCTGTGAACATGCTTGAGCTGGATTATACAGCAGAAGATAATGGTAAACTTGAACCTACAGGTGAGACACTAAGAGTGGCTGCGGATCAAATTTTTACTGCGATTGGTCAAACGCTGAAAACTAGTGGCAGTTTAGATCTTGATGGTAGGAAAATTGCGGTAAATGGTGTTGGCCGTACTAGCCGCGACGGAGTTTGGGCTGGTGGAGATTGTGCCTCTAGTGGTGATGATCTTACCGTAACAGCTGTGGCTGAAGGGCGTGATGCGGCGATGGATATTCATACAACCTTTATGGGAGGCGCGTAATAATGGCTGATCTAACAACAGATTTCTTAGGTATCAAAAGCCCAAATCCATTTTGGCTGGCGTCAGCACCCCCTACAGATAAAGAATATAATGTCCGCCGCGCCTTTGAAGCTGGCTGGGGTGGCGTGGTTTGGAAAACACTAGGTGCGGAAGGCCCGCCTGTCGTGAATGTAAATGGTCCGCGTTACGGCGTAATCCACGGAGCTGACCGCCGTGTGCTTGGTCTAAACAATATTGAGCTCATTACGGATAGATCTTTAGAGATCAACCTTGAAGAAATAACCCGTGTAAAGAGAGACTACCCCGATCACGCGATGGTTGTATCAATTATGGTGCCCTGTGAGGAACAAGCATGGAAGGACATCCTGTCTAAAGTAGAGGCGACGGGTGCCGACGGGATAGAGCTTAATTTTGGCTGCCCGCATGGTATGTCGGAACGCGGCATGGGTGCTGCGGTTGGCCAAGTGCCTGAGTATATCGAAATGGTGACACGTTGGTGTAAGCAGTATTACTCCAAACCCGTCATCGTAAAGTTAACGCCAAATATTACTGATGTACGCTTACCGGCGGCGGCGGCAAAGCGCGGTGGTGCTGATGCGGTATCTCTAATCAACACTATAAATTCAATTATATCTGTTAATTTAGATTCTATGAGCCCGGAGCCTTCAATCGATGGCAAGGGCTCGCACGGCGGATACTGTGGCCCTGCAGTCAAACCGATTGCGATGTCGATGGTCTCGGAAATAGCACGTGCGCCAGAAACTGCTGGACTGCCTATATCAGGTATTGGTGGCGTGACGACATGGCGTGATGCCGCCGAATATATCACTCTGGGCTGTGGGAATGTGCAGGTTTGCACTGCGGCGATGACGTATGGCTTCAAAGTTGTCCAAGAAATGATCACTGGTCTTTCTCAGTGGATGGATGAAAAGGGCCATTCCACAATTCAAGACTTTATGGGTGCTGCGATCCCAAATACAACTGACTGGAAAAATTTAAACCTCAATTATATTGCTAAAGCTGAAATTAACCAAGCTGACTGTATCAGCTGTGGCCGTTGCTATGCTGCTTGCGAAGATACATCTCACCAAGCGATTGCTATGTCAGATGACCGCACGTTCACGGTGATTGATGCAGAATGCGTGGCGTGTAATCTATGTGTTGAGGTATGTCCTGTAGAAAATTGTATCACTATGGTGGAGCAAGAAACGGGGACGGTTGATCCACGTACTGGTAAAACTGTGTCGGCTGATTATGCCAACTGGACTACACACCCCAACAACCCTAGCGTCGAGGCTGCAGAATAATCAGGGAGCCAGCATCCGCCTGTATAGGTGGTTAAGAAATACCTCTGCTTCATCAAACGAGGTCTCATGGCCCGTGACAGCCTGAACCTGGACGTCAAAATCTGCATAATGTTGGGTCAGAGACCAAATAGAGAAGATGAGGTGGTAGGGATCGATCTTAGCCAGTCGCCCTTGCTTAATCCATTTACTTAATATTTTTACCTTGTCTTCAACTAGATGGCGCAGATCAGTCTCTAAAATAGATTTTATCCGTGGCGCGCCTTGCACTATTTCATTGGCAAAAAGACGACTCTCTCTGGGTAAGTCGCGAGCGGCGTGCAATTTATTAATTACGTAAAGTAGTATTTCTTCAATGGGATCGCCATTCTCATCTATTTCTCTCAGTGGCGCGAGCCAAGTATGTAAGAGTTTGGTTAATACAGCGGAATGAATAGCCTCCTTTGAAGGATAATAATACAGAAGGTTGGGTTTGCTAAGCCCAGCAGTAGAGGCAATTTGGTCCAAAGTTGCTCCACGAAAACCAAATGAGGAAAATACGTCCAATGCTGCCTCAAAAATGAGCGCCTGATTTTTTCGTTGGATTCTTGTCGTTGCATATTCCGTCATTCAGATGTTCTTTTCTACTACCATTCAGATAATTTTGTTTTTTGTTTGTTAATGCTAAGCAATTTCTTGACTGAAGTGTCCCGTCTGTTAGCGTCAATTTTACCAAACGGTCAAACATTTTTTGGGAGAAATAAATGAATACAGTCGCGGCGGCTGGTGAAAACCTTAAAATTGATGGGTCCCGTCTCTGGGAGAGCCTCATGGAAATGGCCAAGATTGGTCCTGGAATTGCGGGTGGCAATAACAGACAAACACTCACAGATGAAGACGCAGAAGGTCGTGCTCTTTTTGAAACCTGGTGCCGTGCAGCAGGTTGCGAAATGGGCTTAGACCAGATGGGCAATATGTTTGCTCACCGTCCTGGCACTGATAGCGCGTCTTTACCAGTATATGTTGGGTCTCACCTTGATACCCAGCCGACAGGTGGCAAATACGATGGGGTCTTGGGTGTCCTTGGGGGATTAGAAATTCTGCGTACGCTAAATGACCTTAATATAAAAACAAAACATCCAATCGTTGTTACTAATTGGACAAATGAGGAAGGCACCCGGTTTGCCCCCCCAATGCTTTCATCAGGGGTCTTTGCGGGAATGCACACTCAGGACTGGGCTTACGATCGAACTGATGCGGCTGGTTTAAAGTTTGGAAATGAACTTGAACGAATTGGATGGAAGGGTGAGGAGGCTGTCGGCACCAGAGAGATGCATGCTTTTTTTGAGCTACATATTGAGCAGGGCCCTATTCTGGAGGCTGAAGGCAAGATGATTGGTGTTGTAACCCATGGTCAAGGATTGTCTTGGACCCAGGTTACAATCTCAGGCAAGGAGAGCCATACTGGTTCCACCCCTATGCCAATGCGTAAAAATGCGGGTCTTGGAATGGCACGTGTTCTAGAGTTGGTTGATGAAATTGCGTGGTCGCACAAGCCCCATGCAGTTGGTGCTGCAGGGCATATTGATATTTCTCCAAATAGTCGCAACGTAATTCCAGGTAACGCGGTATTTACGATTGATTTCCGTTCTCCAGATGTTGCTGTAATCGCTGACATGGAGGCACGATTGGAAGATGGTGCTCGCAAAATCTGTGTAGAAATGGGCCTAGAAGTGTCATTTGAAAAAGTGGGTGGATTTGATCCGGTTAAGTTTGACGAAGGTTGTGTGGGTGCTGTACGTAAAGCTGCTGAGCGTTTGGGATATTCTCATATGGATTTAATATCTGGTGCTGGTCATGATGCGTGTTGGATAAATAAGTCTGCTCCCACTGCTATGGTAATGTGTCCTTGTGTAGATGGTTTGAGCCACAACGAGGCAGAGGAAATATCACAGGAATGGGCCACTGCTGGCGCAGATGTTTTGTTACACGCAGTACTGGAAATGGCAGAGGTTGTTGGGTGATAGACGATATATGATCACTTTGACTGTGATCTTTAAAAAAAAGGGGGAATCTTACAATGACCAAAGTCATTAAGGGTGGGACGGTTTGTACGGCGGATAGGGCTTGGCGTGCTGACATTTTGATTGAAGGTGAAATCATCAAGCAGATCGGTGAAGATCTTAAGGGTGATGAATATATTGATGCAGAAGGGGCCTACGTAATTCCTGGTGGAATTGATCCTCACACTCATCTTGAAATGCCATTTATGGGTACGACGGCCGCTGAGACTTTTGAATCAGGTACCTGGGCCGCTGCTGCAGGTGGAACTACAATGATTGTCGATTTTTGTCTTCCGGGTGCTGATGGCTCTATTAAAAATGCCATAAACGAGTGGCACAGAAAATCAGCGCCACAGATTTGTAGTGATGTGGGATACCATATGGCAATCACTGGCTGGGACGAGAACGTATTCAATGAAATGAAAGACGCAGTCGAAATGGGTGTTAATTCGTTCAAACATTTTATGGCGTATAAGGGCGCGCTGATGATTGAGGATGATGAAATGTTTGCTAGTTTCAAACGTTGCGCAGAGTTGGGTGCCTTACCTATGGTTCACGCTGAGAATGGCGACTTAGTGGCAGAATTGCAGCAAAAATATTTTGACCAAGGAATTACGGGTCCCGAGGGACACGCGTTTTCTCGTCCACCAGAATTAGAGGGCGAAGCGGCAAATCGAGCGATAACAATAGCTGATACTGCCGGTGTACCTTTATACATTGTGCACGTTTCATGTGAGCAAACACATGAGGCAATACGACGTGCGAGACAGAAGGGGATGCGGGTCTATGGAGAACCTCTTATCCAGTTTTTGACGCTCGATGAAAGTGAGTATTTTAATAAAGATTGGGACCATGCGGCGCGACGGGTGATGTCGCCTCCATTTAGGTCAAAAGACCATCAAGATAGTCTTTGGGCCGGACTTCAGTCAGGTTCATTACAAGTTGTTGCTACAGATCATGCGGCCTTCAATACTGCTCAAAAACGAGCAGGGCGGGATGATTTTCGGATTATACCGAACGGTTCAAATGGTTTGGAGGAACGTCTGGCGGTCTTGTGGACTGAAGGAGTTGAGACTGGCCGGCTTACACCAGAGGAGTTTGTAGCTGCCACATCAACAAATATTGCAAAAATTTTGAATATTTATCCAAAAAAAGGGGCCATTGTTGAGGGTGCTGACGCTGATATTGTGGTTTGGGATCCAAAAATTAGTAAAGTCATTAGCCCGGCTAACCACCACTCTGTTTTGGATTATAATGTTTTTGAAGGCTTTAAAGTTAAGGCACAGTCAAGATATACACTTAATCGCGGTGAAGTGATTTGGGCTTGGGGCCAAAATAGTCAACCACAGCCTGGCAGAGGCAGGTTTATTCCAAGACCGGCATTTCCTTCTGCACATTCTGCCCTTAGTAAATGGAAAATGCTAAATTCTCCGCGTCGTATAGAGAGAGATCCTTTAAATATTCCTGCCGGAATATAAGTGCTATGAGAGGTTGTTCTTTTGCAGTCTGAAGTAATAAAAGTTTCGAACTTAGACCTAACATTTGAGACAAATGATGGACCTGTCCACGCTCTAAAAAATGTTAATTTAAAAATTAACAAGGGTGATTTTGTATCTTTCATTGGACCGTCAGGTTGTGGAAAAACAACTTTGTTACGGGTTCTGGCGGACCTTGATGAGCCGACTGATGGTGACGTAGCTGTAAATGGCGTCAGTCCAAGGCAGGCCCGAGAGTCTCGAGCATATGGCTATGTTTTTCAGGCGGCTGGTTTATATCCTTGGCGTAACATCGCGGCAAACGTAAAGTTGCCTTTAGAGATTATGGGTTATTCTAAGGAGGAACAGGTTAAAAGGGTGCAGAAAGTTCTGGATTTGGTGGAGCTAACGGGTTTCGAAAAAAAATTCCCTTGGCAACTATCTGGAGGTATGCAGCAAAGGGCTAGCATTGCAAGAGCCCTCTCGTTTGATGCTGATTTACTTTTGATGGATGAGCCATTTGGGGCCCTGGATGAAATAGTACGCGATAATTTGAATGAACAACTGTTGGAGTTGTGGAAGTCGACAAACAAAACTATTTGTTTTGTAACCCACTCCATACCTGAGGCAGTATACCTGTCGACAAAGATTGTTGTGATGTCGCCACGGCCAGGACGAATTGTAGACATAATAGACAGCAATTTACCTTCAGAAAGGCCTCTTGAGATTAGGGACTCTAAGGAGTTTACTGAAATATCTCAGAGAGTTCGAGAAGGATTACGGGCAGGCCACAGTAATGAGTAAAGGCTCACGGATAGGCTCAGATAATAAAGTACTGCCGGTAGTCTGCATTTTAACTTTGATCGTTATAGCTTGGTATGGGTTCTCTGTCGTTTTGAATGCACCATGGGAATATGATAAAGCCAAAAGAAACTCCATTACATTAACAACGACGGAATTAGTTAGTAATACTTGGTCACAAAAGCGACCAAAGTTACCCGCGCCCCATCAAGTTGTAAGAGAGATCTGGGATACAACAGTAAATAAAAAAGTAACCTCAAAAAGATCTTTAGTTTATCACGGGTTAATCACGTTTTATGAGACGATTTATGGGTTTGCCTTTGGGACAGGTCTTGGAATTTTATTGGCGCTTGGAATCGTGTACAATAGAGCTACAGCAATGAGCGTCATGCCGTGGATTATTACTAGTCAAACCATCCCAATACTTGCTATCGCACCAATGATTGTGGTTGCGCTTGGATCCTTAGGTTTCGGTGGGCTCTTGCCAATTATAATTATTTCAATGTACCTTTCCTTCTTTCCGGTGGTCGTTGGCATGGTCAAAGGCCTCAAAAGTCCCGAACAATTAGAAATTGACCAAATGAAAACTTGGTCTGCATCTAAAACGCAAATTCTATTTAAGTTAAGAGCGCCAAGATCAACGCCTTATCTTTTTACATCGTTAAAACTAGGAATGGCTGCGTCACTAGTTGGTGCCATTGTTGGTGAGTTACCGTCTGGTGGTGGTAGTGGACTCGGCTTTAGAATGCTTTCGGGTAGCACTTTTGGGAACACTTTACATATTTGGAGTGGTTTATTTTCTGCGGCAATACTTGCTGGCTCTCTGATTGCTATCATAAGTGTTATTCAAAGGGTTGTACTTAAAAGAATGGCGTTGGAGTTATAATGGTATTTTTTTGGGGAGCGATAGTTTTTTGGATTTTAGCTTGGTCGGCAAATATTTGGATTGCGCGTCAAAAGGAACGAAAACTATTAAATCTATTTCCTCCAATATTGTTTGGCGGCAGCATTATACTCGTTTGGCAGGCAAGCGTAGTATACTTTGAAGTAAGCCCAATAATTTTGCCACCACCCTCAGCCATTTATTATAAATTTATCTCAAGCATACCCATCCTGTGGGGAGATTTTGTTCAAACTGCGATCAAGGGAGCATTATCCGGCTATATAATAGGGTGTTTGGTAGCTTTCACTGTTAGCCTGATCGCAGACAAGTTTAAGTTTTTTGAGCGTGGTGTATTGCCGATTGGGAATTTTTTAGCTGCAATGCCAATAATTGGGATCGCTCCGATTCTCGTTATGTGGTACGGGTATGGTTGGCAATCAAAAGCGGCAGTGGTTGCAGTGATGGTCTTCTTCCCAATTTTAGTAAATACTATCCAGGGAATGAAAATGTCAGATAAAATTCATAGAGACCTGATGCAAACATATAATGCCAGTTATCTACAGACATTGTTTAAATTAAGGCTTTTAACAGCCATGCCCTTTATTTTTAATGGACTTAAGATTTGCACAACGCTAGCTTTAATAGGAGCGATTGTTGCAGAGTTTTTTGGGTCCCCTATTAGGGGTATGGGATTCAGAATATCGACGGAAGCCCCTCGTTTTGCTCTAGATATGGTCTGGGCAGAAATAACAGTAGCGGCGATGGCGGGGTCGTTGTTTTATGGGGGAGTCGTTTTGCTAGAAAAGTGGATAACTTTTTGGCACCCGTCGCAAAGGTAGGTAGAGGTACTTGCTTCAATTTTAAAAATTCAACTTAGGGAGTAATAATATGTTTAAATTTTTAACTTTTACTGTCGGTGCGATAGTTGCGTTATGCGCTTCGATTGTTTCTGCGGCAGATAATGTGACCGTCCAATTAAAGTGGGTAACTCAAACTCAATTCGCTGGATATTACGTTGCTCAAGATAAAGGCTTTTACGAGGCAGAGGGCCTTAATGTAACTATAAAAGCTGGTGGTCCTGACATTGGTCCTATGAGTGTACTTGCCGGTGGTGGTGCAGATGTTGCTGTAGACTGGATGCCTTCGGCTTTAGCGGCACGTGAGCAAGGTTTTGCAAACGTTAACATAGCGCAGCCTTTCGCTGGATCAGGAATGATGTTGGTTTGTCGAAAAGACCGAGGTGTTAATTCTGTTGCTGATTTAAAAGGTAAGAACCTTTATGTTTGGTATTTTGGAAATGAATGGCCGTTCTTAAGTTGGATGAACAAACTAGGCCTAGCTACAGACGGAAGTGCTGGTGGCGTTTCTGTATTTAGGCAAGGTTGGGATATTTTGCCCCTGACAACAGGTGACGCAAACTGCGTTTCGGCAATGTCTTACAATGAATATTGGCAGATTTTGGATGCAGGCCTCAAGCCTGAGGATCTAACGGTATTTAGGTATGAAGATGAGGGCGTAGCAACGTTAGAAGATGGACTTTATGTCAAGGAAGAAAACTTATCTGATCCAGCATTTGTTGATAGAATGGTAAGGTTCGTGAGAGCATCTATGAAGGGTTGGAAATACGCTGAGAATAACACAGCTGAAGCGGCTCAAATTGTTGTAGATAACGACGATTCTGGGTCACAAAGACTTGATCTTAATACTATTCAAATGGGTGAAATTGCCAAACTCACAGCTGGTAGCAATGGTGCGCTCTCAGAGGCGGACTTTAATCGCACAGTTTCTAGTCTTATGACTGGTGGTTCAGATCCAGTGATTACTAAAATGCCTAGTGGTGCTTGGAGTCATGTCATTACAAACGCCGCTTTGAAATAAACGCAGAGTAATTATTGCCCTTAATTATTGTGGGCTATAAAATAGCACATGCCACCTAGTGGCATGTGCTAAATTTTTTAAACCAATGGAAAATATCTATTTGCACCAATTTTAATTGATACTGTTGGTTGGTTTAGTATTGCCTCTTTAGGATCAGCATGAGAGCGATATGCTATGAAATTGGCTCGAGTTGATAAACCAATTATTGGCGCATTGTGGATGGCCACATCAGGTCTGTGCTTTATAGGCGTGTATGTCGGTGTTAAATATGTTGGAACAAGACTCCCAGCGGCTGAAAGTGCCTTCTTGCGTTATGTTTTGGGTTTGGTATTTTTATTTCCTATATTGCGGATGTTGTGGCTTGAAGGCTTAACTGGAGAAGTCGTAAAGCTTGGCGTTGTTCGTGCACTTGTTCACACATTTGCAGTTACTCTTTGGTTCTATGCAATGGCTAGGCTACCCGTCGCTGAGGTGTCAGCCATGGGGTACCTTACGCCAGTATTTGTTACAATTGGCGCTGTACTTATATTGGGGGAGCGGCTCGCCCTGCGGCGTGGGATGGCAATTTTGTTGGCAGTTATTGGTGTCTTGATAGTTTTAAGGCCGGGATTTCGCGAAGTTTCTATGAGCCATGTTGCAATGCTAAGTTCAACCCTTTTTATGGGTGCGAGTTACTTGACTGCTAAACGGCTGACTGATGTAGCAAGTGCTGAAATGGTTTTGGCACTCCTTTCGATAGGTGTGACTGTTGGTCTAATTCCGTTAGTAATCCCGGTATGGATTAACCCTACAGGTTTTGAATTATTAATGCTTTTCTTAGTAGCTACCTTTGCGGTTGCAGGCCACTATGCAATGTCATTAGCTTTTCGGTCAGCATCTTTAACAGTTACTCAACCAATTACTTTTTTACAGTTGATTTGGGCTTTTGCAGTTGGGTTTTTGTTGTTTGGTGAACGTATAGATGGGTTTGTAATTTTGGGTGGTGTTATGATAATCGGGTCAGTACTTTATATCACTCTGCGTGAGGCACAACTAAAACGAAGACGTGAGAGGACTGCGCTATGATTGATCCGAAACCGACTGCAAGTCATTTCATAAATGGTGAATACGTTGAGGATAAATTGGGTAAAGCCATTGATGTAATTTATCCTGCTACGGGCCATGTAATTGCTCAGGTGCATGCCGCCACATCTCAAATATTAGAGGCTGCTTTGGTTGCTTCCAAAAAAGCTCAACCGGCCTGGGCGGCTCTTACTGGTACGGCACGTGGTCGCATTTTGCGAAGGGCTGCTGACATAATGCGAGAGCGGAACCGTGAGCTATCAGAATTAGAAACTTATGACACTGGCAAACCTCTGCAAGAAACCCTTGTCGCTGATGCAACTTCAGCGGCCGACGCTTTGGAGTATTTTGGTGGAATTGCGGGCAGCCTTACTGGAGAGCATGTCCAGTTTGGAGAAGATTTTATCTACACAATTCGAGAACCGTTAGGCGTCTGTGTTGGACTAGGTGCATGGAATTATCCGACCCAAATTGCCGCCTGGAAGGGTGCGCCTGCGTTGGCTTGTGGTAATGCAATGATTTTTAAACCCTCTGAAACGACCCCGTTGTGTGCTTTAAAGGTTGCCGAAATTCTCCATGAGGCTGGGCTGCCAGCTGGTCTTTATAATGTAGTTCAGGGGCTAGGAGATGTCGGTGCATCCCTAGTCAAAGATCCACGGGTAGATAAGGTTTCCCTTACTGGTTCGCTGCCCACTGGTCGTAAAGTTTACGCCGCTGCCGCAGAGGGAATGCGCCACGTTACAATGGAACTCGGTGGTAAATCTCCCTTAATAATTTTTGACGATGCAAATTTAGAGGATGCCGTTAGCGGTGCCATTCTGGCGAATTTCTATTCTTCTGGGCAAATTTGTTCAAATGGCACACGCGTTTTTGTTCAAACTGGCATTAAGGATGCCTTTCTTGCACGCCTGAAGACTCGAGTTGGATCTGCAATATTAGGTGACCCAATGGATGAAAATACTAACTTTGGGCCGATGGTTTCTGAGCGGCAATGTGAGATTGTTGAAGGCTTTATTGCAAAAGGTATAGCTGAGGGAGCAAAATTAATTTGTGGTGGAGAGCGCTTGGATAAACCTGGCTATTGGCTTACGCCCGCGATATTTTCTAATGTTAAAGATGATATGATTATTGCTCGTGAAGAAATCTTTGGGCCAGTTATTTCTATTCTCGAATTTAAAGAAGAAGCTGAGGTTTTAACACGCGCAAATGCCACAGAATATGGACTGGCAGCGGGCGTATTTACTCAAAACTTGCCGCGGGCGCACCGGATGGTAAAATCCCTCGAAGCAGGAACATGTTATATTAATACCTATAATGACGCACCCGTTGAGGCTCCATTTGGAGGAGTAAAAATGTCTGGTGTGGGGCGCGAAAACTCAAAGGCTGCTATCAACCATTACTCCCAGTTGAAATCAGTTTATGTGCGGATGAGTGAATTAGAGGCACCGTACTAAATTTTACTTTCCTCTAATTTTTTTGTTCGTTTAATTACATAAAAAATTGTTAAAATTGTCATCAGACAACTTCCTAGCATAATAAAAATCAACGGTAGGGCTCCTGAACCAAGAGTTAGTACGGCGGCTGTCACTGTCGCAATAATGGCGCCACCTCCGGTATTAATGGTACCGCCAATACCAGAGGCTGAGCCTGCTAAGTGTGGCCTCACGGACATCATGCCCGCGTTTGCATTTGGAATTACCATTCCGTTTCCTAACCCCATAATGCAGACGCAACCAAAAAATGATATTGGAATAGGATTGGTGAATAGAAATAAGCAAAGGCATAGTGTCATTGCAAATGCAGTTACTATTGCCCCTATAAATGCCATTTTATCTACTCCAAATGACCTGGAGAACCTACCTGATAAACCATTGCCAATAATGTAGCCCAATGTGGGTACGCCAATATAAAAACCTAATGTATCAGGACTAAGGGCAAACAGTTCTCGCCCAACGTAGGCGGCACCACCCAAATATGCGTAATAAGCGCCTGCACTAAAACCCGCAGTCAGGCTATAACCCCAAAATCGACGAGCTTTTAATAGTTCGGGATAGGAACGAAACTGTTCTGCCATAGAATTTGTTTTATGGCGGTTTGTCTCACCCATATCAAAATAGGTTAATATAAATATAAATATTCCCACTCCGAGCAACACCCAAAAGCTGGCGATCCAGCTAAATTTTACCTCTAACATTCCTCCAAAAGCGGGTCCTACTAGGGGAAGTACGGAAAACCCCATGGCTATATATCCTAGAACAGATGCGGCTTGATCTTGGCTGTAGGAGTCTCTTACAGCCGCGCGTGAAATTACAAGCCCAGCAACCACAACAGCCTGTAGGACCCTACAAAACAGAAAAGCCTCAAAGTTTGTGGCTAATATACATCCGACAGAACTTAAACAAAATATAGATAATGATCCTAATACAACGGGCCTTCGGCCATAGCGGTCTGATAATGGACCCACAAAAATCTGGAAAATAGCATTCATTGCAAGAAATAATGTTATGGAAAGAGTGGTAGCTGAATAACTTACATTAAATGTATCTGCCATTGCCGGTAACGATGGAAGGTGCATGTTCAGTGCCAGAGCCCCAATTGCTGCTAAGCAAATCAATGTGAACATACTAGGCGGCGTGGAATTATTTAAAAATTTTGGCGAGTTCAAGTTATGCATTAACGACCGCTACATAGGGGGCCAAAGATTGTCTAGAAACTTCTTGCGCATGAAATTTAGTATAACCAAGGCAAGATTATATTAACCAGAAAAATTAACGGTATTACTTTCCAATTTTTTTGTTCTTTTGACGACATAGACAAGGGCAACAATTGACATAATACTCGTGCTAAACATAATAAAAATTAATGGCAGAGCTCCGGTTCCGGGAGTTAGTACAGCTGCGGTGGCAGTGGCTATTATAGCTCCACCTCCTGTATTTAGGGTGCCACCAAGACCTGAAGCTGAGCCTGCTAAGTGTGGTCTAACAGACATCATGCCTGCGTTTGCGTTGGGGAGTACCATTCCATGGCCTATTCCCGTTAGCAATACGCACCCAAAAAATGATATTGGGATAGGATCGGTTAATATGAAAAGGCTAATACATAAAGCCATTCCCATAGAGGTTATTATAGAACCCATTGAAATCATTTTATTAATACCAAAAAATACAGAAAACCTACCAGAAACCCAGTTACCAATTACGTAACCCAATACTGGTGAGCCTATATAAAAGCCTAATACATCAGGACTTAGCTCAAATAACTCACGTCCAATGTACGCTGCTCCTCCTAAGTACGCGTAATATCCGCCCGCATTAAAAGCTGCAGTTAAACTATAGCCCCAGAAGCGGCGAGCTTTTAATAGCTCGGGGTATGCGCGAAACTGCTCTGCCATAGAATTTGTTTTATGGCGGTTTGTCTCACCCATATCGAAATAGGTTAATATAAATATAAATATCCCCACTACGAGCAACACCCAAAAGCTGGCAATCCAGCTAAATTTAACTTCTAAAATTCCACCTAAAGCGGGGCCAATTAAGGGAAAAATTGCCATGCCCATAGTCACATATCCTAGAACAGATGCAGCTTGATCTTGGGTATAGGAGTCCCTGACAGTTGCGCGTGAAATTACAAGTCCAGTTACTGCAACCGCCTGCAACACCCTACAAATGAGAAAAAATTCAAAGTTTGTCGCTAATATACAGCCTACTGAACTTAAGCAAAATATGGATAATGCTCCTAAGACAACGGGCCTTCGGCCATAGCGGTCTGATAATGGTCCCACAAAAATTTGGAAAACGGCATTCATCGCAAGAAATAATGTGATTGAGAGAGTAGTAACTGAATAGCTTACGTTAAAGGTATCCGCGATTGCAGGTAACGATGGAAGGTGCATGTTCAGTGCCAGAGCCCCAATTGCTGCTAAGCAAATCAATGTGAACATACTGGGTGGCGTGGAGTTATTGAGAAATTTTGAGAAAACTAAATTGTTCATCAGAAATGGCTACATAGGCTCTAGAGGCTTGTCCAGTGACGCAAAGTGGCAAACCTATACGATAGCTAGGAAATTAATATTTTTAAATTAGTCTTCGCTTCGCAACGTTTCAGGGATATGAATAAAGAAAGAGGATCGTGTTATGAATAAAATTTTAACTGAACTGGAAGCGCGTCGGAACGTTGCACGAATGGGCGGCGGGCAGAGCCGTATCGATGCTCAGCATGCCAAAGGAAAACTCACTGCACGCGAACGTATTGATTTACTCCTTGATGATCACAGCTTTGAAGAATTTGATATGTTTAAAGCTCATCGATGTGTTGATTTCGGCATGGATGAACAACAATACCCAGGCGATGGCGTGGTAACAGGTTGGGGCACCATCAACGGCAGAATGATCTACGTTTATAGCCAAGATTTTACTGTGTTCGGTGGCTCTCTATCTGAAACCCATGCTGAGAAAATCTGTAAAATTATGGATATGGCAATGCAAAATGGTGCCCCAGTGATAGGGCTAAATGACTCAGGAGGTGCACGGATCCAGGAAGGTGTGGCGTCTTTGGGGGGATATGCTGAAGTATTCCAGCGCAACGTTATGGCATCAGGAGTGGTACCACAGATCAGTGTCATCATGGGGCCCTGTGCAGGTGGAGCAGTATACTCGCCTGCAATGACTGATTTTATTTTTATGGTTAAAGATAGTAGCTATATGTTTGTCACCGGGCCCGACGTTGTTAAAACAGTTACAAATGAAATTGTCACCGCAGAAGAATTGGGTGGTGCATCCACGCATACGAAGAAATCGTCCGTAGCCGACGGGGCTTTTGAAAATGACGTTATCGCTCTCACAGAAGTGCGACGCCTGATAGATTTTTTACCTTTGAATAATCGTCAGAAGCCACCTGTCCGACCATTTTTTGATGATCCCTCCCGGGTAGAATTAAGTTTAGACACACTCATTCCCGAGAACCCAAATCAGCCGTACGATATGAAAGAGCTCATTTTAAAAATTGCTGATGAAAGTGATTTCTACGAAATTCAGGAAGATTTTGCAAAAAATATACTGACTGGTTTTATCCGTATGGAAGGTTCAACGGTGGGCGTTGTAGCTAACCAGCCCACTGTGTTGGCTGGGTGCCTAGATATTGACGCAAGTAGAAAAGCGGCGCGTTTTGTGAGGTTCTGTGATGCTTTTGAAATTCCAATATTGACGCTCGTTGATGTGCCTGGTTTCTTACCAGGTACCAGCCAAGAATTTGGTGGAGTTATCAAACATGGAGCAAAGCTATTATTTGCCTACGGTGAAGCTACGGTGCCAAAAGTGACTGTGATTACCCGCAAGGCATATGGGGGGGCTTATGATGTGATGTCTTCTAAGCACTTGCGTGGGGATTTTAATTACGCGTGGCCGACAGCTGAGATTGCTGTAATGGGAGCTAAGGGAGCTACAGAGATCATTCATAGGGCAGATCTTAATAATCCTGAAAAAATTGCCCAACATACAGCTGATTATGAAAAGCGATTTGCTAACCCGTTTATAGCTGCTGAAAAGGGCTTTATTGATGAAGTTATAATGCCTGGTTCAACCCGCCGTAGGGTTTGCAGGGCCTTCGCCAGTCTTCGAGGAAAATCTCTAAAAAATCCATGGAAGAAGCATGATAATATACCTTTGTAAAAAATTAATTGATATTAATTGTTTGGCCACCTTGGATATAGTGGAAAAGTATAATTTCTTTCTTGCTCTTAAAAAGTTTTTGTAATGGAAAAGCATCGTGGGTTTCCTGGCCGGCTAACGGGAACAGATTTTCAATTTACTATCCGACGCGCAAGTAAAAAAGGGCCATCAAAAATTATTCGTCGAGAGCGTCACGCAGATAGACGACCACCTGACCGAAGAGCTGACGAGGCATTTTTGCATGCTTTGATTGACTATTTTGGGGATAGTGCTTTTGAGCGTGGCAATTTAGACACGGGGCGGTTGTCCTGGCTTTTTGAACGTGAGGTAATTCCGGCTGAAGATGATTTCAATCCTGAATCTTATGAAGCTAAATTAAGAGTAGACCTGTCGAAGGCGGAATCTGCATTTCCTCAAATATTTATGGCAGGCTGGTCGGCATGAATTCGCTTAGCCGACACAACATAATTGCGCAGATTTACGCCGACTTGACCGGCTATGTAGGGAGTGCACTAGCCGTGCCTGAATTTACGGACCATATTAGTGCTAAGCAGTTTCGAAAGTGACCTTTTCGAAGATGCATATGTTCCTTCTTTCCTCAACCGGTTTTGGCATCTGCTGGAACCGGTTTTTTTCCTAGTAATATCGTGTCATAACTTACGATGTGCCGAGAAGGGTTTCTTAATGTTTAAAAAAATTCTAATAGCTAACCGTGGTGAGATTGCCTGCCGAGTTATAAAATCTGCCCAAGCCATGGGTATTAAGACCGTTGCCATTTATTCTGATGCTGATGTCCAGTCATTGCATGTAAAAATGGCCGATGAAGCAGTTCACATTGGTCCGTCTCCAGCTAATGAATCTTATATTGTAATTGAAAAAGTGTTGGATGCAGTACGTCAAACTGGGGCTGATGCCGTGCATCCAGGTTATGGATTTTTGTCTGAGAATAAGGTTTTTGCTGAAGCACTAGAGGCTGAAAAGGTTACTTTTATAGGTCCGCCAGCTAGCGCAATAGAGAGCATGGGCGATAAAATAACATCCAAAAAACTGGCTCAGGATGCAGGTGTGAATACTGTTCCTGGTTTCATGGGCATCATTAATGATGCAGATGAAGCTGTTAAAATTGCCAATGAGGTTGGATACCCAGTTATGATCAAAGCCAGTGCCGGTGGTGGTGGTAAGGGTATGCGTATTGCTTGGAATGATACGGAGGCACGTGAAGGGTTTCAATCCTCAACGAATGAGGCGGCAAAAAGCTTTGGTGATGATCGCATTTTTATTGAGAAATTTATTACCCAACCTCGCCATATTGAAATCCAAGTTTTGGCTGATCGCCATGGGAATTGTATCTACCTTAACGAGCGAGAATGTTCTATTCAAAGGCGAAATCAAAAAGTTATTGAGGAGGCGCCTAGCTCGTTTCTGACTCCTAAAGTCCGTGAGTTGATGGGTGAACAATCATGCGCGTTGGCACAAGCAGTCGGCTACACGAGTGCAGGAACTGTCGAATTTATTGTTGATAGTGATCAGAACTTTTATTTTTTGGAGATGAATACCCGATTGCAGGTGGAGCATCCGGTGACTGAGCTGATCACAGGGATTGATCTGGTTGAACAAATGATCCTTGTAGCTAACGGTGAGGCGTTAACTATATCGCAAAGAGATGTTGTGATTAATGGCTGGGCGATTGAAAGCCGCCTCTATGCGGAAGATCCGTACCGCAGTTTTTTACCCTCTATTGGTCGGCTCAGAAAGTATCGGCCACCAACTGAGAGCCGCAGTAAAATGGTGGTAGTTCGCAATGATACTGGGGTCTACGAAGGTGGCGAAATAAGTATGTACTATGATCCCATGATTGCAAAACTGTGCACTTGGGCGCCAACACGTGACGCTGCTATTGTACATATGCGCCACGCATTAGATGCATTTGAAATTGAAGGAATTGGACATAATATTCCGTTTTTATCTGCTGTGATGGACCACCCAAAATTCTGTTCGGGTGACATAACGACAGCCTTTATTGAGGAAGAGTATCCCGAAGGATTTCATGGAGTTGAGCTACCTGATAAAACATTAAAAATTGTGGCTGCCTGTGCCGCCGCAATGTATCGATTAGGTGAAATCCGACGCACGCGCGTTTCTGGTCGCATGGACAATCATGCCCGGCGTGTTCGTGATGATTGGATAGTTAGCCTTCAGGGGAATGAATTTCCAGTGACAATTTCTGCTGATCCGAATGGTTCGACTGTTCATTTTCAAAATGGAAGTCATCGGGTGTCCAGTGATTGGACACCTGGCCAATCTATGGCTTTGATGAACGTTGATGAGCAAGATATTGCACTAAAGGTTGAAAAACGCACAAGCGGATTCAGGGTCCGGTTCCGTGGGGCGGATATGGTGGTAAATGTACGCAGCCCACGCCAAGCAGAATTGGCGAAGCTTATGTTGGAACAAAAGACAGAGGATACTACTAAACTTCTTCTCTGCCCAATGCCGGGTCTGATTGTTAAAGTAGATGTTAATGTTGGTGATGAGGTTCACGAAGGGCAGGCCTTGTGTACAGTTGAGGCGATGAAAATGGAAAATATTCTTCGAGCTGAAAAGAAGTCTGTTGTAAAAGAGATTAAAGTACAACCTGGTGATAGCTTAGCTGTAGACGAAGTAATTATGGAGTTTGAGTGATCTTGACTTCACTTATTGCAACAGTTCCATCTTTTGAAGGTAAAGTTTTGCGTTACCCAGCAATTTATGGCTTCTTAATTTCTTGTTGCCGCATTGGCATTTTGTCAATTACGCGGCTCAGTTCTCGCATACCCCAAGCAAATGGTTTCCTTAATTTAACATTGCCGTCTTTACCAAGCAACACCCATACAAATCCCTTTGGCCTAAGGTTTTTACGGAGTGCAGTTTTCAATTCTGGATTTGTATCAACCACCACCATTACATCTCTTTCCAAGATGATGTCCAAACCTTCCTTCAAAAGAGCCATTTGCTGCCTGAAAGTTGGGTCCAATGGGCTGTCTGCAAAAACAATGAGTGGACGCGCAACCCAAACCATTTCTCCAAGATCAACATCTGACGTCGAAAATATACGTGATGGGTCTGCCTTCCAAGCTGCTAGTGTTTCGCCGGCTGTCGCGGATGAGCTTAGTGTTATAATACCAAAAATTATTGCCAAAATTCGATTTAACATAAGATCTCCTCTGTTTGTTGCTATAAACGTTTTCAGTACGCAAGCGAAGAGGAAAATTACAAAATATTTGATCAGGTGGCCATGATAAAGGGAGTTCACCGGTGGTAAGTAAAAAGTCTTGGAGCCAGATGGCTGAAAAAGAATTGCGGGGAAAGTCTTTAAAAGATTTAACCTGGAGAACGCTTGAAGGCATTGATGTGCAGCCAGTGTATACGGCTGAAGATTTACATGGCTTGGACCATATTGAGAGTATTCCCGGTGAGGCGCCCTACAGTCGTGGGGTTAAAGCTACTATGTATGCGGGCCGGCCTTGGACAATAAGGCAGTATGCAGGATTTTCGACTGCTGAAGAGTCTAATGCTTTCTACCGGCAGGCTTTATCTGGGGGTCAGCAGGGTGTTTCTGTTGCATTTGACCTTGCCACGCACCGTGGCTTTGACAGTGACCATCCTCGTGTAGTTGGCGACGTCGGCAAAGCTGGGGTGGCGATCGACAGTGTAGAAGATATGAAAATTTTATTTGATGGTATTCCTTTAGACAAGATTTCTGTCTCAATGACCATGAATGGGGCAGTTATACCAGTTTTGGCTTCATTTATTGTAGCAGGCGAAGAGCAGGGTGTTGCGAGAGCTGACCTTTCTGGAACAATCCAAAATGATATTTTGAAAGAATTTATGGTACGCAATACCTATATATATCCCCCAGAAGCTTCGATGCGGATCGTGGCTGATATTATTGAGTTTACGGCAACGGAAATGCCTAAATTCAATTCAATTTCAATTAGTGGCTATCACATGCAAGAAGCGGGTGCCAATCTAGTGCAAGAGCTAGCTTACACAATTGCTGATGGTCGAGAATATGTGCGTGCAGCGATAGAACGTGGCATGGATGTAGATGCGTTTGCTGGCCGGCTATCTTTCTTTTTTGCCATAGGCATGAATTTCTTCATGGAGGTTGCAAAGTTGCGTGCGGCCCGTGTGCTGTGGCACCGTGTCATGGCTGAGTTCGAGCCCAAAAATCCAAAATCAAGCATGCTTCGCACCCACTGTCAGACTTCAGGTGTCAGCCTTCAAGAGCAAGATCCTTATAATAATATTGTTCGTACAGCTTTTGAAGCTATGTCAGCTGTCTTGGGTGGCACTCAATCGTTACATACTAATAGCTTTGATGAGGCAATCGCATTGCCAACAGAAACTTCTGCCCGGATTGCAAGAAATACCCAGCTGATCTTACAAGAAGAAACTGGTGTAACCAATGTGGTTGATCCCCTGGCAGGCTCTTATTATGTGGAAAAACTCACCGCAGATATGATTGATGAGGCGTGGGCTCTTATTGAAGAGGTTGAGCAACTAGGCGGAATGACTAAAGCTGTTGCTAGTGGCATCCCTAAATTAAAAATAGAGGAAAGCGCTGCGCGACGACAAGCTCTTATAGATCGTGGAGAAGAAGTCATTATTGGTGTAAATAAATACAAGCTTGAAACCCAACCTGATATCGACGTTCGTGATATCGATAACAACGAAGTTCGTGAAGCTCAGCTAACTAAGCTTGAAAATATTCGTAGAACTCGAAATAAATCAGCTTGTGATGCAGCTTTGCTTGAGCTGGGGCGTCGCTGCGAGGAGGGTGGCAATCTTTTAGAGGCCGCGATTGAAGCTGCGCGTCAACGTGCGACTGTGGGCGAAATTTCAATAGCGATGGAAGGCACGTTTGGCCGGCATCGAGCGGAGGTGAAAACATTGGCAGGTGTATATGGTTCGATTTATGAGGATGATGAGGATTTTAAAACCATTCAAAGATCAGTTGAAGATTTTGCAGCAACTGAAGGTAGGCGACCACGTATTCTGGTAGTTAAAATGGGGCAAGATGGTCATGATCGGGGAGCCAAAGTCATTGCCACTGCCTTTGCTGACATCGGATTTGATGTGGATGTTGGGCCATTGTTTCAAACCCCGGAGGAAGCTGCTCAAGACGCAGTCGACAATGATGTACATGTCGTGGGTATTTCAAGCCAAGCGGCAGGGCATAAAACTCTGGCACCAAAGCTAGTCGCGGCATTGAAGGCAGCTGATGCAGAGGAAATTATCGTTGTTTGTGGTGGGGTAATACCTCAGCAAGATTATGATTTCCTAAAAATGGCCGGCGTAGCTGCTATTTTTGGACCAGGGACTAACATTCCGAATGCAGCTAAAGAAGTCTTGGATCTGATACGAAAAGCTCGCGCTTGAAATTCTAGTGCGCAGTTGTGGAGAAGGATAATGCTGGTCTTAGATCACTTTGTGGTAGCAGGGACGTCCCGGGCCATCGCAACAGATTGGGTAAGCAATACACTTGGTGAGATGCCCAAAGTAAGTGGCAAACATAAATATTTTGGAACGCATAATCACCTTTGGGGAATGGGGCCAACATGTTACTTGGAGACTATTTCGATTGACCATGCTGCCACAAAGCCTGAGTTCGCACGTTGGTTTGGGCTTGATCATTTTGTGGGCCCGCCGCGTTTGGCTGGTTGGGTTTTAGCTACCAAAAATATTAAGCATACGCTCTCGCAACTCGACCCTGAGTTCGGTGAGCCGGTAAGGCTTCAACGGGGCAAGTACCAGTGGGTAATTTCTGTCAGTGCGTCTGGCCAACTTCCTTTTGGTGGCTATGGCCCAGCATTGATTGAATGGGAGGGTGGCTTCCACCCATGTCTTGACTTGCCTGACAGCAAATGCCGTTTACATACTCTGAAAATCCGGCATCCACAGGCTGAAACAATGAAATCTTCTCTCGGTGATCTCATGAATGACGATAGAATAATTTTTGAAACGGGGGTAGAAAAAATTTCTGCTGAAATTGAAAAAGATGAGAGATTAATAACACTTCAATAACAAGCTTTGGACTTTAACATTTAGAATTATTATCTTATGGGTGTGTATGTCACTTTGGTCCCGAATTGCTGATGTGCTGACTGCCCTGGTTTCTGGTGAGAGCCTATCTAACGTTTTCAAAAAATTAAAAACTCCACCAGAGCGAACAGTGGGCTTTACCATTGCAGTTATTGCCTTGAGTGCAAAGATGGCAAAAGCGGATGGTCAGGTTACCCACTCAGAGGTCCTGGCGTTTAGAGAAGTTTTTCGCGTTCCAGTATCGGATGAAGCTAATGCAGAGCGTGTCTTTGACCTAGCAAGACAAGATGTTGCTGGCTTCGAAATTTATGCTCGTAAAATAAAAAAAATGTTTGGCACTCAAACTGACACATTGGAAGATTTACTTGAAGGCCTATTTCATATCGCAGTTGCTGATGGCCGCTACCACGAACAAGAAGATGCATTCCTTAAACGAGTATGTGAAATTTTTGTGCTGAGCGATCGTAGTTTTAGGATAATGAAAGCACGCTATATCAAAGGAACGCCGGCCAACCCCTATGAGGTTTTGGGCGTATCCCCTTCTGCTAGCCTAATTGAGATTCGCAATGCCTGGAGGGATTTAGTTAAAAAAAACCATCCTGATCAACTAACTGCCCGTGGTGTTCCAATTGAGGCAGTTAAATTGGGTGAAGCCCGGCTGGTTGCTATCAACCAGGCTTGGGACAAAATAAATAATGCTACAGAAAACTTTCTTGCGTAAAATAAAATTAAGTGAGCCTAATATCTATATTAGGGGCAGCGCCTAAGGCCTTAGCCAGAGAACGAAACCGCTCTTCCGCCACCTCCCCAAAAAGGGGTTCTGCTTCGGCTGTAAGGCTTAGTGATAGTATTTTATTCTTTTTGATCCAATTTAATTTTGCAGTTTCGTCGTCTGGATTAGCCCAAAGCATTGCACCTAATCGCATGGCTTTTCCCAATACTTCAGCTTCTTTTTTGTCATCAGACGATAGAAGGGATATCATAGGCTCCAGCTGGCTTACATTACGTTTGTTACGATATCTATGCAGCAGAGCAAGCCCCAAAAAAACACGTTCGTTATGGCTTAAACCTCCAAGATTTGAGCGTGTGGCATAATCAAAGCATGTTTCTGCGCGAAAATCTGGATGCGCGCGCCAACTTACATCATGCAAAAGGCAGGCGGCACGAACCAGCCTAGCTTTTTCAGGTCTGATGTTAATAAAGATTGGTAATATGAATTTATGCAATCGCATGCCAAACCCCGGCAGTCGAGCATCTTTTCGCTCAGCAAAGTGGCAGCTCTCGATTAATGGATCTCGATCCCGCATTATTTGCGGCATCTGCTCGTAGAGCATACCCTCTCGTATACCATAGCTTGATATTGCGATATCGTGTGGTTTAAATCGTCGAATAAGACCTTTCAAAATTTGTATTGCGATTGGAACTAAATCAATTCTCTCTGATGCAATGCGAATTTCTGATTTGATACTGTCTAAACCATAGTTCTTAATATATTCGTCTGTTTTGTGAATGTCTTGAAATGTCATACGGTATTCATGCATCACGTGAAGTGGGTAACCACGACGATGCATGTCAATACGGGCAATCGCGCGCCAAGATCCCCCTACTAGAAACAATCGATCAGATTGTGATCCCATTTGAATGTGCAAATTATCCAAAGTTTTGGAAATAAATAACTTTTGGCCACGCTTGCCTCCAGTGATACCAGCAATACTTAACGGGCCTAACGATGAGGTAATCCTTTTCCCAACTTCCCCATTTGAAATTTCGGCCAATTCCATAGATGCACCACCGATGTCACATACAAGGCCATAAGATCCTGGCCATCCAAGTAAGACGCCCTGTGCTGACAGTCGGGCTTCCTCTGGACCACTAACGACATGAATTTTTAAACCAGTTTCAGAAAAAACTTGGTTCACAAAGCTAGTCCCATCACTGGCTTCTCTAACAGCCGCTGTAGCAATTGCCGTTAAATCCTGAAGGCCAACACCCTTGCCTATGGTACAGAAACGCCTCAATGCGGAAAGTGCGCGTTGGCGACCTTCTGGGTTTAGTTTACCAGTTTCAGCAAGGCCGGCTCCTAAGGCACACATAACCTTTTCGTTAAAAAAGTAGGCAGGTGATCGGGCTGCACCATCAAAAACAACTAGGCGTACTGAATTAGATCCCACATCAATCACGCCAACGCGGGACAGATCTCTTGCCTTAGGGTTTTCAAATAATGGCCTATTAAATGGACCCCAATTTGAAGAAATGCCTGCTAATCTATCCATTTGTGGTCCTCTAGATTAAGTGGATGTTAACAAACGCTCAGGCTCGGTCAATCAGATCATGGTTTTGGTAGAGCTTGCGTGGTGTCGGAATGAGTTAATTTGGGTACATCTTTAGCACCTGCACTGCCGCGACCTGAAAGGGATGCATTTTCCATAAAAAAACGATGGCAATTAAATGCAAATTTGCCACTTGGCCAAGTGGCTCGGGTATAAGTCCCGTCGTGCTGCATTATCCAAGATTGAGCAATATCAGCCAAATTAGCTGCCATAATTTGGTTTACAATTTGCGATTTTACAGTGGAATTTTTTATCTCAACAAGCGTTTCCACTCTGCGGTTAAGGTTGCGACCCATCCAATCAGCAGATGAAATATACACTTTTGATTTCAGGCTGGGCATCTTGTTCCCGTTAGCAAAGCAAACAATACGGGAATGTTCCAGAAAACGCCCAATAATTGACTTAACTCGAATATTCTCCGAGAGTCCTTTGACCCCGGGACGCAATCCACAAATACCACGTATTACTAGATTAATTTTTACGCCTGCTTGTCCAGCTGCGTAAAGTGCATCAATCACATCTGCATCTATCAATGAGTTCATTTTTGCCCAAATTGCTGCAGGTTTTCCTTTGCTTGCATTAGTTTTCTCTGATGCAATCCGTTCCAGTAAAGTTGACTTTAGAGAGAGTGGAGATATTGAAATATTTTCTAAAGTTTTAGGTTGCGCATAGCCAGAAAGATAGTTGAAGACTTTTGTTGCATCTCTTCCCAGTGCTGCGTCGCGGGTGAACAGGCTTACATCGGTATAAGTCTGGGCCGTTATTGGATGGTAATTTCCAGTGCCGTAATGAGTGTAAGTGATTAATTTGCTCCCCTCGCGGCGAACCACTGTACTTATTTTTGCGTGAGTTTTTAAATTTATGAAACCATAAACTACATGTGCACCAGCTCGCTCCAGACGACGTGACTGACGAATGTTTGCTGCTTCATCAAACCGGGCTTTTAATTCCACTAACGCTGTCACTGATTTGCCAGCTTCAGCAGCTTCACAGAGTGCCTCAACAATTGGTGAACGTTTAGATGTACGGTATAGAGTTTGCTTGATGGCTACTACATTAGGATCAATTGCTGCCTGCTGTAAAAAACGAACCACCATATCAAAAGTCTCGTAAGGATGTTGAAGTAGTAGGTCCTTTTGACTAATGGCTGCAAACATATCTCCTTCATGATCTGTTACCCGTTCTGGAACCCGTGGACTGAAGTTTGGCCAGACTAACTTTGCTTCTGACTCAAATACCAATTCGGTTAAGCTGGATAGCCCAATCATTCCATCAATTTCGACAACTTCGTTTTCCGTAACATTTAGTTCAAGCATAATAGAATTGCGAAGTGCTTCAGGTGCGCCGGCACTTATCTTGAGCCGGATTACTTCTCCCCTTCGACGACGCTTCAAAGCAACTTCAAATTCACGAACTAAATCTTCGGCTTCATCTTCAACTTCTAGATCACTATCCCGTAGAATGGAAAATGCGCAGTGACCTGTTAATGTGTAGCCGGGAAAAACTTGTCCCATCTGCATCAAAATTAATTCTTCCAGTGGGATGTAGTTAGAACCCTTTCCTTGTAGTTTTACAAATCTGTTTACCTGATGCGGGACGGGGACTAGTGCGCGAAGGCTTCGCCCATCAGATTTACGTTCCAATTGCAGTGCCAATGCAAACCCAGAATTTGGGATAAATGGAAATGGATGTGCAGGATCGATTGCCAAAGGTGATATTATTGGAAATACGTCTGAAAGAAATATTTTTTGAAGATATGCAAAATGATTTTTAGCCTGAGCCGCTGTCAGTATCGTTATATTTTGTTCGGCCATCTCCTTACGAAGTTTGGTTAAAACCAACTGTTGTTCTTTCATTAACCTTCGGGCTTCGACCTCTATAAGCTTCAGTTGCTCAGACGGGTTACGTCCGTCAATCGCTGGGGTATTACTTCCACTTTTGGCGAGCTCACGTAATCCAGCAACACGAACTGAATAAAACTCATCGAGATTGGTTGCTGAAATCGAGAGAAAACGTAGCCTTTCCAATAAAGGGACATTCCAATTATCTGCCTCTTCCAAAACTCGCCAATTGAAAGCTAACCAAGATAATTCGCGGTTAATATACTTATGGTGCCCAGAAGTGTCTAATCCACGGTCCTTTGGAGCTGGGAATTTGGAATTTAGAAAGTCGGCCTGGTTTGTCATCATTAACCCTTTTCGCTGGCAAACAACTTATTCTTGATGGCGTAAGATTGTACAGAGTAGGATTATAATTCGCCTTAGTCGATGCTACTGCATAAAATACTTGCGGCCATTCCACGTGAGATAGGGCGTTTTTCAGCTAAACTTTTTACGTCCAATTTCTCGACAATATCAAAGATAGCATCAAAGCTTCGGCTCATATTTTTCAGTATATAGGAAAATACAGGGGGCGCTGGTGATAGCTGCCGATCCATAAATGCTTTCAACAAAACTGCACGCAGTAATTTGTCATCGGGGTGCTGAATAGTCGTACTGCTTATACCCTGAAGTCGACTTAAGAGGTCTGCTAATTTGAAGCCTGACTGACTTACCAACATGTTTGAGGCCATAAGTAAGAAACCGCCTGTTGAGTGTAGGTGGTTATGTAAGTGGAACATTCTTGTTTCTGCGACCGAATTCCCAGCCAAATCCTGTATGTTATCCACTATAACACTTGCACCGTCTAATGGTTGGTCAAAATCGTTCAGAGGATTAAGTCTTAAGGCTCCGTTTTCGGTGGCCCAAATTTTCAGAAGATGCGTTTTTCCACATTTTTCAGGGCCTAAAAGGAGCATTTTTTTTTGTGGCCATTGCGCACTATTTTCCAACATTGATACGGCATTTCTGTTTGCGTCAGAAATAAAAAATGCGTCGCGGCCTGAAGCTGCTTTTATAGGTAATTCAAAGCTTAGTTGTTCAGCCATTTCGCTCGTCGTCTTCTATCTCGCCAAGGTAAAGTCTTCCTAGTTTATATTTTTCTAAAAGAAACTTTGTAACCACACCAACTATGGCTGCAACTGGCACCGCCAGTAGCATTCCTACAAATCCAAATAAGCCTCCAAATACTGACAGTGCAAATATTAACCAGACAGGGTGAAGGCCAACAGAGTTTCCAACCAGTTTTGGGGTTAGAAAGTTGCCTTCCAAAACTTGTCCAATTAAAAAAATTAGGGCAATTGTCCCAATTATTATCCATTCACCCCAAAACTGAAATAAGGCTAAGCCCACAGCCAAACCACCTCCCAGTACAGCCCCAAAATAAGGAATAAAGGAGACCAGCCCAGCGACGAACCCAACAATTATACCATAGTTTAGGCCAGCTAACATCAAAGCAATTGCGTAGTAGACCCCCTGTATAGCACAGACTGTAAGCTGGCCCCGAATGAAAGATGCTAGAGTTGCATCAATTTTCTGACCTACGTCACGCACGCTGCTGACATGGTTGCGGGGGACCAACTGGTCAATTTTTGAAACTAAGTTATTCCAATCTAGTAATAGATAGAATGCCACTATGGGTACGATAAAGATTATGATCAAAACATTTAAAATTGAATTTACTGACGCAGCGATGCCCTTGAGAAAATCTCCCCCACGAGATTGGATTGTTTCGCCAAGGGATGTGAGTGATTGGCGAATGGTACTGCTGTCATCCAAAAGGTCTGGAAAGCGTGTTGTTAAAAAGTTCCAAAAATTATGAGCTATTTCTGGTGCTATATTAAATAAAGCCATCGCCTGTTCGATTAGAAGGGGTATGATAAGCAAGGCTCCAATAATGAAAATTAATATTGTCCCAACAGTTATGATCGAAGTGGCTATTAATCTCGAAATACCTAGATTTTCTAATCGATCAGCCAAGGGATCTAGGCAGTAGGCAATCGCCCCACCAAGTATAAATGGTAGGAGAGTGTCATCTAAAACCCATATGAATAGGGAAAAAATTACCAATGCGGTAACGTAGTAGCGTATTTGTGATGATACGGATAAGGTCATTTGTGGGCTCCCTTTGTCATCCAAATTGCGTATTGAGTGGGACCATGCAAGAGGCTTTTGATAAAATATGTTGTCTTGATGCCATGTTTCTCTACTTTAGCTTGTGGCAAATGCTCTAGATCACTAAACAAAGGTTTAATACTTAACTGGAGCTTCCCATGCGTTTGAGCCGATATTTTTTGCCAGTCCTGAAAGAAAATCCTGCAGAGGCGCAAATTGTTTCACATCGCCTCATGCTGCGCGCGGGGATGATTAAGCAATCTGCTGCTGGTATTTATTCATGGCTACCATTAGGTTTGAAAGTCTTGAAAAATATTGAAAATATAATCCATGAGGAGCAGGAAAAAGCAGGTCATTTGGCCATTCTGATGCCTACTATTCAATCGGCAGACCTTTGGCGAGAGTCCGGTAGGTATGAGGAATATGGTGAGGAAATGCTTCGTTTTAAGGATCGCCATGACCGAGACATGTTATTCACTCCAACAGCGGAAGAGCTTATTACAGATATTTTTCGAGGCCATGTGAATAGCTATAAAGATTTACCGCTGACCATGTACCAGATCCAGTGGAAATTTCGTGATGAACGGCGACCACGTTTTGGGGTTATGCGTGGCCGTGAATTCTACATGAAAGATGGTTATAATTTTGATTTAACCAAAGAAGATGCATTGCATGCTTATAACCGTCATCTAGTCAGTTACTTGCGTTCCTATGAACGCATGGGCTTACAAGCTATACCGATGCGTGCCGATAGTGGGCCGATTGGAGGTGAAGATACTCATGAGTTTTTAGTTTTAGCTGAAACTGGTGAAAGTGAAGTTTTTTACGATAAGGCGGTAACAGAATTAAAATTTGGTGACAGAGACATTGATTTTAACAACATACAACAATGCCAATCTATTATGGAGGAGTTCACAGACAAATATGCGCGCACTGATGAAACTCATGATGAGGTTGCTTTTGAAAAAGTGCCAGAAGAGAGGCGCCAAGTGGCACGCGGAATAGAGGTTGGGCAAATCTTTTATTTTGGAACCAAATATTCTGAAGCTATGGGGGCTATGGTTCAGGATTCTGAAGGCCAGACTGTACCTGTACATATGGGTAGCCATGGAATTGGTGTAAGCCGCCTGGTAGGAGCAATTATTGAGGCAAGCCATGATGATAAAGGGATTATATGGCCTGAGGGAGTGACGCCATATCACTGCGGAATTATAAATCTTAAACAAGGTGATGAAGAGGCTGATAGCGCCTGTGAAAGTCTTTATCAAAGGCTTGGAGTTGCTGGGTTAGAGCCTCTATACGATGATCGTAAGGAGCGAGCTGGTGGGAAATTTGCTACTATGGACCTTATTGGCCTGCCCTGGCGCATTACGGTTGGTCCCCGCGGGTTAAAAAATGGAGTAGTCGAGTTAACTAATCGCAGGACTGGCAAAAGTGATGAAATGTCACCAGAAGCAGCTATAAAAAAGTTGGTAGAGCAATATAGTTAACCAGCTGTGGATCTGTTTCGTACTGGCTTGCTAAATATTAATAAAGTTCAATTCGAATGCCGGTATTTGTTAATCGATATAAAGGCTTTTACTACAATGAGGTATTTCAGAAATTTTATTTTATTTTTGCTGTCCCAGCATAATAATTTAACTAAATCTTCTTTTGTCCAAATTGATCCTGGGGGAATTTCTTAATGAGAGGCTCACACCCATTTTCTAGATTTGAGTTTTTGATTGCTTGGCGCTATCTGCGCGCTAAACGCGCAGATGGTGGCGTCAGTGTAATGACGTTGATAAGTTTGATTGGCATTGCTTTAGCTGTCGCCGCATTGATCATTGTGCTGGCAGTGCGCAGTGGGTTTAGGACAGAGTTTGTTGATGCTATCCTTGGTGCGAATGCGCATATGACGGTTTTTGAGTATAGCTTTGATCCTAAAAACGATAACAAAATAGATTATGTGATAAAAGAGTATGACTTATTGGCAGAACGAATAGCTGCCGTTCCAGGTGTAAAACGTGCGGCTCCCATAATTAGAAACCAAGTTATGGCTAACTCGGCTAATTTTAATACAGGCGTTGTCATTTATGGGATCAGTTTAGCCAACCTTAAATCTATTCCTAACATTGCCACTTCTGACGATAGTAAAGGTAATATCGAAGATTTTCCAGATGGTGTTGCGATCGGTGCGGGCGTCGCAAAATCTCTGCGCTTAGTTGTTGGAGACAGGATTAAGTTCATTTCCCCCAATGGGATCCGGACCGCTTTTGGCACTAGTCCAAGGGTAAAATCGTTTACTGTGGCTTATATATTTCGAGCTGGTCATTATGAAATTGACAAAACTCGTGTATATATGCCCTTCGGTTATGCGCAAAGCTTTTTCGATCGAGAAGGTCTTGCAGATGAAATTGAAGTTTTTATCGATGACCCAGAATTTGTTGAAAATTTTAAGCCAACTTTGAAGATGGCGGTCCCTGAAAACGTAATTTTAGAAACTTGGAGGGATCACGCAGGTGGCTTTTTACGCGCCTTGGCTATTGAAGATAATGTGATGTTGGTAATAATGATTGTATTAATCCTGTTGTCCACAATGAACATTATATCGGGCCTCATTATGCTTGTAAAAAATAAGGGGAAAGATATTGGAATTCTAAGAACTATGGGATTGACGAGTGGTTCTGTTCTTCGAATCTTTTTCCTTTGTGGCGCGAGTATCGGTCTTGTAGGAACTCTGCTAGGCATATTTTTTGGTGTGTTGTTTGTAATAAATATAGATGAGATATTTAGCCTTGTTAATTACATATCTGGAGGAGAGGTTTGGGATCCATCCATTCGCGGAATATACCACCTACCGTCGGAGTTGCGCGGGGTAGATGTTTGTAAAGCGGCAGGGATTTCACTGTCTTTGTCATTTATAATTACCATATTCCCTGCTCGCCGTGCCGCACGCATGAACCCAGTTGAGGCTCTACGAAATGAGTGATCAAGTGCTGAATCTTGAGGGTATAAGTAAGGCCTATAATATTGGCAAACCTAATGAAGTCACTGTTTTACAGAGCTGTTCTCTGCAAATTAGTTCGGGGCAGGTGGTCTCACTTGTAGCTCCGTCGGGTGCTGGAAAGTCTACTTTGCTGCACATAGCTGGCCTCCTTGATTCACCAGACGAAGGCAGATTAGATGTTATGGGTCAAAGTATGGCCCACGCGGGCGATAAGCTGCGGACTGACATGCGTCGCACGACAATTGGGTTTGTGTATCAATTTCATCACCTCTTACCTGAGTTTACTGCTGCAGAAAATATCATGCTTCCTCAGCAGGCTATGGGAAAACGCACCTCAGATACTCGCCGCCGTGCGTTGGAGCTACTGGATCAGGTTGGCCTTGCAGAACGTGAGCATCATCGGCCAGGCGAGTTGTCTGGTGGAGAGCAACAGAGGGTTGCATTTTGCCGAGCTTTAGCCAACGGGCCAAAGCTACTTTTAGCTGACGAACCTACTGGAAATTTGGATCCAGAAACATCGGACCATGTATTTGGAATTTTGATGGAGTTAGTTAAATCCACTGGTATGTCTGCCTTAATTGCTACCCATAATTTAGATTTGGCTTCTCGAATGGATCGACATGTCGTGCTCGGCAAAGGAAAAATCACTTAACGTACAACTGAATTATTTTGAGAATTCGTTTTTAATTTAGTTTAGTTTTTTTATGTAGGAAAATTAAATGCCATTTGTGACAGTTTCAGAGATCAAAGACATTAGCGAAAAAGCCCTCCGAGCTCATGGAGCCAAAGAGTGGATAGCCAAGTCTGTGGCTCTGGCTATTGCTAACTCTGAGTCTTACGGAAATATAATTTGTGGCCTCTACTATCTTGAAAGTTATTGCTTGCAGTTAGAATCTGGGCGGGTGAACGGTACGATTGATCCCCAAGTTTCAATACCTCGACCAGGCTCAATTCTAGTAGATGCCAAATATGGCTTTGCTCAGGCAGCGTTTGAGTGCGCCTTGCCGGAGGCTATCAAGGCCGCCCAGACAAACGGGACAGCTTCGCTTTCGGTTGCACACTCCCACACTTGCACGTCACTTGGATATTTTACCAGCCAATTCGCGACGGCAGGACTGTTAGCAATAGGCTTTACTAATGCGAGCGCTATTGTTGCACCACCTGGTGGGAATAAAAAAGTTATTGGTACCAATCCAGTGGCCATGTCAGTCCCAGATGGACAGGGTGGTTTGTCGGTTCATTTTGATTTTTCTACGTCTGCTGTAGCACTTGGAAAAATTACAATGGCTAAGGCAGCTGGTGAAAAAATTCCTCTTGGCTGGGCTGTTGACTCTGAAGGTATACCCACAACAGATCCTGAGTCTGCTTTATTGGGCTCCCTCGTATCTGCTGGGGATTATAAAGGTTGGGGCCTTGGAGTTTTGGTTGAAATTTTGGCAGCAGGAATAACTGGGTCAGTAAACTCAATGGACGTTAATGGGTTGAAATTGACGGAAGGTGAACCGCATGGTCTCGGTCAATTTTATTTTATTATTGATCCTGAAACTCACCATTCAGACTTCGGCGCTCGCTTAGCCCGCCTGTCTGATGCTGTTGAATTACAGAAAGGAGCTCGCCTGCCGGGTGCTCAGCGAGTTCCAATGGATAAAATTACTGTATCCGAAAAACTTTGGCAATCCGTAGTCTTGCTCGGAAATGGTCCAGGCTGAACGGATCATGCCTTCTGAGTTAAAACTACACTAGCCACCATTTGGAACTAAACTTCTTACCGGCCGCCTAGCCCATAATGGCTATTTGGCGCCAATCTATTAGACATCTAATTCTTCAACGAACCTTGCATTTTCTTGGATGTACTCAAAGCGCTTTTCTGGTTTTTTCCCCATTAAACGCTCAATCAAATCACCCGTTTCTCCAGGGATATCTTCATCGATAGTTACGCGTATAAGTTTACGGGTAGCTGGATCCATTGTTGTTTCTTTTAGATCTTTTGCATCCATTTCACCCAACCCCTTGAACCGGCTGACGTCAATCTTACCTTTGCCGCCGATACCCTTTTCCAACCAACTATCTTTTTCGGTTTCATCAAGACAATACACTCGTTTTGGTCCCTGGGTGAGCCGAAATAGAGGGGGGCATGCTAAATATAAATGCCCGTTATCAATTAGTGGTCGCATTTGAGAAAAAAAGAATGTCATTAGGAGACTTGCAATGTGTGCTCCGTCGACATCGGCGTCGGTCATAATAATAATTTTGTCGTATCGCAGATCGTCAATGTTGAACTTGCTCCCGACACCAACCCCTAATGCTTCGCAAAGATCGCTAATTTCTGCATTAGAACTTAGTTTATTTGAGGCAGCGCCTAAAACATTCAGTATTTTGCCTTTTAATGGCAACAAAGCCTGATTAACACGGTTGCGCGCACCTTTACCGGAGCCACCGGCACTGTCGCCCTCTACTATAAATAACTCGGTGCCTTTGCGCGTTTTGGAGGTGCAATCTGTCAGTTTACCAGGTAAGCGGAGCTTCTTGGTTGCAGATTTCCGCTGTGTTTCTTTTTCTTGACGGCGTCTTAGACGTTCTTCAGCGCGCAGCACGACAAAATCTAGGATTGCCCCAGCAGCTTTCGTATCTGCGGCTAGCCAATTGTCGAAGCGATCACGCACTGCATTTTCAACCAAGCGCTGGGCGTCTACGGTGGCTAAGCGGTCTTTTGTTTGGCCAACAAATTCTGGTTCACTTATAAAACACGAGACTAACGCGCATCCCCCTGTACTAAGATCATCGCGGGTGATCTGAGATGCCTTGCGGTTGTTGACTAGCTCACCATAGGCTTTAATTCCTTTCAGCACAGCAGCCCAAAACCCACTCTCGTGGGTACCACCTTCTGGTGTTGGTACGGTGTTGCAATATGATTGAATAAAACCATCACGTGACGGCGTCCAATTAATTGCCCACTCTACTTTGCCTGGTGTATTAAATCTTTCGTTAAAATCAACAGTGCCAGAAAAAGGTGAATCAGCATACGTACTAGATTTCCCTAGGGTTTCATTCAAATAGTCGGCCAGTCCACCGGGAAAATGAAATGTGGCCTCCATTGGAGTTTCCCCATCGTCAATTTGGCTCTTCCAGCGAATTTCAACACCTGAGAAGAGATAGGCTTTTGAACGAATGGAATTAAACAAACGGGCTGGCTTGAATTTGTGTTTACCAAAAATCTCGGCATCTGCGTGGAACGTTACCGTAGTACCTCGTCTATTTGGTGCGGCCCCAATTTTTGTAAGGGGAGCTAGAGGCACCCCACGAGAAAAACGCTGTTCATATAGTTCACGATTTCGCGCAACTTCAACGACCATTGTATCAGAGAGCGCATTTACAACTGATGCTCCAACCCCATGTAATCCGCCAGATGTTTGATAGGCCTTACCGGAAAACTTACCACCCGAGTGTAAGGTGCAAAGGATAACCTCGAGTGCAGATTTGTCTGGAAATTTCGGGTGGGGGTCAACTGGAATACCACGACCATTATCGCGGATCATAACTGAATAATCCGCAAGAAGCTCTACCTCGATCCGATTAGCATGCCCAGCTACAGCCTCGTCCATTGAATTGTCGAGAACTTCTGCGACCAGGTGGTGAAGTGCGCGTTCGTCAGTCCCACCAATGTACATCCCTGGGCGTTTACGTACGGGTTCCAGACCTTCTAGTACCTCGATGGAGGATGCGTCATAAGTGTCATCACGGGCTGCAGATAATAGATCACTCGCCATTTGGTTGCTCTTTCATTGATTAAAGACATCCATGGCAGAAATTGTACCCTAAGAAAAGGGTTACGCTACATGTTGGGTAATAATATATAGCCAACCCAATTAACAGATTAAGAATTTTAATTTTTTATTTATCTCTGGTCATGCGCTAAATGACCGAGTAAAACCACGTTTGTGGGGCAATTAAATACTATTAAAAAGGAGGCACGGTCACTCCTTATTCTTGGTCTGCCCCTCGTAGGCAGCCAAGTTGCACAATTTGCTGTCCATACAACTGATACTCTGATGCTCGGTTGGTATTCAGTTTTAGCATTAGCACAGGTTACCCTTGGTTCGCAGGTTCTATTTGTTGCTTACATAGCTATCTCTGGTTTTGCTTATGCCGTCCTACCTATGGTGGCGAAATCCACTGCGGAAGGTGATCCACAGAGTGCGCGACGAGCAACACGCATGGGGCTATGGCTCTCGACGGTTGTGGCTGCAATACTATTTCTGCCAATGTGGTTCTCTTTGCCTATTTTAGAGGCAATGGGACAAGATCCGGAAGTTGCAAAGGGTGCGCAAGATTATCTTCGTATCGCGGGGTTTGGCCTTTGGCCTGCAATCTGGGGGCTAGTTTTGCGGAGTTACTTGTCCGCACTTGAGCATACTGGGATAGTGTTATGGTTGGCTGTTGGTATTTTGATCATTAATGTCTTTGTTAACTATGGCTTAATATTTGGCTCCTGGGGTCTGCCAGAATTGGGTTTACAGGGAGCTGCAGTCGCCTCGGTGATTGCAATGAGCCTAGCGCTGATAGGCTTTGTAATTTACATTCAAATGTATTTTGAAGAACAAAAAATGTTCACTCGGTTTTGGCGGTTTGACCGAGTAGCCACACTAGCTGTTTGTAGACTAGCAATACCAATATCGGCTTCTGCTTTAGCGGAAAGTGGGTTGTTTGCTGCGTCAGCTTTTATGATGGGTTGGTTAGGGAAATTAGAATTGGCTGCCCATGGCATCGTGCTCCAATTAGCGGCCATGAGTTTTATGGTACATATGGGTTTATCACAGGCTGGAACAGTGAGGGTTGGCAAAGCTTTTGCGCGAAAAGATTGGATTTCTGTACGACGTACCGCTGGTGTAGCGATGGGACTATCATCGATCGCAGCGGTAATGGCTATATTTTTCTTTTTGGTAACGCCTCACATGCTGATTGGTGCGTTTATAGAACTACGAGATCCCTTGAGACCAGAAATATTGCGCATTGGAACAACACTTCTGATATTAGCTGCCATGTTTCAGTTTGTTGATGCCGCGCAGGTTATGGCTTTAAGTTTACTTCGAGGTTTGCAAGATACTCGCGTTCCTATGGTGATTACGGTAATATCCTATTGGTTGATTGGTATCCCTATTAGCTATATCTTAGGTTTTGTCTTTGATTTTAGAGGGATTGGTATTTGGCTTGGCTTGGTAGTTGGCCTCGCCATAGTAGCATTACTACTTTGGTCGCGTTTCAACTTGCTGACCCGGAGTGATCGAGTGGAGCCGTATTTGGTTTAAAACTATTTAGCTACTTAAAAAATTTGGCTTAAAATTTACACCAAAAATAACGTATGACATAAAACGTAAAACAAAGAGGAATTTTTCAGCAAAATCTAAATTAAATCTGCACAGAAAGTTTGGATCCGCTTACAAGCATCTTTTAAGTTTTCGTCTGATGTTGCATAGCTTACTCTAAAGTTTGGCGACAACCCAAAGGCAGCTCCAAATACTACCGCTACACCCTTATCTTCCAAAAGTGCTGTGGCAAAAATCTCATCGTTTTTTATTACAACGCCCTTTGGCGTAGTCCTTCCAATCAGTTGAGAAATAGATGGGTATACGTAGAATGCTCCCTCAGGATTGGGGCAGGTTATACCGTTTGCAGCATTTAGCATGCTCACCACTAAGTCTCTTCGTCGTAAAAATATAGAATTATTAGATTTTAAAAACTCTTGTGGTCCATTCAGCGCCTCAATTGCGGCCCATTGACTTATTGAGCAGGGGTTTGAGGTGGATTGTGACTGGATCTTTCGCATCGCTGCGATCAAAGCTTGTGGCCCACCGGCATAACCAATTCTCCACCCGGTCATTGCATAAGCCTTTGATACCCCGTTACAAGTCAAGGTGCGATCGTAGAGTTTGGGTTCAACCTGAGCTGGGGTGCAAAATTTAAAACCATCGTAGGCAAGATGTTCATACATGTCGTCTGTCATAACCCAAACGTGAGGGTGTCTGAGTAGTACGTCAGTAAGTTCTTTTAACTCGTTCCAGCTATACCCAGCACCAGTGGGGTTTGATGGTGAATTAAAAATCAACCACTTAGTTTTTGGGGTGATTGCTGATTCAAGCTGTTGTGCGGTCAACTTATAATTAGTGGCAATCGAAGTTTCAGCTACAATTGGAGTTCCACCTGCGAGAAGGACCATGTCTGGATAAGACACCCAGTAGGGGGCTGGGATCACAACCTCATCTCCGGGGTTCAAGGTAGCAACAAGGGCGTTGTATAAAATTTGTTTTCCACCTGCGCCGACACTTACCTGCGCTGGTGAGTAAATGAGCTCATTGTCCCGTAAGAACTTGGCGCAGATAGCTTTCTTAAGTTCAGGAACTCCATCTGGCGCCGTATATTTGGTTCTACCATTTTGAATAGCGCGAACTGCTGCTGACTTTATGTTCTCTGGAGTATCAAAATCTGGCTCGCCGGCGCCAAGCCCTATAACATCTTGGCCTGCAGCCTTTAATTCTGCAGCTTTAGTTGATACTGCAATGGTAGGCGATGGTTTGACGCGGTTCAGTGTCGTGGATAGGAAAGACATGGCAACCTCAAGGTTTGAGTTGGACTACTAATGTCTTAGAACTCTGGCCAAACAGCTGCAAGTATAACTAATAGAGAAGGGGTGCCCTATGGCAGAAAAAGTTAATAATGAGGACTTTGACTGGTTTGGCCCTGATGCCGCTACCTTTGGTGATAGAGTAGTAGGTGCGAGAGAAAATTCCAACATGACCCAAGGACAATTATCACGTCGACTAGGTATTAAGCTGGCAACCCTTCAAGCTTGGGAGGAAGATAGATCGGAACCGCGTGCAAATAAACTCCAGATGTTATCTGGTATGTTGAATGTCTCCCTGCCCTGGCTGTTAAGCGGACAGGGTATTGGTCCAGATGAACCAATTCAGGAGCCAGTCCAGAATGACATAAGTATTATTTTGTTAGAAATGCGCTCCATTAAAACTCAAATGAACCAAACTGCTGACCGTCTAAGCCGGTTGGAAAAGCAGTTGAGACTGGCACAGAAATGAGCGAAGAGCGGCTGCACAAGATAAAACGATTAAAAATGCGCTCAATGAGGCGTGGTATTAAAGAGATGGATATAATTTTAAGCCATTTTGCGAGCAACCGCTTGGAAGGTATGACTTTGGACCAGCTATCCAACTATGATTTGCTTACTTTAGAAAATGATCACGACCTTTATTCTTGGGTGACAGGCACCGCGAAACCGCCTCAGAAGTTTTCTTACTTGATCAATGAGATTTTGGAGAATCTGGGGACCTTGCAAGACTAAATTTTAACTGTCTGAAACTCAGATGTTCTAAATAAAGTTTATATAATTTAACTTAAAAGAAATTCACCAATGACCGATGTTATCCATAGATGTCCAAGGCTCTGAAATGGGAAGGCTATCCCCAACCTGGAGGAGTTCAATTGAAATGTTGTCGGGACTTCTTACAAAAGCCATGTGGCCATCTCGTGGTGGCCTGCTTATAACAATTCCGTTATCGATAAGGTGTTGGCAAGTGGCATAAATATCTTCTACTTCATAGGCGAGGTGTCCGAAGTGGCGGCTGTCAGATGGCAGACCATCATCACCGTCCCAGTTATAGGTTAGTTCAATTGGACATTCGTGTTGTCCCGGTGGTGCCATAAAAACTAAGGTAAATCGTCCGCCTTCGTTTTCGTAGCGGCGGGTCACCTCCATTCCTAAAATTGAAAAAAAAGAAATAGATGCGTCTAGGTCGGCTACTCGTACCATTGTATGTAGATATTTCATTTGCATTTACCTTTATGTTGTAGGTTCATCCTTTGTATTACTCCATATATAGTATCAGGAGAATCATTCCAGTTTCTATAAACTAAGGAGATAGTGATGCTGCTGACGCCACAACAACAAGAAGAAATTGATCAGCTGCGATCAAATCCTCAACCGACCCTTAGGGCTGTGTCGGCTGGAATGGAAAAACACCTCTACAATGTGCAACCCGTTCTCGACCATGGATTTGTTCGAGTAATTGACTATATGGGCGATGACGCCGCCATATGCCAAGCTGCTCGAGTGAGTTATGGCAAAGGAACCAAATCAGTTCAAAATGATGCCGGGTTAATCCGCTACCTAATGCGACACTGGCATTCAACGCCTTTTGAAATGTGCGAAATAAAGCTGCACGTAAAATTACCAGTATTTGTAGCGCGACAATGGATCCGCCACAGAACTGCGAATGTTAACGAATATTCTGCACGCTATTCCATTCTGGACCGTGAGTTTTATATACCTGAGCCTGAAGCCTTGGCGGCACAGTCTGTGGTAAACAACCAGGGCCGAGGTCGAGTACTCCAGGGTGAAGAAGCTGCTCGCGTATTGGAAATTCTGAAAGCGGATAGTAATAGATCTTACGATAATTACGAGGCTATGATCTCTGAAGAAGGCCAAGATGGCCTAGCTCGGGAACTTGCGCGCATGAACTTACCTGCAAATATCTATACCCAGTGGTATTGGAAGGTTGATTTACATAATTTATTTCATTTTCTCCGGTTGAGAGCGGATGCACATGCTCAATATGAGATACGGGTTTATGCGGATGCTATTTGTGACCTTGTGCGTGACTGGGTTCCGGCAGCTTATGGCGCCTTTGAAGATTATCGCTTGGGAGGTGCGGTTCTATCGGCAAAATCACTTGATTGCGTGCGCCGCCTCCTTGCTGGTGAAACGGTGACGCAAGAAAACTCAGGTATGAGCAAGGGTGAATGGCGAGAATTCGACTCCATGATAAAGCCATAGCCAGCTGTTTTGGGGAGTGTTAAGAAGTCAAATCTTTCGGTAGAGGGCTTTGCCCACTATAAAGCAGATCCTGTCTACTCAAAATTTCGCGCGGATTTAGTCTGCGCTGGTTAAATCACCGGCCATCTGGCGACCGTCGCGACCCTCAATCAATTCATAATTGACTTTTTGATTGTCAGCTAAGCTAGTCATACCTGCGCCCTCAACGGCTGAGATATGAACAAAAACGTCGTCGCCACCGCCCTCTGGCTCTATGAAACCAAAGCCTTTTGCAGTGTTGAACCATTTTACTGTGCCCTGAGGCATGTCGTGTTCTCCTAATATTTATTCGCTCACTGGACATTTCGCCGGTGGCATGGCTCCCTGATATCAATCGATAAGTTTAAAGTTCAATTGATTTTCCATATACCATAACTACACAATTATCCGATTATGAATAAAATCAAGGAAAATGTTACTTAGGATTGAAAATTCTAAAAAAAATAATTTCTAAAAATCTTTGAAATCTACAGAAATATGTAAATTTGAAGCTTTACGCATGCGTATTCAGGTTTCTGGGAAGTATACTGGAAATTTTTATCTTAGTTGCTGAGTTGTTTAAGTTTGTTGAAAATCTATTTAATTAGGTCAGGTGGCGTTGCCTCTAACTTCAGACTAGTTACCACCTGCTCAAGGCTCATAACTTGGCTTTCCTTACTACCAAGTCGCCGCATGGAAACGGTATTTTCTTCGACTTCTCTCATTCCAATCGCAAAAATAACAGGCACTTTGGCAACAGAGTGTTCCCTAACTTTATAATTAATTTTTTCATTCCGTGTGTCACTTTCTGCACGAATACCCACGGTATTTAAGACATCCACTACTCTATGTACATAGTCGTCTGCGTCTGAAACGATTGAGGCCACCACAACCTGGCGAGGGGCTAGCCACAGTGGTAACTTTCCAGCATGCTCCTCAATCAATATCCCAATGAAACGCTCAAAAGAACCCAAGCAGGCTCTGTGCAGCATCACGGGGCGATGCTTATTTCCGTCCTCGCCAATAAAGCTAGCATCAAGTCTCTCAGGTAAAACAAAATCGACTTGATGGGTACCACACTGCCATTCACGGCCAATAGCGTCAGTCAAAACAAATTCAAGTTTTGGGCCGTAAAAGGCTCCCTCTCCAGGGTTCATTTCCGGCTCAATTCCCGCACTACGGGTCGCCGCTAGTAATGCGCTTTCTGCGCGGTCCCACACTTCGTCTGAACCAGATCTGTTAATAGGGCGATCACTAAATTTGATACGAAAATTCTCAAAGCCTAGATCTTTGTAAACTGAAGTCAGGTAATCTATGTATACTGCAGTCTCTTTTTCAATTTGATCTTCACGGCAAAAAATATGGCCATCATCTTGGGTGAATCCGCGCACCCGCATTATACCGTGTAAAGCACCTGAGGGCTCGTATCTCGCGCAGCTACCAAATTCTGCCATGCGTAAGGGCAAATCTCGGTAGGATTTGAGGCCTTGATTGAAAATCTGAACGTGGCATGGGCAATTCATTGGCTTTAAAGCATTTATGGCTTTTTCTCGGGCATGATCTTCATCCACTTCAACAAGGAACATATTCTCCTGGTATTTATCCCAGTGGCCGGATGCCACCCAAAGTTTGCGATCTACAACTTGTGGTGTATTTACCTCAACATAGCCGCCCGCTCTTTGCTTGCGCCTCATATAATCTTGGAGCTCGGTATAAATTGTCCAGCCGTTTGGATGCCAGAAGACCTGGCCTGGTGCCTCTTCCTGCATATGATAAAGATCCATCTCACGACCCAACTTTCGATGGTCTCGTTTTGCGGCCTCCTCAAGCATAATAAGATGCGCCTTCAATTTCTCTTTTCCTGTGAATGCCACGCCATAAATGCGCTGCAGCATTGGACGATTACTATCGCCCCGCCAGTACGCACCAGCGACACTCATTAGTTTAAACGCATCGGCAGGTAATTGACCGGTATGTTGAAGGTGAGGACCCCGACATAGGTCTTGCCAGTCCCCATGCCAATACATGCGTAGCGGCTCTGTTCCTGGTATCGCGTCAATAAGTTCTACTTTATAGATCTCACCCGCATCACTATAATACTTTATTGCGCTGTCGCGGTCCCATATTTCAGTGCGTACTGCATCACGTTTGTTAATTATATCCTTCATCTTTTTTTCAATTGTGGCGAGGTCTTCTGGTGTGAATGGCTCTTTACGATCAAAATCATAATACCAGCCATCTTTTATTACGGGGCCAATGGTAACCTGCACGTCTGGCCAAATTTCCTGAACAGCTCGAGCCATGACATGCGCCAAATCGTGTCTAATTAACTCGCTGGCTTGTAAATCATCTTTCATCGTATGGATCGCGATTGAACAATCTTCTGTTATTGGCCACGCTAAATCAAAATGAAGTCCACCTACGGTGGCTGAGATAGCTTTTTTGGCAAGGGAAGACGATATATCGGCAGCCACTTGCGCGGCGGTAGTACCCGCTTCATATTTGCGAATAGAGCTATCTGGGAGTGTGAGAGATATTAAGGCCATCTGGGGCTCTCCTCGTCAGTTTGGCGCCTACGAAACGCCCGATTGCGGGTTGTTATTATAATTCTGTGTGCCGCTTTTGATTTTGACTGTCAACTCATCCAAATTTTATTATATCACAGATATTAGGATTTATAGCTAATATGCCCTCTTCAATTATTACTGATGTAAAATACCAAAGAAATGGATACAAATTATTTAAATTAATTTGGATAAATTGTTTATGAAATCATTGCTGACAGAGTGTGGTCGAGAGCTTGCGTTTTCGCAATCTAATGGCGACGGGCCGGGAATAGTTTTTCTTGGTGGATTCATGTCCGACATGGCTGGTACAAAAGCGCTCAACTTAGCTGCCTGGTGCAAAAAGCAAAAAAGGCCATTTCTAAGGTTTGATTATTCTGGACATGGAGCTTCATCTGGATCCTTTGTAGACGGGTGTATCGGAGATTGGGCTGAAGATGCTCAGGCTGCAATTACGACGTTGACTGAGGGGCCTCAGGTTTTAGTGGGTTCATCAATGGGTGGTTGGATATCACTCCTCATGGCGCAACGCGTTCCTGAAAGGGTCGCTGGCCTCGTTACAATTGCTGCGGCTCCAGATTTTACTGAGGACGGATTTTGGAGAAATTTTAATGAGGACACACGCAAACAATTAAATGATGATGGTGTGGTAAAGATCCCGTCAGAATACAGTGAGCCCTATCCAATAACTAAGCGCCTGATTGAGGATGGAAGATTACACCTAGTGTTACGTAAGCCTCTGAAATTATCGATTCCGGTGCGCTTGTTGCAGGGAGATCAGGATGACGATGTCTCGGTTAAAACGGCCAATCAATTATTTCAACATCTTGAAGGGCCAGATGTACAACTCACTCTGCTCAAGGGGGCTGATCATCGGTTTTCTACTCCTGCTGCTCTATCACTGGTCAAGACTTCAATTTTAGATCTTTTAGAGATCATTGAAAATTGAATATTCTTAAATAACTCTGGCAGTATTATTTTTAGTATATTGGAAAAATTTAGATTTTGACTAAATCGATATCAGAAAAAGGTATGGTCGATTTTAAGTTATGTTTTGGCTAATTTAGTCAATTAGTTTATTGATAATGTGAATTGTGGAGAAACTTTAATATGGCTTTATCAATATCTCAAAAGGCGGGTTGGGGTCTAGCTGACATGGGAATTGTTGTTTTTGTAATTATAAAACAGCTCTTGATTCTTTCTTTTTTGACAAATTATCTTGGTGTACCAATTGCATTGGCGGGTATGGTGACAACTTCTATTTTGGTATTTGACATATTTACTGATCCTGTAGTGGGGTGGCTGTCTGACCGCACCAATACCCGTTGGGGCCGGCGAGCTCCATGGATTGTGATCGGTGCGTTAATAATGGTCGCGGGTATTATTGGTCTATTTGCTGCGCCATTAGGCATTAGCCCAATCGCAGCAGCAGTTTGGGTGGGCGCATTTTTTTTAGTAGCCACTATTGGCTTTACCATGGTCGCAATACCCTACAGCGCAACGGCAGGTGAAATGACTGAAAGTCCTAGTGAACGCTCTGTTATGATGGCATGGCGTATGGGTTTTGCCAGTATCGGTATTCTTATTGGTGGCGCCTTAATTCCAGTTTTGGCTGGAGATAGCCGCGAAGGGTTTTTTAGTGCAGCGTTAATAGTTTCGCCACTTATACTTGGCTCAATTTGGCTCTCTGTTTTTGTAACTCGTCATGCGCCACGTGTTCAAACCCCTAGTTCATTGGCACCGTTTGATATGGTGCGTTTGGTGATACGTAATAAATCTTTTGTTGTTTTGACAATCCTGTATGGGGTTATGACACTTGCCGTGGCACTCATCACTGCTGGTCTGCCGTTTGCAGCCATTTATCTGATTTTAGATGATGGCGCGACTGCACTTTCAGGTATCACGGCCGGGCTGGGAACTTTGGCAACAATGTTTGCAGCCTTTGTGGTTGGATCTATTTTGTCACAAGCGGTATGGGTTTGGGCTAGTAAACTCCTCGGCAAGGTAATTGCTTTGGCATTCGGATTAATGTTTTACGTATTATTACTTTACGCGCTGTATCTAGCCTTACCCTCAGTCAACGTAACAGCGATAGCGGGGATGTTCGTTTTGGCTGGTGCGGCAAATGGCTCTTACCAACAAATCCCATGGGCTATGTATCCGGATTTGATGGATGTGACCCGATTGCAAAGTGGAGAAGCAATAGAAGGAGCATTTTCAGGAATTTGGTTATTTGGTCAAAAGGTGGCTAACGCCTTTGCTCCGTTATTATTGTCTATTTTTTTGGCCAGTTATGGTTGGCGTGAAACTACTGAGGGCCGAGTGGAGCAGCTTCCGGAAGCTATCGCGGCATTACTCAAGTCTATAACCTTGGTCCCAGCGGCTATCTTAGTAGTTGCTGCTTTTGCGCTGATACTGATCTATAAACCCATGGCTGCAAAAGCTTTACGGTGAACTGGTGAAATTAGCGTCCATTTCTAATTTAGTTGAACGCCTTGCTGCTTCAGAATCTAAGGTACCTGAATTAAAATTTGAGGTACGCAAGAGGGTAGTTTGGTTCAATGAGCCTGAGGAAAAGACGGAGATATCGGTCATCTATGTTCATGGATTTTCAGCAACCTCACAAGAATTAAGACCCTTTCCAGATGATGTTGCCTCTGGCCTGAAAGCCAACCTTTTTTTTACACGTTTAGCTGGGCACGGGCAGGATAATAAGGCAATGGGCAAGGCTGATTTGGCTCAATGGGTCGCTGACATTGATGAAGCGATTGATATTGGCCGTACTTTAGGGAACCGTATTGTGGTTATCGCGTGCTCAACTGGGGCACCTCTGGTGTTGTCTGGCTTGAAAAAAAAATCAACTAATGTGGCTGCCTGCGTATTCGTATCTCCAAATTTTGGTCTCGCTCGTCCTATACAAAATTTGCTTCTTCAATTACCTAAAGTTCGGATTTGGGGGCCATTTGTGATGGGCCGTAGCCGAGGGTTTGAGCCGCGAAGTTTGGCTCATGAAAAGTATTGGACTCAGAGCTATGGAATTGAAGCTGTTTATACAATGATGGAGGCGGTTCAAGCTGCCGCAAGGCTTAGGATAAAAGCTTTCACTACCCCGTTGGCATTAATTTACTGTTCGGAGGATAAGGTTGTTTCACCGAAAAAAATATTATCATTTTTTAAACGTTGGGGTGGCCCCAAGGAAGTCCTTCTGATGGACAAAGGTGACGACGCTTCAGGACACTTGCTGATAGGTGACATTATGAACCCAAACCAAACCAAACTTGCGACCCAATTCACTCTTGATTTTTGCCTTAAACACTTGAGATTAAATTAAGGTGTCAGTGAGTAATGGTCTTCTGGATGCCTATATTGCATTTTCAAGCGTATCTTTTTTCTTGGATAAACCTCTCTACTGCACTTAATAGACTGAAAGCTTAAATGCCTGATAATTTTGAAAATAAAAGATTTCTTCACCTTGGCATATACCTAAAAACTTGACAAAACAGGGTATGAACTCTGAGCCAATTGTCTTCCTGCCAGGTATGATGTGTGATGCAAGATTGTTTGCACCACAGATTGATGGATTATCTCACCAGTGTGCGGTCATGGTGGCGCCAACGCACCTCGGAGAGCGTGTGGAAGAAATTGCGAGTAGCATATTGGATATGGCCCCGCATAAATTTGCCTTATGTGGTTTGTCTATGGGCGGAATTGTGGCGTTGGAAGTTGTACGTCGTGCACCAAATAGGGTGAAGCGTTTATGTCTGATGGATACAAATCCGACCTGTGAAACGCCCGAACGTGCCGCCAAACGTGAGCCGCAGATCATCGCCGCGCGTACTGGCCGGCTAGAACATATTATGCGTGAAGAGATTGCTTTAAATTATTTGACTGAGACCCAGCACAAAGAACATATTTTTGAATTATTGATTGATATGGCGGTATCATTGGGCTCTGAGGCGTTTGTACGGCAATCGCGGGCGCTTCAAAAAAGGCGGGATCAGCAATCCTTTCTAAGCAGAATAAAATGTCCCACTTTGATACTTTGTGGTGAGAAAGATCAGATATGCCTACCTAAACAGCATGAGTTTATGGCTGAATTAATTGAAGGAGCAACGCTTGCAGTTATAAAGAATGCTGGCCACTTACCGACTTTAGAACAACCCGACACCACCAATGAAGCGTTGAGGGCGTGGTTGGAGTCTTAAGGCTTTTTAGCACAAAAGTGTCTAACTTATTTTTGCTTGTACTTTTGTTTGCCACCAAATTGGTCTTTGGTGGCATTTTCTTTACTAAAGCGTTTTGCTAAAATTTTTGTATTTTCCTGATCTTCTGTCACCAGCTTTAGCCAACGGTTGACACGGATCGCATCAATTATGCCGCTTGTAATAGCGGCTTGGACGGCACAGCCTGGTTCATGGTCATGGGAACAGTCATTAAATCGGCAATTTTGTTCGAGTTCATGTAAGTCTACAAATGTTTCTTTTATTCCTGTTGCGGCATCTGTTAATTGTAACTCACGCATACCTGGCGTGTCTATAACAGCGCATACCTGCGGTACAATGTGAAGCTGGCGACTGGTAGTGGTGTGGCGTCCTTTGTTATCTGCCTCACGGACAGCTTGAGTATCGATTAATGGGTTACCGGCTAACGTATTCGTCAGTGTTGATTTCCCAACCCCGGAAGACCCTAAGAAGGCTACTGTCTGGCCCAGCTTGCACCAAGGGGCTAAATGTTCTTTGGTAGACGGATTGCGAGCGTCGACGTTCACAACAGTTACGTGTTCAGATATTTTTGATGCCTGCAGAGAAAAATTTGTTGTATCAGAGTTTAAATCAAATTTTGTCAGTACAATTACTGGTGTTATCCCAGCCTCGTGGGTCATCGCGACGTAGCGTTCGAGGCGCGCTAGATTGAAGTCATCATTGCAAGATGAAACAATAAACGTAGTGTCGAGGTTTGCTGCAATCAGTTGTTCCCTCCGGTCATGTCCCGCGGCACGGCGTTTTAATAGGCTCTTTCGTTTTAAAACTTTGCTGGAGCGTGGATCTTTATGATTCAATAGCAACCAATCCCCCACAGCCACGTCGTATAACGACGGAATTTTTAGATTTATATTGACGCCAACAACATGCAGCTTGCTTCGGTGAACTTGCGTAATGCGAACTGGGGGTGTCTCCGATATATCTGTGCTCATAACTTGGTCTTTGAAATATTTATTCCATCCCAAGGTTTTTAATTGAGCGTCTGCATCCAAGGCATTTTGATGGTTACTTTGAGATTTAAGTTTGGGACCATCGCGCACCATTAATTAAACTTTCTGTCCACAATTATCCCGTTGGTGGATTTTTCGAATTTAGCAAACCCTGCGCTGGCATTTGTATCAATCAGGTTAATTTCTGGATCCTTTTATGTTTTGATTAAATTTAATACTACAAATTACTGCATAGAGATGGGTATCGTTCTCACAAGAAGCTAAGCCACCTCTGCAAAGACTTGTTTTAATGAGATCTCTAATTTTTCAAACATTTCATCAAGGTTGCTCTCCGTAAAAATAAATGCAGGACATAGTACAATTGCCTGACCCAGAGGTCGGCATATTAATCCATGATCCGTGCAGGTGTTGGCAATTCGTTCACTAACAGAAAGGTTTGCGGAAAACGGAGTTTTAGTAGATTTATCTTGGACAGCTTCCAACGCTCCCATAAAGCCCTTAACACGCGATTCTCCTATATTAGGGTTTTCAAGTAAGCGCTCCATATGAGCCTCAAAGTATGGTGTTAAATTACGCACATTTTCGGCCAAGCCCTCATTCATAATTACATCAATGGCCTTAAGCGCAACGGCTGATCCGACTGGGTGACCTGAGGCTGTGAACCCATGTGGAAATTCTTCGATTGCCTCTGACGCCTTCTGCAGGCGATCGGTAAGTTGTGGCCCAAGCACGACAGCACCCATTGGGAAATAGCCTGCAGTGAGGTTTTTTGAGCTGATAATAGCATCTGGCATAAAGTCGTAAGCCTCGCAGCCCCAAGTATGACCAGTACGACCAAACCCACAAATAACTTCATCGGAAATAATAGGAATATTATATTTTTGGAGAATTGGCTGTAGGGCCTGGAAGTACCCTGTTGAGGGTGGAATAACGCCACCGGCACCCATAACTGGCTCCGCAAAAAAGCCTGCGATGGTCTCTGGGCCTTCAGATAAGATCATATCTTCAAGTTCTTTGGCTAGGCGTGCGGTGAATTGTACTTCGCTTTCTCCCTCCCGTCCCTCGCGCCAGTAGTGAGGGCAGGTTAGGTGAAGAAATTCTGGTAGAGGAAGTCCAAATACAGCGTTATATGGCTTGCCAGTCATTGAGGCTGAAACAGCAGTTACCCCGTGATATGCATTCTTTCTTGTTATGATTTTTCGACGTGTTGGGTTGCCTTCAGATCCATGCAGGAACCAAAGCATTTTTACCATGGTGTCGTTAGCTTCAGAACCGGAATTTGTGTAAAATACTTTTCCAGTTTCAAATGGCGACACCTCAATAAGTTTTTCAGATAGGATAACAGTCTGATCTGCCATTCTACCAAAGAACGCGTGATAGCCTGGAAACCGGTCATATTGGTCTTTTGCGGCTTGCGCTAAGCCTTTGTGATCAAAACCCGCGACCATATTCCATAACCCAGAATTTGCATCTAAAAATTTTTGACCGTGTACGTCAAACACATATGGTCCAGTGCCATGGGTCAGTACAGTAGCGCCACGTTTTTCAATAGTAGGTAAGTCAGTGAAACCGTAAAAAGAGTGGGCATCGGCCCGGGCTTCCCAGCTGTTTGGCGATTGGTCTTTCATTCTAGGTTCTCCAACAAATAGTATTCCATCTTAATTTAACGCAAAGTTTCTTTTAAACTTAACACCCAGTTTTTTCATATTCCAAGCCTATCGCGCAGTGAGAACCATGTCATTGCTAAAGTCATCAGTGGGCTGCGAAAGGTTTGCCCGCCAGGGAAGGAGGGGTGTGGAAGGTCAGACAATAAGTCAAATTGAGATGCATTCCCCGCTATTGTTTCGGCTAACACGTGACCGGCAAAGCCTGCCAGTGCCACGCCATGGCCTGAATAACCGGCCGCGGTCAATTGGTGTGTACCCACCCGTGCAAAAAGTGGTAGCCTCGTCGTGGTTATTCCCAGAGTACCACCCCAGGCATGAGTTAATTTAACGTCCGCAAGTTGTGGAAAAATTTCAGTTAACGGGCGGCGTACTTTTTCAAATATATCCTTCGGAAATTTTGTACCATAACTTTCACCACCACCGAAGATTAGTCGGTTGTCGTCGCTTAATCTGTAGTAATTCAAAACAAACCGACTGTCGGCAACTGCTATGTTTTTGGTCAGAATTTTTTCTGGATACTCTAGTGGTTCAGTCGCAACTATAAAATTATTGATTGGCATGACGTGTGCCGCTTGATTGCGATTGAGGTTAGTGTGATAGCCGTTTGTTGCATGTATAACATAGTCAGCTTTTATATCGCCTCGACTGGTTCTGACTAAATTTGGACTGCCATTTTTTACCTCTTGAACCAGGCTGGCCTCGTAGAGAACTGCTCCTGCTGCCTCAGCAGCCTTGGCCAAGCCCATGGCATATAAGAGAGGGTGTAAGTGTCCCGCACCCCAGTCAATTGTTCCACCTGAATAAGCTTCTGACTTTACTACTTCTTGCAAAGAAGATTTATTTAGGCATTCAATTTCATTATAACTGTAATTTTTTTCCAGATAACTAGCTATCGCGTGACTATTTACTTTTTCTTTATCGCTGAAGCACGCTTCCGCGACTCCGGCATTGTAGCCCGCGTCTGGTGCAAATTGGTTTACCAAGTCACGTGTCAATGATTTTGCGTCCTGCGTCATTTCCCAAAGACGGTGGGCTGCGTCTTGGCCTAATTGTTTTTCTAACTTCTGTTGGCCTTGGTTCCATCCAGACCCGACTTGACCACCATTACGGCCAGAGGCTCCAAACCCTACGCGGTGGGCATCCAAAACTATTACGTCAAAGCCTTTTTTTGCCAGATGCAGAGCAGATGACAAGCCGGTAAACCCAGCACCAATTACACAGACGTCACAACTAAGATCACTTTCAAGTGAGGGGCGAAGCTTTAAGTTGGGCGAGGTTTCTGCGTACCAGCTTGGCGGGTATGTCGCGGACGTATCGTTGGCGTATAGAAATTTAGACATTCAACAATAGGTGTTCGCGTTCCCAGGGTGAGATTACCTGAAGAAACTCACTATATTCGGTGCGCTTCACAATTGAATAAACTCGAGCAAACTCAGGGTCTAAAACTTTATGAAGTTTTTTCGCATTATCAAATAGATCTAGTGCGGTAAAAAGATCGTAAGGAATCCCTTCTTCACCATCATAGGCATCACCCCGATATTGTTTGTCGGGTCGATCCTGATCTTCCAAGCCCAGATAACAACAAGCCAAGGAAGCAGCGATCCCAAGATATGGATTGCAATCCATACCCGCCAAACGATTTTCAATCCGACGGGCTTGGGGGTCAGAGAGAGGAATGCGGATGCCCGTGGTGCGATTGTCCCGTGCCCACTCCAAATTAATAGGCGCCGCATGATCTTTAACATATCGGCGATAGCTATTCACATAGGGTGCAAGCATTGCGATCGCTGAGGGGAGGTGGTTTTGAAGGCCTGCGATCATATGGTAAAATACATCTGTTTCCCCACCTTGTGGTCCAACAAATATATTCTGCCCGTCGGCATCTAGGAATGAGTGATGGATGTGCATTGCTGAGCCTGGCTCTTCTGCGATTGGCTTTGCCATGAAGGTGGCAAAGCAGTCATGTTTGAGTGCTGCCTCTCTTATAAGCCGCTTAAAATAGAAAACCTCATCTGCCAGCTTGACCGGGTCCCCATGCCTGAGGTTAATCTCGACTTGCCCCGCTCCACCCTCTTGTGTGATCCCATCAATTTCAAAACCCTGTGCCTCGGCAAAGTCATAAATATCGTCGATAACTGGTCCATATTCGTCTACCGCTGACATTGAATAAGCCTGGCGGGCTGCAGCTGGCCGGCCGCTGCGCCCCATCATTGGTGTGATTGGTTGCGCTGGATCAATGTTGCGGGCAACCAAAAAAAACTCCATTTCTGGCGCCACTATGGGTTCCAACCCTTTGTCACGGAAGAGGTTAACCACCCGTTTTAGCACATTTCGTGGTGACGTTGGAATAGGTTCATCATCGCGACCAAAAGCATCATGAATAACTTGAAGAGTTACATCAGCGGTCCATGGTGCGGCAGTTGCTGTGTCCAAGTCTGGTCTCAAGACCATGTCGGGCTCTACCCATCCCTCGTCTCCCGCCGCTTCGGCCCAGCCACCAGTAAGCGTCTGCAGAAAGATTGAGTTAGGTAAGTAAAAGTGATTTTGTTTGGCGAACTTAGACGCTGGAACGGCCTTACCTCGAGCCACCCCTGGGAGGTCTGATATAATGCATTCCACTTCGTCGAGTGCCCGACCCTTAATGTAGGCCTGAGCCGCCTCTGGCAAATTGTCTTTCCAGTTCATGTAACTACCTCAGGCTTGAAGACACCCCTAAAAAAGGAAGCAATATCATTTGCGATGACATTGTCATGGGTTGGAGCTTTGGTCAATTTATCGGCACGGTCCATTAGGTGGGCCGGGTAGGTAGTATCGCTGCGTCGAGCAATTATATAATCAGAAATAATTGAATTGTTCATTTCGGGGTGAGGTTGAATCGTGTAAGCGCGACTGCCATAAATTAAGCCAGCATTTTGACAAAAACTGTTGCTCGCAATTACGCTTGCACCATCAGGTAGCTCTACAATTTGATCTTGGTGCCAGGCGTTCAGTGATATCTCTCCATGGCCTCCAAAGACATAGTCTTGATGCCCAATAGCCCACCCACCATCAAATTTCTCTACTTTGCCACCTAGAGCCTGAGCGATTGCCTGATGGCCAAAGCATACGCCGACCATAGGGCGCGTGCTGTCGTAGATATTTTTTATGAATTCTTTGAGTGGAGTGATGAAGGGGAGATCTTCATAAATGCCATGTTTTGATCCAGTGATTAGCCAGCCTTCAGCATCAGTAGGTGAGGCAGGGAAATTACCATCTACCACATTCCAAGTCTTATACTTAAAGCCATGGCCATCTAAAAAAGTTGAAAACATAGCATCATAATTGCCGTGGTTATCTTTTACATTTTCTGGTGGATAACCACAATTTAATATACCGATTAGCATAGATTTCTCTTTCAGAGTTTGGGTCAATCTAGGCCTGAAAAATAAATTTGAAAAGAGATTATTAAGCTGTGTCAATAAGTGCTAGGAGTGCGTCATGATCTGACATCTGGCTAAAAAGTGCAAATTCTTGGCCTTTAGTGGCGGCCAAGTTTTGTAAAATTACTTCTGAAAACAAACCGCCTATTAGTGAATGGTTTATCGCCTCAATCGCTTCTGGTAAGTTGTTTAGTAACTCTGAGGAGAGGTTAGGTTTTTCGTAGGCGTTACCGGTTGTGGGCTCTGGTGGCTTTAGCTCAGATTTTATTCCCTGCAATGCAGCACCGAAGATGACCGCGAATAGCAAGTAAGGATTGGCGTCGCCTCCTGCCACGCGGTGCTCAATTCTAGTTGAGGCTGTATCGCCACCTGGAATTCGAATGGCAACGGTGCGGTTTTCAAAACCCCAAGTTGCAGACGTTGGGGCGTGCGCTCCGGAGACAAAGCGGCTGAAGCTGTTTATGTATGGCGCAAAAAATAGAGTACTTGCGGAAAAGCTATTCAAACATCCGGCAACTGCTGACATAAGAATTTCTTCATCACAAAATACGTTGTTACCAGCATGATTTAATACCGAAAAATGAGTGTGAAGTCCGTTGCCACTTTCAGTTGCAAATGGCTTAGCCATAAAAGTAGCAGCCATACCGTGGTTGCGTGCTGTCCCTTTAATTAATTCCTTAAGTAAGATCACGTTATCCGCAATGTGGAGTGCGGGTCCGTGTTTCATTGTTACCTCAAATTGCCCAACACCCGCTTCTGCAGTGATTGCCAAATTGCCAAGCCTCATTACTTCGGCACTATTTGTGATATCGTCAAAAAATGCATCAAAACCATCCAACTCTCTTAAGGAAAGCACTTCAGTACTGGATAGGCGGCGGCCAGTTTTTGGATTTATTGGTGGCGCTAAGTTGCCGCCATCTTCGAGCAGAAAAAACTCTAATTCGCATGCAGCAATGACTTGCCAACCGCGTGCCTCAAATTCGTCAAGAACACCGCTAAGTGCAACGCGGGGGTCCCCGGCAAAGGGAGTGCCGTCGTCATGTTGCATAGTCCGAAGGTCTAAATGTGCGTCACCTGAAACCCATGGAAGTGGAATGAGATCTCGGTCGGTAGGGACCATGATCCCATCTTGATCACCACTTTCAAATACGAGTGGTGAACCGTCTATATCAGACCCAAAAATGTCTACATTCAGAGCTGAGAGAGGCATGCGCATTTCCTTGCCAGCCATAGAAGCTGCAACGCGCTTGCCCCTCAACTGGCCGTTTAAGTCAACTGCGGCAATCCTCAGGGACTTACTCATCTAATGACCTGTGGCCGATAACGCAGGCGGGGACGCACATCTTTTGGGAGGTGGCGATTTAGTCGGTTATTGATTAGTCCAAATAGCCCAATGATCACGAGTGTGAGAAGTATAAAATAGAAGGCTAGAATGGGATAAGGCACAAAGGGGTTAAAGGTCTTATCGGCGAAGTATCTTGCATAGTATAATGCATCGCCACGCTGTTGCCATGCTGGAAACCCGGAAAAGAAAACTAGCGTTGTCGCATGAAACAGAAAAATAGCCTCGTTCACATATGCGGGCCAGGCTAGCCGCATAGTTGTGGGCCAAATAATTCGAATGAATTTTTTCCATCCAGAAAGGCCATATGCATCAGCTGCCTCGACCTCACCCTTAGGAATGGAGCGTAGCGCCCCATAAAAAATTTCTGCTGAGTAGGCGGCAGTATTCAAAATAAGAACTACTAATGCGCCTACTTGTGCGGCTGTAAGCCAGGGTAAGATTCCCTTTTGTTTGAGGCGTAAAAAAATAAAATAGGCTAAGAAAAATTGGATAAATAGGGGGGACCCCCTAAACACCAAAATAAACCACTCTGCTGGTTTACGGATTGCGGGATTGGGACTTGCCTTGGCGAGGGCAACTCCATTGGCAATAAAAAAACCAATGAGAAGTGCCACGGCACCAAAATAAATATTCCAGAGCAGCCCTGAGCCAATCAGAGTAAAATGTTGGCACAGAGTGAACTCAATTTTGGGCAACAGCCGGCTGCCATAGCCAAGTGACCGAAGCCCATAATCTATGATTGTTTGCGCACAGCTCATGCGTCACTTCCTAAAGTACCCTGCCCATGGGAGAGTCTTTTAGTTAAGCGCTGAAGAATGATTTCAGAGACTTTCGTGAAGGCCAAATAAAACACCATTAGAAATAAAAAATAGTACATGCGCAAATCCCCGTGCGGGTAAGCAGAGAATTTGGCTAATTGGGTTCCGCCAAGTTCGCGTGCCCAATAGACGATATCTTCAATTCCGAGAAGGAAAAGTAGAGGAGTAGCCTTTATCAAAACCATCCAGAGATTTGAGAGACCTGGCAGTGCGTAAATCCACATTTGTGGGACTAATATACGCCAAAAAACTTGTCTTTGGTTCATGCCGTAGGACTGGCCAGTTTCTATTTGTGCTTTTGGCACGGCGCGCATTGCGCCGTGGAGAACGTTTGCGGCAAAGGCTCCAAAGACAATGGTAAAGGTTAGGACGGCAGTGAAAAATCCATAAAGATCATGCACATATTGTGGCGCTGCTCCTAGTGGTAGTTTGGCAGATTGGCACACAATGAAGTCGCTTCCTTGACGAATTGGTTCGGACCAGTCTGGACATAAGACTTGGTGGCGCAACCACTCAAACCCCTGATCCAATGCAATTACAAAGAAGAGAAAAAATGCTATGTCGGGCACGCCCCTTACTATGGATATGTAAATTTTTCCTAGCCACCGCAGTAAGAAAAACTGAGACTGCGCAAGCGTTGCCCCACCAAAACCAAAGACAAGAGCTGCAGGCCCGGTAATGGCCAGTAGGCCCAATACTGTCCCAAAAGAATAATAAAATAGAAAGTGTTTGCCTGTGGTGAGGTAGCAGCTAAGCCATGAGAGACTGGCAAGAGTACTTGGATCTGAGCAGAAGCTAAAAATCGTATAAACCCCCGGCAATAGTGCTGTTTTATAGCCTAATAAATATTATTGAAATGTAGCCAAAAGGAGGGGCAAAGATTAACCCTTTGCCCCTCAGTAATAATTTATTTATGGAAATGGTTGGCCAACTTCCCATTTGACGATCAGAGCGTTAAGCGTTCCGTCTGCCTTCATCGACTTGATCGCAGCACTGAATTTGTCGCGTAAATCATTATCAGATTCACGTACACCCATGCCGACGCCGCCACCGATGAATTCCTGCTTTTCTAGCAATACCAGGCCTGCATCTTCTGCAGCTATTGGCGCAACATAATTCAAATCTGCCAAAACTGCATCTGCTTCGCCGTTCCTGACTGCAGAAATGGTTTCTTCTGGAGTCGCAAATTCAACTAAAGTAACCCCAGGCAACGCTGCAGCAAAAGCTGCCTGTATGGTATTTACCTGAGCAGCAATAACGGCTCCAGATAGGTTAACATCAGCTGACAGAGCGACGTAGGCAGACGGTTCTGGTAGCGTATACTCTTCTGTAAAATCGATTACGCTATCACGCTCGGCTGTCACTGACATGCCCGCTATAATGGTATCGTAGTTACCGGATACTAGATTTGGGATTATGCTATCCCAATCATTAACAACCCACTCACATGTAAGGGATGCACGCGCGCACAGTTCGTCACCTAATTCGCGCTCAAATCCGTCAACTTCACCAGCGTCATTGATGAAATTATAGGGTGGGTATGCGCCCTCCGTACCCATGCGGATGGTGTCGGCAAAAGACATGCCCGCAGTTAGCGCCATTGCGGCGGCAGTTAAGATCAGCTTTTTCATGGTTATCTCCTTAAAATGAGTTGCTGAGTATGTTTAAGCTACAGCAGCAAGAAACTGCTGAAGCCGTTGTGATTTCGGTGCGCCAAATATTGCGCTGGGTGGTCCTTCTTCTTCTATTAAACCTAAATGTAAAAATATAATATGGTCTGCCACATCCCGTGCCAGTGCCATGTCGTGTGTAACAATCAACATTGTCCGGCCCTCGGACGCAAGGTCTTTAATAACACGAACAACTTCCTGTTCAAGTTCGGGGTCAAGTGCAGATGTAGGCTCGTCAAATAATAGAGCTTGCGGCTCCATAGCGAGGGCTCTGGCTATTGCCGCCCGTTGCTGCTGCCCACCTGAAAGTTGCGCCGGATACGCATCACACTTCTCGCTAATCCCCACTTTTTCCAATAGCGCGCGCGCGCGCGCCTCAACGTCTGCCTTGTCTTGCTTCAGTACGGTGACTGGAGCCTCCATCACATTTTGTAAAATTGTCATGTGGGCCCAGAGATTAAACTGCTGAAACACCATGGAAAGGTTAGTGCGTAATCTGGTCACTTGAGATAAGTCAGCCGGCCTTCGGTCGTGACCTGAGCCTCGCCACTTCACTGGCTCACCCTGGAAGTGGATGGAACCCTCTTGGCTAGTTTCCAACATATTGCAGCAGCGAAGTAGGGTGGACTTCCCAGAACCTGACGACCCAATAAGGGCCACGACATTTCCACGTTTGGCGGTGATGTCGATGCCTTTCAAAACCTGCAAATCTCCATAAGATTTATGCAGACCTCTGATGTTTATTACTGGTGAGGTTTCGCTTGGCACCGATAGTCCTTAACAACTCAAGTGCTTATTAGGGCATAGAAGCCTTTTACGTACAATCCGAAAGTGGCAATAATTAGCTTAAAGGGGCAATTGGAAGTGGATATTCCATGTAATCTTGCTCTGCAATATTGACCAACCCAAAGATTTGTAAGGTTTCCTGATCTTTTTTATCAATCCCTAGAATCGCTTTTTTTAAATTTTGGTACAAGGTTTTTGCGTCATTTTTCAATGCAGTGATGTAGGGAAGTGAAGGCGTTGGCAGCGTTGTGGTAACTACTTCAAGTTGCGATGCCTTGTCCCAATCTCTGCACAAAAACCTCCAAGTAAGAGCATCAATGGCGGCAATATCAGCGATGCCTTTAGTTAAAGCTAGTGCCGATGCTGCGTGTCCTCCGGTGCAAAGTTGGGATTTTCCACTAATCCCAATAGACTGCGGGGCAGCCCAGCCTGATTGAGATTGAGGCTCATTATATGCGAGAACAAAGTCATTTTTTATGAGGTCAGGTGCTGACCCTTTGCGTGCTAATATCACTGAGTGATAAAAACCTGGTGCGCAGTTCTCTATGTTGTTGTTAGGGGTGGCAATTAGCTTGACGTGTCTACGCAAGCTTGCCCGAAATGGTAGGCCACATGTTTGAGAAAAAAACAGCTCTGGGTTCAACCAGTCTGACAGAAGGTTGTCACTGTGTCTGGTGAGTGAAGGGGCGTTAGGCATCAAGTCGCGGAATGCCTGCCATAGTCGTTGATGTGCTTGGTAATTTTTTGAGACATCATACATGGGCAGGTGTGCTATCACTTGTTAGGCCTCTTTTCGGGCGATTGCACTGTCTCGATCATTGACACCCAACAGGCTCGCCAACAGGCGCATTAATGCGTCTTCCTCATGGTCACGTTCTCCGTCAGCTAAGACAACTTGCCAGAGGGCACGTACAACTTCAAAGCGATCCTCATAAGGAACTGCTTCCTTGATTGCTCTGGTAAACCTGACTGTATCAGGGGCGTCTGCTTCCAGAGCCTCGGCGTGATTGCGCAACGATGAAGCCTCTGTGGGTGACAAGCCATAAAGGATGCTCAGAATTGCGTCAATTCTTTCACATTCAGCTATCGCGTAATCATCGTCAGATTTTGCAATTCGTACCATCAGCGCGGCCATAGCCTGTTTTTCATCAATCTCGTCATTGCTGCCTAACGGCTTACGCGAAAATAAATTCGAAAACATTTTAACCTCTAAGATAAATTAAGTTATTATAGGTTTGAACTGCTAGACTAGCCGGCTCATATCTTTTGCCGCCCTTACAAAGTCACGAAAGAGTGGGTGTGGGTCAAAGGGTTTAGATTTGAGCTCAGGATGAAACTGAACTCCAATAAACCATGGATGATCTTTTACCTCAACAATTTCTGGCAGTCGTCCGTCTGGAGACATACCAGAGAAGATCAAGCCCTTTTCTTCCAGCTGATTGCGAAACTCTATGTCGACCTCGTAGCGGTGCCTATGGCGTTCTTCAATATCTGTGCCTCCGTAAATATTTGCAACACGCGAACCCGCACTTAAAGATGCATTGTATGCGCCGAGGCGCATCGTTCCGCCTTTGTCGTCGGACTCTTTGCGACGGACTTTATGGCTACCCTGTACCCACTCTTTTAGGTGATAAACAACTGGCGTGAACCTCTTTTTACCGGCCTCATGATCGAACTCTTCAGAACCCGCATCCTTAACACCAATTAGGTTTCTGGCAGCCTCTATCACGGCCATTTGCATCCCAAGACAAATACCTAAGTAGGGGACCTTGCGTTCTCGCGCAAATTGAGCTGCTTTTATTTTGCCTTCAGTCCCACGTTCGCCAAACCCGCCAGGAACTAAGATGGCGTGGAAGCCCTCTAAATGAGGTGCCGCATCTTCATGATCAAATACTTCAGCATCAACCCATTCGACGTTAACTTTCACTCGGTTGGACATTCCACCGTGGGTTAGCGCCTCCTTGATGGATTTATATGCATCCTCCAGTTGGGTGTATTTCCCAACAATTGCCACATTCACTTCGCCCTCTGGATTATTTACGCGGTCTTGAACGTCGACCCATTTCGCCAAATCAGGTTTCGGCGAAGGGGAAATATCAAACGCGTCTAAAACAGCTTGGTCAAGGCCCTGTGCGTGGTAAGCTAGAGGTGCCTCATAAATAGATTTTAGATCGTATGCTGCGACTACAGCATCTTTTCGTACGTTGCAGAATAAGGCTATTTTTGAGCGCTCCTTCTCTGGGATTGGATGTTCAGAGCGACATACTAAAATATCGGGTGCAATCCCGATGGATTGTAATTCTTTGACACTGTGTTGTGTTGGCTTAGTCTTGAGTTCACCGCTAGCTGCTAGGTAAGGCAGCAGAGTGAGATGCATAAAGATGCAATCGCCCCTAGGTTTGTCGTGTGAAAATTGACGAATTGCTTCAAAAAAGGGTAAGCCCTCAATGTCGCCCACGGTGCCACCAATTTCACATAACATGAAATCAACTTCATCATCGCCCACTTTTAGAAATTTTTTAATTTCGTCTGTTACGTGCGGTACTACCTGAATGGTTTTCCCCAAGTAATCGCCACGCCGCTCCTTTTCTAGCACTGTTGAGTATATCCGTCCGGAAGAAACCGAATCGGACATTCGGGCAGCAACGCCAGTGAAGCGCTCGTAATGACCAAGATCGAGGTCCGTCTCAGCTCCGTCGTCAGTGACAAAAACCTCTCCGTGTTCAAACGGGGACATAGTGCCTGGATCAACATTTAGGTAGGGATCGAGCTTGCGCAGTCGCACAGAGAAACCTCGTGCCTGCAGTAAAGCCCCAAGTGCCGCAGATGCGAGCCCTTTACCAAGCGAGGAAACTACTCCCCCGGTTATAAATATATATCGTGCCATTAAAAAGGGGTCCCCGCGCTTCATGTTTTGGTAAGAAAAATCCGAACCATCACGGGATTAAACTCATACAACCTCCGGTATGATTCTACAATGTGTAGACCAACATTGAGGCGCTAAAATTTTCTTAGGCGCAACATTTAGTATTATCTGATTAATCGGCGACCGGCAGCAGTGGAGTTACATCTTCGGCGGGTGGTAGCAGGTCATCCGCATTTGGTTTGGTACCCATCTCACTGCTTGGAGACAATTGATCCAAGATAGAACTGCCAGACGATTTTTGGGCCTGAATAATAGTAAGCCCAAGGGAGGTGCAGATGAAGGCAATCGCCAATATCCAAGTAAGCTTTGTCATTGCAGAGGCTGCTGCGCGCCCACTAGTTGCGCCACCACCGCCGCCACCTATGCCTAGTCCACCGCCTTCGGAACGTTGCAAGAGAACGAGGCCGATCAAGGAGACTGCCAAAAGGAGATGGATGATCAAGACGACGTTTTGCATGCTAGCTTCCCAGTTTGTATCCCTGGCTACCTAAGCAAGGAAAATCCGTTTGCCAAGTGTAAACCTGTAGATTGAGCCAGCGAAAAACAAGAAAATATCGTAAATATGATCTAGTCGAAGTGGATTAGTCCTAATTATAAAAATTTACAAAATAATGATCTGCTTCGGTTTAACTATGTTGCGAAAGAAAATCTTTCAAAAGATTAAGTCATGCCCAGTGTATTAGAATTTTTCAGTTTCCACCGGATCATATCCCCGTTATACCGTAGACGTTTTAATTGGATCGAAAGTGTATATTTATGGCAAATGTTGTTGTGGTTGGCACGCAGTGGGGTGACGAGGGCAAGGGCAAAATTGTCGACTGGCTTTCTGAGCGTGCTGATGTCATCGCCCGTTTTCAAGGTGGCCATAATGCGGGCCACACCCTCGTAATAGACGATGAGGTATTCAAGCTTCATGCCTTGCCCTCGGGTGTCGTGCGGGGGGGTAAACTTTCGGTGATTGGAAATGGCGTAGTTCTTGATCCGTGGCACTTAATAAAAGAGATTGATGGTATACGCTCCCAGGGAGTAGAAATTACGCCTGATAACTTAATAATTGCTGAAAATACTCCGCTGATTATGCCGTACCATGGCGAACTAGATCGGGCCCGTGAGGGTCAGGTTTCGGTCGCAAAAATAGGTACTACTGGGCGCGGAATTGGTCCATGTTACGAGGATAAAGTTGGCCGCCGTGTTCTGCGTGTTTCAGACTTAGATGATAAGGCTACGCTAGAATTACGAGTGGATCGGGCATTGTTGCATCACAATCCGCTCCGAAAAGGTCTTGGGCTTGAGCCAGTAGATCGCAACGTATTGCTAACTAGTTTACAAGAGATTGCTGCAAAAATTTTACCTTATGCTGCACCAGTTTGGAAAGTGCTTAATGAAAAGCGCCGAGCTGGCAAACGTATTCTATTTGAAGGAGCGCAGGGTGCTTTGCTTGATATTGATTTTGGTACTTACCCGTTCGTAACATCATCTAATGTGATAGCGGGTCAAGCTGCTACTGGAACAGGGGTTGGCCCCGGAGTGATCGATTACGTCCTTGGGATAACCAAAGCATATACCACCCGCGTTGGTGAGGGACCTTTCCCAACAGAACTAAATGATGCCGACGGTCAGCGTCTAGGTGAGCAGGGCCATGAGTTTGGGACAACTACTGGCCGAAAACGCCGCTGTGGCTGGTTTGATGCCTGTCTTGTCCGCCAAACGTGTGTAATTTCGGGGGTCAATGGGATTTCTCTCACAAAGTTGGATGTTTTGGATGGATTTGACGAGCTAAAGATCTGTGTGGGTTACGAGCTTGACGGTAATAAATTAGACTATTTACCAACAGCGGCTGATAAGCAGGCCCGTGTGAAACCAATCTATGAAACAGTAGAGGGTTGGTCGGACAGTACTGCTGGCGCACGTTCTTGGGCGGAGTTGCCCGCGCAAGCAATAAAATACGTACGCCGCATAGAGGAGTTAATCGATTGCCCTGTAGCGCTTGTCTCCACCTCACCAGAACGGGAAGATACTATTCTCGTAACCGACCCGTTTGCTGATTGATGGCCCTCAGTTATAAATCTCGTCGTCGATGGTCGCTTTTTATCTTGGTAATTGGCTTGCCTTTGTATGTTGTTATAGCGGTAAACTTAGTTGACCTTTTGCCAATTTTGCCAAAGTTTTTGGAATTTTTTATGTACGTAATTCTTGGAATTGCGTGGGTTTTCCCGTTAAAATTTGTGTTTCAGGGAATTGGACAATCTAATCCCGATAATGACCAAGATAAAAAATAGTTTCAATAACTTCCGACCGCAACATTAGTTGATTTCAAGCTAATATAATTGTGAAATTTTGATGTCTAAGATGATTTTGTTGAACATCTACTTAACTTGGTAATGAGGAGAGGTGAAAAGTAATGAACCGCGATTTTGTGCACAAATCTGTCATAACTTTGCTAATTGGCGCCGGTCCTACTAGTAAGGAGATGATACTATCTTCGGCCGTGTATGCGTCTTCCTTTGTTGCTGCAGATGGTGGATTTAATGCGGCCACAGATGCGGGATTAGATGTTGCTCTTGTTGTTGGCGACATGGATTCGCAGTCTACCCCGTTTGGATCACAGAATTTTTTAGAAATGAAAGAGCAAGACACAACGGATTTTGAAAAATGCCTGCAGGTTTGTGATGCGGAAGTATTTTTGGGCGTTGGTTTCTTAGGTGGGAGGCTCGATCATCAAATGGCTGCCTTTTCGGCACTTTTGAGGGATAAGAGAGCTATAATTTTGATGGATGCTTGCCAATTAGTATTTATCGTTCCGCCAGAATTTCATTTAAATTTAGAGCATGGAACAGAGGTTGCATTTTACCCGCTAGTTGGACTGCGGGCTGATGCCCTAGGGCTGCAGTGGCCACTTGATGATGATGAAATGGCTCCTGGTGAATTGATATCTACATCCAACAAAGTTGATGGTACCTTTATCAAATTGAAAGTAAATCGACATGGGTTGCTTGCAATTTTACCAGTGGGCTGCCTTGAGCCTGTTTTAAAAGCACTACGAACTGAAGGTTTTGCTAAGGGGAGTAACTAATAGGCCTGCATTAATAGTTACCAAAACCCCAATGGCAGTAATGCCATTGGGAAAGTCTTCGAAAATAAGCTATACACATAGTGTGGCAGAAGAAATTTCGAGATATTACAATGGTGGGACGTGGAGGCCTATGGCCGAGCCTCAATAGGCATTGTTATGACAGGTTACGTGTTTTTCGAAACCGTCTTAGCAATTTGGTAGGTTAACCGCGAGACCGCCCTGCGATGTCTCTTTATATTTTTCATGCATGTCTTTTCCAGTTTGCCGCATTGTTTCGATGCAGGCGTCTAGTGGCACTAGGTGCGTGCCATCTCCGCGCATTGCGAGGCTGGCAGCAGAAACCGCCTTGATACAACCAAGGCCATTACGCTCAATGCACGGTACCTGCACCAAACCTTTTATTGGGTCGCAAGTCATACCAAGGTGATGTTCCAGAGCAATCTCTGCAGCATTTTCAACCTGCGCAGGCGATCCACCCAAAACGGCACAGAGCCCTGCGGCTGCCATGGCGGCGGCGCTACCTACTTCAGCTTGGCAGCCACATTCTGCACCTGAAATACTCGCATTGGACTTTATTAAGCCACCGATCGCGGCGGCTGTCAGCAGAAAGTCGGAAACTTTTTGGTTATTGGCGCCTGGGACATGATCTAGCCAATAGCGAATTGTGGCTGGGATTACACCGGCTGCTCCATTGGTAGGTGCCGTAACCACCTGACCCCCAGCCGCATTTTCTTCATTTACGGCCATTGCGTAGACACTCATCCAATCATTGATTGTATGTGGCGCTGAAAGGTTGATGCCGCGCTCTGATACGAGCGAGTCGTGAATGCCTTTAGCGCGGCGCTTCACATTTAAGCCTCCTGGCAAAATACCATCTGTGACCAACCCGCGATCAATGCATGAACTCATAACATCCCAGATTTCAGCAAGACCCCTGTCTAGTTCCAAAGCGCTCCGGCGGCTCAGTTCGTTTTCTCGCTTAATTTCTGTTATTGATTTTCCTGTTTTGACACATATTTCCAATAATGCAGAGGCAGTTTCAAATTCATGTGGATAGTGAGCGAGGTCACCGACAGCACGCCCACTCGTTATCTCTTCTTCCGTGACAACAAAGCCGCCACCGACCGAATAATAGGTCTGCTGCATCAGAACGTCACCTTGCTGATCTGTTGCAGTCAAGATCAATCCATTTGCGTGGCCTGGAAGTGCAGGGCCATAATCAAAGAGAATATCAATGGCTGGATCAATTTTCATTTGTGGCAAGCCATCTGGGTTCACTACTTTATTGTTTTTGATCAGACTGAGCGCTTTTTCGCCTTCAGTAGCGTTGAACGTAGCGGGTCGAAATCCAGCTAAACCCAATAAAATAGCTCGATCTGTTGCGTGTCCAATGCCAGTATAAGCCAGTGAACCATGGAGTTGGGCGCGGAGGCCGGTAGGCTCAAATGGACTTTCTCGAAGAAGATCAAGAAACATGCCTGCAGCTACCATCGGTCCCATGGTATGTGATGAACTGGGGCCTATCCCAACCTTGAACATGTCAAATACAGATAAAAACATTTTTGACCCCAAACACCTTACCTGCCGCGTTGATCACGTTTGGCTTAAATACGCCGGTGAAAATGCGACCCATTTAGTGAATTACGCGCCGGTAGTAAGGAAAGCTTTTTAAATCATAACTCATCTTGTATGTGGTTCCGTGTATCAGAAAAAAAATTAAGGATTCGTGTGCTATGTCCTCTGATTTATCTTCGAGTGATCAAGCAAAATTTGTGGCTGCAAAAAGGGCTTGTGAATTTGTAAAAGACGGAATGAAATTGGGCCTTGGTACCGGATCTACCGCCTCCTGGATGGTCCGGTGTCTTGCTGAGCGCGTAGATAAAGAGGGCCTCAGAGTGAAAGGGGTGCCTACATCGATCCAAACTTCTAATTTGGCTGAAGAGCTTGGAATTGAAATTATAACTTTAGGCGCTGCGGGCCAGTTGGATTTAACAATTGATGGCACAGATGAGTTTGATCAGGACCTTAATTTAATCAAAGGCGGTGGGGGCGCATTACTGAGAGAAAAGATAGTTGCCTCTGCAAGTGATAAAATGATTGTGATAGCAGATGATGATAAAAATGTTGAACGACTGGGTAGGTTTCCGTTGCCGGTTGAGGTGCTGGGTTTTGGATTAAAGTCCTCACAATCTTTGATCCAAACATTATTAGAATCTCAGGATGTGGGTAGCAACATTATTAAAACCAGAATGGTGGGTGAGGTGCCTTTTGTGACTGATGAGGGCAACTACATTCTTGACCTTTATTTGGATCAGATTGGTGATGCAGACATGTTAAACTTAGCCCTAAATCAGGTGCCTGGCGTGGTTGAAAATGGATTATTTGTAGGACATTGTGATATGGTGATTGTGGGTTCGTCGGATGGTACAGTGAAGGAAAAAATTAAAGGTCCAATTTCAAAACTTTAGGGGAAGACTATAAACTATTTCAACATTTATTATATTGGGTTTCGCTGATGTCTTTTGATTTTGATCTTTTCGTTATTGGTGGTGGTTCGGGTGGCGTACGCGCAGCGCGAGTGGCAGCGTCGGATATCAGAGCTAAAGTGGGGTTGGCTGAAGAAAGTCGCTATGGGGGCACCTGTGTTATCCGGGGCTGTGTTCCAAAGAAATTGATGGTCTTTGCGTCGACCTATTCTCGCGCCATGGAGCAGGCGATGGCTTACGGATGGGATATTAAAACTGGTGGATTTCATTGGTCAGCTTTCCGTTCTAAACTAGAGGGAGAGTTAGATCGTTTGGAAGGGGTTTATCGCAACCTACTGAAAAAGTCTGGCGTAAAAACCTATGACTTTCGTGCCACTGTGGTGGGACCGAATACAGTCCGCCTGGCAGATGGCCGTGAGTTTACTGCTAAAATAATTTTATTGGCTACTGGGGGCTGGCCATCCCTCCCAAATATTCCAGGCACTGAGCATGCAATCACCTCTAATGAGATATTCCATCTTGATGCTCTACCCAAACGCATCTTGATTGTTGGGGGTGGGTACATTGCCTGTGAGTTCGCCGGAATTCTAAATGGCCTCGGTGTCGACACCCACCTTTGGTATCGTGGGACACAGGTGTTGCGTGGATTTGACGTTGAGGCATGTGATGTTATCGCCCAGGGTATGCAAGAGCGTGGAATTTCAATTCTTACTAAAACAAATCTCGCGAAAATTGAAAAAAGTTCAAACGGTTTTAAGGTGATCGACACGCATGCGAGGGAAGAAAGTTTTGATCTAGTGATGTGTGCCACTGGGCGTACACCTAATAGTGGGGGTCTTGGGTTGGAAGAACTGGGAATTAATCTTGACCGGGCCGGTGCCGTTGAAGTGGATGCTTATTCCAAGACTTCTTTGCCTTCAGTCTACGCAATTGGTGATGTGACTAACCGAGTAAACCTCACGCCCGTGGCTATTCGTGAGGGGATGGCCTTCGTTGAAACTGCCTTTAAAGACAATCCCACTCCGCCGGACCATAGTTTGATACCATCGGCAATTTTTACTCAGCCCGAGTATGGAACAATTGGGTTAAGTGAAGAGGATGCCCGTAATCAAGAGCCTATTGAAGTTTACGCCACGACCTTTAAACCAATGAGCACTGCATTTATTGCGGATCCACAAATTGTTTTGATGAAACTTGTTGTAAGCCAAGCGACGCGAAAAATTTTGGGATGCCATATTGTTGCGGATGGAGCAGGCGAAATGATTCAAATGGCGGGTATTGCTGTAAAGATGGGTGCCACAAAAGAAGATTTCGATAGGGTTTGCGCTGTCCACCCAACAATGTCAGAAGAGTTAGTAACAATGAAATCTCCAGTGCGTAAGGGTTGAAAACTTTAAAGTTAAGCACAGGTATGATAAACACGCAAACAGATGGTAAAGGGAACTTGCTGAATGGCAGACAATAATGGTGGACCTTGGGGCGGCGGCGGAAGCGGCGGTGATAAGGGTAACAATAATGGTGGTGGTAATGGGCGTAAGCCAGATACCCCACAAATCCCTGAAATCGATGAACTGATGCGTAAAGGCCAGGAGCAATTGCGTGTGCTGATGGGTGGCAAAGGTAGAGGAGGCGGTGGTGCCTCGGGTGATGGTGGAGCGGGTCTGCCGCGTGGAACATTTTTGTTTGCAGGGCTAGCAGCTGTGGTACTGTGGTTATTTGCATCCTTCTACACCGTAAAACCTGAAGAACAGTCTGTTGAATTGTTTTTGGGTGAATTTAACCAAATTGGCACCAACGGTCTGAATTTCGCGCCGTGGCCACTTGTAACTTATGAAAAATTTAATGTCACAACAAACCGGACAGAGTCTCTGGGTATTAATGGTAGTCGTGATAGTGGCTTAGGATTGATGCTGACCACTGACGAAAATATCGTAGATATCGATTTTCAAGTGGTATGGAATATCAAAAATGCGCGTGACTTCCTGTTTAGTCTAAAAGAGCCTGAACTTTCCGTGCGTGCCATTTCAGAGGCCGCAATGCGCGAGGTGATTGCACAGTCTGAGTTAGCCCCAATTTTGAACCGAGACCGTGCGGCCATCGAGGCAAATGTACGCCAGCTGATTCAGAAAACGCTGGACGAGCGTAAGACAGGTATTTCGGTCCTTCGTGTTAACTTTAACAAAGTTGACCCTCCAAGCCGACAAGTAATTGTAACAGCTGTTGATGGATCGCAGAAACGAGTTTCCGTGATTGACGCTTTCCGAGACGTTCAAGCGGCAGAGCAGGAACGGGATCAACGCGAAAGACAAGCAGATGCGTATGCCAACCAACGCTTGGCCCAGGCTCGAGGTGCTGGTGCAGAAATTTTGGAAGCGGCTGAAGGCTACCGTGCTAAGGTTGTTAACGCTGCCTTGGGTGAAGCCAGCCGCTTTTCGGCGGTATTGAAGGAATATAAAGTAGCTCCAGAGGTGACACGCCGCCGCCTCTATATTGAAACGTTAGAAAAGGTTTTGGCAAACGTAGACAAGATTATAATGGACAATGGTGAGGGAGGTTCCGGTGTGGTGCCATATTTACCTCTCAACGAATTGCGGAAAAACTCACAAGGAGGATCGAACTGATGTCAATGAAATTTCGTATAGCAGTTATATCTGCCGTGGTAATTGTGGTTGTGGGTTTGATGTCTATCTTTATTGTGGATGAGCGCGAGAAGGCGCTGGTACTACGATTTGGTCAGATCAAGCAAGTCAAGACAGAGCCTGGTCTGGGCTTTAAATTTCCGTGGTTGGATCAAGTAGTTCGATTCGAGGATCGAATTCTGCAACTTGAAACTCCACTTATTGAGGTAACACCGGCCGATGATCGGCGCCTTGAGGTGGATGCCTTTGTTATGTACCGGATAGTTGATATCGTGCAATTTAGGCAGGCCATGGGTGCGGGTGGTGAGCGTGAGGCCAGTATTCAGCTGAACGACATTTTAGATGGCCAAATCCGGGCAGTTCTAGGTGCGGATGGCGTTACTTCCAACGCAATTCTGTCGCCAGAAAGAGCGTCCCTGATGGAAAGCATCCGGGTAGCTGCACAATTTCGTGCTAAAGACCTTGGACTAGACGTAGTTGACGTAAGACTGCGCCAAACGAACCTTCCTGAGCAAAACTTCGACGCGACACTGCAACGAATGATTGCTGAAAGGGAGCGTGAGGCAACTGATGAGCGCGCGCGTGGCCGAGAAGCGGCTCAACGCGTCACTGCCGTCGCTGATCGTACTTATGAAGAGCTACTTTCAGAGGCGCGTAAAGATGGACTGATAATCGAAGGTGAGGCTGATGCCGAGCGGACAAGAATTTTGGCAGAAGCTTTTGGAGCTGATCCGGAGTTCTTTGATTTTTATAGATCTTTAAGGGCCTATGAAACTTCGATAAAGGCTGAAAATTCAACTTTGATCATACCGCCCGATCATGAGTTTTTGAATTACCTTCAATCTTCTTCGCCGCGAAAAGATAAGTGATTGAAAAATTAGTATTTGGCCTTGGCGCTGTATTGATTGTAGAGGGGCTGGTATATTTACTGGCCCCTAACGTTATTAAAGATGTTCTTAAAGCGCTGGATTTGTTGTCTATAGTGGATCGAAGAAAGATTGGGGCTCTATTGGTAGTTGCCGGTTTTGTTTTAGTAGTATTGGTTTCCTAACTTTTCATTTTAATTTTATTAGACCCTTAAGTGCCCCGCGCGACAGTATATACTATTGAGTTAATCTTTTTTTGTACTATCTCTAGGTTCGGACAATCGTACGGCTGTCCACCTGCATAAGTAAGTTGTTTGTAAAGAGGAGTTACTGATGAAATCTGTTGTTACACTAGCGCCCAATACCTCCTGTCAAAATCGAAACATGTGGATTTCCTTTTTGGTTTTTTTATTATTTTTACTGCAGGCGACCCACTCTTTCGCACAAATGATGCCAAATAGCTTTGCTGACTTAGCTGAAAAAATTAGCCCATCAGTGGTAAATATCACAACAACTACCGTGACTGCAGGCAAGGCAAATCAGGCTCCGCGCGGCATCGTGCCCGAAGGCTCGCCATTTGAGGAATTTTTTAAAGAATTTGATGACCGCCGCCGCGGTGGAAATCTAAGGCCACGCCGTTCTTCTGCGCTAGGTTCAGGCTTTGTAATTTCACCCAGTGGCTTCATTGTAACAAATAATCACGTAATCGATGGAGCTGATGAAATTCAGATAGAGTTTTTTTCTGGCAAAGTGCTGCCAGCAAAAGTGATTGGTACAGATAAAAATACTGACATTGCGGTGCTAAAGGTGGAGCCAGATGTGCCTCTTGAGTTTGTAGGTTTTGGAGACAGTGACATCGCCCGAGTTGGTGATTGGGTGGTGGCAATGGGTAATCCAATGGGGCAAGGTTTTTCTGTGTCAGCAGGAATCGTGTCAGCACGGAACAGAGCTTTAGCTGGTATTTACGACGATTACATACAGACCGATGCTGCTATTAACAGAGGAAACTCTGGTGGCCCATTGTTTAATTTGGAGGGGGATGTGGTAGGAGTAAATACAGCCATCTTATCGCCCAATGGAGGATCGATCGGAATAGGCTTCTCTATGGCCTCTAATGTGGTTGGTCGTGTCGTAGATCAACTGATTGAGTTTGGTGAGATCCGGCGAGGATGGTTGGGTGTGCGTATTCAGGATTTGGACGAAGATCTCGTTGAAAGTATTGATGGCGTGGATCAGGTAGCTGGAGCGTTGGTCTCAGGCGTACCTGATGGGCCTGCTAAAGATGCGGGAATGAAACAAAATGATGTCATAATGGTGTTTGATGGGCGTGAGGTTGAGGGCGTAAGAGATCTAGTACAGACCGTAGGCAAAACCGAAGTTGGTAAGGCCGTGGATGTTATCGTGGTACGGAATGGTAAGGAAGTAACTCTAAGTGTTACCCTAGGCTTACGTGATGATGAAAAACTTGCCTCGTCCGAAGATGTTCCCAAAAAAGAAACTGCACCCGAACCTCAGAAAACCTTCAAAGATCTAGGTATTACCTTGTCTAACCTGACAGACGAAATTCGTTCGGGTCTTGGATTAAAGGATGAGTTGGAGGGTGTGGTTGTAATGGATGTTATTGAAACATCTGAAGCATATGAAAAAGGATTGCGCTCTGGTGATTTGATAGTTGAGGCGGGGCAAAACAAAATTACTGCTATTTCTGAATTTGAAGAGCAGGTAACTGCGACAATAGAAGGCGGCCGTAAAACTATGTTGCTTTTGGTACGACGCAATAGTGATCCAAGGTTTCTAGCCCTCACAATTCAAAAATAAAGAATGATTTAGTTTTTAACATCCTGCGACATGTAATTTAACTATATGTACCTGTGGCACCTTCTTGGCTTCGTAGTAATTCGTCTAACATAGAGGAAATATCCTCTATTTTTTTAGCAATTATGTGGCACACATCGCCATCTCGCTGAATTCGTCCGGTTATGCGAAGCATACGTCCTGAAATTATTGCGCGTCGGTAAGGTTCATAAAGTTTACGCCAAACAATAACGTTACAAATACCTGTCTCATCTTCAAGTGTTATAAAGATGACGCCATTAGCAGTTCCGGGCCTCTGCCTGACTAACACCAAACCAGCAACAACAACTTGTGCGCCATTGGGTGGTAAATCTAGCATGGAATTAGGCAATGCAGCTGGTGGCTGGGGCCATTTATTTGGAGACGAAAGATTCATAGAACAAAAGTAGAACAAATATAGCAAAGCACAAGTAAATTTCTGAATATTTTAGCGTCAGAGTAAATTAGCTCCATGATATAAAAGTTATGTAATTAAAAGCATTTATAATTATTTCTTATTATCTTTGGCTCCATCTAAATTTAGGGACCAGGTTTTCAGAATAAAAGAAAAAATTAGACTAGAAATTTTGAAATTAAATGATACCTGATAGATACGATTTCAAGTGGGATGAACTTATGGCAACAATTACCTATATCGAGCATAGTGGCGCAGAGCATGTCGTAGAGGTCGCTAACGGCCTGACTGTCATGGAGGGCGCCCGTGACAATAATATTCCAGGTATAGAAGCGGATTGTGGTGGGGCGTGTGCCTGTTCTACTTGTCACGTCTATGTTGATACAGCCTGGATGGATAAAGTACCCGCAATGGACGGGATGGAAGAAGATATGCTTGATTTTGCCTTTGAGCCAAAGCCTGGTCAGTCGCGTTTGACGTGCCAATTGCGAGTATCTGATGATTTGGATGGCTTGATTGTGCGGATGCCGGAACGCCAAATTTAATATTATTAAGATCTGTGTGTTCAAAGGCACAGTTAAAGTGCGCGCCACCCTATGTCGTTGCGGAAGAAGCCGTCAGGCCAATCAACTTCAGCTACCATTTTATAGGCCTGGTTACGAGCTTCTAGAAGCGTATCAGCGCGGGCTGTAACATTTAAAACTCGACCACCATTGGCCAGAATCAAATCATCAGATTTGGTAGTACCAGCGTGAAAGCACATTGCTTTGGACGACATAGAAAAATTATGTAAATTTCTGACTATACTACCTTTATTATAGGCGCCCGGATAGCCTTTTGCGGCCATTACAACAGTCAAGGCATGGTCTTTAGCCCAGTTTACAGTGATATTAGAAAGGTGGCCTTCGGCACAAGCGAGCATCAGGTCAAGTGCCTGGGCGCCAAGTCGCATCATTAAGACCTGACATTCGGGGTCACCAAAGCGTACGTTATATTCAACTAGCCTGGGTTTTTCGTCTTTTATCATTAGTCCGGCGTAGAGTACGCCTCTATATGGTGTTCCGCGCCGTACTAATTCCGCAAGTGTGGGTTTAATTATGTTTGACATAGCCCTTTCTGCTACCTTTGCATTTAAAATTGGAGCTGGACTATAGGCGCCCATGCCACCAGTATTTTCTCCTGTGTCGCCATCGCCCACGCGTTTGTGATCTTGTGCAGTACCTATCTCTAAAACTTCATTGCCATCACATAAAACAAAATAGGAGGCTTCCTCACCTTCCATAAATTCTTCAATAACTACTTCGCAGCCAGAATTATCAAGTTTACTTTCAAAAACATCATTAAGAGCGTTTAATGCGTCTTGCAAAGTCATTGCGACTGTAACCCCTTTGCCTCCAGCTAACCCGTCCGCCTTTATGACGATAGGCGCGCCTACCAGTTGCACATAATCCTTGGCATTTTGTATTTCTGTGAAGTGCCGATAATTTGCTGTTGGAACGTTAGCTACATCACAAATCGACTTAGTGAAAAGCTTGGAGGCCTCAAGTTGCGCTGCCTTTTGGCTTGGACCAAAACACAATACGTTTGCAGTTTGAAGTATATCGGCCACGCCGGCAACAAGTGGCGCTTCAGGTCCAATAATAACAAAATCAATACAGTTTGCCCTGACAAATTTTAATACGGCGCTACCATCTAAAATGTTAAGAGCCACACATTGAGAAATTTTAGCTGTTCCGGGATTTCCTGGAGCAACAAACAGCTGGTCACATTTTGGATTTTGCGCTACGGCCCAAGCTAAAGAATGTTCGCGACCACCGCCGCCCAAGATTAGGATTTTCAAAGCTTATACTCCTCTTGGCCTTTGTTAACTGTCGTTCTAAGCTGCATTAAATATACTAACAAGGTATCACAATGTCTGATCTTATTGATGACCCGCGTGACGGCGAAAATGCGCATGAGTTTACTGTATCTGAGATTTCTGCTGCAGTTAAACGTTCACTTGAAGCTGAATTTGGCCGTATTCGGGTCAAGGGTGAAGTTGGGCGGGTCGTACTAGCCCGTTCTGGCCACATGTATTTTGATGTCAAGGATGATAGAAATTCATTGGCCTGTACAACTTGGAAGGGCCAGGTTCAAAAACTATCAGTATTACCAGAAGAGGGTCTAGAGGTTGTCGTAACAGGTAAAATGACAGCCTTTGGAGGACAGTCAAAATATAACCTCAATGTTGATGATGTTACAGTCGCAGGTGTTGGTGCCCTGATGGCTATGCTGGAAAAACGGAAAACTGTTTTGGAGGCAGAGGGTTTATTTGATCGGACTAGAAAATATCCTTTGCCTTTTTTACCTGAAGTTATTGGGGTAGTTACGTCCCCAACCGGTGCAGTAATTCGAGATATTTTGCACCGATTACGGGATCGTTTTCCTCGAAAGGTTTTGGTGTGGCCTGTGGCTGTTCAGGGAAGTAACTGTGCCTATGAAGTTGCTAGTGCTATAGAGGGATTTAATGCCTTAAAAAGAGAAGGAGTACTGCCAAGGCCTGACTTGATTATTGTGGCACGCGGTGGAGGCTCAATTGAAGATCTTTGGGGTTTTAACGAAGAAATCGTTGCGCGTGCAGCTTCGGCGTCGATCATACCATTAATATCGGCAATAGGGCATGAAACAGATACTACTCTAATTGATTTTGTATCTGATATGCGTGCACCGACGCCGACCGCTGCAGCTGAGTTGGCGGTTCCGGTGCGCCTCGAGCTACTTGCAGAAATAAATTCGATGAATGCACGGGCCGCGCAAGCTTTAGTCAATATCATGGCCCGCCATAGGCAACGATTAGTCGATGTTGCTCGGGCACTGCCGAGACCAGAAAATTTAATAACGCAACCCCAGCAGCGGCTGGATATTTGGGAGGGTAGATTACCACTGGCTTTGCGTAGCTTGATGCAACGTCAACAGCTAAGATTGCGAGAAGCTGCAGCACAAATTAGACCTAGTTCTGTGTCACAGCTGCTTAAAAATGAAAGCCGACAAATGCAAATGATGGGAAACCGCTTACAACCGGCCCTGGTTCGCCAGATTACCTCAGCCACCCAAACATTAAACATCGCAGTTGCCAGTCTGAGGGCTGCACCTCTGGTTGATCGTACAAAAAGATTACGAAAAGACCTCAATAACAGTAGCTTGGATTTAAGAAAAAACTTTGATCGCCTTATAATGGAACTTCGAAGTTTATTGGGTGCTGCAGATCGCCTACGTGAAACTCTTGGTTACCGTGAGACTTTGAAACGCGGATATGCGGTTGTACGATCAGATGCTTTGCTAATAACTGGAGTGGCTGACGCAAAACTTGCTAAGATCCTTGAAATTGAATTTATCGATGGTCACCTCCCAGTATCTCCAACCGCTATTTTGGTGGATAAAAAAGCTAAGAAATCAAAGCCACCAGAGCAAGGCCAGCTATTATGAGTACTTGGAGCATCTAAATGTCTTTTTTTAAAAAATTAAAAGCTAAGCTTTTTAAATCGTCGGCGAAGTTGGAAGCTGGCTTGGAGGCTATTGTTGATGAAAAGTCAGAACCTGAAGCTCAGGTAGTCCTAAATACTACAGAAACGAAAAGTGGGAATTTTAACAAGAATATAGATGTTGCAGACCAAGAAAATATTTCTAAATCTGATGGGGCAACGCCGCCTTTTAACGAAATAGTAGAGGTTAAAAACTTTATACCTAGCAGCCTCGAGGCGCCAGTAAGTGAAGAGCCTAATAAGCCGCTTGACGTTGACACAAAGTCCCTTAACCCCCTGCCTGAAAAAACTGGTATATTTGCGCGCACCCCACGTCGACTTTTGGATGACGATATGCTGGAGCAATTAGAGGAATTACTAATATCTTCAGATATGGGGGTAGATACCGCTGTACGGATTACCGCCAACTTAGCGGAAGGGCGTTTTGGAAAAAAGCTTTCAACGGCAGATATCAAAATGGCATTATCTCAAGAAATTGTCCGCGTAATGGAACCTGTTGCTCGGCCATTGCCTATCTATGAAAAGACCCCCCAAGTGATACTTGTGGTTGGTGTGAATGGCTCTGGTAAAACGACAACCATTGGAAAATTAGCGAGCCAGTTCAAAAAAGCTGGTAAGTCGGTTGTTATAGCTGCTGGGGACACGTTTCGTGCGGCCGCGGTTGAACAACTTAAAGTTTGGGGAGACCGGGCTGGAGTTCCAGTTTTGACGGCGCCTCAGGGCTCTGACCCGGCCAGCTTAGCGTTTGACGCCATGACGCAGGCCGAAAATGACGGTGTGGATTTACTGATGATTGATACGGCGGGTCGTCTACAAAACCGAACGGATTTGATGGAAGAGTTAGCTAAAATTGTGCGAGTAATAAAAAAGAAAGACCCGACTGCACCCCACAATACGCTTTTAGTTCTGGATGCAACGACCGGTCAAAATACACTGAACCAAGTTGAGGTATTTCAAAAACTGGCGGATGTGTCGGGCCTCATTATGACTAAATTAGATGGCACAGCGAAGGGTGGTGTGCTGGTATCATTAGCTGATAAGTTTGCCCTGCCAATCCACGCTATTGGTGTTGGTGAGCAGATTGACGATTTGGACGCATTTGACCCGCAAGACTTTGCCAACGCTCTGACGGGATCATAGCTTTTGAATATGCAAGACAGAATGGTATCTTTCAAGGGTCAAGGCCTTGTATGAGGGGTCCGACAAGTGGCTTTCTGGCAACTGTTTCATTTAGATCAATACTATTAACTACAAGGCTGAATAAGGTCCGTGAGGTAGTAATTTTATATGAGACCTCAATTATATTTGCCGTACTATTTGGCTGACTTTTCCAAAAGACTGGGTGGCACCAAATAGATTGATAATGATGGCTTTGATTGCAGTAGGCGCTGTGATAGTGAAATTTTCAGATTGAAAAAAGGACTATACACCATGTCTGATGATAAATTGCCTAAATGGGTTAAGCCGTCGCTGGAGTTTGGTCCAATTGTGGCATTCTTTATTGCGTATATGAAAATGAAAGATAGCTTCTACAATATTGGGGGAAGCGACTATCAGGGTTTCATCGTTGTCACCTTATTTTTTATTCCGTTACTTTTGATTTCAACTGTTGTTTTATGGTGGCTCACTGGAAAAATATCACCAATGCAAATTATTACAGCGGTTTTAGTGACAGTTTTTGGCGGATTAACGGTTTGGTTTAATGATGATCGTTTCATTAAAATGAAACCTACTATTATTTACCTTTTATTCGGTGGAATTTTGGGTTTTGGACTTATAAAAGGACAATCTTATCTACGTTTAGTCATGCAAGAAATGCTACCGCTGCGAGACGAAGGCTGGATGTTGCTCACACGTCGATTTGCACTTTTTTTCTTTGGATTGGCGTTGTTAAATGAGGCAATATGGAGGTCTTTTTCAACTGAAGTGTGGGTGTATTTCAAGACCTTTGGTCTCACGGCAGCACTGTTTGCATTTCTTCTCATGCAGGGACGGTTACTAAGTAACTTTGCAAGCGACAAAAGAGAATAATATTAATGAAAACTTTTCAAGCTCAGTTTTAACTGAAAGTCTTTTGCAGTGGAAACACCCTTGGTGCTGAATCTTAAGCCCTGCGTTTCTCTGTTTATTTTTGTATAATTGATCCAGCCTTTGTCTCTTAAATCAAGGCTTATGGAGCATTAATGGATTAATAATTTTGATTAGGTTCTTGAATTCCTTATAGGCAAACTAAATATCTAAAAAGACATTGAACTCTATACTACCAATCTCCATAATATCGGAGAAGGCCCGCACCTAATAGAAGGGGAAATTGCCGTGAATATTCACTCAAAAGATGTGGATGCGTCGCTGACCAGAGCAGATGCAGAAAGAGCACTGACTATTTTGCGAAGCTGGGCTAGCACAGCAACTAAAAAAGAGCTGCATGAGCTTGATCCTTTGACAGAAAGTCTTCTGCCTGCGCATTTATCGAATGTTTATCCCGATTTGAACCGATCTTATCCAAAAGATTTTGTAGCTGATCAAGATTACAAAGATAGCTTGCCTGACCTGCAAAATGGCCCCTCCTCTTTGATACGGGGGGCAAAGCAGCATATCCAACATGTAGGAATTTCAAATTTTCGGTTGCCAATCAGTTTCCAGACGCGAGATGGCAGTTCGCTGCAACTGGAGACCTCAGTGACTGGTACTGTTTCGCTCGATGCAGATAAAAAAGGGATAAACATGTCACGCATAATGCGTACATTTTATCGCCAAGCTGAAAAGACTTTCAGCTTTGATGTCATCGAGCGAGCATTAGATGATTACAAGACTGACCTTGAAAGTTTTGACGCCCGAATTCAGATGCGCTTTTCGTTTCCACAGAAAGTTAGAAGTCTGCGCAGTGAGTTGAGCGGCTACCAGTATTATGAATTAGCGCTGGAACTTGTTGAAATTGCTGGGCAGCGCCACAAAATTGTTCACTTGGATTATGTATATTCGTCCACCTGCCCATGCTCACTTGAGTTATCTGAACACGCTCGCTCTGAGCGCGGTCAGCTAGCAACTCCGCATTCTCAACGCTCCGTTGCCAGAGTATCCGTCGTGGTTAAACCGGAGACTGACTGCCTATGGTTTGAGGATTTAATTGATCTTTGTCGCAAGGCAGTTCCAACTGAAACTCAGGTTATGGTCAAACGTGAGGATGAACAGGCATTTGCAGAACTCAACGCTGCTAACCCAATTTTTGTGGAAGACGCCGCACGGTTATTTTATGAGCGGCTTCAGCAGGATCCACGGGTTGGTGATTTTCGGATAATTGCCAGCCATCAGGAAAGTTTACACAGTCATGACGCTATTTCCGTGTTGACGCAGGGTACAACGTTCGCGCAAAGCAGCTTAGACCCACGCACCTTTGACAGCTTATTTCATGTTGGCTGATTGCTTGACTTAATCCCAATTCAGAGCCAACGCTGGCTTCATGTTTGATGTACGTCCTGTTTTTAATGTAATCGGAATGTTGGTGAGTTTTCTCGGCCTCACCATGCTTTTTCCGTTACTATTAGACTTTTCGCGCGGTAATGGGCATTCAGGTGCATTCTTTGAGTCATTTTTAATCACCGTACTCATGGGTGGTATGGTGTATTTGGCTACTCGACGTCAAAAAGCCAGTGGTCTTTCCCTTCAACAAACTTTCTTACTTACAACAGGGGTTTGGGTGGCCTTACCAATTTTTGGTGCCTTACCTTTTGTTTTAGGTGCTACCGATGCTAGCTACACAGATGCATTTTTTGAAGCGATGTCAGGACTTACTACTACAGGGGCCACCGTCTTTACTGGCTTAGATTATTTGCCAGATGGTCTGCTTTTATGGCGCTCTATTTTGCAGTGGATAGGTGGTATTGGGATAATTGTTGTTGCGATGGTATTCTTACCAGAGTTGCGAGTGGGTGGTATGCAAATCTTTCGATCAGAGGGCTTTGATACTTCTGGAAAAATTTTACCTCGTGCTACAGAAATTGCCGCTCAGATTGCTTGGCTTTATATTGCCCTAACGGGTGCGTGTGCGTTTGTTTACTTGGCGTCTGGAATGCGCACTTTTGATGCTGTTTTACACTCTATGACAACAATCGCTACTGGTGGATTTTCCTCCTATGACGCGTCTTTTGTAAGGTTTGGGGCAACGACAGAGTACGCAGGCACTGTTTTTATGTGTTTAGCCGCTTTACCATTTGTACGCTATGTCCAGCTGATAAATGGGCAACCTTTGTCTGTTTTTAAAGATACACAGGTTCACATGTTCTTTATAATACTAATATTTTTAGTAGGCTTTCTGACTATGGTTTTGTGGCAAGATAGCTCTTTAACTGGTGAACTTGGATTTCGTAAAGCGCTATTTAATGTGGTCTCAATTGTGACTGGTACTGGCTACGTAAGTGCAGATTATGGCACTTGGGGGTCCGCTGCCATCGTAGTCTTTTTTTATGCTGGCCTGGTTGGAGGCTGTGCTGGCTCTACTTCTTGCTCAGTAAAAGTCTTCCGTTATCAACTATTGTTTTCAGCAATTCGGATGCAACTGCGTAAGATTAACAGCCCAAACGGCGTGTTTAATTTGCGATATCAGGGGCGCCTTGTTGGGGTGGACATTGTAAATTCTGTCATTTCATTTTTTGTGATTTTTTTTGTGTCACTAGGTGTCTCAGCTATGGCCTTGGTTTTCACTGGTCTGGATACATTGACAGCGCTTTCTGGGGCCGCGGCAGCTTTGGGAAATATTGGACCTGGTTTGGGTGAAATAATAGGGCCAACGGGAAATTATAGTAGTATAAGTGGAGCTGCTAAATGGATCTTAGCAATAACTATGCTTCTTGGGCGGCTCGAATTGCTTGCGGTGTATGCTCTATTTACAATTAGATTTTGGAGAAATTGATGCCAGAAAAAAAATCTCTAGGTGCTCAAATTTCGCATAACTTGAGGGAATGGGGCGTAGATGTAATTTTTGGTATTCCTGGAGTTCATAACCAGGAGATGTACCGAGGTATCGAGGAAGCTGGAATTCGACATATTTTAGCTCGTCACGAGCAGGGTGCTGGCTTCATGGCAGATGGTTACGCAAGGGCATGTGGCAAACCGGGGGTTGCATACGTTATTACTGGCCCAGGTCTCTGTAATATTATGACGCCAATGGGCCAAGCCTATTCGGATTCCATCCCTGTCTTGGTTTTATCAAGCTGCTTGGATGAGACGGCCATGCGTAGAGGGCAATTACATCAAATGTTGGACCAAGAAACAGCCGCTGGCTGTGTTTGTGATTGGTCTTATCAGGCAAATAACGCCCAGGCTGCTTATGGACTGATTGAACGCGCATTTTTGGAATTCAAAACTCAACGCCCGCGCAGCAAGCATATCCAAATACCGATAAGCCTTTTAGAAGAAAAAACTAACAGGCCCTCAAAACAAATACGTACGGTAGTTCAGGATTCTGATGCGGCGCATCCGAATATTAAATCCCTAGCCAAAGTACTAGCTGAGGCTAGAAACCCACTTTTTATAATTGGCGGTGGAGCTGCTGAGTCACAGACTGAATTAACTGAGGTGTTAAGTAGCTGTGGTGCTGCGTGTTTTGAAACCTATGCTGGTCGAGGTGTCATACCTTGGGACTATCCATTGAATTATGGGGCAGCGTTAGCGCGGCCTAGCTCGCAACAAATCATGTCACAAGCAGACTGCATTGTTGCCATTGGCACGGAACTGGCTGAGGTAGATCTGTGGCGCAATCAATTGGGACACTCCTGTCCTCTTTATCGCGTTGATATTGACCCTGAGTGCTTGAGTGACGAACATAGTGCTGAAGTCGTAATTAAGGCGCGTGCAAATATTGCCATGATTGGCTTGCTTAAAGCTATGTCAACTTCTGTTTCTGATTGGGCTGTTGCAAGCGTGGAAAGCCAGAAACTTGTATGGCGTTCTGAAACTGAGGCAGAGCGTCCTGGGATAATTGCCATTGTGGATGCTTTGCGCGCGGTAGTGCCAGAGGATACCATGATCTACTCTGATATGACGCAACTAGCATATGTGGCCAAGGAAGTTTGGCCAATGACCCAACCTGAGCACTGGCATCATCCGTCTGGTTTCGGTACTTTAGGCTATGCGTTGCCAGCGGCCATTGGAGGCGCAATAGCGCGGCCTAATCACCCCACAATGGCAATTGCTGGGGACTATGGCTTTCAGTACACAGTTCAGGAACTTGGGACCGCTGTTGAATTAAAACAGCCATTACCAATTATTTTGTGGGACAATGGCAAACTTAAAGAAATTGAAGATAGCATGCGAAGGGCGCAAATAGCTCCAAATGCAGTGACTGCTAAAAACCCTGATTTTGTTCAATTAGCCCTCGCGTACGGTGCATACGCTGCTGCACCCAAAACTCTGGATGAAATGCAAAGAGTAGTGCTTGACGCGTTTTCGTCAGATAGGCCAACGTTAATCCATATTACACCAGAGATCTTATCTTAATTTTAGAAGACTTGGATAATTGATAATTTGCTAAATTTGAATTCCTCTATTCCCAACACGTTATAAGTGCGATCGTATTTTTGGCCGCATTTGATAGGCTAATGAGGTCTGGATGGGGTTTGTTCTCTGTTAAAGGAATTGATATATTTGCCTCATTAAGAAGAGAAGAAATCAAATTCCAATTTGCAGAAAAATTAACATTATTTGGAAATTGTCTTTCGGTTTCTGCACTTTTTGGAAGTAATATACCTATAACGTTCCCGCCGCTGTCATAGATTGGACCACCGGCGTCACCCGGCAATGTGTCTATTTGTAGGCGAGAAATTTTGTCATCACCGCTAAGGTCTCTGAATTCTTGCAAGAGGCCGCTTGTCAGTGTTGGAGCCCCTAATGAGCCACCAAAAGAATAGCCTCCGGCTGTAATCCGACGCGGCGCTTTTAGTGGTCCTAATTGGAAGGACGTAATTCCTAGGGGTGAAATTTTTTCCATAGGAGTGAGTACTGCGAGATGTGAGTTGAAAGCCTTCACCTTAGCTTGAGTTCCAAACCCCAACTCTATGGAACCACAAAGTTCTAAATCTCGATTGGCTGTTAAGACCACGCCTTCTGCATTTACGAAGACGCCAGAGCGCGCAAAAATAGGCTGACGAATTTTTAGTCCAGATATTAAATCTTTTGGTAGAAGTCCGGTCTCGAAGAATTCGGCTTCGGGGAGGACGCCTCCAAGGCTACCAAAGCTATCGAATATTTGTGCTTTTAGTCGGAGCCTCCGTGCTTCGTCTTCAGAAGGCCAAACTAAAATTGCACCCTTTATCTTACCATCAATTAAATTTGCAAAACCAGTTGTGAAAAGTTCGTCGTTTGATGTCTCGATACTAAAGCCTGCCTCGCCTAAGTTCAGTATTCCTCCCTTTGGAACTATGTCTAAAGTTTGGATCACCTCAAATAAAGCTTTCAAGCGCTTGGCATCACCCACTTGGCTTATCAATATAATTTGAGTGTTACTATTATCAGTGGCCTCAAAGCGGACAAAAGGCGCTTCGTACTTTGCTGGTCCCAAAATTCCCCTTGGGACCAAAAGCGTAATACCAGCTCTCAAATTAGATATTTGTACCAAATTGAGTTTGCTAATAATTGGAGTATATTTATTAAGGAGTAAACTGCGTTCAGCCGGAGCCATGAAACCGGTGTCTGGGTACCTATTTTCAATTTGCCAGTCTAGCATTGCCTGTCGGGTTTCAGGCCCATAAAGCCCGTCAATCGCGCCCTGATAATGGTTGGCCCATGCTAGTGCTCTCTGGAGATATTTTTTTTCATCAAAAGTAAGAGCGTTCTCGGAGATTTTTGTAATTTCTAATTTTTCTGCGTCACTTAACTTTATTTCTATCTCTGACTCTAACTCTATCCCTGTAGCAGTTTCTGTGGCAATCGCCATTTCTGTAGCAACTTGAGTAGTGGTCTCTATCTCTGCCTGATTTAATGATTGCTCAGCTATTAATTGTGGGCTGCTAGTTCGGGGCGTATAAAATTGGCTACCATAGGTAACTCCACGAGCAACAAAGCTATCAGGTGGTATTAACCCTGCTTCCTTAAATTCTTTTAATAAGGCATCAGCCATATGTGATTTGTATGGCCCAAGGGCAATCCCAAACCATCCACCTTCAATTTCAAATCCAACAACGTTTGAAATTTTCGTTCTATATACTTTGATACGGTTCATTGCAGATTTGCGATCAGGTTGAGCCTCGACTTGAATCCAAACATATTGATCAGGGGCGAGTTGCCCTATCGCTGAGTGTCCCCAAACAAGAAAAATAAAAATAGCTAAATGGTGGATGGCCCGTTGCATTTATTTGCCCTTGCAAGACTTTGTACTGTTATTTGTTTCTTTGAGTGTCAAATCAAGGTGACTTTGTAAACTTTTTTGAGATGGGTAGATTTAGCACTGGCGGATTGATTGACGCTGACATGCGCAAAGCCTATTCAGGCATTATGCCACCGGCCGAGGATTACATGAGAACCCCTAAATCATTTCAAGAAATTATGTTGCGCCTTCAAAATTACTGGGCTGAACAGGGATGCGCGATATTGCAACCTTATGATATGGAAGTGGGTGCTGGGACCTTTCACCCAGCTACTGCATTGCGCGCCTTAGGCTCAAAGTCATGGGCAGTTGCCTATGTGCAACCTTCAAGACGGCCAACAGATGGACGCTACGGAGAGAACCCGAACCGGCTACAGCATTATTACCAATATCAAGTATTGATCAAACCAAGCCCGCATAATCTACAAGAGTTGTATCTGGGAAGTCTGGAATCCATTGGTATCGATATGGCATTGCATGACATCCGTTTTGTGGAAGATGACTGGGAAAGTCCCACTTTGGGAGCATGGGGTCTAGGTTGGGAGGTTTGGTGCGATGGCATGGAAGTATCTCAATTTACCTATTTTCAGCAGGTTGGTGGCCATGATTGTCTACCAGTACCGGGAGAGTTGACTTATGGTTTGGAACGCCTGGCGATGTATGTATTAGGCGTGGATCATGTAATGGATATGCCGTTCAACGACCCCTCATCTCTGATCCCGATGACTTACCGTGATATCTTTAAACAAACTGAGGAAGAATACGCCCGTTGGAATTTTGATGTAGCCAATACAGAGGTCCTACTTAAGCAATTTGAAGAAGCGGAAGTGGAATGCAAAAATATTTTGGCCCAAGACTACTTAGATCCAAAAACGGGGATCGATATCATCATGGCGCATCCAGCATATGACCAATGCATCAAAGCTAGTCACATATTCAACCTTCTGGATGCCCGAGGCGTTATCTCTGTAACAGAGCGGCAGGCATTTATTGGCCGTGTGAGGGCCTTAGCGACTAAATGTGCTGATGCATTTGTGAAAACTGCTGCAGCAGGCGCCATCTGATGCCTGTAAGTGGGAAAGTCGTAAGTGGTGGTATATTAGGAATTACTGCAGCCTTTGGGATAGGCGTATATTATGCGCAGATTTATGGATATTATGAATCTTTTTCAGAGGGAAGTGTTTCGCTAACCTCAATTGCAACTGGCAAGCCTGAGATTATACCTGTTTCAGATTTTTCTGGAATCGATGCCAATAGTAGCCCGATCCGATACCGAGCTTGTTTCAACACAAGGCTAAGTACTGAAGTGCTAAATGAGACTTTTACTACTGTTGAAAACCCTGAACCTCGCAACGCACCAAATTGGTTTGAATGCTTTGACGCAAACGAAATAGGTGAAAATTTGAAATCGGGCACTGCCACCGCCTATATGGGTGAGGCAAACTTAGAATTTGGGATCGACCGCATCGTTGCACTATATGATGATGGCCGTGGTTTTATATGGCATCAAATCAATGAATGTGGTGACAAACTTTATGACGGTTCACAGGCTTCTGAAAATTGTCCAGAAAGGGATCAATAATGCCTGATCTTTTAATAGAACTTTTTTCAGAAGAAATTCCAGCAAGATTGCAAGCCCAAGCAGCTGATAGCCTTAAAAAACTGATTACTACTGGTATGGTTAATGCTGGGCTCACCTATACTAATGCGGCAGCCTTTCACACTCCACGGCGTTTAACCTTGGCTGTGGCGGGCCTTAGTGAGGCTAGTCCTACAGTTCAAGAAGAGCGCAAGGGCCCTAAGGTTGGTGCGCCGGAACAGGCTATCCAGGGATTTTTGCGCGGTTCTGGTTTGAAGATGGAAGACCTTGAAATTAGAGATGATAAGAAAGGCCAAGCTTTCTTCGCCACAATTATTAGACCTAGCCGTCTTGCAACTGAGATTATAGCGGAGGTTTTAGAGGCTACAATTCGAAATTTTCCTTGGCCAAAGTCCATGCGCTGGGGAAATGGTAGTTTGCGTTGGGTGCGACCTTTGCAGTCGATTTTATGCCTTTTGTCCGGTGAAGCTGAAACTCAGATAGTCCCAGTTGAAGTTGATGGCATATTGGCGGGCAATACTACACGAGGTCACCGTTTTATGGCCCCTGATGCTTTCATGGTTAACGGGTTTGATGATTATGAGGCCAAATTAAAACGCGCTAAAGTAATCTTGCGGGCTGATGAGCGAAGCGCCGTAATCTGGCAGGAGGCGACCAATCAAGCCTTTGCCTTGGGTCAGGATGTAATTGAAGATGTAGATCTTTTGGCTGAAGTTTCAGGTCTTGTTGAATGGCCAGTGGTTCTGCAGGGTCAGATTGATAATGATTTTTTAGACCTCCCACCGGAGGTGCTGAAAACCTCCATGAAGGAACATCAGAAGTTTTTCTCAGTATCCAATACTAAGACTGGCAGAATTGAACGCTTTGTAACTGTAGCAAATATAGAAACTTCCGACCAAGGCGCTACGATCCTTAAGGGCAATCAAAAGGTCCTTGCAGCGCGTTTGGCCGATGCGAAGTTTTTTTGGGAAAATGATCTGCGTGAGGCTAAAGCTGGTATGGGGAAATGGCAGAATTCTTTAGAAAACGTAACTTTTCATAATAAATTAGGAAGTCAGTCTGATCGAATTAAGCGTATTGCCGCTTTAGCACGAGAATTGGCACCTTTTGTTAACGCTGACGCGGATATTGCAGAAAAAGCAGCTCTTGTAGCCAAGTTAGATCTAAGTTCTGAGATGGTGTATGAGTTTCCCGAGCTTCAGGGGTTGATGGGCCGGTATTATGCATTGGAGGCAGGCATGGGGGCTGATATCGCCCAAGCCTGCGAGGCTCATTACTCGCCGCTTGGTCCCTCAGACGACGTGCCGGAGGCGCCTGTGTCGGTCGCTGTAGCCTTAGCAGATAAGTTTGACATGCTTATGGGGTTTTGGTCAATTAATGAAAAGCCAACAGGATCCAAAGATCCTTTTGCTCTTCGCCGCGCAGCGCTTGGGGTGATCCGGTTGATTATGGTAAATGAGTTAACAATGCCTCTTTCTGTAATTGTAAAATCCACAGATGTAAGCTCAGGCGCCAGTGATTTAATTGAATTTTTTCAAGAACGGTTGAAAGGCTTTTTGCGGGAGGAGGGCATTCGTCATGACGTGATCGATGCTTGCATTGCAATGCCTAGTGGCGATGATCTTTTTCTGCTTGCCAACCGCGCAAGGGCTTTGCAGACCATGTTGACTACAGATGACGGTGAAAGCCTTGTTCAAGGTTTCAAGCGCGCCAATAATATTTTGAGACAGGCTGAAGAAAAAGATGGGGTTGAGTATAGCTATGGAGCAGACATAAAATTTGCAGAGAGTGACGCTGAAAAAACGCTGTTTGCTGCGTTAGATACGGTTGACGCTCAAATAAAACCTTCGATTGAGTCACAAGATTTTTTAAGTGCAATGACAGCTATTGCGACATTGCGTGGCCCAATTGATCTATTCTTTGAGGCAGTGAAAATCAATGCAGACAGTGCTATGATCCGGCGCAACCGCCTAAACTTACTCAGTCGTATAAGAACAACTTGCCTTTCTGTGGCAGATCTCTCCAAATTGGAAGGCTGATCACAGCCTTCTTGTAACAAAATAACAAGTGCCTATGCTATAGTCTGAAAGGGATGCCGCCGTGGAAAGTGATCAGATATACGCACCGGTTGTACTAATTTCAAACACTACTCCGATGACGTCAGCCGCCTACGGTGGACGAGCGAAGTGCGCGCAACGCTTGATCCGGCTTGAGATGCCGATACCAACGACAGTAGCGCTCTCATTCCTAGCGGTCCACGATATCGCGATGGGGAATGCAATTGACCCGGGCTTAGTTCTTCCCCACTTTGGTCAGAGCCCGCTGCTATCAGTTCGGCCATCCTCTGGCAGTCCAGATTGGGGTGGACCTGGCGCCATTCTAAACATTGGAATGAATGACAAAAAATTTAATGACTTATGTGAAACCCTAGGCGAAACACCAGCATCAATACTCTACCTCCGGTTTATAAATTCATATGCGACACACGTAGCACGACTTGACTCGGACGCGTTTGAAGATCCTGAATCGCCCACCACTAAGGATGTGGAGAGTGCTTTAGAGGTATATAAGGACCAGGCTACTGAACCTTTTCCTCAGGATGTGAATGAACAGTTGGTAAACGTTTTGCGGTCAATGGCACGCGCATGGGAGGGAACAAGTGCCCGGCTTTTACGTCAAGCTAAAGGTGCACCCGGGGACGCAGGACTTGGACTGGTTGTGCAAGCTATGGCCATTGGTGTGGGACGCGGTGAATGTGGCTCAGGTGTTATTCAATTTGCATCTTCTGATACTGGACGGCCAGAAATTCATGGCCGCTATTTGAGGCAGTCGCAGGGTAGGGAATCTTTAGATCGTCAGCTTGGTTCACTTTATCTGAGCAAAGATCCACGCGGACCGTCTCTTGAAGAAACCTGTCCGGCGGTATTTGCACAGCTTTTGGCACACTCTCTTTTGGCGCGGCAACGCTTGCGTGAAGAGATGCAAATTGAATTCACGGTCGAGAACGGTGAACTTAGAATATTAGATGCGGTACGAATTGTTCGTTCTTCTCGCGCCGCTGTACGTATTGCGGTTGATTTGGCCAATGATGGAGTAATTTCGAGTGAAGAGGCGCTCATGCGTGTGGATCCAAAAGCGTTGTCTGAGCTACTCCATAGGCAAGTAGCTCCTAATGCGCCACGTACTGTATTGGCGAAAGGCATATCTGCAAGTCCTGGTGCGGCAACGGGAAAAATTGTGTTTACCGCTTCCGCAGCCCAAGCCTGTGCTGCTCGAGACGAAGCTGCTGTCTTAGTCCGTCGTGAAACTGGCCCTGAAGATATCCGTGGAATGCACGCGGCAGTGGCAGTTATGACGGAGCGGGGTGGCGTAACCAGTCATGCGGCAGTTATTGGACGTGGTCTTGGACTGCCCTGTGTTGTTGGCGCATCAGACATGAGTATTGATGGGCAGAACTGCACCGTAATTGGACGTGGTAACCAAATTCTCCGTGAAGGTGATATAATCACGGTGGATGGAACATCAGGTGAAGTTCTCGTTGGACATGTTGAAACTGTAGAGGCGGGGTTGGATGATGCGGTAACAGTGCTTTTGACTTGGGCTGATGAATTGCGTGATATTGGCATTCGTGCAAATGCAGACACACCACGAGACGCGCAAACAGCTAAAAATTTCCATGCTGATGGTATTGGCCTCTGTCGCAGTGAGCATATGTTTTTTGAGGCAGATCGTCTTTCAGTTATGAGAGAAATGATTTTTTCAGAAAACGAGGCAGATCGTGCAACTTCACTAGAGCGTCTTTTACCAATGCAACGCGCTGATTTTACTAAACTTTTTCAGATAATGGAAGGAAAACCAGTTTGTATTCGCCTTCTAGATCCTCCGCTACATGAGTTTTTACCAGCTGATCGTATAGGGTTACGTGATTTGGCCGAAACTTTGAATTTGCCATTATCAAAAGTTACAGAACGGGTGGCGCAGATGTCTGAATATAACCCTATGTTGGGGCTGCGTGGGGTAAGATTAGGGATCACAGTTCCAGAGATTTATGATATGCAAGCTCGAGCGATTTTTGAGGCTGCAATTGATAGCGGTGTTGACGTGGAGCCAGAAATTATGATTCCGCTCGTATCTGCCTGTCGTGAAGTTGAATTGGTAAAAACACGTATAGACGCTACCGCTGCAGCAGTGCGTGTAGAGCGTGGAAAAAGTTTCAACTACTCTCTTGGTGTCATGGTTGAGACACCACGGGCTGCCTTGCGTGCGGGAGAAATAGCGAAACACTCTCAATTTTTAAGCTTTGGTACAAATGATCTAACGCAAATGACTTATGGACTATCGCGTGATGATGCTGGTCGATTTATGTCCTCATATGTTCAGCAAGGCGTCTATGAGGAGGACCCGTTTCATCGTATAGACACAGAAGGAGTTGGTGAACTGCTTACACTGGGTGCGGAGCGTGGCCGAGCAGCGCGGCCAGAAATTATTTTATCAATTTGTGGCGAACATGGTGGCGACCCTGAAGCGATATCTTTCTTTCGAAAATGCGGCTTTACATATGTATCTTGCTCACCATTTAGGGTACCCGTGGCACGGCTTGCGGCTGCACAATGTGCAATAATTGATATAAATAGTTAGCATTGTGAAATCTTAATTTCAGCTTAACTCCTCATTTATAAAGACGGGGGAAGAAACACGATGACAGCCGATATTGAAACTGCATTTGGAAATCTGCTGTCTCGAGCTCAAACTTCTACTCTGGACCCTTGCGACCGAATATCGGTGCGTGACCATATTATAGAGGTCGAGATAGGTGCTTTTCAGACTGAGAGGGGTAATACCCAACGTATTAGATTCAATGTTGTTGTCGAGGTTCAACCTGTAAACTCTAGAATTGAAGATGATGTCGACAGGATATTATCTTATGACCGTGTGACGGAGGCAATCGAAGGCGAGCTTTCTGAAGAACGGCTAAATTTACTTGAAACTCTGGCAGACCGAGTGGCTAATCGAATATTGATTGAGCCCCAAGCTTTACGTGTCTTTGTTCGAATAGAAAAAATAGATCGTGGACCAGGAAATTTAGGCGTAGAAATTGTGCGATCCAGATCTGGAGATGTGGGGTTACGCACATTGGCAGATACCCCGCACCCAATTGTACTTTTCTTATCAAATTCCGTTATTAGTAGCCCGCGGCTCTTAGACTGGCTTTCTGCAGCTCAGGCTAATGATCGCCCTGTCGTTATTTGCGTTGGCGCTCCAAGCGTATCATCGCCCAAAGTCAAGCGACACAAAATGGTACAACGCCGGATCGATCTTCTTGCTATTGAGCAAAATGCGTGGGTTCTGGCCAGTTACGATGACAGATGTGTGGTTGTAGGAACTAAGACTGAACTTGATTGGGGCATGCGGCATGATCAGATTAGCGTCTGGGCACCATCAAAGATTGTATTAGATGCTGTTGATGGTCCACCGCTGGAAACCAAAGATCTTGCTGTTCTAGTTGAGTGGTTTGCGCAAGAAATTCAAGCTGTGCAGGTTGTGTTCGTTGGCGAAACTCCCACTGGTGATTTGGAAATTTCACGAGAGGCTGCCGTAGATGTGGCAAACTTATGAAGAAATACATCAGACCTTTAATCGAAGAATATGGAGATTATGTCTTAGCAGGTGGATGGTGCCGGTTTACCAAGGTTGAAGTTTTGCAGCGTGGAAAACCACCTAGTATTTGCCTTGCTACAGATTTATCGAAAGCCCTTTTGCACCAATTGACTGCACCACGAGGAAACGTTGGCTTGCCTCAAATGCATCGGGCCCAGGTTATGGGTATTCTGAATACAACACCGGATAGCTTTTCTGATGGTGGGAAATATGACACTATTTCAGCTGCTGAAAAACACCTAATTGCGATGACTGATCATGGTGCTGATATTATAGATATTGGTGGTGAGAGCACTCGCCCTGGAGCAGAGTTTGTTGAGGCTGCTGACGAAATCAGTCGAACTTATCCAGTAATTCAAGCTTTGCGGAAGGTTTCATCTTTGCCTGTTTCAATAGACACACGCAAAGCAGAAGTGGCAGATTTGGCGATACAAGCTGGTGTAAATTGGATCAATGATGTTTCGGCGCTCTCATTTGACAGCGATATGGTTAATCTCGTGGTGAAAGAGGATGTACCACTTTGTATTATGCATTCGCCCGTGGATCCAAAAACCATGCAGAAAAATGCTAATTATGATAATGTGTTGCTTGATGTGTACGATTATCTGGAAGCACGTCTTGAATTTGCAGTTTCCCAGGGTGTGCCACGCAACAAAATCATTGTTGATCCAGGTATTGGGTTTGGCAAAACGCAAGATCATAATCTAGATCTTTTAAGAGGTTTGGCATTATTCCATAGCTTGGGATGTCTGATATTAGTGGGGGCATCCCGGAAGCGCTTCATTGGTACAATCTCGGGGGCTGAAGATGCTAATAAGCGTATGCCTGGATCTCTTGCTGTTGCGTTGGCTGCTGTTGCACAAGGTGCTCAGTTTGTGCGCGTGCACGATGTCTTAGAAACTGTTCAGGCTCTCAAACTTTGGGCTGCCGTACGTTACTAAAAATTGATTGAAAAACATTTTTCTGAGTTATAGCTAACCCTAGAAGAATAAGTCCAAGCGCTATAAATAGTGTCATGGGTAAAATTTCTCCCAGGAATATACTACCAAAAATTACTGACCAGACTGGTACCTGATAGTTGGTAAGTGTCATAAAGGATGGGCCTGCGCTTCGGGTAACTGCAACTTTTATAATGAAAGCTAATGCCGTAGGTATGAGGCCCAAATAGAGAATGGCCAATATTCCTGTGAAGCTTGGTATTTTTGGCAGTCCATCAAATAATAAAGCAACGGGAGTTAGAATTATGGCTGCTAGGATAAGAGATCCAGTGGACAGGGCAAGCTCATTGACGGGTGGGCACTGTCGCGTTGCTATTGAACCACACGCGTAACAGAAAGCTGCTGTGATGCACGCAACTCGCGCCAGCGTTTCAATTTTTCCCTCTGCAACCCCTAAGTTGCTAGTGCCAATTAACAAAATTGCTCCCAAAAATCCAACGGAAAAACCTATTACCTTTCTCAAGTAGATTTGCTCTCCTGGCACAAAAAAATGGGCAAGAGGTAAAACAAAAATTGGTAAAGCTGCCATGGTCATACCAGCAAATGCTGAGGGGACGTGTTGTTGACCCCAACTAAGCAATACAAATGGCATTGAGCTGGATAAAAGGGCAATTAATAAGATGAAGCGCCATAACCGGGCATCTTTGAAACTGGGTAATGATAACCCGCGCAAGCACATTAATGCGTATAGTGAAATTGCTCCAATTAAAATTCGACCCGCAGCTAAAGTAAGGGGTGGGAAATCACTTAAGGCAATGCGCACAAACATAAAAGCGCCGCCCCATATTATTGCGATAAAGCCAATGCGAAACCAATTGAGCAGTCCTGGAGACGTCATTCTTTAAATCCAATACTCTTACAATAAGGGGGACCAATCACCTGATTGACCCCCCATTTTTGCTATTGATTAATAGAAATCGTTACAAGCTTAATTCTTAGTTTTATCAACCATCTTACCCGCAGAAATCCAAGGCATCATGCCTCGAAGTTTTTCGCCAGTAGCTTCGATTTGGTGTTCGTCGTTGATCCTGCGTGTTGCTTTGAACGACGGTTGGCCAACTGCATTTTCTAACATGAAGTCACGTACAAATTTCCCATTTTGGATATCAGCAAGTACAGCTTTCATCTTAGCTTTGGTTTCATCATATGGTAAAATTCGTGGCCCTGAGACATATTCGCCATATTCTGCTGTGTTGGATATTGAGTAATTCATGTTTGCGATGCCGCCTTCATAGATCAAGTCAACAATCAACTTCACCTCGTGCAAACATTCAAAGTAGGCCATTTCAGGGGCGTAGCCTGCTTCTACTAATGTCTCAAATCCCATACGTATTAATTCTACTAAGCCACCACATAGAACAGCTTGCTCACCAAATAAATCAGTTTCACATTCCTCTCGGAAATTTGTTTCTATAATACCAGAGCGCCCGCCGCCTATAGCTGAACAATAAGATAGGCCAATTTCTAATGCTTTGCCTGATGCATCATTGTCAACAGCAACAAGACATGGAACGCCCCCCCCTTTAGTGTATTCTCCACGTACCGTGTGTCCAGGACCTTTCGGTGCCATCATTATCACGTCTACTCCAGCTTTTGGCTCAATGAGTCCAAAGTGGACGTTTAAACCATGAGCAAATGCGATCGCTGCACCTTCACGAATATTGTCATGAACATATTTTTTGTATGTTTCAGCCTGCAATTCGTCTGGCATAGTAAACATGATCACGTCGCACCAAGCTGCAGCTTCAGAAATTTCCATAACTTTAAGGCCTTCACCTTCCGCCTTGGCGGTGGATGCGGAACCTGGACGTAGAGCGACAACTAAATTTTTAGCGCCGCTATCGCGTAAATTTAGCGCGTGGGCATGGCCTTGGCTACCATAACCCAAGATCGCAACTTTTTTGTTTTTAATCATATTCACATCGCAATCGCGATCATAATAAACACGCATGTTAGAATCCTCTCTCCAGTTTTATACAACGTATAGATTATAAATTAATATCAAATTTATTCAGTTAATTTAGTATATTTAACTTTATATTTGTATTAAAAATATTTATTTGTATTCTTTAATAATGCATTATATGAAAAATTCATGCTTGATGTTCTTGATCGACGTATTCTACGCTGTTTGCAATCTGATCTGGATGCACCGATGTCAGACGTTGCCGAGAGATGTCAATCCCAGGTGGCTACAGTGGCCCGTCGGTTGGCCCGCCTGAAAAAAAATAAAGTTTTGCGTGGCCAGTATGCTGTAATTGATTGGGCAGCACTTGGCTACGAGGTAGAAGTAAGTCTCCGCTTCACTCTCGATAAAACCAATCCCAAAGCTTTTGATGATTTTCTAAGTGCTGCCCGCAAAGTCCGACAGGTGATAGCTATACAGACATTCTTGGGGCGGGTTGATGTGCGTCTGTCTGTTGTTGCCAGAGACATGTCAGACTATCGGCAATTATATCGAAACGAAATATTAAACTTACCACACATATCTGAATTAGAAGCTTTGATGCATGTGGCGACATTGAAAATCTCTGAAGAATTGCCGTTGTGAGTGTTTGGGACAATATAGATTTCGAAATTTTGCGCGAGCTTACGATAGATGCAAGTCAATCAGCTGGTGCGCTGGGACGTCAAGTTGGGTTAAGCCAACCCGCCACATGGCGGCGTATCAAGTTTCTTAAGAAAGCAGGTGTCTTAGTTGGACGACGAATTGATCTTGATGCAGAGGCGTTGGGCTTTGGTGTGACGGTATTTTTGGGTATAAAACTTGCTACGAAAGGCCGAGTTTCTTTGGAGGATTTCGAACGGGCTGTTACTGCAATACCTGAAGTTCAGACTGTACAGCATGTGTTAGGCTTATACGATTATCGTTTACGTGTTGTTGCCCGTGACATCTCAGATTTTGAGAGGATATTGCGGCGGCGCATTATGGCCCTTCCGGGAGTTGGTGACGTCGAAGCCAACGTTTTATTGAGCGAAGAGAGGCTCGCTGGGCCAATTTGAATTATACAACTTTTATAAAAAACATAAAACTTTGAAAAAATTATAAAATTGAAATAATATGGATAAAAACTTAAGTATGCTTTTCTTAAGTTAACGCAAACCAATCCCGAGTTGCATTAAGGCATGGCGAAGAGGTTTAATTTTGTGGATCGCGCTTAATCCTATTGCACGCGCATGAGTGGCCATGGGTCCCTCAACTTTAGACGCGCGATTGAGTAACCCAACGCCAATTACCCTAGATTGAGCGATTGGGCGACGAATTTGATGATATTTTTTTAACACTTTCAGGCTGCCAATATCATTGGCTGATGAATCGGTTAGCTGTAGAAGCGCTTCAATATCACCTATACTTAGGTTTAAGCCCTGAGCCCCAATAGGGGGGACCACATGCGCAGATTCTGCAATAAAGGCAGTACGTTCTGCATAAAAGTAATCTGTGAGTTGGCTGACAATTGGCCATTTGGTGCAGTTAGTTATGGAAGTTAATTTACCCAACACTCCCCCTGATCGCTCCGTAATTAAATTATCAAATACAGTGTCAGGCAAGCTTTTTAGCTTATCCATATTTTCAGTGTTATCCATCCATACGATTGCAGAGCAAGGTTTCCCCTCAAAGTCAGGCAAAGGTACTAGAGTAAAAGGTCCACCAGCTTTGTGTACTTCGGTTGAGATGTTATTGTGTGGTACCTCATGGGTCACTGAGAAGCTTAAAGCTGATTGGCCAAAGTCAGTATACTTTACAGCAACGCCGGCTTGAGTACGAATAGAGCTATTACGTCCATCTGCAGCTATTAATAGGCTACAGTCAACAATATTTCCGTTGCTTAGGGATACTTTGGCCATACTACTGCGTGTAGTAGTTGATAGTGTTGAGAGCCCCATTTCAAATTTTACATTTGGAAGAGTGTTAATTTTAGCTAGCAGCCCTGCTCGCATATCTGAGTTTCTAACATTCCAACCAAATGGTGTGTCTGAAATATCAGATGAATTAAAGTCTTTTACCGTCAGTTTTTTACCCGCAGCATCAATAATTCGCATAATTTTAAGTGGGGCTGAACTACCATCTACAAGTTGCCACACCCCAATCTTTTGTAGAAATATCTGACTAGGCTGCAAATATGCTGTGGTCCTTATGTCTAAATATTCCGGCGGGCTCTTATTTTTTGACTTTTTTGGATCGATGCACAGAACTTCATAACCTGAATTACCAAAGGCGGCTGCAGCAATAAGCCCAGCCAGACCTCCTCCAGAGATAACGATTTCTTTTTTCTCTACCATGCTTCTCTACTTGATGTTTTTAAGCGCTTTGGAAAGCAGGTTGTGACAATTTGTGACAAGAGAAATTCCAGACTTGGATGAACAACATCAACATAGTTTGGTATTTTTTGTTCTGACGATACAAATACTGTTTTCATACCCAGCTGAGCTGGAACTTCTAGATTGCGGTGATCATCTTCGAACATTGCTGAATTATTCGGAGTTACATTGGCTAGATTGAATACTTTTTTGAAAGCTGTGGCTAATGGTTTGGGATGATAATCAGCGTGTTCAATACCAAATACTGCCTCAAATTCATTTTCAAGTTCTCGAGCTTGCAAAACTTTCCGTGCGTAAGGCTCTGTCCCATTTGTATAGACAATTTTTCGTCCCGGTAGTGCTGCCAGCAATTTTGCAATTGATGGTGATGGGGGCACAACTGAAAAATCTATGTCATGTACAACCTTTAGAAAACTGTCTGGTGGCATTGAGTGTATATCCATCATGCCGGCCAATGTGGTACCATGACTTTGCCAATACATAGCCCGAAGGGTATCGGCTTCAGCGAGGCTAACATCAAGAAAATTGGCTACAAATATTCGCATCTTCTCTTCTATTTGATCAAACAGACAAACTTCCGGTGGATACAAGGTATTATCGAGATCAAAAACCCAAGTTTTTATGTTACGAAATTTCTCAAAGTTCATAGTAGTCTCTTCACAAATGCAGTATTATTTTTCAAATAAATCATACTGATTTGACGGATTCCATTGCACTTGCAAATTTTTCAAAAAGATAAAAACTATCTTGGGGCCCTGGGCTTGCTTCTGGGTGATACTGAACTGAAAATACTGCTCGGTCTTTCAACCTAATTCCACAATTAGAGCCATCAAATAGTGATATATGCGTTTCTATTACATTAAAAGGCAAGCTATGCCCATCAACCGCAAAACCATGGTTCATAGAAGTGATTTCAACCTTGTTATTTTCTAAATCTTTAACCGGATGATTTGCACCGTGGTGGCCGTGGTTCATTTTTACGGTTTTCCCTCCTAAGGCAAGTGCTAGCATTTGGTGGCCCAAACAAATGCCAAAAACTGGCAGAGCGGACTGAGTTAATAAGGATTTGATTATTGGAACAGCATAAGCGCCTGTTGCCGCTGGGTCGCCTGGTCCATTTGACAGAAAGATACCATCTGGCTTTAGCGCCAAAATAGACTTTACGGAAGCGTTTGATGGTACAACTGTAACGTCACATCCGACTGAAGCTAGGCACCGAAGTATATTATGTTTGGCACCGTAATCAATGGCCACAACTTTGTACTTTGGTGCAGTTTCATTTCTGTACCCTTCCGGCCAATTCCATTTTTTTTCAGACCATGTGTAAGATTTTTTACAACTTACTTCTGTTGCTAAATCTGTGCCTTCCAGACCTTTGAATGCACGAGCTTTCTTTACAAGATCTTCGACATTAAAAATACCTTCAGGATTATGGCAAATTGCGACATGAGGGGCCCCATTTTTACGAATTATTTGAGTTAGTCGCCGAGTATCAATCCCACCAATTGCAATACGATTATGTGATTCCAGCCATAAAGAAAGGTGGTTTTGAGCGCGCCAATTTGATGGATTAGTTGGATCCCATTTAACAACCATACCTGAAGCATGTGGGCTAAGTGCTTCGTTATCATCAGCTGTTATGCCAGTGTTTCCGATATGAGGAAATGTAAAGGTTATGATTTGATTTACGTAAGAGGGATCAGTCATTATTTCCTGATAACCTGTGATAGATGTGTTGAAGCAAAGTTCGGCAACCGCTATGCCTGTAGCCCCAAAACCATGGCCATAAAAAACTGACCCGTCAGCAAGCACAAGGCAGGCAGTCAGTTTTTTTTTCGATGACATTGTCATTACAGTAACCTTAATCGATTGCGCCGTTCGTAAAGTCTGAGGTTGAAGAGATCAAGTACTCCCGCGATCTGTCATTCTTGTAAATAAAATGGGTTAGCATTATAGATTGGTCCTGATTAACATGAGGATTATCATAAAATGAGTTTGCGGGATCGATTGAGCGCGTCGCTGAAAGAAGCGATGAGGGCCAAAGATGCAACACGATTGATGACATTACGGCTTATTAACGCGGCAATAAAAGATCGTGATATTGACGCGCGATCGGACGGCAATGAGGCAGGTGTTCCAGACGAAGCCTTACTGGCCATACTTAGTAAAATGGTAAAACAACGTCAGGAAAGTGCACGTGCCTATGAGGAGGGTGGACGGCTAGAATTGGCCGAGAAAGAACTGCTGGAGATAACTATCGTTGAGGAGTTCTTACCGCGTCAATTGGGTTCTGATGAGACTGAGAAGGCTATTGCTTTAGCAATATCTGAATGCGGCGCCAGCTCAATTCGGGACATGGGCAAGGTTATGGGTGTATTAAAAGAAAAGTATACTGGTCAGTTAGATTTTAGCAAAGTTGGTGGTGAGGTTAAGTCGCAGCTTAGCTAAATCCTCTGAGCTTTTCCTATGGCGGCACTGAAGGCATTACGTAGCTCGTTGGCTACTATTGGACGTTCGTCCTCTGATAAAAACGAACCTAACTCTACTGTTCGGCCGTTCCCGCGTAGTGTTAAGTAGTTTGGTACCGGGCCATCTTTTTGTATTATACTTATCTCCGTCCAGTATGGGTTGGCATCCCATTCTTGTATACTACCATCAGGGTTGGTTCGTTTAAGTCTGACTTGATCAGTCCAGATTTCCAATACTTCAGAAACTTTGCCTCGACGCCAACTAGCCGTCAAGGCTGTCCAAACTGCCAGTAAGGTTAAACCTAAAGTTCCGGCAATTATCCATAAGAACACGTGTCCTAGGAAAGCAAAGATAGGGATGAGCATCATAACGGAGGTGATAGAAATAAATTTAACAAAGCCAGACGGCGTCAGAGAGTTGTGTGCACTTAAATAAAGACAAAGGCCGGCCTCTCCAACTTCTTTCGCAACAAAGTCGGCCGAGGATGGTAATTTGGACCAATGATAAGGCATGCGGCTACAGTATTCTTTTGAACGAGGTTTTTCTCTGCGCCAAAGTGTCTTAATTAGATTTATTGCACTTTCCAAAAAAAGAGACCTTAGAACTTGCTAAGGCCTCAAAATTTTATGCCACATTTAGTAAGTTAGTGGGATGTACTCTTATCCCAATCTTCTTGCTTAGGTAAGATTTCAAATGTGTGCTCTGGGGGAGGTGATGGGATTGTCCACTCCAGAGTGTCAGCCCATTCATTCCATGGATTGTTAGCATTTACCCGGCGTCCTGCGAAGACAGCCCAGAATATGAGACCAATAAACAAAATGAATGAAGCAAAGGATAGAAAAGCGCCCCAGCTTGACCAGTAGTTCCAATATGCAAATGCCTCAGGATAATCGATATAACGGCGTGGCATTCCCTGTCGACCTAAGAAGTGCTGAGGAAAAAAGGTTATATTTGTACCAATGAAAAACATCCAAAAGTGAATTTTTCCTAATGTTTCGTTATACCAACGGCCAGACATTTTGGGCAAATAGAAGTAAACACCAGCAAAAATACCGAACGCAGCTGCAATCGCCATAACGTAATGAAAATGCGCCACTACATAGTATGTATCGTGATAGGCCCTGTCCACCGCTGCTTGTGACAGTACAATGCCTGTGACACCACCAACTGTAAACATAAACACGAATCCCACTGCGAACAGCATGGGTGTTTTGAACTCAATAGATCCGCCCCACATTGTCGCAATCCATGAAAAGATTTTGACGCCTGTGGGAACAGCAATAACCATTGTTGCTAACATGAAGTATGATTGTTGAGTGAGTGACATACCAACAGTGTACATGTGATGTGCCCATACGACAAAACCCAGAGCGCCAATTGCGATCAAAGCCCAAACCATTGGAAGATAGCCAAAAACTGGTTTCTTTGAGAATGTGGCTATTACATGCGAAACAATTCCGAAAGCTGGAAGTATGACAATATAAACCTCTGGGTGGCCAAAAAACCATAGTATGTGTTGATAAAGAATAGGATCACCACCACCAGCTGGATCAAAAAAAGCTGTACCAAAATTACGATCGGTCAGTAGCATCGTGATTGCACCCGCTAGAACTGGTAAAGATAGGAGGATCAGCCAAGACGTCACAAAGATTGACCAAGAGAATAAAGGCACTTTGAACAAGGTCATGCCAGGTGTTCTCATGTTTAAAAAAGTAGTAATCATATTTATTGCGCCTAGGATTGAGGAGGCACCAGATAGGTGAACAGCAAATATTGCGAAGTCCATAGACATGCCACCCTCATTCACGGAGAGTGGCGGGTATAGTACCCATCCAACACCGGAACCAGCTTGCCCATTTCCACCTGGCATCACCACCGAGAGCACTGCCATTGTTGTGCCGGCAACATACATCCAATAGGATAAATTATTCATTCGGGGGAACGCCATATCTGGCGCGCCAATTTGTAATGGCATGAAGTAGTTTCCAAAACCACCAAACAAGGCTGGAATGACCACGAAGAACATCATTAAAATACCATGCCCTGTAATTAAAACATTCCACAGATGACCATTTGGCGTACAGTCACCAACTGCAGCGGCAGTCATTCGGGCCCCCTCGAGGCACATGTATTGTACACCTGGTTCCATCAACTCCAGCCGCATATAAACTGTAAATGCCACTGAAATGAATCCTGCAAGACCACCTGTTAGAAGGTAAAGAATACCGATGTCTTTATGGTTTGTGGACATAAACCAACGTGTAAAAAAACCACGGTGATCTTCATGCTCTTGTCCGTGTACGGCTGCGTCGGCCATCAGGCTCTCCCGTTTGATTTCGATAGCGATGGCTGTGTCGCCACCATCTTCCTACATTTAAGTTAGTCTGTAACGTCACAAGCGTTTTAGCGCAACGTACCAAGGGTTGTTTTTAATGGGTTAAAATGGCGCAGGCAAAGCGAGTGAAATCCAGTACAGTTTTCAAAATCAATAGAACCATAAAAAGACTAGATACTTATTAAATTTTTAACTTCAGCAGCTAAAAATAAAAATGTGTTTAAGGGCTTTAGAAGAGTTTTTTAAAATGTTTGGTTAAATGTTTTGCGCAAAGCTAAGTCGAGATCCTTAAATGTGGTTTGTCGGCCCAAATCAGCGAATGAAGTAATTCCAAAGCCATCAATCCCACATGGTATAATTCCAGAAAAATCGTTTAAATTTGGGTTTAGGTTGATAGAGATGCCGTGGTAACTTACCCACTTGCGTAGTCGAATTCCAATCGCTGCGATTTTTTGTTCGACAACAGTTCCTTGGGAGCTGAACGGAAGATCTGGGCGTTGTATCCAAACACCAACGCGTCCTTTGCGGACCTCACCTGCTAAGTTGAATTCAGCGAGAGTATCAATAATCCAGTTCTCAAGGTCCTTGATAAATTTTCTTATATCATGACCGCGTTTGGCTACATCTAGCATTACATAGATTATTCTTTGGCCTGGCCCATGATATGTATACTGTCCACCACGTTGTGTTTTGAAAACTGGAAATCGATCTGGGTCGATAAGATCTTTGACGTTAGAGCTTGTGCCAGCTGTGTACATGGGCGGGTGTTCAAGAAGCCACACTACCTCTGGGGCGGTCCCCGATTTGATCTGTGCTATGCGCGTATCCATCCATTCAACAGCAATCCCATAGGGTACAGGTTGATTGGATACTTTCCATTCCACTTCGCCAGAAGTTCTATCTTGCAGCATCATTTTCAAATACAGCCCTTGAGTCCATTTAACCGGTTCTATATGCGCTTTTAACAATGCCTATGGCAAGCGGTCGTGGCGGAATTGGTAGACGCGCAGCGTTGAGGTCGCTGTGAGGTAACACTCGTGCGGGTTCGAGTCCCGCCGACCGCACCACAACTTCAAGATAACTTATTGAAATTCCTTCGAGATTAACCATCGAGGGGGACCGTCGTGTCACACATTCAGTACACATTATGTAGATCAGGCAGATATTATTATAATCGTCGTGTGCCTAAACACGCAGTTCAAGCCTATGGATCCTTTATAAGATTAGCACTGTCTAAAGATCCTGTTGAGGCTGAAGCATATGCAAAACGTCTGGGTAATGTATTAGAGGGGTCTTGGAGTAATCCTTCAAGATCACAGCCAGTCGATCTGGCTGGTATCATTGAGAGCTTCAAACCTAGATCCTCATTATTATCTGAGATGGCTGAGGAATACCTGGCATTACGTCAGATAGACCAGACGCCTCCTCGAGTAGCCCTGAGCACCTTCATCTCTATCGCAGGTGATAGACATGTGCGTGAGTACACACGAGAGGATGCCAAGTTGTTTGTGGATCACTTAGAGATCAAAGGGAACAAAACAGCCACAATCAGGCGTAGGATTAACAGCCTGTCAGCCATACTGAACTATGCCTATTCTGAATTGGACTTAGACAAACGTAATCCATTCACCAGATTGTTTATCCGCAATGAAGGACACGACGTCTCCAAGAGGGGCACCTTTACTAAAGAGCAACTCATGCAGGGATATGACAAGGCACTGAGCTCAGGGAGTAGCGTGAAGCTCCTGATGCCAATCCTTGGAGAAACAGGCTGTAGACTGGCTGAGATCGTAGGGTTGAGACTGGAAGATATAGATCTGGAGAATGACCTCATCCATATAAGGCCTAACCATGCCAGGAGGTTAAAGAACAAGAACTCCACAAGGATCTTACCATTGGTAGGATACGCAAGAACTGCAATGGTACAAGCCATGTCACAGGCTGATGATCAGTGGCTATTCCCACAGTATATCAAGGCAGGTCACTGCTACGCCACACATGCCTCTAACGCCCTCAACAGCTGGCTCAAGAGAGACTTTGGAGGCCTCACAGCACACAGCTTAAGGCACACCATGAGGGACCGTCTCAGAGCTTTAGAGTGCCCTATGGATATGATTGATCAGATAGGTGGATGGAGATCAGCTAGTGGTGTGGGAGCTAGGTATGGGGAGGGGTATAGGGTTCAGACCATACGTAGGATCATGACAAAGCTATGGTAAGCTTCAGGGATTTGTGAAATATTCCTACAAACTTAAATTGAGGTAAGTCATTATGATCACTAAAGTTAATCACCTAGTTTCAATCATTGTTTTGATTATAACTTTTTTGATACCCTCAATAATTCTAGCTTCTGACAATGTCCTCGTCACTCAAAAGAAACTAAATGAACTGGGTTTTAATGCTGGAGCTGCTGATGGTATTTGGGGCAACACTACCAAAAATGCGTTGATTAAATATCTATCCACCAAGGGACTTAAATTTGATGGTTCATTGGATAACAATGAATTTGAACTTCTTGAAATAAAGAACATCAGAAACGAAAAATTACCATTTAGGTACAATATTGATAAGAGCTTGCACAAATCTTGGGTTTCTGAATTTAAAAATATAATGGAAATATTACAAGAAGTTTTACCTGTAGAAGAAAATTTCAGGTTCTTCGGTGTCAATAAAGACGTTAAAAATTCAGCGATGGACATCTATGCATGGAATAGCAAAGTAAAAAATCCCTTTTCGGAGAAACCGAACATGGGAGGTGCTAGTATCTCTGGAGATGGCAGAACTAAATGGATGGTTTTGGAAATAAATAAAGATGAATTCAAATACCATAGTCCACATCGTTATTCTGTAATTGTTCATGAGTACTTCCATATTTATCAAATTGGGTTGTCGAAAGATAGACTAGATACAAAGTGGCTTGCAGAAGGTGGCGCTAAAGTTATGGAAGAGATGTTTGTTCAGCAATATTATGGTAAAAGCTCTCTTGAACGTGACTTGAAAAATCGTTCTTTTTGGAGTGATAAAGTTTTTACAGATCCAAATTTATATGAAAAATATGAAACATCAGGTGGAAATATGGATATGAATTATGCTGGCTCTGCATTTATGTTGCTTGCATTAGTTAAGGAGTTACAAAAAGATAATATCTCTGAACAAGAAGCCTTTAAACTGGTTTTTAGAGACTATTGGGTTGAAAAAGAAAGACAGGGAATTTGGAAAAAAGCTTTTGAAAAGACTTTCAATATGAGTGTTAAAACTTTTTATGAGAGACTTAGTGAATACAACAGAAACGATGTAAGAAAGATACTTCCAAGCAAGTCATTAAAGATCCAAGACATTTTTGACTAAACGCTCTCGGGCGTCTGATTGGATGATTTAGTATTTTATTGAAGTGATTTTTTTATATTAGAAATATCTGTCACCTCAATAAGCCATAGTCCGGTTAGGCACCCATCTTTCAGTCTGTAATCCACTACGAGTTCTGACCCCGAGAATAGAGCCACAAGGTATTCCGATCATACCACTGACTATGCTTGCGATCATCTCGAGTGACGGCATCAGTCCTTGGATTTCCTTCCTTATCGAACTGAGCAATACGTTCGATGATAACTTCTCGTTTGATAGGTATGTCTGCTTCAAACTCATCGTAGAAAGCTCTACGCATTGCTTCCTCTAAATCTCCGGCAAACCCCTCTCGCATCATGAAGCTATCATGAATTGGTAGGGCTACTTGGTTCTTTTCAGCAAACTGAAGCATAACGTTTTCGGCTATGCAGCTATCTTTGAACTGTAGTTGGTTGCCTTTGCCTATGAAGAACAGGTGTTGAATTGGTTTATGCGCATCAAGTATCCTCTGACGTAGTTCTTTCCAATCCATCTCCATACCGTCCATGTTAATTTTATCTGGCTTTCGATTCAGAGGTGATTCAGATTGTACCATGGCATTAAAAGCTTGCTTTACGATGTCTCTGTGCTCTCCGTCTAACACTCTATCATAGGCATCCTCTTCACCCAATTTATGATTGTACGCAAAGTACAGCATATGAGGACTTAGCTGTGAGAAGTCATATTCTGTGGTGACCCCCTCATCAATCGTGATGAACTTGCGATACTCACTGGGGACATTCTGCCACCAACCTCTGTAGAACCTTCCACCTTCTTCAAATGAACCATTCGTAAAGATGCGTGTCAGTGTGCGTTTAGATAAATCAATAGGCTCCTTGTTTTCATCTTGCATTATTCGTGCGGCAAGCTTTGCAACTTCGGTATCTGCAATCCTCATGTCAGCCCAATGTTTAACAAAGCAATTATTTATCTTGGTGAGATTAGACCTGAACCGTTCAGTCTTTGGCGTGTCGATATATCCAACTTTTTGCCTTATGCCATTAATCTTATTTCTCAAGATGATTATATCACCTGAAGTATCAGACTTGAGTTGGAACGCAGGGTGTCCTTCCAAGCTTTCAAACTTTTCTAACAAACGATCGGTTGGAATAAATCGAGTGAGCTGACCACTTCCTTCCTCTTTTTTAAAGAAACCAGCGGTGGTTACTTCAATCATACGACAATTAATCATGCCCTCGAAGGCAGCTTTGACTTGTCTGTAAGTCAGGTTCTCATCCCGATATCTTGGTAATTCGGAATAGTATCCACTTCTAAGATTAACTGAGCTTTCACTTGGGGGATACGACAGAGAATTTCTCCAAAGTTCACTGATTAAAAATTTAACAGCATACTCAAAGCGGACCTTTGTGTCGTTGCTTCGGGCTCGACCACGACTCTCTTTAAGTTCAATCTCTTTGGTTATTTCTTTTACAAATTCATCAAACATAAATTAGCTTTAATTGACCTTGGAGGGCTTAGCTACAGGACACTTTAAGTTTTAAATTATTTTTATATTTTTAGAATTTAAATACTTGGAGGATACTTAAAGGTACTTTGAGTTTTTAAATATTTTAATTAATAATTTAAAATCTTAGCACTACTTAAAGCTGCCCCCTAGATCTCTTTATGTCGTCCCTAATTTAATTTGTCGTCATCTTTATGATCTCTTTACCTATACTAGTAACGATAAGGATTGAGACTGAGAGATATCTTTAGGGATCTATCATGATGATCTCCAAAGTACTTAACAAACTACCAGCAATAATCACTGGCAGTGACCAACTATATATACCCATGGCACCCCCACTGGCCCATGTAGGGTATCTCCGTGGGGATATTAATGTTGTGCATTAGTTTAGGATTTGAGTTTTTGTAGTGGTTGGGTAATGGCGACATAAGGACTTGGGGTGCTGAGCGGCCACACCTGTGCCAAATGATTTACAACGATATTCTAAGGAAGAGGAATTGAAATTTTAGCTGCTAGTAAATTACTAAAAACCAAACCAGGTTCTATTATTTAATCTCTATATCATGCTATAAATTTTGTTGTTCTTGACTGGTATATTCTTCAGTTTTTGGATTGTAAGTCATGGAAGTAAACTCA